>Ga0123333_10004146_pt1 | contig 13707 bp, 8 predicted proteins | sample BioC12SIPDNA_3_FD_89957 | JGI IMG/M metagenome (GOLD analysis project Ga0123333, IMG submission 89957) | Anaerobic biogas reactor microbial communites from Washington, USA - Biogas_R2_B C12 SIP DNA | ecosystem: Engineered > Bioreactor > Anaerobic > Unclassified | place: Washington, USA...
AACGCCGCTCATGCTGTTACTCGATGTCCTGATCATCGCCCTGGCGGTGACCGGCATCGCCCTGGTCGCCCGTCCCAAGATCATCCACTGGCAGCAGGACCATTACAGCCAGCAGCTGCTGGACAACTTCGAGCAGGGCGAAGGCACGATCACCTTCTCGCCGGATGCCATGGTCGTTGACGGCGAAGACATCGAATACTTCGACGACATGGACGAATACGAGACGTCGCCGACCACCACGGCCACGACTGCCCCGCCGACCTCTCCGACATCATCAGGCGGTGCGACCGAACCGCCCAGTCCGACGCCGCAGCCGACCGCGGTCCCGACACCGGAACCGAAAAAGGTCACGGTCAAGGCGATCGGCCGGATCATCATCGACAAGATCGACGTCGACATGCCGATTGCCGAAGGGTCGAGCAAGTATAACCTGCGCGTCGCGATCGGGCACTATACGCCCAGCGCAGGGCTGGGCCAGCCTGGCCGAAGCGTCCTGCTCGGCCACCGCATGTATACCTACGGACGGCACTTCAACCGCCTGGGCGAAGTGGAAGTCGGCGACAAGGTCGTTATCGAGGACAAGCAGTACCGCTATACCTACACAATCGACCAGATCGACCGCATCCTGCCGCATGACTTGCTCAAGGAAGTCTACGCCCCGGTCGACGGCAGCCGCATCATGCTGGTCACCTGCGACCCGATCCGGGTGGCGTCCCATCGCCTGCTGGTGCGCGGCGAACTGACCCAAACCGAGCCCAAGCCGTGACGGGTTAAAAAGTTTGGTGAAATTTGTTGTAAATTTTACGTGTAATTTGACGCGACCTGTGATATAATGTTCTTATTGGAAATCTTGACAGAGATTTATTTCCTGGTAATCAGGAGCAGAAGCATGTCTCAGCCTTTCAATTTCAGTTACTGTCATTGAGTTGGTAAGCTTGTTGCTGAACCAGCACGATTACGTTCTGGGAAATCAGGTTTCGGTCCGGATCAACCAAAATAGCTGAACCAGCGAAATTGAAAGAGGAACAGAACATGCCAGACAAGAACTTAACCTGCCGGGACTGCGGAGCTGCCTTCGTCTTTACGGAGAACGAACAGGCTTTTTATCGTGAGAAGGGTTTCGAGAATGAACCCCAGCGCTGTCCGGATTGCCGGGCCGCCAGAAAACAAGAACGGAACCGCGGCGGTAGCGGCGGTCAGCGGGAAATGTTCCCGGCGATCTGCTCGGAATGCGGTCGTGAGACCATGGTCCCCTTCCGTCCATCAGGCGACAAGCCGGTCTACTGCAAAGATTGCTACAGACCCAGAAGCCGTTATTGATCCCAAGCAAACCATCACCCTGAGACGAGACCTCCTGCAGCGGTTTGCTGCAGGAGGTTTATCTTTTCAAAAGTTCCGCGAGGAACATCAACCGAGGAGGACATGAACACCATGCACGACAAATCTTTACACCTGCTGATCCACGATTTGGCCATCCAGGCCCGATCGAGCGGAAATACGCTGGCATATGATGCTGTCATGCAGGCCATGTCAGATGCGGATATCGAGCCCGAGCAGACCGAGACGGTGCTTGGGCAGCTGTCTGCCAAAGGTGTCTCGATTCAAAAGGACACCGACCCCGAAGAACAATCCAGCAGCACTGAGACAACAAACAGCGACGATCCGGTCCGGATGTACCTTAAGGAGATCGGCAGCATCGACCTGCTGACCCAGGACGAGGAGATCGAACTGGCCAAGGCGATCGAATCCGGCGACGAAGATGCCAAGAAAAGGCTTTGCGAAGCCAACCTGCGGCTGGTCGTCAGCATCGCCAAGCATTATGTCGGCCGCAACATGTCCTTTCTCGACCTGATCCAGGAAGGCAACATCGGGCTTTTGAAATCGGTTGAAAAATTCGATTACACCAAGGGCTTCAAGTTCAGCACCTACGCCACCTGGTGGATTCGCCAGGCGATCACGCGGGCAATCGCCGACCAGAGCCGGACCATCCGCGTGCCGGTGCACATGGTCGAGCTGATCAACAAGACGATCCGCTGCCAGCGGCGCCTGAGCCAGGAACTGGGCCGGGAGCCGGATGACGCGGAACTGGCGGCCGAAATGGGCTTGACGGTGGAGAAGGTCCGCGAAACGCTCAAGTACGCGGTCGACCCCGTCTCGCTGGAAAAGCCGATCGGTGAAGAAGGCGACAGTTCGCTGGGCGATTTCATCCAGGATGACGATGCCGTCTCCCCGATCGATTTCGCATCCCAGTCCCTGTTCCGCGACCACCTGCTGGAATTGATGGACCACCTGACCCCGCGCGAAAACCGGGTGCTGCGATTGCGCTTCGGCATCGACGACGGGCGTACCCGCACCCTGGAGGAAGTCGGCCGCGAATTCAATGTGACCCGCGAACGGATCCGCCAGATCGAGGCCAAGGCCCTGCGCAAGCTGCGCCATCCTTCCCGGAGCCGCGTGCTGGCCGGCTATCTCGACTGATACGGTTTCCCAAAGCCTTGAAGATAAAACAGCCCTGTGCATAACCGGACAAGACCGGTTATGTTGTGTTTCGTTATCCTTCTGCCATCATGGTCAAGAATTCGGCCGCGATATTCGGGTCGAACTGCGTGCCCGCAGCGTTCCTGATCACGCCAAGCGCCTGTTCCCTGCGCTGCTCGAGAGGCAGATCGCCGCGATGGAGCACCCGGTCATAGGTTTCCGCGATCGCGACGATACGCGAGAGCAGCGGGATCTGCTCGCCCTTGAGGCCACGCGGATAGCCTTTGCCGTCCCAGCGCTCATGATGGCTGTAGACGTATTCGGACAAGTCAAGCGTCTCGTCGAACAGGTTGAGGATGCGGTAACCCACGATCGCGTGCTGCTGCATCGCTTCCATTTCATCCTCGTCGAGCCGCTCGCCGGTGACGGCCTTGTCGTCGAACGCGATTTTACCGATATCGTGCAGATAACCGGCCCGCTCCAGCGTCTTGATCTGGGGCTCATTCAGTCTCAGTGCGCGGCCCAGGCGGGCGCATAGTTCGCTGACCGACCGGGAATGGTCTCCCTCCCGCTTGGAGCGGCCGTGCAGCGTTTCCACGATCGTGTCGATCGCATCCTGCTGGACCGTCTGGCGGTTGAGCGTCTTGTCCTTGTACATCTCGTTTTCGGCATTGGCCAGGATTTCCTCCAGCGACAGGTCCGAATCGGTTTTGGTCTCGACCCCAAGGGAGATGGAGCACTTGACAGCGGCGACCCGCGCCCCGGCAAAGCCGTCACGGATGCGTTCCAGAAGCTTGTTCGCGTTGGCCTTGCTGGTTGACGGCAGCAGGATCACAAACTCATCACCGCCGATGCGGGCGACAACATCCTTCTCGCGGCAGCTCTGGGCCAGGATCTGGGCGGATTTTTGGATCAGCTCATCGCCGGCGGCATGCCCGAAGATGTCGTTGGTCAGTTTAAGGCCGTTGATATCGGCGAAGATGACCGACAGCGGCCAGTTCTCTGGCTTGTCCATCTCATTTAGCCTGTGCTCCAGGACGCGCCGGTTGAACAAGCCGGTCAAGGCGTCGTGTTCGTTCAGGTAACGGATTTTCTCCTCGTGTTCCCTGCGCTCCGTGATGTCCATGAAGGTGATCACGCCGCCGACGACGTTCCCGTTCTTGATCTGGGGATAGGCGTGGTAGGCGACATCGAATGCGCTTTGGTCCGCTTTCCAGAAAACTTCGTCATCCGCGGCATAGCCATGGCCGTTTTGGATGGCCTGGTAGACTTTGCAGTCCTGGAGCGGAAAGGGTTTTCCGTCCCGGGTGGTGTGGTGGAGCAGCTGGTGCATGTTCTTGCCCAGCAAGTCCTGGGCGTCCCGGTACCCAAGCAGCTCGATGCTGCTGCGGTTGCAAAACGTGCAGTTGCCCTCGAGGTCGATGCCGTAGATGGCCTCTGCCGTCGAGTCCAGGATCAGCTGCAGCTGGCTGTTCGACGCCTCCAGGTCTGCCGTGCGGTCACGCACGGTCTCTTCGAGGTTGTTGATCAGGCGCTGCATCTTGTCGGCCACCTGGTTGAAGCTGCTGGAGATGACGCCGATCTCGTCGTTGCGCAAAATGGCGACGCGCTGGGACAGGTCGCCGTCGGACAAGGCTGACGAAACCTGCAGCAGGGTTTGCATCGGCCTCAGCAGCCGGCGGGTGACATAGATGTTGAGCCCCATGGCCAGAATCAGGCCCAGGATCACCAGCAGGATGGTCCAGGTCAGGTTGGCCATGACCGGCGCCAGCAGGTAGCTGCGCGGGATGGCCGAAAAGACAACCCACTCGATACCCGGCATCCGGATTTCCTGGACCGCGACGTAGAGGTCGGACGCGCCGCCTCGGTACAGGAAAAAGGCTTGCTGGTCCTTTAAATATTCCTGGTAAGCCTGGTGGACCGCCTGACTTTCGAAATCGCCGATCAAGGCGCGTTCCAGCGTGCCGTCCGGCAGACTGGCGAAATTCGCCCGGCCCATCGAGTTGGCGACCAGGGCGCCTGTCTCTTTTTCAACGATCAGGGCATAACCGTCGTAGGCCTGGACCGCTTCAAATAACCGGCTGCCGATGCCGCTGAGCAGCATATGCGCGCCCATGACTCCCTGCAGGCTGCCGTCCGGCGCGTAAATCGGCCAGCCGGCCGAGATGGCCAGATCGTCGATCACGAAATGCTTGTAGACCGGCGAAAAAGTTGGCTGGCCGCTCGTTGCGGCAGCCTGGTACCAGGCGCGGGTTCGCGGGTCGAACGCGCCGGCATCGGCGACAAGGTCGCCTGCGGTCAGGTCGGGATTGACCGCATAGTACCAGGAATGGCCGCCTGTCCGCGCGTCGTTTTGCATGATCTCCAGTGCCCCGGCCTCGTTGCGCCGCGCGCCGTAATATGTCCCGTCTGCTGAGCCGTAGCTGAAGCTATAGACATCGTCTTCGTGCGCCTGCATGACGCTGATGAAAAACGTGTTGCGCGGCTCGTCTTGCCTCATCTCGAGCAGCGCGCTGCTGATGACCTGGTGGTTGACCTCGTTGATGTGCATCGGCACATGGACAAAATCCTGGATTTGGTCGTACAGGTCGTCGCTGATGTGCCGGGCAAACGTGCGCGTCGTCTCATCCGCTGACTTGTACCAGCTGGTGAAGATCAAAGCGCCGATGCTGCAGATCGAAACCAGCATCACAGCAAGAAAGACCAGGCTGATGATGGTCCGGATCGGGAGAGCCCTTTTGTCTGATGTCACCTGTTATCCCATCCTCGCTTTAGCGCTAAGCAGCTCCAGGGCAGCGTCCGGGTCAAGCGGGCGGCTGACCAGGTACCCCTGGATTTTATCACAGCCGTGTGCTTTCAGGTACTGGCGCTGACTTTCGTGCTCGACCCCTTCCGCCACGACGCAATGGCCCAGCTTGTGCGCCATCGAGATGATATCGCCGGTGATGGCCTGCTCCGGTTCCAGGTGCATCAGCTTGTCGATGAAGCGCTTGTCGATCTTGAGGCAATTGACGTTCAGCTCCCGCTCGCGGGCCAGCGAGGAATAGCCAGTACCGAAATCGTCGATCGCGATCTGCATCCCCAGGGCTTGCAGGTCGCCGAGAATGGTGTTGATCTCCTGGTAGTTGACCGCCAGGATCGACTCGGTGATCTCGAGGTTGATGCACTCGGGCGAGACGCCGGTATCCCGGACGATACGTTCGAGTGCGGGCAGGAAATCGCCGCGCAGCAGCTGGATCGCCGAGATGTTGATCGAAATGTGCAAGTTGCTGTAACCGTTCGACTGCAGCGTTTGCAAAAACTGCAGGGCCTTGCGGATGATCTGGTAGCCCAGCGGGACGATCAGCTTGGTTTCCTCGGCGATCGGAATAAACTCCAGCGGCGAGATGCGGCCAAAGCCGCGGCTGTCGAAGCGGGCCAGCGCTTCAAAACCGCAAACCCGATCAGTCACCAAGTCCAGGATCGGCTGATACTGCAAGACCAGGCGCTCGTCCGCCTTGCCGTCCGCGGCCAGGGCCAGTTCGCGCTTGATCTCCTCTTCGCGAAGGATACCCTTTTCCATGTCCCGGTCAAAAAAGCAGACCTTGTCGTCGTCATAGAATTCAAGCGCCTTTTCCGATGCGATCAAAAGGCTCTTGAAGAACTGCTCGGCCGACAAGCTGTTTTGCTCGTCAATCTCGATCACCCCGATGCCGATGTCGATCCGTTCGACGGTCAGAAGCTGGCGCAAGGCCGTGGCGACAGCGAAGCAGAAGCCGTTTAGATCCTTGCGGTCCCCGTAGCCTTTCAGATAGAAGGCAAAGTGATGCTCGTACATGCTGAACAACTGCCGTCCTTCGGAGCAAAAGCCGGCCAAGGTGTCCGAGACACGCTTGATCAGGTCCCAGGTGTAATGGAACCCGTAGACCCGGTTCAGCGTCTGCAGCGATCCCAGGTTGATGCCGACCAGGGCTCGCTTGAGAGGTTCAGGTTTCCGCTCGTCGCGGCCAAGCAGCATCTCCAGGTAGCGGCGGTTGTACAGCCCGGTCCAGGCATCGTGCTCGTTGCTGTACTTGAGCGCGTGCTCCATCTCCTTGCGGTCCGAGATATCCAAAATGATCCCTTCCAGGGCTTCGATCCGGCCCCGGGAATCGAACAGGCCCTGGCCCATTTCGATGACCCATTTTCGAACCCCCGCCCGGGTGACGATCTCATACTCATCCTTGAACGGTTTTCGTTCGGCCAGAACCTGTTTCCACTTCTCCCAGAGGATTTCGCGGTACTCGGGGGCGATCAGGTCGTTGAAGGACAAGTCCCGGTTGCCGATCAGGCTGGACGTCGGATAGCCGGTCAGTTCCAGACAGCCTTCCGAGACGTATTCCATTGTCCAGTCCCGGTCGTACTGGCAGCGGTAGGCCATGCCGGGCAGATGGGACAGCAGGACCGATTTACTGCGCACGCTTTCCGACAGGGCTTGCTCGACGGCTTTGCGCCGCGTGATGTCCTGGATCAGGCAGATGTGGTTGAAGCGCTGGCGGTGCGACAGCGTCAACGGGGCCACGACAAGATAGACCCAGACGATCGAGCCATCCGGGCGGATCAGGCGCTTGTCCAATGAATACCCCTCGATCTCACCAGATAGCATCTTGTTGTACAAAGACAAGTCCGAGTCCAGATCGTCCGGGTAGGTGATCGCGGCCCAGCCCTTTCGTACCAGCTCGTACGCGCTTCTGCCTGTGATCCTTTCCAGTGCCGGGTTGATCATGACAGAGTTGTCGTCGATCTCGTCCGGATCTGCGCCATAGGCGATCGCGATGCCGATTGGGGCCTGCTTGAATATCGTGTCAAAGGTCAGGGCCTGGTCCTGCAACCGCTGCTCGAACGCGCGCTGTACCTGGATCAATTCGGCGTGCACGTCGATGCGAGCCCGGATCGCATCCATCTGGATCGGCTTGCGGATGAAGTCCACCGCACCCATCTTCAGCCCCTGGATCTCATTGTCCGGTTCGTCATGGCTCGTCAGGATCACCGTGCGCAGGTGCCTGGTCCGTTCAGATGCCTTGAGCTGCTTAAGGACAGAAAAGCCGTCCATATGCGGCATATGCAAATCGAGGACGAGCAAGTCGATGTCGTCATGCTCATCCAGTTTTCGCAGAACGTCCAGGCCATCGCAGGCCGTCAGAACGCTGTGGTGCGACAGCAAGCTGGTGATCAGCAGTCGATCAGAGGCGGAATCGTCGGCGACCAATATCTTGATGCTCATCCTCTTTCTCCTTCGCGAGAGCGCGTGCTGCTCATTCAGCAAAGATACAGGGACCAAACAGAAAAAGCGTCCGTCCCTGTTCAAGCCGTCGCCCTGCCGCCTTTCGCTTCTATCGAGCATATGCGCAAAATATCCATATGCTCGGCGGCAGAGCCATGCGACAATTTTAACACATGTTGCAGCTGGATGTATATATTATGCAAAGTTATTCACCATTCGTTGATATGCAGCCTGTTTTCAAAATATTTTGAATCTTACATCATTCCTTTATGCATTGTAAGTGATCCGCAAAACCATGTGAATGCCGATTCCGCATATATGCAATCTATAAATCACAATATCATTTTCATGATCAGTTCACAAAGCCTTTGAAACCACATCCCTAAATGTTGACATGATGCATTAACATGCGCCATAAGCAAGATAAAAAGCGGCCGGATAAGCTAACCCGAGCGCTGCCGCATAATCCACGCGGTGGCCTTTGTCTGGACAAGAGAATAACACCTGAACGCATAACAAAAATGGGGACGAGGTTGGCAGACAGGTTATCCAAACGGATGATCTAGGGTATGTTTTTGCTGCTTGGGCGCCGCCATAACCGCGGCGTTGCTGGACCAGATGGCCTGTTTCTGTTCCGGACTGAGCGCTGACAGCGCAACAGACAGGACCGTGCTCCTCAAACAATAGAGGGGCGACAGGGAGCCATACAGGATGTGCCCGGCCCCGATGGCATCAACGGCTTTTTCGACGCTGAACAGCTGGTCTTTGAGGCCGGATGTGTCAACATAGATCCTTTGGCCGGTCCGGATCAGCGGTTTTAGCCGCTCGATTTCCGCGAGGCGGACATTAAGCAGGACGATGGTTCGGGTTGGGTTGACCGAAAGGAATCCTTCCAGTTCAGCCAGATCGACGGGCCTGGGCCGGATCAGGTAGTCGAGACGTTCATCTTCCATGCGCAGGGGCAAAAAGAGCGGCAGGCTTCTTTCCCCAATGAAATCGAGCAGGACACGAACTTTTGGATCCAGAAGACGATAGCCGTGGTAGCCGGGATAGATGCGGACAGCGGCGACCTGGTAATGCTCGATTCCGAACTGGATATCCTGGCAGGCCTGGTGCAGCGGGTTGACTGTCAGGACCTGCCGGTAGGCGCTGCCTTTAACCTGTTCATATAGTTCTGCTTCGCCTTCCAGGGGGTCAACATAAAAAATGCTGTTCAGTGAGGCAATGTAGCCCTCGCGGATGCCGCAGGCCGTGTGGTCATGGACCAAATCGGCAAAACGGGCCCGGGGAATATGCCGGAACGGCCAGTGGCCCCAAAGGCAGTTGACATCGATGCGTTCCGACTGATCCATGCGCTTCCCTCCTACACGCCCCGGATGATCCGCCTGGCGTTGTCGCGGTAAATCCGGGCTTTGTCGGCTTCGGACAAGGCGGCGTCCTCAACCTGGCCATAGGATATCAGGAAACTGGCCCCGGGCATATCGCTGCCGAAAAGGACGCGCTCGCTGCCCAGCCACCGGATGGCACAGTCGATGTCACCGCTTCGAAACAGCGATCCCGAAAGGTCCGAACTGACGTTTCGATACGGCGCGATGACTTTAAGCTCGTGCTGGCAGTTGCCGCCCAGATGGGCCATGATCAGGCGCGCTTCAGGATAACGCGCGGCCAGGTTCGCCACGTTCTGGGCCTTCGTCTCGTACGGCAGCTGGCCGACGGATTTGTACCAGGCATGGAGCAGAATCGGGATATTGTAGCGGATGCACTGCTCGACCAGCGGGAAAACGAGCGGGTCGTCGCACAAGGTGGCGACCCACAGCTTGACGCCGATCATGCCCCGATCCTCGACACCGGCGCGCAGCTGGGCAAGCGCGTCGCCAAGCCGTGGGTTCAACGTGCAAAAGCCCCGGATCAGGTCCGGCTCCTCCGCCATGAAACGGGCGGTTTCCCGGTTGAGCCGCTCGATTTCATCGCTGTCCGGTTCGTAGCTGCCCAGGCCGGAGACACACACCCGCTCGATCGGGTAACGCCGGCAGGCGGTCACGATCTCCTGCTTGTTGGCCTCAAATCGCCCGTCCCAGAGATGGGCGTGGCAGTCGATGATCATAGCGCGTCACGAACCTCCCGGCAGGCCAGCTCAAGCTTCGCCAACGTCTCATCAATATCCGCATCCTGGTGGCTGAAGGTCACGTAGGGCACGCGGTAGAGCGACACGCCATGGGCGAACGCCTTGCGCATGAACAAGGCAAGCGCCGGGCGGTCGGGCTGTTCTTCGCAAAAAACCGGGCAAGGCGCCAGTCCGCGCAGCTTGAGCGGCAGCCCCGTATCCTGGAACAGGCGGTCGAGAGCTGACCAAAGCACATGCCCCTGGCGCCACAGGTGCCCGATCACATCCTGTTCCCGATAGGTCTTGATGACTGCCTTGGCAGCCGCCAGGGACAAGGTCTCGCCGCCAAAGGTCGATGAGATCACGACGCCCTTGCGGTTGCAGGCGTCCATAACGTCTTTCGAACCCAGGTAGGCCGACAGCGGCATCCCGTTGGCCAGCGCCTTGCCGAACACCGCCAGGTCCGGGGTGACGCCGAAATAGGCCTGTGCGCCGCCGACAGCCAGCCTGAACCCGGTCACCACTTCGTCGAAGACCAGCAGGCAGCCCTGCGCCCGGGTCAGGCGCCGCAGCTCTGGATAGAATTTTTGACCCTGTTCCATGTCTTGGTAGTCGGCCGCGACCAGCACCGCAGCGATCTGGCCATCGAAGCGGGCAAAGAGCCGTTTGAGACCGTCCAGGTCGTTCCAGGCACAGGCGTGGTGCAGCGCAGAAAGGCCAACCGGGACACCTGGCGGCCCGGAACTGGATGTTACGGACGGCAGCAGGTTGGCACCGCTCGCCAAGCTGTTCAGCCAGCCGTTGTAGCCGATCTGGACGATGTGCTCCCGCCCCGTCGCAAAACGCGCGATGCGGATGCAGGCCGCCAGCGCTTCCCCGCCCGTTTTGAGAAAACGGGCCTGTTCGGCACAGGGGATCAGGTCGCAGAGCATTTCGGCAACGTCGCACTCCAGCGGGCCGGGATGGCCGAAGATGATGCCGCGGTCGAGCTGGTCACGGATGGCTTCATCGACCGCCGGGTAGCGGTAGCCGAGCGCAACCGGACCGAGCCCGTTGCGGTAATCGATGTAGCCTTTTCCGCTCGCGTCCCAGACACGGCAGCCGTTGCCCCGAACGATCACCTCCGGTTCCTCCGGCAGCAAAGAAGGCGCTTTGGAACAGGTGCTGGATCCCCAGGGCATGACCTGGCTCAACCGTTCGTGCCAGCTTGACTCATTCATGTTCTCTCCCTCCTCACGCGACGCCCGATAACCATTCCGACAGGATGTCTTCCCTAATCTGTCTTCAGCCAGATCGGCGTGCTCCATGCGAAGGGGCCTTCGGCCCTAGCGAAGTTATGCGGGTAGCGGGAGCGGTCGTCGCTGAAGAAGACTCGCTCGGGATCTGTTACGCCGTCCGGCGCGTTAAAGGACGGATCTCCGGCCAGCTTGACCCGCACATAATAAACGTGCTCGCCCGATTCTGGTTGCGGATCGACAAAACGAGCATCCAACTGGTTCCCGCCGGGAGCAAAGGTCCTGACCGCCTTCCCGTCACGCAAGAGCGCCACCGACTCGATCCGGCGCTCCGCCACAACCTTCAGCCGCACCGGTACATCGCCGCTGGCACAGCCCGATTGCCCGATAAAGCATCCGGCCACGCTCAGATCGATCGCGGTCCGGTTGCCCTGGGTGGCGATCACGCGATGGCTGCGGTAGGCCTCGAAGATCGCTTCGGGTGTCAGTTCCGCGGCATAGATGCCGGTCAGCGCGCCGCCCAGACCGGGGACGTTGCGGTGCGTGTCGCTCGATCCGATAAAGCTGAACCGGTCACCTTCCGCCAAACGATTGTCGATGAAGTCGGACTCCTCCTTGCAGACGCGCCAGGATGAACAGACCTCGACCTGCCGGTCCTGCTCGCTGGTACTGAGCTTCCAGGTGGTATGGTGGGTCACCGGCAAGGCCTCTGTACCCGCCAGCGACTGCATCAGGCCGTCCAGCGTGCTCGAGGCCGGGTCGGTGCGCCGGAACAGGCCGCCATGGCCCCGGGGGTAGATCACGTAGCGGTGATTGAAGTCCGGCTTGAGGTTGGCGTCGTGGTACGTGTATTCGTATCCGGGGAAAAAGGCGAATTCGCCCGTTTTTGTAAAGCGCTCTGCCAGGGCGAGATGGATCCGCCATTTCAGCCGTGTCAGGCCAAAATACGGGTAGAAATCGTTGTCGACGATCGCCATGGCATCCAGGTGCGCGACATCGCGCCCGAAGCGGATCAGCTCCTCCGGTTCACCTTCGGCGTCCGGGCTGAAAACCGAATGCGTGTGGGTGTCCGCCCAGAAGAGCTGGTATGGCTTCCCGTCAACCGTGGTCGTGTAACGGGACTGCGCCCCGGCTGCCGGTTCGTAGGGCTGCCAGGCCGCCCACGGCTCGGGCACCAGCGAGAGTTCTGTCCCTGCATTGGGATTGACTTGGGCCAAACGGCAGACCGGACCGGTTGCCTCGCTTAGCAGATCGAGATAGATGGCGGGTATTTCATCTGTCGGGCTGCTGCAAGGCAGCGCGTAATGGCTGCCGCCCTGGTGGATCACGCGCGGATTTGACCAGCCAGCGCCGGTCCATTTTTGGGCGATCAGCTGCCCGGAAGAGGCCGAGTACGCGACGGATCCAGGTTCTTGCAAGACGGCCGGTTCGAGCATGGCTTCCCAGGCCAGCCAGATTCCGTTCGCGCAAACAACCGGCCGCGGACGACGGCGCAAGCCGTAGTAACCGCTGTAGCGGCGGTAACCAAGCAAACCAGGCCGCAGATCCGCGGCGGCAAACGGGTCTTTTTGGGCATTGGCTGGCAGCAAGGTCAAAGAATTTTCCGTGACGCAGGCACAGCCGGCCATCGTGCGGTGGTCGACGATGCCTCGTTCGGGTTCGACGATGTCGGAAGAGATCACCCAGGTCAGGACGAAGCCATCCCGGTCCGCCGCCAGGAAGGGCGACAGGAAACGTTCGTGATCCCGGCCAATCGTCCGGCGTTCACCGGGCTGGCCGTCAGCATGAATGACCAGACAGTCGATGCTGCTGTGATCCCCCGTCATCGTGTCCCAGGCAAGCATCAGGCAGTTTCCGTTGGACGCGATGGCCGCCCGGTTGGCGTCCTCGCCGGACGAGGCGAGCCAAACCGGTTCGATTGGGCCGCCGCCGGACGGGATGGCGCCATAACAGACCGACAGACGCGATTCCTGTTCCGACATGGCCGTGAAGGCGACCATCCACTGTCCGAGATACCAACAGATGGCCGGGGCCATCAGGAGCGACGGACTGGTCAACAGGCAGCGGCAAGAACCCGGACGGCGGTTCGCAAGAATCGTGTGCATCAATCGCCAGCCTTGATCGGGATCCTCCTCGATCCAGACCAGGGCGATCCCCTCCTTGGAAGATGCAATCGCCGGCTGGCCGACAGCCGACCAGGCGGCCGGAATGTTGACGCGTTCGGTCTGGCCTGTCCGCGCATCTGCCCAGAAGACGGCGACGCCGCCCGTTTCACCCTTTTCATAGGCGGCGCAGGCGACCATCTGATTGTCCGGAGTCCAGGCGCAGCTGAGCACGCGCTCAAAAAACTCGATGCCAGGCTGAGGATGGGATACAACAGAAGCTTGCTCGGATCTTGGTAATGCGGCATTTGCTGACATGGGCGGATCCTTTCGCCGGTCGTCCCGACCGGAGAGGTCAAGGGATTTCGCTGTTACCATCATACACGTTGGCTATAACTGGGACAACCGGACCGAAAACAGGCGTGTTGCTGGCCCCCTGTCGAGGAGCAGATTATCAGTCAGCCTGATGATTTTTTCAGGTTTGTCGCTGAAAGATACGTTGACGCGGAGCCATGTCAATCCTCCAGCAGATCCCGTATTTCTTCG
>Ga0123333_10004153_pt1 | contig 13679 bp, 9 predicted proteins | sample BioC12SIPDNA_3_FD_89957 | JGI IMG/M metagenome (GOLD analysis project Ga0123333, IMG submission 89957) | Anaerobic biogas reactor microbial communites from Washington, USA - Biogas_R2_B C12 SIP DNA | ecosystem: Engineered > Bioreactor > Anaerobic > Unclassified | place: Washington, USA...
AACAAGAGCGGCCTGGATTCCAAGGTGGTGGAGGCCAAGCTCAAGTTCCTGGGCGTGGAGCTCAGTGCCCAGGCCCAGGTGGCCATCGAGGTCGCCAAGATCAACCAGCAGAAGGGCAAGTCCGAGTGGCAACTGGCCCAGGACGTCTACGGCGCCAGCAAGTCCCGCATCGACACCCTCATCGCCGAGGCCAAGAAGCGGCTGGACATCGCCCAGAAAGACCTCGCGGCCTGGTCGCCCCCACCCGTGGAGATCCCCGCGCAGGTGGACCTGGACATCGCCTACGGCGGGATCGGCGGGGGCGACGCGAAACGCGAGGAAACCGTGGTGGAGGCCCTGGACGCCACGGTGGGCCGCATCGTGGACATCGTGGGCAACGCCATCGACACCCTGGAAAAGCTGGTGGGCTACGAGGAGCGCACCGAGGAGATCAAGGCCGCGGCGCAGCGGCTGGGCGAGGACATCCGCGAGCTCATCGCGGCGCTCTTCCCCTACGCCGAGTCCTTCGGCCGGGACGCCTCGGGCCGCCTGGTCAGCGACTGGCGGGACATCCCCAAGGCCGTGGCCGAGTTCGCCGGCTGGGCCAGCGCCACCCTCGGCGCCTACGCCTCCGCCATCTCCACCCTCTCCAACCTGGCTGACCTGGAGATCGCGGACGTGGGCGGCAAGATCGCCTGGGTCGCCGACGTGATCGGCGTGCTGATCCGGGAGCTGGACCGGGTGCGCCAGTCCTTCGCCGACGCGGGGGGCGAGTGGCGGGACAAGCCCAAGGACGCGGCCAATTTCGCCCGGTACGCGGAGGTCGTGGTGGGCGTGGTCAAGACCGCCGCGGAGGCGATCTGGAGCCTGGTGGACCTGCCCGAGCTGGAGAACGTGGGCGCCCTCCTGGAGCGGGTCAAGACCGTGGTGCAGCACTGGATGTGGCGGCTGGCCGACCTGTCCATGGGCTTTGACGAGTTCTTCAAGGACCAGGGCAGCGGGTTCAAGGACAAGGTGGCCGCGTTCGCCGAGCTGGTGGAGACGGCCTTCTCCGCCCTCGCCAAGGTGGCCGACACCATCCCCAAGCTGGTGGACCTGCCGGCGTTTGACAGCGTGGGGGAGGCCCTGGGGGAGGCGCATCGTTTCATCGCCCACTGGCTCCGGCGCATGACCGATCTCTACCTGGCCTTCGTCGAGCATTACCAGGTGGACGACAAGAGCCTCCTGGTGGCGAAATTGCAGGCCTTCGCCGAGCTGGTAGAAAAGCTGTTCACCATGCTCTCCAAGGTCGTGGCCACCATCCAGCAACTCAAGGACATCCCCGAGTTCGACGAGGGGACCGTCTCCATCTTTGACCGGCTGAAGCGCTTCGTGGCGCACTGGCTCAGGCGCATGGCCGACCTCTCCGCGGCCTTTGAGACCGAGTACGGCAAGGATGCTCTCGCCAAGCTGTACGCCTTCGCGGAGACCGTGCAGGCCCTGGCGGTGACGCTGGCCGATGTGATCGTCGCGATCCAGGGGGTGGAGCACGTGCCCGGCTTTGACGAGGGGACGGTGGCCATCTTTGATCGGCTCAAGCGGTTCGTGGCCCACTGGCTCAGGCGGATGCAGGATCTGTCCCTGGCCTTCGAGGCCAAGTACGGCAAGGACGCCCTGGCCAAGCTGAAGGCCTTCGCCGATACGCTCAAGCCGCTTTTCGCCCTGCTTTCCGATGTGATCGAGACGGTTCAGGAGATGGAGCACGTGCCCGAGTTCGACGAGGGGACCGTCTCCATCTTTGATCGGCTGAAACGCTTCGTGGCCCACTGGTTGCGGAGGATGCAGGATCTCTCCCTGGCCTTCGAGGCCAAGTATGGCAAGGAGGCCCTGGTCAAGCTGCACGCTTTCGCGGAGACATTGCAGGCCCTCTTCGCCACGCTCAGGAATGTGCTGGAGGCCATCCAGGATCTGGACGACGTGCCCGGATTCGACGAGTCCACCGTGGGGGCGTTCGACCGGCTCAAGCGGTACGTGGCCCACTGGCTGCGCCGGATGCAGGACCTCTCCGAGGCGTTCGATGCCAAGTACGGGAAGGACGCCGCAGCCAAGCTGGGGGCCTTTTCCGATACCCTGGCGACGATCTTTGCCCTGCTGCGCGACGTGCTGGAGACCATCGGCTCGCTGCGCCGGGTGCCCAATTTTGACGAGTCCACGGTGAAGGTGTTCGACACGCTCAAGCGCTACGTGGCCCACTGGCTCCGGCGCATCGCCGACCTGAAGGAGGCCTTCGAGCTCAAGTACGGCCTGGACATGACCGAGGAGCTCAATGCCTTCGCCGACATGCTGCGGAACTCGTTCGGCGCCCTCAAGGACGTGCTGGACCTGATCGAAAAGCTGGGGACGGTCAACCTCAAGGTGCCGACGCTGACCTTTGACAACCTGCAGGACGTGATCGAGCAGATCCTGGCGCGGCTGGAGCTGGTGGCCAACCAGTACGAGGGGACCGAGGGGCAGGCGATCCTGGAGCGGATCCGGAAGCTGGCCGCGGCGCTGGGGCCCATCGGCGAGGCGCTCTCCGCCATCGTGCACCCCTTCTCGGACATGTCGCGGATGCGCTGGATCCCCGAGCAGGCGCTGGCCGCCCTCAAGATGAATGTGGAGAACGTCATCGTCTGGTTCCTCGACATCGCCTCCTGGCTCTCCGGGGCGGAGTTGGTCGAGCTGGGGGAAGACGAATGGGCCTGGGAGGGCGGGGACGGGAACGCGCTGGCGGAGCGGGTGGAGCAGCTCCAGTCCATCGGCGAGACCGTGGCCGCGATCATCGGGCCGTTCAAGCAAGCCTACGAAGTGTTCTTTGAGCTGGGCAAGCTGGCCGGCGGCAAGGCCGCGAGCGAGGCGGACATCGGCAAGGTGGGCACCTTCATCACGCAGGTGTTCACGATGCTGACCGCCCTCTCCACGGGCCTCACGGTCAACAGCGCCGATTACCTCTACACCGACCCGCTGGAGGCCGTTGCACGGATCAAGGAGGTCATCGGCGGGATCGTCGAGGTGTTCGACGCCGGCATGGACGCCATGGGCCGCCTGCTGGAGGCCCGCGTGCCCAGCACGGAGACGATCCAGAGCTTTGTGGAGGCACTCAAAAGCCTATACAAGAGTTTTGCCAGTGTGCTGGGGCTGATGGAGTACGACGTGACCAATTTCCTGCGGGACGCGTCCTGGTACGCCATCGGCGCGGGGCTGGTGCAATCGCTGATCGACGGCATCTACTCCATGTCCGACGGCCTGACCGCGGCCAACGCCTGGCTCTGGTCCTTCATCCAGGCCATGCCGGGAGGCGGTGGCAGCCCCAAGCCGGCCGACCCCAGGCCGCCCAGCCAGATCACCAACCTCTACACCGTCAACCAATACGGGGTGAAAGAGGCCGGCCACGGCGCCCGGGACGCCCTGGTGGGCTTCCGCATCTACGACAACCTGCGAGGTCGATAATGGGATACCTGGGAGAAGAGGCCTGGTACTGGATTGACGCCTACGGCAACGAGTACCTGCTGGGGACCGATGACACCAAGACGCGCTTCATCCGCGAGTACGGTGGGGTGGACATGCCCGAGCCGGTGCACATCACCGAGCGCTCGCCGGGCTACCACGGCACGGTGCATCGCGGCTGGCACTACAACGAGCGGACCATCACCCTGGGGATCACCCTGCGCCCGGGCTCGCGGGCCGGGCTGTGGGACGCCATGGGCAGCCTGCGCCAGGTGCTTAACCTGGTCCGCGGCAAGGGCAAGCTGAAGGCGATCATCCCCACCGCGGCCCCCGCCGCGACCTACACCCGCTGCATCGATTGCCGGGTCAACGCCCCCTTCAACGCGGGGAGCGACAACCAGCCCAACACGCAGATCCAGCACCTGGTGCTCCAGTTCGCGGCGACCTGGCCGCTGTTCTACGACCCCATCGAGCAGGCCGGCAGCAAGGCCCTGAGCGGATCCACGCTGCAATCCCTGGTGGTGGACAACGCCGGCGAGGAATATGCCTGGCCGCGCTACGTGATCTACCCCCCCGCCAACTATGCCCAGGTCCGGCTGGCGGGCTCGCCCAGCGATTACCTGCTCCTGCGCTACGACATCACCGCGGCCACGGGCCCGGTCACGATCTATGTGGTGCCCATCGCCAAGGATGACGCCTACGGCAAGCGGGCCATCGGCGCCTACGGCGAGGACCTGACCTACCTGGTGAGCAAGGAATCGCGCTGGTTCGGCATCCCGCCGGGCCGCCAGACCCTGCAGATCGCCGCGACCTACGGCGGGACCGGGCGGGTGGACGTGTTCTGGCACAACGAATACCTGGGGCTGGGAGGCTAGACTGTGGCGGAGACGGGCACGGGGTGGGAGGCGTGACATGGGCTGGCTAGTTTGGGCTTTGGTGATACTTGCGGTGGCGATACTGTTCGGCGCGGTACTATCGGCGGTGATGCTGTCGTCGGCGATCAGCCAGAGACAAGAGCGGTGGGAATGAGCGCGCAACAGTCGCCACTGGGTAGCCCGGATCATCGCGCCGCCGTGATCCGCGAATACGAGTGCCTTGGGGTGGGAGGCTAGGCCATGGCCAACGCGATCCTCTGGGAAGCCTATGCCGGCGCCACGCCGGCCTGGGGCGACGTGTCGGGCAAACGGGTGGTCTTTGGCGGCTCGCCGAGGAACATCGACGTGCCCCTTGTGGTGGGGGAATGGCAGCGCGGCGTGCACCTGGGCACCGCCGACCCGGGCATCGACGCCTGCGGCAAGAACCACCTCCCCTCGCCCCGCTTCGTGACCCCCGCCACCTTTGACAGCGGCGCCGGGCAGGAGCACCTGAACGACACCAACCTGGCCGCCACCGAGTGCACGCTGCGGGTCCACGCGACGCGGGACCTGGCGAACGGCCTCAAGGGGGCGCGCCTCTTCATCTATGACGGGCTGAACACCAAGACCCGGGCCGAGGGGATCAAGGTCTACGCCTTCCAGCAGGGCGTCTCCGGCAGCGCCTGGACACTCGTCAACGATGGGGAGGCCGGGATCGGCGGGGACAACCCCGGCGAGCGGCTGGACCTGGCCGACTCAGCCCCCGCCACCGACCACTATTACTACATCGCCCTCTCCATCCAGCTCCAGCGGTACGACGTGCTGCCGACCTTCAATATCGGCTTCCAGTTCGACACGGCCTACATCGACCAGTCCATCGCCGCGACCGCGGACGACGCCACCGAACTGACCAGCACCACCACCGTCGATCTGAACGAGATCAACCTGCGGCTCAACTATGAAAACGCCCTGGGCGACTATTCGACCATCGGCCTGCGCTGGCAGGACGTCCACATCCCCTCCACCGCCACCATCAACAGCGCCAAGGTCCTCTTCCACAGCTCCGCGGCCTACACGGACCCGGCCACCGTCACCATCTACGGCGAGAAATCGGTCACGCCGGCGGCGTTTCAGGCGGTCAACGCCAACATCTCGGGCCGCACGCCGACCACCGCCAGCGTCTCCTGGCCTTTTGCCGCGTGGCAAAACGGCGTCTGGTGCGACTCGCCGGACATCGCGGCCATCCTCCAGGAGATCATCGGGCTGCCGGGCTGGACGCAGGCATCCAGCGACCTGGCCCTGATCATCCAGAGCGGCGGGGCCAACACCAACCGTCGCGCCGGCAAGTCGTACGACAACTCGAACAACCTCCCCCCCAGGCTCTACGCCGAGTGGACCGCGTATGCGGGGAGCTCCTCCCACATTCGGGGGTTCCTCAACTTTTGCACCGGAGATCCCGAGTACGAGGTCTGGCTGCTGGACAACCAGCAGCAGCGCCGCCACCTGATCGACGAGCTGCCCATCGGCTTCCACTGGGAGAAGGCGTCGCAGGGGTGGGGGAGCTTCTCGGACCTCAAGGTGAACATGGCCAGCCCCGCCTACCCGTGGCTGCGGGCCCTGGACAAGCTGCTGATCCGCCGCGGGCGCCACGACCTGATGGCCGCGCTGATCGAAAAGCCCCAGAGCGACCTGCCGCAGGAGGGCGAGGCCGGGGCCTCCTACACGGTGCTGGGGCGCTCGCTCAACGCCCTCCTGGAGCGCCGGCGCTGCGTCCCCCTGAAGGGCGCCGGCTACCTGCGGTACACCGGCCACCCCGACGACGCGGCCAAGTACCTGGTCCAGTACAGCTTCTGCGACACCTACGCCGAGCGGCCCGACGACACGGGGCGCGCCGAGCCCGGCTTTTCCGTGCAACCCGCCCGGGGCGAGTGCCCCGAGGACGAGACCGAAGCCAATCGCACTTACAGGTACACCCACGAGCAGACCGTGGGCGACGCCTGCGCGGACCTGGCCTCGCGCTACGGCCTGGATTACGAGGTCAAGGCCGACGGCGAGGGGCGGCTGGATTTCGAGACCTACTACCCCTGGCGGGGCGTGAACCGCGCCGAGGGGAACCCCGAGGGCAACCGGCAGGTGGTCTTTACGGTGGACCGGGAGAACCTGGTGGGCATCAGCGCCTACAAGGACCGGCTCAAGATCTACAACGTGGTCTACGTCCTGGGGGTGAACCAGGGCGCGGGCCGCCTGGTGGTCATGTGCAAGGACGAGGCCTCCATCGCCATGTACGGGCGGCGCGAGGGCGTGCTGTCCATGGGCTCCACGGTGGAAGAGGACCTGCTGACGCAAAAGGGCCAGACCATGCTGGCCATCAACGGCCACCCCGTGGAGGGCGTCACCTTCACCTTCCGGCAGACCGAGTCGCTCAAGTACGGGCGCGACTTTGACGTGGGCGACTATGTGACCGTCTACTTCGAGCCGTTCCAGCTGAACCTGGCGGACAACTGGCGGGTGAAGCGGGTGGCGGGGACGCTGGTGGAGAGCGCGGAGCAGCCGGGCCAGATCGTCGAGGAGCTGGAGATCACCCTGGGCAAGGACGAGCCGGACCTGCTGAGCGACCAGGCCGGGGGCGGGGGCGGCTCCAACGTGGGCCCGATCATCTCGCTGCGGGACCCGACCACCATCCAGCCGGACGACATGCCCTTCTCCGGCGATCCCGCCGACGAGCACTTCACCGAGCTGGCCAGCATCCTGCACGTGCACGGCATCTCCACCAACGCCCCCTATGACACCGGCGGCAAGCTGACCAACCAGGAGGACATGTATGGGGACGACAACCCCGGATCGGCGGACATGGAGTTCGTGCGGCGGAGCCACCAGCACGCCATATTCGACACGACGACGCCCGAGGACATCGCGGCGACGGGGAACGACCGGGCCAACGAGAGCGACTACCACGCGGCCTTCAGGAGCCACGTGCACAAGTGCGTCCGGTACAGCCACACGCACAGCTTGACCGGCGCGCTGGCGACCACCAACCTGACGCATGGCTCGATCACGGGGGCGACCGAGAGCAAGGGGGCCCACAGCGCCGAGGTCACTGGCTACACAGACACGGTGGCATGGGGATGCTATGAGACAGACAAGGCGGCGGGGGCCACCTACGTGAATACCCATTACCACGTCTATCATGCTCCGCCCAACAACCATTCACACAACTTTGAGACAGGCGTCTGCTTTGCCGCCGTGACCAATCACACGCATGGGCCGGGGACGCTGGCCGTGCCCAACCACGCCGTAGCCTGCGTGACGGGCCTGGGCACGCTGGCGGTAGGAGCGATCGCATGAACCTGATCCGAGCGACCATCACGAGCCTGACGGTCACGGGGCTGGAGGGCATCTGGCGCAGGCGGTGGAGCGACACGACCCCCTGGCCAACGGTCGAGGTCAACCCTCGCAGGGGCCTGGCGGCCCATGGCCACTTCTACCTGGAGGTAGAAGGGGCGAGCATCGACCTTTCCTATGCCACGTTCCTGCCCTTTGCGGAGGTCCCTGTTGCGGAAGCCCTGCGCGACACGTTGCAGCCCGTGGTCAACAAGCTCGTGCTGTCCAAGGAGACGCCCCTGATGGACCTGTTCGGCGGGGTGATCGTGACGCGGCTGGACGTGAAAAACTGGGCGGAGCGGGCGGACGCGGTGGACGCGGACGCCACCCACCCCATCGGCCTGAACGTGGCCTATCTGCGATTCAGCAAGGCGGGCGCGCTCCTGGACGGATACAGCGACAACGCCATGTGGGAGCGTAACCCCTCTGCCCGCTCCCAACTGATTGAGACCCATCGTGGCGTCGTGTCTGCCGCCGAGGCGGAAGCCTTCGACGCGGACATGGCCGCGATCTGGGAGCAACTGCGCTCCCTGGTGGTCCAGCACGAACGGGAGGTGCTTGGGGTATGAGCAAGATCGTGGAGCCGTGGGGGTACATCCAATTCGACATGGTGGAGACCGTCGCGGCGCGCCTCCCAGAAGAGGAGCGCCAGGCCATCCGGCAGCGCATCCAGAACCTGATGAAGGTGCACCTGCGGCTACCGGCCTGGCTGGAGGCGCTGGAGCTGATCGAGCGATGGGTCGCCGAGGACGAGGAGGAGACGGTATGAAGAAACGGGCAGAGCGAGTAGCCCCCGAAGCGCTGCTTCACGCCGAGCACCACTGCATCTGCGGCAGAGATCCCCTGCCGGACGGCAAATGGGGCTGGCTGACCCTCTTCTACCACCTGGAGGAGGGCGCGCTCTCCCAGCACGAGGCCGAGGTGGCGATCCAGGTCGTGCGCGACCTGGAGGGGCACCGGCTCTGCTGGCCTCACCTGGTGGCGCTGCTCAAGCTGGTGGACGTGTTCTACGCCCTGCTCGAACAGCGCGTGCCCGCCGAGGAACTGATCGCGCTGCTGGGCGCCTTTTTGGACGCTCGACTGGAACAAGGAGCATCATGCCCACCAAATACATCCCCTGGACCCGCCAAATCGTCATAGAGGGCGAGCAGGTTACGGAGCTCGACCATTTTCTGTCCCACGCCGGCGAGCACACGGACGCCGAGTGGGCCGCGATCCTGGGCCGCTCCGTGGACTCGATCCGGCGCAAGGCGGCGCGGGAGTGCGTCACGCTCAAGGCGCAGTTCGTTGCGCCAACCGGCGCCGAGCCCTCCCCACCCCGGACCTTCCAGGGTATCGACGCGCAAGCGCTGATCCGGCTGCTGCGGGAACGGCCGTGCGCGCTGGAGGAGCTCTCCCAGGCGTTCGACCGCTCGGAGCACACCATCCTGGCCGCGATTGACGAGATGTGCGCCGCTGGCTTTGGCGTCTGCCGCCGCGACCGGCAGGTAGAGATGCGCCACTACGACGCGCCCCAGGCGCCGCCCCGGACCCTGGCCGACGAGAGGTGCAGCCGCCTATCGCTGGCCCTCTACAGCGACACGCATTGCGGGGACAAGACGGCGCAGCCCACGGCCATGAGGGCGTTTCTCCAGGAGGCGCGGGAGAAATACGGATGCACCGTGGCGCTCCATTGCGGCGACGTGACCGCGGGCCTGGGCGTCTATGCCGGGCAGGTGCAGGACCTCCAGACCGTCTCGGCGGACGAGCAGATCGAGATCGCCGGCGAGCGCATCCCCGTCATCCCGGGCCTGACGCACTATGTGCTCGGCGGCAACCATGACTTTTCGTTCTACAAGGCCATCGGCCTGGACGTGGTGCAGCTCCTCTGCAGCCGGCGCGAGGACATGACCTACGTGGGCAGCGACTTTGCCCAGATCCCCTTGACGCCGGACCTGGACGTGGCCATGTGGCATCCGGCTGGAGGGGTGCCCTACGCCCTCTCATACCGTGGCCAGCGGTTCCTGAATCAGCTCACCAGCGACGAGTTGGAGAAGGTGGTGCTGAAAACGTCCCCCTCGCCGCGGCTCTGCCTGGTGGCCGCGGGGCACCTGCACCAGTCCATGTACTTTCGCCAGGGGCACATCGCCTACTTTCAACTCGGGTGCTTCGAGGGCCGCAACTCGTTCTTCAAGCGCAAGGGCTGGAAGCCCGCCATCGGCGGCTACGTGGTGGAGCTGGACATCACGGAGGGCGGCATGATCCATGCCGTCAACAAGCGCGACATCTGGTACTACGAGGTGGAGGAGGATTATAAGAACTATCCGAGGTACGCCAAGAGGCAGAACGTAGAGATCAAACCGTTGTTCTGGATCGACAAGGCGGCATGGAAAGCCGCGATAGGAGAAGAGACCAATGGACCTGCCGACCATTCCTGAAGCCTTCACCAACCCGCTGGCCGTGGCGGTGGCCGTGGGCCTGCTGACCGCGTTCCTGAAGGGGTTCATCAAGGGCAAGATCGAGACCGAGCCGGGCAACCCGCAGCTTGAGGGCAAGGCGGACGTGCTGATCCTGGGCCTGGTGCTGCTGCTGGGGATCCTGATCCCGGTGGCAGCGCAATGCGTGACGGCCTGGCCGCCCACGCCTGCTGGCCTGTTCACGGCGGTGATGGTAGGGCTGTTTGGCGCCGGATTATCGAGCTTTGGGGCCAAGTTCGTGATGGCGCTCTTTGCCTGGGTGACGCCGAATACGCAGTAGGAACAGAAAAGCCCGCCAGGGGCGATCCCCCTGACGGGCTAGAGTTCTTTGCCATGTGGCAAAACTATGTCGTGGCGCTGCTGGACCACAGATCGCCAGGAATCTCGGCCATGGCCTGACGGTCCATGTCGGGGAGTGCCATCAGCCGGGCCCAGATCGGCTAGACGCTCTGCGGGGCCTGCTACACCACCAGATAGTTGCGCTTGTTCACTGATCCCTCCTGTTGTTCATGGGGCGGGTGATCCCCACCCCATGAGCTCGCAGAAAAGCCACACGGCGACCATGATGCTGGCGATCCAGCTAAAGGCGCCCACCGCGGCCTCCTCTTTTCTTTCTTTCCGCCTCGTTGGCGATCTCCTCGATGCGGTCCGATAGACGGCCCATCTCATCCAGGGCATATCCGGCCAGCAGGCAGACGAGGCCGGTCCTGGAGAGGTAGTCGTAGAAGCGGGGCATGGGCTCCTCCCTCTGTAGCGCAACCGTGCGAGGCTGGGCGCTTTGCAGCTCGGCCTTGGTGACGGCGGCGATGGTGCTGCCGACGTAGGCGCACTTGGGGTTGAGGCAGGTGCCCATCCAGGCGCCACACTCCCCGGCCCCATCCTCTTGCCAGAACACGCGCACGAGCGGCAGCCCGCAACGGGGGCAATACGCCGCCATGGTTGCGTTGCCATTTCCAATTGACCTGCCAGAAACCCTCTTCTCTGCCCTATCCAGATGAATTGGTCACGCTTGGCGACCATCTGCGCCAGGTGGAAAACGCCAAGGCGATCATGGGTGGTGAAGCTCGGGCGGCTATTGACACCCTCGGTCCACGAGGAAGCGTAGAGGGAGCCAGGAACAGGGTATAGAACACACCCTCCTGATCCTTGGTGAAGAAACGCAAGGCGGTCAGGAGGCGGGAGTGGTCGTCAATGGCTACCAATTGGGATTCGGTCATAATCTGACGCTCTTCACAGAGAAGCGGTTCTCTGCGTCAAACAGGCAGTTCTTGGAGCTCTACCGCCTGTCATTGGCCTCCTATTGTGGGCCAATCGGACCACATCGGGGGCCCAATTATCATTTTCGGCCGAGTCCCAGGCCTGAAATATGTTACAGAAGTGTTTTATGAGGGTATGGATTGCCCCGTCCAACTCAGAAGACCCATTCCCATTGGGACTTACCGAGTTATGACCGAATTCCAAGAATGGGGCTTGACAACTCCGCCGTTCTGTAGTACAATGAGTTCAGATATCATAATTCTGAACTCTGATCTTCTTCCTTTCCAGACCGCGCGGCTCTATGGGTGCTTGGCAGGCCATTGGCGCGGCGATCCGCTTCGCGGCTTCGCCTATCGAACACGCAACGACTGTCGCAAATCTGATAGGAGGATTCCGTTACCATCCTCACGCATGTGGCTCGTCGTGCGAGAGAGCGATCTCGCCAACACTCTCGCAGACGTGAGGGCAGGCTGCTTGGATTGGCGTGCTCCTGGTTCGACGAGTGACCATTGATGTTTCGAGGGCGGCAGTTCTCCGGGAACCGTGGCCCTGTCCAACAGCAGGCAGGTAGACCGGCTGGATGCGCTAGTGCGCATTCGCAGTCTGGCGTCGTACAATACACCGAGCTCAGAGAGAGGGAACAGCATGAGAAGAAGTAAGGTACTCGAAGTACTGCACGCGGGGAAGCCAACTCTCTTGACCAGCCTCAGTCTTGGGCCCTCAACGCTTGCCGTTGAGCTTACGGGAAGAGCCGGGCTCGATGGCGTCTGGATCGACATGGAACACCGTCCGATCAGCCAACGCGAGGTCGCAGAGATGATCCTTGCTTCTAGGATCGTGGACCTGGATGCAATGGTGCGAATCCGAAAGGGCGAGGGCTATACAAGCTTCTTCCGCCCTCTACAGGATGGCGCTGCTGGCATCATGGTTCCACACGTGAAATCGCGAGAGGAGGCAGATTGGACGATCCGTAATGCCAAGTACCCGCCTCTAGGGCGACGAGGCACGGAAACAGCAATGTCGGACGCCGATACTTCCTTCAGTGACCCTATGACATACATGCATCATGCCAACCGCGAAACATTCGTGGTGGTGCAGATCGAGGACGCTGAAGCTCTAAAAGAGCTTGACGACATCGCATCAGTTGATGGAATCGATGTGTTGTTCATCGGTCCAGCCGACCTGTCGGTCTCGCTCGGCGTGCCGTTTCAGTTTGAGGACCCGAAATACAAGGAGGCAGTCGGGATGATCGCGGGCAGCGCCAAGCGACACGGCAAGTGGTGGGGGTTACCAGTCGGTAACTGCGAGAGGGCCGCTCGTTACGCGGAGCAAGGGGCACGCTTCTTCTGTATCGGTGGTGATTTCTCATTCCTCAAGGCCTCTTGTCTGGCACTGCGCGAGCAGTTCGATCGAGTAATGGGACTGTGATGCCGCCACGCGCCAATGCGCTTCACGAATACGGCGGGAGCCTCCCAGCTGGTGCTGGTTGTTTGGATGAAGTCTAGGCTGCAGTGGGTCAGAGTTGCCCGGCGAGGACAAGCCCTAATACTGGGCGGCCAGACAATGCTGACCGAGCCACCGAAAGCGTGACAGGGCGGCTTCTGGTCGAAAGTGCGCAACGGTGGAATCCCTTCATGACGGGCAGTTAGGTGGAGTGGTGTGATGAAGGAAGCAAGAACGGACTTTCTCTTGTTGGACGGGCGCATCGTGTCCGAGACCGAAAACGCTGCTTTGGTGATCGGCGAGGTTCGTAAGAGCGTACACAACCCTCTGTTTGCCGAAGACAGGCCGTGGGAGGTTCGTTTCGACAACCTCTACCCCAATGTTGTCCGTAATAGCAGCGACGGCTCTTACCAGTGTTGGTACACACTCTTCATCGTGGATGAGAGAACGACAAATGCACCACCGTCAGCGCGAGCATCGTTGAACTACATGGCTGTTCAGCCGAACGCGCGTGAGACAGGGGTCTGCTATGCCTTCTCGAGAGATGGCATCGTGTGGGAGAAGCCAGAACTTGGCCTGTCAGGGTTCGAGGGCAGCACAAAGAACAATATCGTTCTTCGTGGACCACATGGAGCTGGCATTTTCGAGGACAAGCATGAGAGGAATCCGTCCCAACGCTTCAAAATGCTGACCAGGGACGACGCAAGAACTACGATGGCGGTTGGCTTCTCAGCGAACGGTCTGCACTGGGGTCCCCTGGCAGCATGCTCTGAGATCCAGGCAGCAGGAGACACGCATAACAACGCACTGTGGGTGCCTGAACTCGGTAGATATGTCGGCATTA
>Ga0123333_10004155_pt1 | contig 13676 bp, 11 predicted proteins | sample BioC12SIPDNA_3_FD_89957 | JGI IMG/M metagenome (GOLD analysis project Ga0123333, IMG submission 89957) | Anaerobic biogas reactor microbial communites from Washington, USA - Biogas_R2_B C12 SIP DNA | ecosystem: Engineered > Bioreactor > Anaerobic > Unclassified | place: Washington, USA...
CCCTCCCTGTTGCCCAACACGATTCGCGCCATGCGCCAAGTCTAACCGAACCCGCCGGCGGCCAGGACCCGGGAAGCCCGTCCTGAGCGCCCTATTCGCCGACGCGCGGGCCGTGGCCGTCGGGCCCCGACCGGGCGCCTTGGTCCCTGCTCGCTCCGCTGGGGCGACCTCGCCGCGCGGCGAGGCCGCGGGAAGCGCTCTAGGCGGCCTCGCGTGCCGCCACGATGAGCGCCTCGACCCTGTCGGTGCGCTCCCACGGGAACGACGCGTGGCCGAAGTGGCCGTAGGAGCTCGTCGGCGTGTACATGGGCCGCCGCAGGTCGAGCTCGGAGATCACCGCCGCCGGGCGGCCGTCGAAGCAGCGCTGGATGACATCGCCGAGCCTGTCGTCTGGCAGGGCGCCGGTGCCGAAGGTGTCGACGTACATGCCCACCGGACGCGCCACGCCGATCGCGTAGGCGAGCTGCACCTGGCACCGCTTCGCGAGCCCGGCGGCGACGACGTTCTTCGCGATGTAGCGGGCGTAGTAGCTGCCGGAGCGGTCGACCTTCGTCGGGTCCTTGCCGCTGAAGGCGCCGCCACCGTGGGGGGCGGCGCCGCCGTAGGTGTCGACGATGATCTTCCGCCCGGTGAGGCCGGCGTCGGCGGCGGGCCCGCCCTCGACGAAGCGGCCCGTGGGGTTGACGAGGTACCTGGCGTTCGCGGTGTCGAGGTCGGGCGGGAGCACGGCCTCGATCACCTGGCTCACGAGGTCGGAGCGCAGCGTCTGGAGGTCGACGCCGTCGTGGTGCTGCGCCGAGAGCACCACCGTGTCGAGGGCGGTCGCGATGCCGTCCTCGTAGACGAGGGTCACCTGCGTCTTGCCGTCGGGCCGCAGGTAGGGCAGAGCGCCGGAGCGGCGCACCTCGGCCAGGCGCCTGGCCATGCGGTGCGCGAGCGTGATCGGCAGCGGCATCAGCTCGGGGGTCTCGTCGATGGCGTAGCCGAACATCAGCCCCTGGTCGCCGGCGCCGACCTTGTCGAAGCGGTCGCCGGTGGCGGCCTCCTGCGCGTTGTTCACGCCGAGGGCGATGTCGGGGGACTGCTCGGAGAGGGCGATCAGGACCGCGGAGTGGTCGGCGTCGAAGCCGTAGGCGGCGTCGACGTAGCCGACCTCGCGCGCGGCGGTGCGCACCCGGGCCTGGATGTCGACGTCGGCCGAGGTCGTGACCTCGCCGGCGACGAGCGCCAGACCCTTCGTGAGCAGCGTCTCGACCGCCACGCGTGCGCCCGGGTCCTGCTCGAGGATCGCGTCCAGGACCGAGTCGCTGATGCGGTCGGCCAGCTTGTCCGGGTGACCCTCGGTCACCGACTCTGCCGATACCAGTCTCGCCATGTGGGCTCCTGACGCGGCCGCCGCCGGCCCGCGGCGAGGCGGCCACGGCCAGGATATCAGCCTCCAGACGCCTATACTCTGCACATGCCGCAGCCCGGCATCGAGGTCCGTCGCGCGCGCACCGCCGACGCTGCGGCCGTCACGAGGCTGCTAGAGGGCATCTACGCCGAGCGGCGCTACTTCGTCGGCGACGCCCCCGCCGCCTCCGGGTCCCTGGCGGCGCGCATCGCCACCGACGACCCCAGGCGCTCGCTCTACCTCGTGGCCGTCTGCGGCCGCGAGGTCGCCGGCTGGCTCGAGCTGCACCGCTCGCACGCCTGGCGGCTCGAGCACGTCGCCGTCCTGACGCTGGCCGTGGCGCCTTCCCAGCGCCGCCGCGGCGTGGGGAGGAGCCTGCTGCGACGGTCGTACGACTGGTGCCGCGAGGTCGGCGTCCTCAAGGTCGGCCTGCACGTGAGGGCGGGCAACGCCGCCGCGATCGCGCTCTACGAGTCGGAGGGGTTCGTCGTCGAGGGACGCGAGCGCGGCCAGGTGCGCCTGGAGCGGGGCAGGGACGAGTTCGAGGACAACGTGATCATGGGCAAGTGGCTCGAGGCGGGCGCCGGCCCCGGGTAGACTGGCGCCCGTGGCCGACGCACACGCGGGCGCGTTCGAGTGGCGCGAGCAGCGCGTAGCCCTCTTCGTCGACACCCAGAACCTGTTCTACGCGGCCCGGGACCTCAGCGGCGCGGCCGTGGACTACGCCAAGCTCCTCGAGGTCGCGGCTCGCGGCCGGCGCCTCTCGCAGGCCACGGCCTACGTCGTGGAGCGGCAGGGCGACACCGCCGGCCACGGCTTCGCCCTCAAGCTGACGGCGCTGGGGTTCCGCGTGCGGCGGATGCAGGTGCGGGTGCGCGTGGGGGCGGACGAGCGGCAGGTGCTCGAGGGCGACTGGGACCTCGGCATCGCCGTCGACGTCGTGAGGGCCATGGGCCTGTGCGACGTCGTCGCCCTCGCCACCGGGGACGCCGACTTCACCCCCTTGGTCAGGCTGTGCCAGGAGCGCGGCGCGCGCGTCGAGGTGCTGGCGTTCCGGGACTTCGCCGGCCAGGAGCTCAAGGACGCCTGCGACAGGTTCGTCGACCTCGGCGAGGTCGCCGGGATCTTCCTGCCGCCGCGCTGACGGCAGCCGCACCCGAGCGCGCGTCCGCCGGCCCCCGCCGGCGTCGGGGCGACGCTGCCGGCGTCCGCCTCGTCCCGCCTACGCCGAGCGGGCCCGCGCCGACGCCCGGCTCAGCGCGCGGCGACGGGCTCCCTGACGGCCTCGTCCCAGATCCGCCACGGCGCCTTGCCTGACGCCCACAGCTCCTCGAGGAGCTGCTTCTCCTTGAGCGTGTCCATGCACGACCAGAAGCCGTAGTGGCGGTAGCCCATCAGCTGGCCGTCCTGCACGAGGCGGTCGATCGGCTCGCGCTCCCAGACGCTCGCGTCGCCGTCGATGTAGTCGATGGCCTGCGGCTCGAGGACGAAGAAGCCGCCGTTGATCCAGCCCTCGCCCTCCTCCGGCTTCTCGTGGAAGTTCTCGACCCGGTCGCCCTCGAACGTCAGGTTGCCGAAGCGCGCCGGCGGGCGGACGGTCGTGACGGTCGCGATGCGCCCGTGGGAGCGGTGGAACGCCGCCAGGCGCCTGAGGTCGATGTCGGCCACGCCGTCGCCGTACGTGAAGTAGAACGGCTCGCCCGGCGTCAGCCACGGCTCGACCCGCTTCAGGCGCCCGCCCGTCATCGAGTTCAGGCCGGTGTCGACGAGGTGGACCTTCCACTTCGGCTGGTTGCCGTCGTGGATCGTCGTCGTGCCGGTGGCGAGGTCGACGGTGATGTCGTTGTTGATGGCGTAGAAGTTCAGGAAGTAGTCCTTGATGATCTCGCCCTTGTAGCCGAGCGCGATCACGAACTCGTCGACGCCGCCGGCCTCGAAGATCTTCATGATGTGCCACAGGATGGGCCGGCCGCCGATCTCGACCATCGGCTTCGGCTTGATCGTCGTCTCCTCGGACAGCCGCGTGCCGAACCCGCCTGCCAGTATCACTGCCTTCACGCCCTCACCTCCACGGCCGCGCCCCGCGCGCCACTGGCCCCGCCGCCGCCCGGCAGCCTGAAGTGCCGCGCCTGACGCGTGCGCAGGTCGTCGATGAGCCGGCCGGGCGGGAGCTCCACGTCGTGGTACGTGACGACCTCGTCCTTGGCGACGTCCCGCTTCAGGCGGCAGCCCTCGGCGACGCCGATCGGCAGCAGCCCCAGCCGCAGCGTCTCGGCGGCGGTCTCGCACTGGCCGTAGGTCATGTACTCGCCCAGCCCGTCGAGCACCTCGCCGGCCTTCAGGTCGCGCTTGGCGGTCGTCACGACCTCGACCCGCATCGGGCCGGCCGGCGCCAGGACGGCGTCGTGGAAGAGCACGGCCCGCGCCAGCGACGTCGGTACCTCGAAGTGGCAGAGGTGGTAAGGGGTGTAGAAGCTGTAGAGCGGCCCCTCGCCGAGCTTGTAGAGGTTCAGGTAGTGCCGCTGCTTGGGGTCGTCGTGGGTGGCGAACACGAACACGCCGGGGCTGGGCAGCGCGCCCACGAGGTAGTCGACGACGCCGCCGAGCTCGCGCAGCTCGTCGACGTCGTAGTACCTGACCGCCGTGTCGACGTGCTCGCGGTGCTCGCGGCCCATCATGCCACGCCTCTCGATCGTGAACCCGAACGCGTTCGCGACGTTCGCCTGCTCGAAGCTGATCTTCGTGCCGTCGGCGAAGCTCGTGACCATGCTCGGCCGCTGGCCCCAGCGCTCGGCGAACGCCTTCTGGGTCGTGGGGTTGCGGTACGGGTCGTGGAGGCCTTTGACGTTGCCCGCGACGAGCGGCTCGAGCCCGATGCCCTTCACGAAGCGGATCAGGTTCGCCTGCACGCCCGGCTGGTCGCCGTCGGAGACGGAGTAGACGACGCCGGCCTCGTCGGCCATGACCTTGAGGATCGGCCCGACGGTCCCGTCGAGCTCGGCGTTGAGCAGGACGACGTGCTTGCCCGAGTCGATCGCCTCGACGACGGCCCTGGCGCCGTACTCGACGGCGCCGGTGGCCTCGAGGACGACGTCGACGCCGTCGGCCCTGGCGAGGAGCAGCGGGTCGTCGGTGACGACGGGCTTCCCGCTCTCGAGCGCGCGGGCGACCTCGGCGGCCGTGGAGGCGTTGACGCGGTCGGTGACGCCCGCGTACTCGTAGGCGTCCTCGGCGTGCTTCGGGGTGCGGTTCGCGATGCCGACGAGCCGCATGCCGGGCGTCGCGTTGACGATCTGGTTCGCGACGCCCTTGGCCATGAACCCCGCGCCGACCATGGCCACGCGGACCGGGCGGCCCTCCTCCTCGCGCCGCTTCAGCGCGGTGTCGACGAGGATCACGTGGTCGCCTCCCCGACCGGCTCGAAGCGCGGCCACGACCTGTCCTTCTCGGAGATGACGGCGACGGGCCGCGGCCAGTCGATGCCGAGGGCCGGGTCGTCGTAGCGGATGCCGCGCTCGTACCCCGGCGTGTAGAACTCCCCGACCTGGTAGGCGACCTCCGCCCCGTCGGTGAGGGTGATGAAGCCGTGGGCGAACATCTCGGGGACGTACAGAGCCAGGCGGTTCTCGGCCGTGAGGTCGATCGCGAAGTGCTTCAGGTACGTGGGCGAGTCCTCGCGCAGGTCGACGATCACGTCGTGGATCGCGCCGGCCGTGCAGCGTACGAGCTTCGTCTCGGCGGCCGGAGGCAGCTGGTAGTGCATGCCGCGCAGCGTGCCGGCGACGTGGTTGTAGGACATGTTCGCCTGTACGACGGTGGGCTTGAGCCCGTGCGCGGCGAACTCCTCGGCGCAGTACGTGCGGGCGAAGAAGCCGCGGTCGTCCTCGCGCCTCTCGAGCTCGATCACCCAGGCGCCCGGGATCCCGGTCTCGTGGAAGATCACGCGCCGGCCTCCAGCGCCTCGGCGGTCACGGGCGGCTGCCCGGCGGCCGCGGCGGCGACGGGGGTGCGGGCGTCGAGCCAGTAGAAGCGCTCGTCGATCTGGCCCGTGGCGAGGAGGTGCTTGAGCATCTTCAGCCGCGTGAACAGGCGCGACTCGAACAGCTCCTGCGTGAGGCCGATGCGCTCGAAGACGGCCCTGAGCTCCTCGGCGCCGCGGCGGGCGTCCCACTCGCAGGCGAAGCCGGGCAGCGTGGCGGCGATCTTGTCGAAGCTCACGCGGTAGCTGCGGTTGTCCGAGCCGCGGTCGCCGAACGAGAGCTTGCAGCCGGGGAAGACGTCGGCGACGATCTCGGCGATCTCACGGACCTGGTAGTTGTGGCCGGTGTCGCCGACGTTGAAGACCTGGGCGTGGACGGTCTCGCGGGGCGCCTCCAGCGCGCAGACGATGGCCTTCGCGATGTCGCGGCCGTGCACCAGCGGCCGCCACGGGGTCCCGTCCGAGAGCATGCGGATCTCGCCGGTCGTGTGCGCGAAGCCGGCGAGGTTGTTGAGGACGATGTCGAAGCGCATGCGGGGGCTGGCCCCGTAGGCCGTGGCGTTGCGCAGGAACGTGGGCGAGAAGTCGTCGTCGGCCATCGCCGTCAGGTCCCGCTCGACCAGGACCTTGCAGTGGGCGTAGGCGGTCTGGGGGTTCACCGGCGAGGTCTCGTCGACGAAGTCCTGCTCGGCGACGCCGTAGACGCTGCACGAGGACATGTAGACGAACCGCTTCACGCCGGCCTGCTTCGCCAGCGTGGCGAGGTTCACCGAGCCGGCGTGGTTGATCTCGTAGGTGATGTCGGGCACGAGCTCGCCGGTGGGGTCGTTCGAGAGCTCGGCCATGTGGACCACGGCGTCGTAGCCCTGGAGGTCGGCGACGGTCAGGCGCCTGAGGTCCTTCACCAGCGTGAGGGGCGTGACGTCGGGCCCGTGGTAGAGCCAGCCCTCCTTGTAGAAGCCGGTGTCCACGCCCGTGACGTCGTGGCCGCGCGCCATGAGCTCGGGGGCCACGAGCGTGCCGAGGTAGCCCTCGGTCCCGGTCACCAGTACTCGCATCACATCCACCTCTCGTCTCTCCTGACCCGGCCTAGGGCGCCGTGGCGTCCAGTACCGCGTCGTGGGTGTCCAAGTAGTCGAACAGCGCCCTGACGTACCGCTGCCAGGCCCGCTCGGCCGCGTCCTCGGCGCGCCTGGCGGCGGCCTCGAGCCTCGCGGCGTCCCGACCGGCGGAGCGGGCGGCTGCCAGCTCGTCGGCGGCCGCGTCGCGCGCGACCACGAGCACGTGCAGCTCGGCGTAGGCGAGCTCGAGGAGCCTCAGCGCCTCGTGCTCCCGCTCGGCCCTCCCGGCCTCGTACGCGGCCTGCGTCCGGCGCGCCAGGTCGAGCTCGGCCAGCGCCAGACTCGGACGCCGCGATGAGGCGTCGCTTAAGAGCAGGGTCGCGGACACGCCGAGCCCGACGCGGTGCGCGCCGTCACCGCTGCGCCAGCCGAGCTGTGCGTCGGCCGTCGGCACGCCGCCGCGCAGGCCCAGCTCGGCCCCGACCTGGAGCCCGCCGGCGCGGTACGAGGCCGTCACCTCGACCTCCCTGACGTTCTCGAACGGCAGGTCGCGCACCCGCAGCGCGGCGCGGTCTACGGCGAGCGCCAGCGCCGCGGCCTGTTGGTGCGTGGGGGCGGCCCGCACGCCCGAGGGCACGGGGCCCTGCAGCAGGTGGTCGCCGCTCGCGGGCTCGTCCGCCACGCCCAGCTCGGCCAGCACCCGCGCGCGCGGACGGTAGCCGAGCTGCTCGCGCTCCAGGTCGAGCGCCGCCAAGCTGGCCGCGACCTCGAGCGAGACCAGCTCGGGCGCCCCCGCCCCCGACCCCTGGGCGGCCGCCAGCGACGCCGCGGCCTCCTCGGCTTCGGCCTCGGCGTCGGCGAGCTGGCGGCGCGCCAGGCGCTCCTGCGAGAGGGCCAGGAGGCCCGCCCGGAGGTCGGCGCGGCGCTGGGCCCGGTACCGGCCCTCGGCCGCGGCCAGGGCGGCGCGCGCCCGCAGGATCGCGTTCTCGTCGCGCTCGGCGCCGAGCTCGAGCTCGACCTCGAAGCCGGCCTCCCAGCCGCCCCTGTCGCGGGCGACGTCGAGCTCGTACCCCGCCTCCGGGGTCGCCTCGAGGGCCCAGCTCAGAGCCCAGTACGTGCGCTCGAGGTCCGCGGCGGCGGCCGCGACCTGGTCGGCCCGCGCGGCCGCCGCCGCGCTGACGTGCCCCGCGAGCAGGGCGAGGTCGTGCCGGAAGGGGGCGGCCGACGGCGGCAGGGGCGCGAGGGCGTCAAGCGTCTGCGCCGATGCCAGGGCCAGGGGCAGGACGAGGAGCAGCGCCGCGCCGGCGCGCCCCCCGGGCGCCGGCCCGCGGCGCCCTACCCCGTAGGCGCCGGCTTTCGTCCCCGTCAGCATCCGGGTCAGCCTAGCGCCGCGTCGTCCGCGCCCGCCGTGCGGCGTCACAGTCCCGCGTTCGGGGCCAGCGGCAGGGGATGTGAGAGCGGAGGAGGGCTCTCAGGTAGCGTCTGCTACAGTCCACCTGGCCGTACAGACGGCATGAGAGAGGATCGATGACCAACGACGTCTCTGTGGCCGTGGGCGAGGCGATGCGGCTGTTGCGCCGCGGGCTGAGCCTCGGCCTGGTGCTGGCCGTCGCCTCCGGGTCGGCGGCCTACCTCTGGTCGAGCAGACAGGACCCCGTGTACGAGGCGGAGGCGACCGTCCTCGCCTCGTCGTCGACGGCCGACTTCCGCTCGTTCGGCGTCTCGCCGTTCGTGGCCCCGGCGATCGACGTCAGCGCCTACCAGGTGGCGAGCCGCAGCGACGCGGTCGCCCAGGCGGCGCTCGAGCTGCTGGGGCAGCCGGACGCCTCGCCGGCCGCGATCCGCTCCGACTACTCGGTGTCGGCACGCAGCGACGGGCAGTCGTCGCTGCTCACGGTCACGGGCCGTTCCGCCACGCCGGAGCGCGCCGCCGACGTCGCGAACGCGGTGGCCGCGGCGCTCGTCGCCTGGGACGTGGAGCGCGCCACGCGCAGCGTCGGGCAGGTCGTCACGGCGCTCGAGCAGCAGATCGGCGCCCTCACGGAGCAGATCCGCGCCCTGCAGGCGCTCGGCGACCCGGCGCGGCAGTCGGAGATCGACGGGCTGATCTCGCTGCGCGCCCAGCAGCAGCAGTCCCTGGCCGTCGCCCGCGCGATGGGCGTGTCGGCGATCGGACGGCTGGAGGTCATCCAGCAGGCCGTGCCGAACCCGTCGCCGGTGGCGCCCCGCCCGCTCGTGAACGCGCTCCTCGCCGCGCTCGCCGGATTCGTCGTCGCCTACGGCATCGTGATCCTGCGCTCGCTCCTCAACACCCGCATCAGCGACGTCTCCGAGGCCGAGGCCGTGTCGGGCGTGCCGATCCTCGCCGAGTTCCAGCGGCTGCCGAAGCCGACGCGCCGGTTCCCGCGCGAGGCCTCGAGCTACCTCAGGACCGGCGTGCTGTTCGCCACCGCCGACGCGGCCCCCAGGGTGATCCTCGTGACGAGCGGGCGCTCGGCCGAGGGCAAGTCGGCCGTCGCGTTGAACCTCGCCGAGAGCTTCGCCCGCAACGACTACCGGACGCTGCTCGTGGACGCCGACCTCAGGCAGCCGGTGCTGTTCCAGGAGTACGGCCTCAGGCGCGGCCAGGCCTCGGAGCTGCTCGACTTCCTGCGCGACCCCGACGGCCCCCACATGGTGGCCCGCGTGCCGCTCGGCGGCAGGCAGCGACTCGACGTCGTGCCCTCGTTCCAGGTCTCGACGCAGGCCGCCGAGATCCTCGGCCGCAGCTTCTCGGCCTGCGTGAACCGCTGGGGTCAGGACTACGACGTGATCGTCGTCGACTCGCCGCCGGTCCTCGCCGTCGCCGACGCGCTCACGATCGCGCCGTCGTGCACGGGTACGGTCCTGGCGGTGAGCATGCGCAAGGCCGACAGGCGCCCGCTGCGCGCCACCCTCGACCTGCTCGAGCGCATGGGGGTCAGGCTGCTCGGCATCGCCGCGACGATGGTCGACGAGCCGCGCCTGCGCTCCGTCGGCGGCTACGGGTACGGCTACGGCGCGCCTCAGCCCCAGGAGCCGGCGGCGCCGCCGCGCCCCGAGGCCCGGGTCAGCGTCAGGTCGACGAGCAACCGCCGCGGCTAGGCCGCCGGCGCATGGAGGAAGCACAGTGAACGTCACGATCATCGGCACCGGTTACGTCGGCCTCACGACCGGCACGGCCCTCGCCTACCTTGGCCACGACGTCACGTGCGTCGACAAGCAGGAGCGCGTGGTCCAGACCCTGAGCCGCGGCGAGCCCACGATCCACGAGGACGGGCTGGCCGAGCTGCTGCAGGCGGCCAGGGGCAACCTCACGTTCCGCACCGACATCCCGCCCCTCGCCGGCACGGGGGTCGTCATGATCGCGGTCGGCACGCCGGCGAAGGAGAACGGGGACGCCGACCTCAGGTACGTCGACGCCGCGGCCAAGGAGGTCGCGGAGCTGATCGAGGACGGCGCCAGGCTCGTCGTCGTCAACAAGTCGACGGTGCCGGTGGGCAGCGCCCGCCACGTCGAGGGCATCATCCGCAGGCACCTCGCCGCGCGGGGCGTGGACGCCGAGGTCCACGTGGCCTCGAACCCCGAGTTCCTCGCCGAGGGCAGGGCCGTCCACGACACCTTCTACCCGGACCGCATCGTGATCGGCGCCGAGGACCCCTTCGCGATCGGCCTGCTGCGCGAGATGTACCAGCCGATCCTGGAGCAGACGTTCGAGCCCCCGCCGGGCACGCCCCGGCCGGAGCGCTACGAGCTGCCGCCGCTGATCACGACGTCGGCGACGAGCGCCGAGCTCACCAAGTACGCCGCCAACGCCTTCCTGGCGACGAAGATCAGCTTCATCAACGAGTTCTCGGTGCTCGCCGAGAAGGTCGGCGCCGACATCACCGAGGTCGCGCGCGCGATCGGCCTCGACCAGCGCATCGGTCCCCGCTTCCTCCACGCCGGCATCGGCTGGGGCGGCTCGTGCTTCGGGAAGGACACCGCCGCCGTCCTGGCGCTGGCGTCCAGCTACGACTACTCGATGCCCATCGTGCGGTCGGCGATCGACGTGAACCGGCGCCAGCGGCTCTTCATCGTCGACAAGCTGCAGCAGCACCTCAAGGTGCTGCGCGGCACGACGATCGGCATCCTCGGCCTGGCGTTCAAGGGCAACACCGACGACCTCCGCGACTCGCCGGCCCTGACGCTGGTCCACGAGCTGAACGACCGCGGCGCGGTCGTCAAGGCGTACGACCCGGTGGCGATGGACAACGCGCGCCGCCTGCACCCCGACCTGCCCGTCGAGTACTGCCAGGACCCCGAGTGCCTGGCCGTGGCCTGCGACGCCCTGGTCGTCGTCACCGACTGGCCGCAGTTCAGGCAGCTCGACCTGCCGGAGCTGAAGCGGCGCATGCGCGGCACGCTGGTGCTGGACGCCCGCAACTACCTGCAGCCGAACGCGGTGCGCTCGGCCGGCCTCGACTACGTCGGGGTGGGCCGCTAGGGGTCTTCGGCGCGGCGCTCGCGCGACGCGTCGCCCGCGGTCCGGCGGGACGCGGCCGATGGCACGCTTACCGCGCCCGCCTCACCAGCCCGGGAAGCTGCCGCCCGCCGGCACGAGCGCGGCCCGCACGTGCATGCTCATCGGGTAGTAGGCCGCCACGTCGAGGGGCCGTCCCTGCTCGTCGTAGGCGTAGCGCGGGTCGAGCGGCCGCCCCTCGGCGTCCCTGAGCACGACGAGCACCTGCGCCATCCCCTGCGACCAGTCGATGTCGGCGGCCCCGTCGAGGGCCCCGACCGCCTGTGACGCGCTCGCGACGCCCTCGCCGCTGAGGCGCAGCTCGCTCGGCTCGCTGCAGGCCGGCCGCACGGTGATGAGGTCGTCGGGGACCAGACAGACCTGGACGAGGACCGGGTCGTCGGTGGGCTTGTCGAGCATCTCGACCTGCACGTGCAGGGTGCCCTGGCGGTAGGCGGCGAGGTCGCCCACGGCGCCCGCCGGAGCCTCCAGGAACGTGAAGGCGCCCTCGCCGCCGGCCTCGACGGGCCGGGGCGTCAGCGTGGCGTCGACGAGGGAGAGCGTGGGGCCGCCGGTCGGCGCGGGCTGTGGCGCCGGCGGCACGACGGCGGCCGCCTCGGGCACGGCCGGGGTCGGCGGCTCGGCCACGGGCGGCCCCTGGGCGGGAGGCTCGGCCACTGGCGGCGGCTCGGGTCGCTCGGGCTCCTCGGCCACGGGCGGTTCCTCCGGCTCCGGCTCCTCCGCGACCGGCGGCTGCGCGGGCTCCTCGGCGACGGGCGGCTCCTCCGCCGGGTCCTGGGCGGGCTCTTCGGCCACGGGCGGCTGCCCCGCCGGGTCCTCCGCGACGGGCGGCTCCTGCGGTAGTGGCTCTGCCGGCGGCGCGGCCACGGGCGTCTGGCCTCCGGGCGGGGCGAGCACGACGGGCGGCGCCTCGGCCTCGGCGGCGGCCTGGGCCTCAGCCTCCGCCTCCGCCGCGGCCAGCGCCTCCTGGGCCGCCTCCGCGGCCACGGCGGCCGCCTGGGCCGCCGCGGCGGCGTCGAGGCGGGCGATGATCGCCGCGACCTCGGCGTCGTCGGGGTCGAGCTGCAGGGCACGCTCCCAGAGGCGGCGCGCCTCGTCGGCGCGGCCGATCGCGGCGTTGACCTCGGCCGCGCCCTTGATCGCCTCGACGAACCCCGGGTCGCCCTGGATGGCGGCGACGTAGAGCGAGAGGGCGCCCGACATGTTGCCCTGGGCGAACTCGCGCTCGGCGGCGAGGAACGCGTCGGCGGTGCGCTGCCCGTGCGCGGCGCCCAGCTCGGCGCGCTGGAGCATGGGCCTGAGCTGCGGGTACGTGTCGGCCGCGAGCGCCAGCAGCGGGATCGCGCCCTCGGCGTCGCCCAGCTCGAGGCGTGCCTGCCCCAGGTACGTGACGGTCGTCAGGTCGTCGGGCTCGAGCTCGTAGCTGGCCTCGAGGAGGTCCCTGGCGCGGGCCATCGCCCCGGCCGTGAACGCCTGGTAGCCGAGCACGAGGGCCGCCCTGGCGGCGTCGGCGCGCGAGCGGGCGTCGAGGGTGCCGCCCGCGTCCAGGTACGCCTGCCAGGCCTCCCAGGTCCTGGACGTCCAGCCGGTGACCCCGTAGACCTGCGCCAGGAACCGCAGCGGCTCGACCCGGTCGGGCGCCAGCTCCCGTGCCCGCTCGCCCTGCGCGATGGCCTCGCGCCAGAGCGGCTGGTCGGGGTAGTGGGCCTCGTAGGTGGCGATCGCCTCGGCGGCCGCCATCTGCCCGGCCCGCAGGGCGGCGGCGGCGTCCTCGGGCAGCGCCGACTGCCCCCAGGCCGCTGACGCGGCCAGCGCGAGGGCTAGGGCCGGCAGGGCGCGACACGCCCGCCTGAGGAGCAGGTACGACACCCCTAAAGGTTAGCGCCGTGCGCTCGTGGCACGGGTTCACATGCCTATGCCTAATCATGAGAGCCTGACGTCGCCGCGGGCGGCGAGATGGGCAGGTGTAGATGATCAGGCTTCGGACGTTGACGGCGGCGGTCGCGGTGGCGGCCCTGCTGGCGGTCGGCTCGGGCCAGGACGGCGGCGGTCCCGACTGGGGTCGTCAGGCGTTGGGGCGCCTCGGTGAGGCCGGGTTCGAGCTGGGTTTCCCCGACGGGTCGTTCCTGGGCGAGGGCGCGGTGACCGGTTACCAGGCGGCGGTGCTCATCGACAGGCTGCTGGCCAGGGCGGACGCCGGCAGCGGCTGCACCGACGCCATGGCCGGCCTCCCCGACACGGGCTTCGCGTTCAGCGACGTGCCGCCGGACCACTGGGCGGCGGGCGCCGCCACGCGCGTGGCGGCGTTGGGCGTGAGGGAGGCGTTCCCCGAGGGGCGCCTGGGGGGTGACGAGTTCCTCACCGGCTACCAGACCGCGGCGCTGCTGGCGGCGGCGGTCGACGCCGTCGACGCCAAGGTCGCGTGCGGCGAGGGCAGCGTCGCCGAGCGCCTGGGCGCGATGGGCGCGGAGGTGCAGGCGATACGCGCCGACATCGCCGCCGGCGCGCTGCAGGGACCGCCGGGACCACCGGGACCGCAAGGACCACCGGGGCCTCCCGGCGACGCGGGCGACGCAGGCGAGCCCGGAGAGCCGGGACAGGCTGGGCCGCCGGGACCGCAGGGACCCCGCGGCGAGGCCGGGCCACCCGGCCCGCCCGGGCCCGTGGGCGCCGCCGGCCCGCCAGGACCGGCAGGGCCGCCCG
>Ga0123333_10004156_pt1 | contig 13675 bp, 9 predicted proteins | sample BioC12SIPDNA_3_FD_89957 | JGI IMG/M metagenome (GOLD analysis project Ga0123333, IMG submission 89957) | Anaerobic biogas reactor microbial communites from Washington, USA - Biogas_R2_B C12 SIP DNA | ecosystem: Engineered > Bioreactor > Anaerobic > Unclassified | place: Washington, USA...
AACGAATGTCCTGACGCCCGTTTCCAGCGCGTCCTCGTCGATGTCCCAGTCCTTATTGTGCGCAGGATGGCAGCAGCCCTTCTCTTCATTGCGCATGCAAGGCCGAAGAGCAGGCCGGGCTTTTCCTTCTCGTAATAGGCAAAATCCTCCGCGCCGGGGCTGACGGGCAGGAGGATGACCCTCTCGCAGCCTACGACCTTGCGCGCGGAGGCGATGAAGGCCTCGTACAGCGCAGGGTCATTGTGCGCGCCGGGCAGAGGCTGTCCGGACCAGGAGACCTTCCAGGTGACGCCGCATTCCTCAGCGGTCAGCCTGACAAGCCTGGTCAGCCGCTCACGGGCCCAATCCATGGTCTTGTCCTTCAGGCAGCGCAGTGAACCCTCCAGCACGCATTTGTCCGCATTGGTGGACACGGTGCCGCCCGCATGCAGGGTGGTGACGCTCATCACACAGGTATCAAAGGGATCCACCTCGCGGCTGATGATCTGCTGGATGCCGTTGTATACCTTCACACCTGCCGCCAGGGCATCAATGCCCGCATGAGGCGTAGCCACATGGACGCTGTAGCCGCCCAGCTCCACCCGGAAAGCCACGGAGGAACAGTTGGTTGCGCCCGGATTGGAGGAAATGACATGCGTCTTGTCCATACAGTTGACGTGGCAGGTGATGATGCAATCAATGTCCCGCATCACACCATGCTCGCACATGGTGCGGGCGCCGCTGGGACGGCTTTCCTCGCAGGGCTGGAAGAGCAGCTTCACCCGGCAGGCAAGCCGGTCCCGGATGGCGTGGAGCGCCTTGGCTACGCCGATGAGCATGGCGGTGTGAGCGTCGTGCCCGCAGGCATGCATCACGCCCTCATGGCGGGAGCGGTAAGGCGTGTCATGGTTGTCTTCCTGAATGGGAAGCGCGTCCATGTCCGCGCGGATGCCAATGGTAAAGCGTGTGATCTCCGGGTTGATGGTGGCAACAATGGTATTCACGCCATACTGGTCCGCGACAAAGCCCACGCCAGCTTTCGTCAGCTCCTCCTTTACCAGCGCGGCGGTCATGGGAAGGTCCCACCCCAATTCGGGATACATATGCAGCTGTCTGCGGATGCGTACCAAATCCTCCTGGCTGACGGGGGCAATGGTGTAATCCATAATAACGCCTTCTTTCGCGTGGTTGAATACAGTTTACGGCATGTGCAGGTATTTTTCCATCAGCGACATGCAGGAAAGGTGCGGCGCTTCTTTTTCCTGACAGGCCTGTCTCCCCTGAGAGACAAGGTTTCCGCGGGCGGCTTTTGAGAAATCGGAATCCGGGTCATTCATTTCCCGCCTTTTCAACACGAATGGTTGCGAAAAACAAATGGTGAAAACAATGGCGGATAAATGGTCGCTCTGATTCTTTTCCATCACTATAGCATGGATTTTTCTTTTTACAAGCTATTTCAAAATTGTTTGTATATTTCCTTTTATTGGGTTACAATACTTGCGTAAACCCAAAGGGACAAGAAAACAAAGAAACTCCGGCAGGCATGATCCATGGACGGTCAACAGGCAAAGGAGGAGGCGGGATTGTCTGAAAAATTGCTGATCGGTATTGACGGAGGCGGAACCCGTTCCACAGCGGTTGCCGCATATCCTGACGGGCGTATTGCAGCCGTGACAAAGGGCGGCGGGCTGAACTACCATCACAGCGGCATGGAAACGGTGCGGCTTCGCCTGGAATCCATGGTTGAAGCGCTGTGCAGGCAGTGCGGCCGTGAAGCTGACGAAATCTGCGCGGGAATGTCCGCCCTTGACGCTCCCGCGGATGAGAAAACCTTAAGCCTCTTCACCACCGGGGCGCTCCGGCAAGGCCAGCTGGACCTGCAGTCCGACGCCTATATTGCCCTGATGGGCTTCACCCTGGGACAACCCGGGGTGATCGCAATCTGCGGCACCGGTTCCATGCTGCTGATGCTGGACGAAAAAGGGCGCCAGCACGTAGCCGGCGGCTGGGGATACCTGCTCTCAGACGCAGGAAGCGGCTACACCTTGGCGCGTGAAGGTCTGCTGGCTGTGATTGACGCTGTGGAAGGCACCGGCCCCGAAACGCTATTGGCAGCGGATGCGCTTCAATTTTTTGGCGCGGACACGCCCCGGGGACTGATCAACCGCGTCTATGCCCCGGAGGCAACAACAGCCTGGCTGGCCGGGTTTGCCAAGCATGTGCTGGCCCGCGCCCGGGAAGGCGATGCCGCGGCCTTGGAGATTCTCTCGCGAAACATGCGACGCCTGGCCGGAAGCGCCGCTCAGTTGATCAGGCGCGCGCCGGAGGCTGGCAGGGTTGGTCTGTATGGCGGTGTCTTCTGTCACAGCGACATGGCCAGGGACCTGTTCGAAAAGGAGCTTCACCGGCTCGCGCCCGAGGCCCGCATTTGCGCTGTAGACTATCCTCCGGAGCTTGGAGCGCTGATTCATCTGTTCCGGAAACGCAAGGCCCTCACCGGCGAAGTGCTTGCTCAAATGAAATCAAGCTATCAGGAGCATTGTGATGAGCGCGATTAGCTTCTATTTTAAAAATCTGATTTCGCTGCTGAACCGGACGCTGGAAACCCAGCATGCCTGCATGGAGGAAGCCGCCCGCCGGATCGCCGACTGCCTGCGCAAAGGCGGAATGCTCTATACCTTCGGCACCGGCCACGGGCATCTGCTGGCGCTGGAAATCTTCTACCGCGCCGGCGGCATGGCGCGGGTCTGTCCCATCCTGGATGAAAAGCTGATGCTGCATGTTTCCGCCGCCGGCTCCACCCTAAAAGAACGGGAAGAAAGCCTGGTTCCCCTCCTGCTGGAGAAGTATCCGGTCAAATCGGGCGATGTGTTGCTTGCGATCTCCAATTCCGGCCGGAATGCCGTTCCCGTCCTGCTGGCCAGGGCAGCCCGGGAGCGCGGCGCCTATGTGATCGCCCTGACCTCCATGCAGCATTCCTCCGCGGTGAGCTCCCGCAACAGCCTGCATCTGCGCTTGTTCGAAACGGCGGATCTTGTATTGGACAACGGAGGGGTTCTGGGCGATGCATCCTTCCAGGCGGCGGACGGCACCATGGTCGGCCCCACCTCTACAGCGGTGGGCGCGGCAATCCTGCAATCGATCGTGTGCCGGGTGAAGGAGATCTCCCTGGCTGAGGGCTTTGAAGCAGATTATTTCAAGTCCAGCAATGTGGATGGCGGCGACGCGTGGAATGACCGGCTGATTGCCTGTTATCAGGATTCCATCCCGGGGCTGAACTGAGGGAGGCGCCATATGATGCATGCCGGATTTGGCATATGGGAACTCACGCCGCCCCTGGGCGTGGAGCTGGCGGGGTATGGCTATTATCTGAACCGCCGCGCGCTGTCTGTCCGCGACCCGCTCTATGCCCGCGCGGTGCTGCTGGAGACGGACAATGTGCGCTCGCTGGTCATCTCCTGTGATCTGCTGGGCCTGAGCAAAGCCGTGTGCGCAGAGGTCTTCCGCCATGCGGAAGCGCTGGGGATCCCCGCGGAGCGCGTGATGATCGTCAGCATCCATACCCACACCGGCCCCGCAATCAAGTATCATGAGGGCTGCGGCTTTGTGGATGGCGCCTACGCAGCGAGGGTCGGCGGCCTCATCTGCCGCGCGGCAGATGAAGCGGCCGCGGATCTTGCAGAGGTCACCGCCCTTCACAAGGCGTTCTCTCCCTTTGAGGGCGACCATATCTACAACCGCACCGTCGCAGACGGCCCGGTGGATCGCTTCGTTCGGGGCTTTACGCTCACCCGCTGCGGCAAGGCGCCAATCTGCCTGATCAATGCAGCCTGCCACGGCGTGTTCCTCAGGCGGTCCACGGCTGTGTCCGCGGACTTCGCGGGCGAGATCAACCGGCTGATGGAGGAACATGGCGTCCGGTCCATCTACCTCAACGGCCTGTGCGGGGACATTGACCCCTGCAAGCCCTCAGAGGCGCGGCTCAATGAATTTGCCCGGATCGTTGTCAACGCCTTCACCGAGCGGTCCCGGCCCCTCCCCTTGTCCCTGGAAGCGGGGAGTTTGCCCTTTGCCCTGAAGCTGACCTCTGTCACAGAAAAGGAAATCTGCGGCGCGGCAAAGCGTGCGGTCGAGACTGCCGGCGGCGCTGAAAAGCCAGCCGCCCGCGTGGCCCTGGCCTGGGAAAAGGAAATGCTGGCCAAGCTGGATCAATTGCAGGATACGGAAGAAATCACCTGCAAGTACCTGCTGCTGGGCGGTGTGCCGGTCGTGGCCTTTCCGTTTGAGGGATACACAAGGATCGGTCAGGAAATTCGGGACATCACCGGCCGTCAGGACAGCCTGGTACTGGGCTGCAGCGAAGAGCTGCTGGGCTATCTCCCCACACGGGACGACATCGCCCGCGGGGCATACGCGGCGCTGGAGTCCAACTTCCTGTACAAGAGGCTGCCGGTCGTGCCGGGCGAAGCGGAACGCCTGGGCCGGGAAACAGGACGCATGCTCAAGAAGATCCTTCCATGAAACCGATCGTCTTGTCATCCATCCGCAAACAGAACCTGTGCAAAATGCTTGACCTTCTGACCCTTGCTCCTGCCATGACCCGTCAGGAGCTGGCGGAGGCAGCGGGTTTGAGCCAGATGACGGTGACCAATCTGGTGGAGCTGCTCAAGAAACAGGGCGTGCTCCGTCTAACGACCGTACCGCGGGATGAAAACAGCCGGTACGCCCAGGGCCGCAAGGCGCAGGCCATCTCCCTGTGCGGCGACCGAAAAGCCTGGCTGATTGCAGATATTTCCAACCGGCAGTTCAGCATGACGCTGGCGGGCTTTGATGTAGAGATTCTGATGGAATTACATGATCACCGGCAGGGCGATGACCTGCGGCGGCTGGAATCCTTCCTGTGCGAAGGCGGGATCCGTGTGCAAAAAGCCCTTTCCGACCGGGAGCTGCTGGGGGTTGCCATCATTACCCCGGGCCCTTATGAGATCAGCAGCGATACGGTGAATCACCAGCGCCTGCCTCAGCTCGACGGGGTACGCATCAAGGAGCTGTTCCGCCGCTGCCTTGGCCATTATGAATACTATGTGGATGAAGACGTCAAGTTCGCCGTGCGCTCGTTTGCCGATCTGACTGCGCTGAATCAACATAAAGCGCTTTATTATCTCTATATCGGCGAGGGCGTGGGCGGCGCAGCGGTTTATGATGGCTACATGCTGCGCGGTCTGAATTCCTCCGCCGGCGATGCGGGCCGTTTGATTGATCGTCATGGCAGTATCTATGAAAGCCGCCTGAACACGGAGGCTTTCCTGCAACTGCTGGACATCCCCAAGTCCCTTTCCCGGGAAGAGCTGCGGGAAACACTGCAGCGCATTGCGAGGGATCAGCCCCTCCGATACGCTTCTGCCCTGGACTCTATGGCTTCGGCGACGGCAGAAATGCTCCACAGCGTGCTGTGGATGCTTGATCCCACCCACATCATCATCGATTGCATCTATGCACAGCCTGACGGGAGTTCCTTCGCGCAGATGGTGGAAAAACATCTGGCAAGGCTGTTTCAAGGCGAACCCCGCATCCTGCCCTGTTTGTTGCCCTGTTCTTCAGCTGTCAGCAGCGCGCTGCGCGGCGCAGTCAGGGTGCTGCAGAAAGCCTGGCTTGACCGGATCCTGATGTAAATATTTCCTTGCATAATACAATGTGATATATATGATTCCGACTGGCGTGTACGATGACCGCCATCAAATACCATGTGATGCCAAATAATCGTTCTATAGGGATTGACAAAATATTTTTTACGCCCTATTATTTTGTCAATGACATTTAATTTACATTTGTCATTGACAATCTATATGAGGTGAAAACAAATGACAGGTGAAAGCTCAAATCTCAAGGCCACCCTTTCGAGGTTCCAGTTGTCAAACCTTGACCTCGCCAGAGCGACGGGGATTGATCCTTCCCTGATCAGCCGGTATATTTCCGGGAACCGCAAGTTGAAAAAAGACAGCTGGCAGGCGGAGGAGATCGCCGAATTCCTCCTGATGAAGGCGGACACAAGCGATAAGATCGAATGGCTGAAGGATCAGTTTGAAGCATCGAAACTCCCGGTGGACATTCAGTCTGTTCTGGGGATGAAGCGCAATTTGATCCAATGGATTTCCTCGGACAAAGGGGTACCGGCCGATGATCCAGCCGAACCCGATGAATGGGAAGAGGCCGCTGAGGACGAAAAGAATGCTGAAAAGCAAAAGGGACTGGAGCATGGAACCCTGGCGATCGCCGCCGCCTTGAGCGAAGGATTCCGTGCCATGCCGCGGGATGAATCCGTAGACCTGTTCCTCACCAGCGACAAGCTCCGCATTATCATTGATCCCGCGTTTTCCGATATGATCCACGGGGCGCTTGCCGACCGGAAAATCAACGCCAACATCGTGATCTGCGTATCGGGGGACACGCGGCATCTCAATAAAATCATCCAGATCTATATGGGAGAAATGGTATCCGGCACGATGCGTTTTTATACTTTTTTCGGCTCGACGCAGAACGTGGCGGAGCAGATGTTCTGTATTTTCCGGAACAGACAAGTCGCGATCATCACGGAAACCCCTGTCGGCTCGGCGCATCCCATCGGCATGTTCGTGGACGATGTGGATTTTGTGCAGGAGATGAGCCAGAGCTACGACGCGACCTATCGCTATTCCCAGTCCATGTTCAACATCTATAACGACGACTATGTCCGCAATATGATTGAGGTTTTGTACTGCGAATACTGCATTCCCGGCGCGCTGTGCGTCGTCAAGGACAGCATCAACCCCATGTATATGTCCCTTGAGGCGTATTGGCGCGTTCTCAGAAAAGACAATCAGGACGAAGGCGAATACGCCTGGAAGTGCAACGAATACCGCCGCTTCCATGACTCTTTTGTGAATATGCTAGAGAACGGGATGTCAAACAGGGAGATCATCTCGCTGAAGCGGCTCAAGGCGATCGTCAGCGAGGGAAAATGCCTCATGGCCGGGTTATATTTCCTCGGCACGGGGTTCTATGAGCTGGATCTCCAGGGATGCCGCGACATTCTCGCGGGGTATGTCGAATATCTGAACCGTTTCCCGAACTTTTCACTGCGCATTCTTGACGACCTGCCCGAGCTGCACAGCAGCAACTGCTGGCATGTGAAGGAAAACCAGAGTGTGGCCATCAACGACTGGAACGGCGATGTCCCCATCATGTGCCATTCCGGCCACAGCGCGCTCATACAGGAATTTCAAAAGCACTATGAAACGATCTGGAAGCGCGGCACCGGAAGCCTCGGCAACCGGGCCTATGTGATCTCCATTCTGCAAAGCATCATCCGGGAGATGGACGAGAAGCTGGACAATGGCGCGAGTCCCGGCCAAAGCTGATGCCGGAATGGATGATCGCACGCTGTCATCAGGGAAAGCGCGCAAAGGATCGCCCATTGACAAACAGAAGAGCAATCAAGAGGTATGCAGATATATGAATGACAAAAGCGAAAAAATCCGAAGTCAACACTGTCGCGCGCTACGAAAGCCTGTTCAAATCTGAATATATTCAAACAAACTTGAAAAGGAGATCGGCCCATGAAACAGCATCAACATTTTCTTTCATTCAAACGCCTTATGCTTCTGTTTCTTTGCGTGCTGTGCGTGATGGGCAGCGTGCCCGGACAGGCGGCGGACGGGCTGGATGGCCTGCGGGACGCCTTGGCCGGCATGGCCAGCCTGGACGGACAGCTGGCCCTGCTCTATGAAGCTTCTGTCGCCCATGCGGAAGAGTTTGAAACAGGCGGCTGGCAGGTCGAACTCAACGTGGAAACCGCGGGCGGGCAGGAATGGATACCGGCTGAGGAAGCATATGGCGCCACAAAGAAGGCCGACAGCCTGCCGGAGCAGTTCAAAAACAAAAGGCTGATCGCGCTGTACGACGATAACGATGACGATGAAAAAAAGGTTCGTCTGGCGGGCGATCTGTATGTCCGGCTGCCCGAACCCATGCGCGCGCGCAGCGTGGAGGAAGCGGAGGGCGTGCTGATTCTGCGGCATTACCTGACCAGGCGAAGCGACTATATCGGCTCTGCATTCAACCGCCATTATGCGCTGTATGCCCGGCTGTTCGATTCGGATACCCTTTATCAGCTGTACCATGATATTATAACGCCGCCATCTTCGGGCTTTGGCACGCTGGTGGGGTATCGCGTGTCCCCCAGCCTGCTGTGGGCAGGGATACAGCCGCTGTTTCTAAACCGGATTCTCACAGTGGAAACCGCGGAAGGCCCGCTGTATTTCAACGTGACCGGGCGCGGCTGCACCCTGTACAAGGTGGAAGGCGACCGAGAAGTGCTGGATATTCCTGCCGAGGCGGAGGGCTATCCGGTGACCGACATTACGCTCAGAAATCTTGCGAAAGCCTGTCCTTCGCTGCAGGAGGTACATCTGCCCGAGGACCTTGTGTGCATTGGCGGGCGAGCTTTTGCCGGCTGCGAAAGGCTGCGTACCGTCAATTTTCCCTCCACGCTGCGCGCCATTGGCGACGAGGCGTTTGATGGAGCGCCGTTAGAGGAGCTCGCCCTGAACGAAGGATTGGAAACCATCGGTGAAGATGCTTTCCCCGGCGGGGATGTCCTGCATTCTGTCACACTGCCCTCCACGCTGAAGGCTTACAGCTATGGGTTCTTGGAACGCGGCGCGCATATCCCCTATCTGATCCTCCCGGAAGGGGTAGAGCGATTGGGAAGTTATTTCCTGTACATTGCTCCTAATATGCTGTGTGTCTATATCCCGCAAACTGTCACTTATTTTGGCGATTGCCTGCTGAATTCCGGCAATTTACGCATTTATACGCCGGAGGGCAGCCCTGCCGCCGAGTGGGCGAAGAAAAAAGGATATGGCTACACGCCCTGTCCCAGCCCGGAGGCCATGCCCCGGCCAGCCTATACCGCTGAGGGAGACTTTGAATACGCCGTGCTGGAGGGCGAAGCCATCCTGATGCGGTATCTGGGCAACGGCGGGGAGGTGACAGTGCCCGCCGAACTGGGCGGATACCCTGTGAAGCGGATCAGGGAGCATGCATTTTCCTCACTCAAAAACCTTCAGTCCATTACTTTGCCGGCATGCCTTGCGGAGATAGAATCGAAGGCCATTATTTTTTGCGATGGCGTGCACGTGTATATCCCAGGCGCTGAAACCGCATTGACCTGTTCCCTGTCCATTTGCTCCGATGGTTCGGTGGTGCACGCCCCGGAAGGCTCTCCGGCGCATCAATGGTGCCTGAAACGCGAGGTGGAGTGGGTGGCATGGCCGCCGGAACGCTGATATGACCCACAAAAAGGAGGGATCCCCATGAAGAAACTCATTTCCTTGCTGCTCTGCGCGCAGCTCGCGCTCTGTCTGACGCCCGCGCCTGCGCTGGCGGAGGAAACCGCCGGCGAATATGTCTTCACTTTCCGCAATGGAATCACATGGGATTCAACCCTTGAGGAAGCGATGGAGGCGGAGGGCTTGTTCGGAAGAGATGTTCATACCGACGGCGGCATATCGATGTTCAGCGTGAATAGCGCTTTGTTCGCCGGGCTGACAGTTGATCTCTTTTATTGTTCTATGAACGGCACGCTGATTTGCATCGGCTGTATCCCTGACCGAGATACGGACAACGCGGAGGCGCTCGCGGATATCAAGGCTGCGCTGACCGGGATGTACGGCCAGCCCAACATGACGGAACTGAATCGCGTGCTCAATATCATAAGGATAGTCAGCAGAAGCGATGTAGAAACCGTTCCGGTCGAGGCATCGCCGTGGGCGGGCTGGGTTCTGCCGGATGAGCGCACGCTGGTTTTTGCGTCGGACGTTGATGGCGTGGGCCTGATCTTTCTCAACGAGGCGCCGTTCGTACCCAGGGAAACCATCGCTGATTCGGAGGGCGCGGCATTGCGCGTTGAGGAAGGCGATACGGTGGTGTTTGGCAGCTATGAGCAGGACGGCGACGAAAGCAACGGTACGGAACCAATTCAGTGGCTGGTTCTGGACGTGGAGGACGGCGCGGCTTCGGGCGATGACCGCATCCTGCTGATTTCGCAGTACGCGCTGGCTTATTGCCCCTATCATTATGAGAACGAGCCTGTGACCTGGGAAACAAGCGACCTGCGGGCATGGCTGAACGGCGAGTTTTGCTCCGCCGCATTCACGCCGGCGCAACGCTCGTACATCGCGCGCGCGAAACTGTCCACACCCGGGAATTACGATGAATATTACTACGCGGGCCAAAAGACGCAGGCGAACGTATCCGGTGGGAACGACACGCTGGACGATGTGTTTGTGCTCAGCTACGAGGAGGCGAAGCGATACTTCTATTTTGGCTCGAGCAGCGATTATACGGCCATGGGATACCGCCTGACAGCCCCCACCTACGCTGCGCTCAGGGAGATATACGAAACCGACGGCTACCCTCAGGAGGAGGAAGAGCGGCTTGCAAAAGCGGAATATGACGCGCTTATGAAAGCGCTGCCCCAGCTGCATTTGCGTGAAGGAAAATGGGCGATCGCGCTGCCGTCGCTGGACGACTACGCTGCCTTCTGGAAGGCTGAGCGCACGCTGGAGAATAACGCGCCGACGTTAAGCTGGGTGCTTCGCACACCGGGCTGTAAGGAAACTTACTGCTGCTACGTCTATGATGATGGTTCCATCAGCCATTCAGGCGATTATGTGTCAGATGAATATCTCATACGCCCGGCGCTGTGGCTGAACGCCGCCGCCCTGTTGAACGCCGACATCGCGGCGAAGGCGGTGCCCGTTCAGCCCGACACGCGAACAGATCCTGCGCTCACCGGCACATGGAAGGGAAGCGTCAGCAATCAGAAGAGTGTTTATTGCCAATTCAGCGAGGATGGCTATCATATGGTAGCGGTTAATGATTACGCGAGAGCGAGTCATGCCATCTTCGAGGCGGGCGGCGGGCAGCTTCGCTTGATGCAGATCGGTGAACAGGGCAATGAGACGGTGATGCGCTATCAGGTGACGGCGGACACGCTCACGCTGGAAGCAGACGGAGAAACACTCGACTTTATGCGCGTGGGTAACGCTCCGCTGTACATGCTGCCAAAGTCCCTGACCATAGATCCCGACAGCGCAGCGCCCGCGCCGGCAGGCGAAGAAGCGCCGCAGCCCGCCGGCCGCGTCACCGCGCGCGGCTTCAATACGGCGGAGGAATGCGCCAAGGCGGCCGCGGAAGCGCTGATCGCCGGAGACATTCAGGCGTTTCTGGGCTGTTATGCGATCCCTGAGATGGCGCGGAACTTCGACCTTGCCGCCCAAGTTGAGGCATACAGAATGATACAATTCGGTCGGTTCCTGATGCAGCCGTCAGACGCCCTTGCGATTGCCTACAATGAATCCTATTTTGTGAATGACCTCCTGAAAAGGATGATCAGCTCAAATCTCATGCTGAAAAGCAATGACGAGAGTCTTCAAGAATATGCCAGCGGTATACCGATTACCACAGCGGAGCATACCCTGAAAGAGCTGCTTGAGATAGCGAATACAGACAATGTGCTGTCAAGGCTTACCTACCAGGGAACGAAGACGCCGGACTTTGAGAATAAGGATCAGCTGAACAACTGGAAAAAAATGATGGCACGGCATAAAGCGTTTTATGGCATGACGGACATCACCGAGATCATCGTTGTGCTGGAGCTTGACAGCCGTACCATCTATTTCCCCCTTACGCTTGCGCAATACGATGGCAGCTGGCTGGCGGCGCCTGTCGTAAGCACCATCGCATATATCTATGGAATGCCTGCCCATGTGATGATCGTACCCGCAGACATGCTGTGACGGCCTGACCATCTGACGGAAAACCGTTTATCCAGGACAGGGCGATACGATGGCCGGGTGCGGCACCAAAACGTACTATATTTGGGGGAACAACCGTCTTGCCAGCATCGAGGAAATGCTGACAGGCAACGAAAACGCCGACGAAACGTTGGAAAACGCGAAGGCGGAAATGATCGCCGTTTATGGTGAACCCAATCTCAACGACTACAGCGCCATCATTGATGCGGTCAGGGCCTCCATGAACAAGGGGATTGCCGAGGAGCGTATGTGTTTCATCAGGCAATGCGCGTGGCATGATTCCCGCGAAGCAGTATTCCAAACGAAATCAAATAAAAAGGAGCAAATTCCATGTCAGACCATTCCAACATCTCCCTTAATGAGAACCGGGTCACGGTCATGTCCAAGTCAGCCTTTCTACCCGAGCCCAAGGCGGGCTATGGCAGCGATGTAGCGGCTATTCTGTTCAGCATCCTCATGATTATCGGCGGGGCGAGCGACAACATGGTGCTGCGCGGCACCAACAGCAGCCAGGCGCTGGTGGCGGCGGGCTTCGGCTTCCTGATTTGGGACATTTTTTCGATCTTCAAGAAGAAGCCCAGGCTGCAAAAAGCCGAGGAGGAGCGCAATGTTCGCAGCAGCCGGATGTATGAGCAGGTGAAGGCTGTCAAGCGGGATGAGCGCGCGCTTTCCACGCCGGTGAACGTGCGCATCGCCGTCGACAAGCGCCTCGCCGCGCTGGACTTCGGGCCTCGCCTGAACGGCAGCGCCATGACGCGTGACATCAAGGCCCGGGAATACACCGGTTCCACCGGGCGCGTGCGCAATATTATCACCTTCAACAACCTGGATCTGACAGTGCAGTTCGATGCCGCGGATGCGTATGCCACGGAAATTGTCATAGAGCTCTTCCGCGACAAGACCGGCATCGGCCTGGCCCTGCCGGAGAACGCGACGCTGATCGAGGAGGAATGACAGCAATCATTGGGCAGCGTTGTTTAGACACACACAAGCGCGGAGATCAGGCCGCGGCTGCGCAGCGACAGCAACGTCGCCGCCTGCACAATGGGCATAAACTGAGGATGATCAAATATCAGGAGGTTCCATCATGAAAAAGCTGTTCGCAATGATTCTGATTCTTTCCCTGCTCTTCGCCCTGCCAGCGCTGGCGGAACTGGGTTCGGCGGATGTGTCCTTTGAAGGGACAAACTATTATCTTACACTCGACAGCATGAAGATTGTGAACGGGCGGCTGATACTGGTAATCGCCGGCATGGTCAAGTCGCTTTCCCTTGGCGCGAACGGTGTTCAGTTCGCCGCGATGCCGGTGCCGTACTATGGCGATGAAGCGCTTTATGCCTCAGACAGGGATATTTTTATCGGCAATGAATTCAGCTTTCTGTACGACCGCGACACGCTTCCGGACCTGGTCATGCTGGTTCCCACCGAGAAGAACCAGGAACCGATCCTGCTGTGGGAACAGGACAGCGGCGCAACGAAGACGGTCATCCCCGAGGAGCTGGTGGGCGAATGGCGCGGCAAGGGCAAGCCCAAAAACGACGGAACATCCATTGACCTGAGCATCACCGTCAAGGCGGACGGCACCGGCGAATACACCTTCAATCAGGGCGACTACCATGAAAGCTTTCCCATTGTTATTACCAATGACGGCAACCGCTTCTCCGTGGACGTTCCCGTCACCAGCCAGCTGAGCAGCGTGGACGGTTCCTGGGCCGTGGAAGAAGGCGTCCTGAAGCTGGACATCACCTCTACATTCACCCGCGGAGGCAGCTATTCCTACACTGCCGAATGTAAAAAGGTCGACAGGGCGGAAGAGGCCGATACAGCCAATCCCGGCG
>Ga0123333_10004158_pt1 | contig 13664 bp, 12 predicted proteins | sample BioC12SIPDNA_3_FD_89957 | JGI IMG/M metagenome (GOLD analysis project Ga0123333, IMG submission 89957) | Anaerobic biogas reactor microbial communites from Washington, USA - Biogas_R2_B C12 SIP DNA | ecosystem: Engineered > Bioreactor > Anaerobic > Unclassified | place: Washington, USA...
AAGTTTGGCCGATGAGATGGTCCTCACATGTAGTGTCATAGGATATAAGGTTTCCCGCCTTCGTGCGAGTGGACTTTGGTCTTACGGGAATACCATCCTCTTACCTCAGGACGTCCTCCGGCCAAACCGGGATCTTGTGGCTGAACCAACGCCCGCGCCAGCGAGGTGAGCGCGTTTCCGGCCCTCGATTCACTAGAAACACCGCGCTCAAAACGGCAATCTTACAGGGAAGGAGCACGAAAATGGGCTGCCGTGCACGGCAGCCCGTCGAACGCGCCCGTCTGCGGGGCACATCGGGCGACACGTTCAAGTCAGGAGAGCAGAAGTTCGCGCAGGGCCGGCACCGCGCGCTGCGCGGCGGCGCGTGGATCGGCCTGGCCGGACAGGTCCAGCGCCACAAATGCGTTGTACCCGGTCTCGCGCAGCAGCTCGAGCGTCTGCGCGACATCCAGCGGGGCGCCCGGCCCGACCGGCACCGTCACCTGAAGGGCCAGCCGCGCCGTCTGGACGACGCTCTCCGGCGGGTCGGCAAACTGCCCCGCCTGCATCGCGTAGCCGAAGTGGGAATGGCGCACATCGTCCACCAGCCGCAAGACATCGCTGCCGGTCGCCAGGGGCCCGTGCGGGCTGTCGTTGCGGATGGCGACCATCACCCCGACCGACTCGCCATAATCGGCGGCAGCGCGGACATACGCCACCAGCCGCTCCCAGGCCGCGTCGTCGAGCGGTCCTTCACCCCCCGGCGACAGGCTGACCATCGGCGCGTTCAGAAACGATGCCGCATCGAGGTAGGTCTTCACTCTGTCCAGCTCGGTGGGCAGCTCGGACGGCGGAAGCGTGAAATTGCTCGGAACAGCGATATTGGCGATGCTCAGTCCACCCTGCAGGCACGCCCCCTTGATCTCCCACAGGTACGTGTGATCGAAACTTGCCAGGTAGCCGGCATCGAGATCGACCCCGTCCAGGCCCAGCTCGCGGCAGACCTCAATGAAGTCGACCACCGCCATGGAGCCATCATCAAACGCGCGCCAAAAACTACGGGATGTACAGGCCAGCTTGATCATCGAACCCTCTCCTGCGCTCGCGAGCGGTCCTCGCCGGGACGTGTGCCCGTCTCATCATGTCACAGTGTATCACAGCCGGCGCGGGAAGCAGAGCCGCGCCCGGTGGCCCCTATTCTCCCCCGGATCGCTTGCGGCAGTCACGGCACAAGCCAAAGATCGCCATGTGGTCGATGCGTGGCTCGAAGTCGTAGTCCCGGTGCAGCGCGGCCCGCAGCGCATCCATGATGCCGTCGTCCACATCGATCACGCGCCCGCAGCTCAGGCAGACCAGGTGGTGGTGCCGGTGATCGCCGATCAGTTGGTAGACGATGCCGCTCTGGCCCAGATCGGTCTGCGAGACGAGGCCGAGGTCTTTGAGCCACTGGACGATCCGGTACACGGTCGGCTCGGTGAGGTGGGTGCCCTGCGCCCGCAGCCGCTCCTGGATCGCCTGTACGCTCTGGTGATCCGGATCGTCACACAGCGCCTCGATGACCAGCCGCCGCTGGATCGTCAGCCGCTCACCGCGCTCGCGCAGCGCGTTGATCACTTCTTCACAGGCATCAGACATCGGCATCCATCCCCGTTTCTGGCTGGCCCCATCCGGCGCGCACTCCCATTGTAATCCGGGCGGCGGCCTCGGTGCAACGCCCCTCCGCCCGTCGGGCAGGTTGTGCAAAACTGCCAAACTTTGAGTCGCCCCCTTGACACACTCGCCTCAAGTGCGTTACTCTATGCGACAAAGCTGTAAAAAACCTGTAACAGAAATCGGTAGCCTAACATGCACAACCGCTTCAGCCTTATCTCCCTCGTCGTCCTCCTGGTCCTCGTCATTCTTGGCGGGGTCTGCGCGGTTGGCGAGTCCTAGGCTGAGCCTGAAAAGCGAAGCAAAAAGCCTCCCAACCGCTGGGAGGCTTTTTAAGTCCAGTGGACAGAACATGATGACGGTACCCGCCCTGGCCCTACTTATTGTCATCGTTATTGGCCTCCTTCTCGCTCTTGAGAAGGGGGGTTCAGGGTTTGGGGCGGTGCCGGTCCCGATACAACGCGACGAACAGAGCAGGCAGCGTTAGAGGGCAGACACTGAAGGAAGCGGAACAAGGGCCGTCCCAAACCGAAGGGGCGGCCCTTTCGTTTTGAGACTATGCACGACTACACAAAAGGTAACCCGTATGCGCTCAGATCGGATCAAGCAAGGCTTTGAACGAGCACCGCACCGCAGCCTGCTCAAAGCCACCGGCGTGACCGACGCCGACATGGGCAAGCCGTTCATCGCGGTGGTCAATTCCTACGTGGACATCATCCCCGGTCACGTCCACCTGCAGTCGTTCGGGCAGGTGGTCAAGCAGGCCGTCCGCGCGGCGGGCGGCGTGCCGTTCGAGTTCAACACCATCGGCGTGGATGACGGCATCGCGATGGGCCACGTTGGCATGAACTTCTCGCTGCCCAGCCGCGAGCTGATCGCGGACAGCGTCGAGACGATGGTCGCCGCCCACGCGTTCGACGGCATGATCTGCATCCCCAACTGCGACAAGATCGTGCCGGGCATGTTGATGGCCGCCATGCGGCTCGACATCCCGACGATCTTCATCAGCGGCGGGCCGATGCCCGCCGGCAAGACGCCCGACGGGCGCGCGGTGGACCTGATCAGCGTGTTCGAGGGCGTGGGCGCCTACAAGGCCAGGAAGATCGACGAGGCCGAGCTCAAGATGCTGGAAGACTTCGGCTGCCCGTCGTGCGGATCGTGTTCCGGCATGTTCACCGCCAACTCGATGAACTGCCTGATGGAAGCCCTTGGGATCGCCCTGCCCTATAACGGCTCGGCGCTGGCCGAAACCCCGGAGCGCATCGAGCTAGCCCAGCAGGCCGCCCGCCAGCTCATGACGCTGATCGACATGGACCTGACGCCGCGCCAGATCGTCACGCCCGAAGCCCTCGACGACGCGTTCGCGCTGGATATGGCGATGGGCGGCAGTACCAACACCGTGCTGCACACGCTGGCCATCGCCTACGAGGCGGGCGTGGATTACCCGCTGGACCGCATCAACCAGGTGGCCGCCCGCGTGCCGCACATCTGTAAGGTGAGTCCGGCCTCGCACTGGCACATGGAGGACGTGCACCGCGCCGGCGGCGTGCCAGCCATCCTGAACGAGATCGCCCGCGATGGCAATACCCTCCACCTGGACCGCCCCACTGTCACCGGCAAGACCCTCCGCGAGAACATCGCCCACGCCGCCATTCAAGATACCGAAGTCATCCGCACCCGCGAAAACCCGTACAGCCCCACCGGCGGCCTGGCCGTGCTTTTCGGCAGCCTGGCGCCCGACGGCGCGGTGATCAAGAGCGGCGCGGCCCCCGCGCACATGCGGCGCTTCGAAGGCCCGGCCCGTGTTTTCGAGGCCGAAGAAGACGCCTCGCGCGGGATTCTCAACGGCGAAGTGCAGCCGGGCGAGGTCGTGGTGATCCGCTATGAGGGGCCGCGCGGCGGGCCGGGCATGCAGGAGATGCTGGGGCCGACCGCACAGATTCAGGGCATGGGCCTGGGCGAGCAGGTCGCGCTGGTGACCGATGGGCGCTTCTCCGGCGGGAGCCGCGGTGTGTCGATCGGGCATGTCAGCCCCGAAGCCGCCGCGCGCGGGCCGCTGGCAGCCGTGCAGAACGGCGACCGGATCGCAATCGACCTGGACAGGCGCACGCTCGATCTGCTGGTCGATCCCGCCGAAGTCCGGCGCCGGTTGGAGGCGCTGCCGCCCTTTGAGCCGCAGATCGACAGCCGCTGGCTGCGCCGCTACGCCCGACTGGTGAGCAGCGCCAGCACCGGGGCCGTTTTTCTGGACTGAGGATTCATTCACGAAACTGATCGCGCACAGCGTAGAAGTTGTGGACTACCGTCGAAGACAAGACACCAGCCAAGAGGAGCAACCACCGTGAAACTAACCGGCGCAGAAATTATCCTGGAGTGTTTGATCCGCGAGGGAGTCGAGGTCATGTTCGGCTATCCTGGCGGCGCGATCCTGCCCACCTACGACGCCATGACGAAATACCCGCAACTCCGGCATGTGCTGGTCCGGCACGAGCAGGGCGCGGCACACATGGCCGACGGCTACGCCCGCGCGACGGGCAGGGTTGGCGTGGTGATCGCCACGTCCGGCCCTGGCGCGACGAATCTGGTCACCGGCATCGCGACCGCGATGATGGACTCCTCGCCGATTGTGTGCATCACCGGCCAGGTGCCCACCGCCGCCATCGGCAGCGACGCCTTCCAGGAGACGGATGTCACCGGCGTCACGCTGCCCGTCACCAAGCATAATTACCTGGTCTACGATGTAGAAGACCTGGCCTATACCATCAAGGAAGCGTTCCACATCGCGCGCACGGGGCGGCCCGGCCCGGTTCTGGTCGATGTCCCCAAAGACGTGCAGAACGCCGTCACCGAGTTCGAGTATCCGGAAGGCGAGACCATCCTGCCCGGCTACCGCCCGCCCGTGGCCGCCGAAGAGGAGCAGATCGAGGCCGCGCTGGAGTTGATCGAAAGCGCCGAGCGCCCGGTCATCCTGGCCGGTCACGGCGTGATCATGTCCGGCGCCTCGCGCGAGCTGCTACAGTTCGCCGAGATGACGCAAACGCCCATCGCCCTCACGCTGCTGGGCAAGGGCGGCGTCCCCGAGCATCACCCGCTGTCGCTGGGCATGATGGGCATGCACGGCACCGGTTACGCCAACCTGGCGATCCAGAACGCCGACCTGCTGCTGGCCTTCGGGATGCGCTTCGACGACCGTGTGACCGGCAACCTGAAGACGTACGCCCCCAACGCCCGCAAGATCCACGTCGACATCGACTCGTCGGAGATTCACAAGAACGTGCGCGCCGACGTGCCGATCGTGGCTGACCTGAAGACCGTGCTCGGCCAGTTGCTGCCGCGGATGAAGCCCATCGAGCACAAAGCCTGGCTGGCCCAGATCCGCGACTGGATGGAAGACGCCGACGAGCGCGACATCGTCAACCAGGATGTGGGCAACCGGCTGCTGGCGGCGCACGTCATCCACGACATGTGGAAGGCGACCAACGGCGACGCGGTCATCGTGACCGACGTGGGCCAGCACCAGATGTGGGAAGCCCAGTATTACCCCCACGAGCGCCCGCACACCCTGCTGACGTCCGGGGGGCTGGGCACGATGGGTTTTGGCATGCCCGCTGCGATTGGCGCGGCGCTGGGCCTCAAGCAGCCTAACGTGTGGGCCATCGTCGGCGACGGCGGCTTCCAGATGACGATCAACGAGCTGGGCACTGCCGCCCAGGAGCGCGTCCCGATCAACATCGCCGTCATCAACAACGGATACCTGGGCATGGTGCGCCAGTGGCAGGAGTTCTTCTACGAGGAGCGCTACAACTCCACGCCCATGCTGAATCCGGACTTCGTGAAGCTGGCCGAAGCCTACGGCATCCCGGCGCGGCGCGTCACCACGCGCGACGAGGTGATCGCGGCGGTCGAGTGGGCCAACAGCATCACCGACGGCCCAACGTTGATCGAATTCGTGGTGGAGAAACACGACATTGTGTACCCGATGGTGCCGGCTGGCGCCGATCTGGACAAGATGATCCGCCGGCCTATGCCGTCGCCGGATGGCATCTAACCTGTGAGGGGAGAAACAACCATGAAACACACCCTGGTAGCTCTGGTCGAGAACAAACCCGGCGTGTTGAACCGGGTGGCGAGTCTGTTCCGGCGGCGCAATTTCAACATCGACAGCTTGACTGTGGGCCGCACCGAATCCCCCGAAGTCTCGCGCATGACGATTGTCATGGAAGACGACCCTGAGAAGGTCCAAAACCAGCTTTACAAGCTGGTCAACGTCATCCAGGTGGACAATGTGACGCACGCACCCAACGTCAGCCGCGACCTGGCGCTGATCAAGGTGAAGGTCGACAACGACACGCGCGGTCAGGTGACCCAGCTCTGCGATATTTTCCGCGCCCACATCGTGGACGCCGGGCCAGACACGGTCATCGTCGAGGTGACGGGCGACGAGGACAAGATCACCAGCATGACCGAGCTGCTCAGGCCGATCGGTATCCTGGAGATGGTCCGGACCGGCGTGGTGACCATGGCCCGCGGCGACCAGGTGCTGGCCCCGCCGGACCTGTATTTTGCGACGAACGGAAACCGGTCGAACGGCTTCCGCCAGAACGTGCTTTGACGATTCCGCACCCATCGAGGAGACAAACTGTGGCTAAGCTGTACTACGACCAAGACGCGAACATGAGCTACCTGGACGGCAAAACCGTCGCCGTCATCGGCTATGGCAGCCAGGGACACGCCCACGCGCTCAACCTGCGTGACAGCGGGGTGAACGTGATCGTCGGGCTGTACGAGGGCAGCCGGTCCTGGGCCAAAGCCGAGGCCGACGGCGTGACCGTGAAATCGGTCGCGGACGCCGCCCAGGCCGCCGACGTGGTGATGATGCTCATCCCCTACACCCTGCAAGCTAAGGTCTACACCGAGAGCATCGCCCCGCACCTCAAGCCGGGCGACACGCTGATGTTCGCGCACGGGTTCAACATCCGCTTCGGGCAGATCCAGCCGCCCGCCTTCGTGGATGTGAGCATGGTGGCGCCCAAAGCGCCCGGCCATCGCGTCCGCGAGCTGTACGTCGAAGGCGCAGGCACGCCTGCCCTGGTCGCCATCGAGCAAGACGCCAGCGGCCACGCCAAAGAGCAGGCGCTGGCCTATGCCCGCGCGCTGGGCTGCACCCGCGCTGGCGTGATCGAAACGACCTTCGCCGAGGAAACCGAAACCGACCTGTTCGGCGAGCAGGCGGTGCTGTGCGGCGGCGTCACGGCGCTGGTCAAGGCCGGCTTCGAGACGCTGGTCAAGGCCGGCTACCAGCCCGAGATCGCGTACTTCGAGGTGCTGCACGAGCTGAAGCTGATCGTCGACCTGATGTACCAGGGCGGCATGAGCTACATGTGGTATTCCGTCTCCGACACTGCTGAGCACGGCGGCTACACCGGCGGCCAGCGCCTGATCACCGAGGAGACATCCGGCGAGATGTGGCGCATGCTGGAGGAAATCCGCGACGGAACCTACGCCGAAAAATGGATGGCCGAAAACCGCGCCGGTCGCCCGCAGTTCGGCAAGATGCGCCAGGCGGAGCAGGACCTGCTGATCGAGAAAGTGGGCGCCGAGCTGCGCAGCATGATGCCTTTCCTGAACGCCAAGACCGCGCCGGGTGCCGGCGAATAGCCGCGCGAGATCGTGAAGGGAGGAGGTGATGCGAATGTCCGACGATGGCCTTAGCGGGCTTACGGGATTGCGGGGTTTTCATTCGGGTTTAGCGACCGCCACATGCAGCGGATCACACGAAAGGAACAGCACACAATGGACGAGTCTGGGGTTAGCACCGTTCGGATATTCGACACCACCCTGCGCGACGGCGAGCAGTCGCCCGGCGCCAGCCTGACCAGCGCCGAGAAGATCGACATCGCTCGCCAGTTGGCCCGGCTGGGCGTGGACATCATCGAGGCCGGGTTCCCGGCGGCCTCGCCCGACGACCTGGAAGGCGTGCGCCGCATCGCGCGCGAGGTCGGCACGCCCGACGGCCCGGTGATCTGCGGGCTGGCGCGCGCCACGCCCAACGACATCGACAAGGCGTGGGAAGCCGTGCGCGACGCAGCCAAGCCGCGCATCCACACGTTTCTCGCCACGTCGGACATTCACATGCAGCACAAGCTGCGCATGACGCGCGAGCAGGTCGTCGCCCGCACGCGGGAGATGGTCGCCTACGCCCGGCAGTACTGCGAGGATGTCGAATTCTCGCCGGAGGACGCGGGTCGCTCGGATCCTGATTTCCTGGTCGAAGTGCTGACCGTGGCGATTGAGGCCGGCGCCACCACGCTGAATATCCCCGACACGGTGGGCTATCTCGCCCCGGCGGAGTATTTCACGCTGATGGAGAAGTTGATCCACGAGACGCCCGGCGGCGACCGCGTCATCTGGTCGGTGCACTGCCACGACGACCTGGGGCTGGCGACGGCCAACACCCTGGCCGGGCTGCAGGCCGGCGCGCGCCAGGCCGAGGTGACGATCAACGGCATCGGCGAGCGGGCGGGCAACACCTCGCTGGAAGAGGTGGTCATGGCGCTGCACACCCGCCCCACGTTCTACTACCTGACCACGCACATCGACACCACGCAGATCACGCGCACCAGCCGCATGGTCAGCAACTACACCGGCATGCCCGTTCAGCCCAACAAGGCCATCGTCGGCGCGAACGCCTTCAGCCACGAGGCCGGAATTCACCAGGACGGCATGTTGAAACACCAGTCCACCTACGAGATCATGACGCCGGAGACGGTCGGCCTGTCGCAGAGCAACCTGGTGCTGGGCAAACACAGCGGGCGCCACGCGTTCCGCGTGCGGCTCGAGGAGCTGGGCTATGAGCTGGAAGAAGCCGATGTGAACCTGGCCTTCCAGCGCTTCAAAGAGCTGGCCGACAAGAAGAAGACCATCACCGACGTCGACATCGAGGCGCTGATCGCCGACGAGTTCTACGGCCCGGATGAGGTCTTCAAGATGGAGGGCATCCAGGTGGCGTGCGGCCAGATGGGCATGCCGACCGCGACGATCAAGCTCTGCGGCCCGGACGGTAAGACGCACATCGAGGCGGCGGTCGGGGCTGGCCCGATTGACGCCACGTACCAGGCCATCGACAAGATCGTCGGCGTGTCTGCCACCCTGGTCGAGTTTCGCGTGGCCGCCATCACCGAGGGCATCGACGCCATCGGCGAGGTGACGGTTCGCATCCGCCGCGACGAGAACGGGCGCCGCACGTTCGGCGGCCACGGCGCGGACACTGACATCATCGTGGCCAGCGCCAAAGCGTACCTGGCGGCGATCAACAAAATGCTGGCCTTCACCGGCTATGAGGACCGCCAGCCAGAAGGCGACTCGTCCACCATTCGGGTGAGCGCCGGGACTGCCAGCTAGCGAGACGCATGAGGAGTGAGAACCATGAACGGCCAGATCAACACACCGCCGAGACCCGATAAGGCGCCCGCTCAACAGCCACCGGAGCCGCCGCTGTTCCCGGCCTTTCCGGAGCCGGTTGCCTGGGCCCTGGCCTGGGATGGGCACGCCCTGTCGATGTTCTCGGCCAATAAGGACCGGTCGCGCGTGACGCCGACCGACAAGTAACCGCATCTACCAACAGCGAGGAATCATGGGTAAAACACTTGCCGAGAAGATCATTGCAGCACACTCTGACCAGGCCGAAGTCTCGGCTGGCGATCTGGTGACGGTGGATGTCACCGTCGTCATGGCGAACGACATCACCGCGCCGATCGCGATCGAAGCGTTCAATGCCGTGGGTGTGGGCGAAGTCTATAACCCGGACAACATCATGCTGGTGCCGAGCCACTTCGCGCCCAACAAGGATATCAAGAGCGCCGAACAGACCCGCACCCTGGCCACCTTCGCCGAAGCCCAGGCCCTCACCCACCGCTTCCAGGTGGGCCGGGCCGGGATCGAGCACGTCGTCCTGCCGGAGCGGGGACTGGTGCTGCCCGGCGATCTGGTGATCGGCGGCGACAGCCACACCTGCACCTACGGCGCGGTGGGCGCTTTCGCCACCGGCATGGGCTCGACCGATATCGCCGTCGCCATGGCGACCGGCAAAACCTGGCTGCGCGTGCCGGAGACGATGAAATTCGTCTACAACGGCCAGCGCCAGCGGTGGGTCTATGGCAAGGATATGATCCTGCGCACGATCGGCGAGATCACCGTCGATGGCGCGCTCTACCGCTCGATGGAGTTCACCGGCATGGGCATCGCCGATCTGCCGATGTCCGACCGGCTGACCATGACCAACATGGTCATCGAGGCGGGCGGCAAATGCGGGTTCATGCCGTTCGACGAGGTGACACAGGCCTACGTCGAGCCGCGCGCCACCCGCCCGTATACGCCCTATTTCGCAGACGATGACGCCGAGTACTGCTCCGTCCACGAGTTCGATCTCTCGACGATGGAGCCGCAGGTTGCCTGCCCGTACTCGCCGGACAACGTCCACCCGATCAGCCAGATCAAGCCGGAGAAGGTCGATCAGGTTTTCATCGGGAGCTGTACCAACGGGCGCTTCGAGGACCTGGCGATTGTGGCCGATATCCTCCAGCAAACCGGGCGCGAGTTTCACCCGGACGTGCGTGTGATGATCATCCCCGGCTCGCAGGCGGTCTACCTCGACGCGCTGCGCCAGGGATGGATCGAGCTGTTCACGTTGGCCGGTGCCGCCGTCAGCGTGAGCACGTGCGGGCCCTGCCTGGGCGGGCACATGGGCGTCCTGGCCGGCGAAGAGGTCTGCGTGAGCACCAGCAACCGCAACTTCCGCGGGCGCATGGGCCACCGCGACGCGCGCGTATTCCTGGCGAACCCGGCCATCGCAGCGGCGAGCGCGATCATGGGCCGGCTGGCGCACCCGGACGAGCTGTAGAGGAGAGCACCGCGATGAAACTGGAAGGCAAAGTCTGGAAATACGGCGACAACATCGACACCGACGTGATCATCCCGGCGCGCTACCTCGTCACGACCGATCCGAAGGTGTTGGCCGCCCACTGCATGGAAGATCTCGACGAGAGCTTCGCCAAGAGCGTACAGCCCGGCGACATCATGGTCGGCGGCGCGAACTTCGGCTGCGGCTCCAGCCGCGAGCACGCCCCGATCAGCATCAAGGGCGCGGGCGTGTCGTGCATCATCGCCGAGTCGTTCGCGCGGATCTTCTTCCGCAACGCGATCAACATCGGCCTGCCCATCCTGGAGAGCGTCGAGGCCGCCCGCGACGCGCAGCCGGGTGATTCCCTAAGCGTGAACTTGACCGCCGGGACGATCACCAACGCGCGCACCGGCAAGACATACCAGGCCAACCCGTTCCCGCCCTTCGTGCTGCAGATTATCGAAGCGGGCGGGCTTGTCCCGTACACGCGTCACAACCTGGGTATTGAGATTTAGAGCTGGCGGAGCGGCGACAGCCTGCTCCGCAAGGGGCAGGTCCGCCGCCAGCCGGGATCCTGATCTGCCCCCTAAATCGCACATTCTGAGGCACATTGACACCTTCATCCGCCCAAGGAGGCAGACATGACTACCACCATCGAGGTCTACGACACCACCCTGCGCGACGGCACCCAGGGCGAAAACGTCTCGCTCTCGGTCGCTGACAAGCTCAAGATCACCCGCCTGCTGGACGATCTCGGCGTGGCGTACATCGAAGGCGGCTGGCCCGGCTCCAACCCGAAAGACGCGGCCTACTTCGAGCGCGTGCGCGGCCTGGACCTCAAGCACGCCAAGATCACTGCCTTCGGGATGACCTGCCGCGTCGGCTCGGCGCCCGATGACGACGACAACATCCGCGCCCTGATCGACGCCCAGACGCCGGTCGTGACGGTCGTCGGCAAGACCTCGCTGCTGCACGTCCGCGACGTGATCCGCGCCACGCCCGAAGAAAACCTGCGGCTGATCCGCGAGAGCCTGGCCTACCTCAAAGCCCAGGGCCGCGAGGTGATCTACGACGCCGAGCACTTCTTCGATGGCTACAAGCTCGACGCCGCTTACACCCTGCAGACGCTCCAGGCGGCGCTGGACGGCGGCGCGGAGATGCTGGTCCTGTGCGATACCAACGGCGGCTCGCTGCCCTGGGAAATCGAATCGGTTGTCGCCACCGTGCGCGACGCGTTTCCTGGCGCGCGGCTGGGCATCCACACCCACAACGACAGCGAGCTGGCGGTCGCCAACACGCTGGCCGCCGTGCGGCAGGGCGTGGTCCAGGTCCAGGGGACGATCAATGGCTACGGCGAGCGCTGCGGCAACGCCAACCTGTGCTCGATCGTGCCCGACCTGGAGCTGAAGATGGGCTACCAGTGCCTGCCGGAAGGGAGCCTGGCCAGCCTGACCCACGTGGCCCACACCGTCTCGGAGATCGCCAATATGACGCCTAACACCCAGGCGGCCTACGTGGGCAAGAGCGCCTTCGCGCACAAGGGCGGGATGCACGCCGCCGCCGTCCGCCGCAACGTCGACAGCTACCAGCACATCGACCCGGCGCTGGTCGGCAACAAGATGCGCATCCTCGTCTCGGACCTGAGCGGGCGCGGCAACATCCTCAGCAAGACCGAGGAGTACGGGCTGGACCTGTCGACCGAGGCGGCGCGCGACGTGGTGAGCCAGATCAAGGAACTGGAGAACCAGGGGTTCGTCTTCGAGGGCGCCGAAGCGTCGGTAGCCATGCTCATGCGCCGCCACCAACCGGACTATCGCCCGCCGTTCGAGCTGATCGATTTCATGGTCGTCGTCGAGCGGCGCGCGGGGCGCGGCCTGTTCGCTGAGGCTACGGTCAAAGTGCGCGTGGACCGGCAGGATCTGCACACCGTCGCTGAGGGCAACGGCCCGGTCGACGCGCTCGACAAGGCGCTGCGCAAGGCGCTGGTCCCGGTCTATCCCCAGCTTCAGGACTTCCACCTGATCGACTACAAGGTGCGCATCCTGGACGGGCAGAACGGCACCGGCGCGACGACCCGCGTGCTGATCGATACGCAGAACGGCCACAAGCGGTGGAGCACGGTCGGGGCCAGCCCGAACATCATCGAGGCAAGCTGGCGCGCCCTGGCCGACAGCGTAGAATACGGTCTGACCGTGGCGTCTGAAGCCGCGCCCGCCGCGAACCGGTGAGTTGATTCGCCTGGCCCGGCCCGAGCCGGGCCGCTACCCTGCAGGAGTCTCGTATGCAAGCCAGAATCGTCACGCTGCCCGGCGACGGGATCGGCCCGGAAGTCGTCGTCGAGGCGGTGCGCGTCCTCGAGGCGGTGGCCGCGCGCTTCGGCCACGCCTTCGCGTTTGAAGAAGCGCTCATGGGTGGCTGCGCCATCGACGCCGTGGGCGACCCGCTGCCCGAGGCCACGCTGGCCGCCTGCGAAACCGCTGACGCCGTGCTGCTCGGCGCGGTGGGCGGGCCACAGTGGTCCGACCCCACCGCCGCCGTCCGCCCCGAACAGGGACTGCTCCGGCTGCGCCAGCATTTCGACCTGTTCGCCAACCTGCGCCCGGTGCGCACCTACCCCGCGCTGGCCGGGCACGCCCCGCTGCGCGCCGACCTGCTGGATGGCGTCGATATCCTGTTCGTGCGCGAGCTGACCAGCGGCATCTACTTCGGCGAGCGCCAGGAGCAGGGCGACGGCGACCGGGCCTGGGACACCATGTTTTACACCGTGGCCCAAGTGGAGCGCGTGGCGCGGGTGGCGTTCGAGGCTGCCCGCCAGCGCTACGGCAAAGTCGCGTCGGTCGACAAGGCTAACGTGCTGGCCGTCATGCGCCTGTGGCGCCGCACGGTCAACCAGGTCGCCGCCGATTATCCCGATGTGGAGCTCGAGCACGTGCTCGTCGACGCGTGCACCATGCATCTGCTGCGCAACCCGGCCCGCTTCGACGTGATCCTGGCCGGGAACATGTTCGGGGACATTCTCAGCGACGAAGCCTCGGTGCTGGCGGGATCGCTGGGGATGCTGCCGTCGGCCTCGCTGAACGCCAGCCGGTTCGGTGTCTACGAGCCGATTCACGGCTCCGCGCCGGACATCGCCGGG
>Ga0123333_10004160_pt1 | contig 13658 bp, 13 predicted proteins | sample BioC12SIPDNA_3_FD_89957 | JGI IMG/M metagenome (GOLD analysis project Ga0123333, IMG submission 89957) | Anaerobic biogas reactor microbial communites from Washington, USA - Biogas_R2_B C12 SIP DNA | ecosystem: Engineered > Bioreactor > Anaerobic > Unclassified | place: Washington, USA...
CCATCGACGCGATCGGACGGGACAGCTCGGTGGTCGCGTCCAGGTGGGCGAAGGTGGTCGCCGGAGCCGGGTCGGTGTAGTCGTCGGCCGGGACGTAGATCGCCTGCATCGAGGTGATCGAGTGACCACGCGTGGAGGTGATGCGCTCCTGGAGCACACCCATCTCGTCGGCCAGGGTCGGCTGGTAGCCCACGGCGGAGGGCATGCGGCCCAGCAGCGTGGAGACCTCCGAGCCGGCCTGGGTGAAGCGGAAGATGTTGTCGATGAAGAGCAGCACGTCCTGCTTCTGCACGTCCCGGAAGTACTCCGCCATCGTGAGGGCGGAGAGGGCCACGCGCAGGCGGGTGCCCGGCGGCTCGTCCATCTGACCGAACACGAGGGCCGTCTGGCCGAGCACGCCGGCCTCTTCCATCTCGACGATCAGGTCGTTGCCCTCACGGGTGCGCTCACCGACACCGGCGAAGACCGACACACCACCGTGGTCGCGGGCCACGCGGGCGATCATCTCCTGGATGAGCACGGTCTTGCCGACGCCGGCGCCGCCGAACAGGCCGATCTTGCCACCCTGGACGTACGGGGTGAGCAGGTCGATGACCTTGATGCCGGTCTCGAACATCTGGGTCTTGGACTCCAGCTGGTCGAAGGCCGGGGCCTTGCGGTGGATGCCCCAGCGCTCGGTGATCTCCAGGGTCTCGCCCTCGGGGAGGTCGAGCACGTCACCGGTGGCGTTGAAGACGTGGCCGAGGGTCACGTCGCCGACCGGCACGGTGATCGGGCCGCCCGTGTCCTGCACGGCGGCGCCACGGACCAGGCCGTCGGTCGGCTGCAGGGAGATGGCGCGGACCATGCTGTCGCCGATGTCCTGGGCGACCTCGAGGTTCAGCGTCTTGGTCTCGCCGTTCAGGTCGACCTCGGTCTGCAGCAGGTTGTACATCGCGGGGATCTGGCCCGGGGGGAACTCGATGTCGACCACGGGGCCGATGATCCGGGCCAGACGACCGACGCCGCCCTGACCCTGCTGGGTGTCCGTCTCGTTCACGGTTGCAGTCATGGTGGAGTGCTTCCTTCTCACTTGGCGTCGGCGAGGGCGCTGGCGCCGCCCACGATTTCGCTGATCTCTTGGGTGATTTCGGCCTGGCGGGCCTGGTTCGCCAGCCGGGTGTAGGTCTTCAGGAGCTCGTCGGCGTTGTCGGTCGCCGACTTCATCGCGCGCTGGCGTGCGGCCAGCTCGGAGGCGGCGGCCTGCAGCAGCGCGTTGTAGATCCGGGAGGTGACGTACTGCGGGAGCAGCGCGTCCAGCACCTCGGGCCCGTCGGGCTCGAACTCGTACAGCGGGAAGAGCTCCTCCTCGCTGGCGCGCTCCTCGGCGTCCACGACCTCCAGGGGCAGCAGGCGCACGACCTGCACCTCCTGGGTGACCATGTTGACGAACTGGGTGTAGACGATGTGGATCTCGTCGACCCCGCCGTCCTCCGCGCCCTTGATGAAGTCCGCGGTCAGCCGGTCACCGATCTCCTTGGCGACCTCGTAGGTCGGGGCGTCGGTGAACCCGCTCCACGACTCCTCGATGTGACGCTGCCGAAACTTGAAGTAGCCCTCGGCCTTGCGGCCGGTGAGGTAGGGGATGACCTCGCGGCCCTCGTCCTGCAGCAGCTCGCGCAGCGCCTCGTAGCGCTTGAGGACGTTCGCCGAGTAGGCGCCCGCCAGGCCCCGGTCGCTGGTGATGACCAGGACACCGGCCTTGCTGGGGTTCTCCCGCTCCAGGGTGAGCGGGTGGTCGACGTCGGAGAAGGTGGCCACGGCGGAGACGGCGCGGGTGATCGCCCGTGCGTAGGGCGTGGTCTGCTGGACCCGCTCCCGGGCCTTGGTCACCCGGGAGGTGGCGATCAGCTCCATCGCGCGCGTGATCTTCTTCATCGACTGGACGGACCGGCTCTTCTGGCGGTAGATCCGCTGCTGGGCTCCCATGCCTCGCCTTTCTTGTCAGCCGTTGTGGTTCGGTGGTGGTGCCGCCGCGCGACCGGGGTGAGCCGGTCGCGCGGCCGCGGTCAGCGCTTCTGGCGCTTGATCTGCTCCTGGTTGACGTCCTCGACGTCCATGGCGTCGCGGTTCTCGTCGTCCTCGTCGCTGCCCGGCTGGATGCCGCCGTCACCGGAGGCGCGGAACTGCTCCTTGAACGCCACCATCGCCGAGTTCAGGGTGGCCTCGGTGTCGTCGCCGAGCTTGCCGGTCTCGCGGATGCCGGCGAGCATGTCACCGTGCTCGCGACGCAGGTAGTCGATGAACTCCTGCTCGAAGCGGCGCACGTCCGCGACGGCGACGCTGTCCAGCTCACCGGTGGTGCCGGCCCAGATGATCGCGACCTGCTCCTCGACCGGGATCGGGCTGGACTGCGGCTGCTTGAGCAGCTCGACCATGCGGGCACCGCGCTCCAGCTGGGCGCGCGAGGCGGCGTCCAGGTCGGAGGCGAACATCGCGAACGCCTCCATCTCGCGGAACTGGGCCAGGTCCACCTTGAGCCGGCCGGAGACCGACTTCATGGCCTTGACCTGCGCCGCACCACCGACCCGGGACACCGACACACCCACGTCGATCGCGGGACGCACGTCGGAGTTGAACAGGTCCGCCTGCAGGTAGATCTGGCCGTCGGTGATGGAGATGACGTTGGTCGGGATGTAGGCCGAGACGTCACCCGCCTTGGTCTCGATGATCGGCAGCCCGGTCATCGAGCCCGCGCCCATGTCGTCGGACAGCTTGGCGCAACGCTCCAGCAGCCGCGAGTGCAGGTAGAAGACGTCGCCCGGGTAGGCCTCACGGCCCGGCGGGCGGCGCAGCAGCAGCGACACGGCGCGGTAGGCCTCGGCCTGCTTGGACAGGTCGTCGAAGACGATGAGGACGTGCTTGCCCTGGTACATCCAGTGCTGGCCGATGGCCGAGCCGGTGTAGGGGGCGAGGTACTTGAAGCCGGCCGGGTCGGAGGCCGGGGCCGCGACGATGGTGGTGTAGTCCATCGCGCCGCCCTCCTCGAGGGTGCTGCGGACCGAGGCGATGGTCGAGCCCTTCTGACCGATCGCGACGTAGATGCAGAGCACCTGCTTGTCCGGGTCGCCGGACTCCCAGTTGGCCTTCTGGTTCAGGATCGTGTCGATCGCGACCGTGGTCTTGCCGGTCTGGCGGTCGCCGATGATGAGCTGGCGCTGGCCGCGGCCGACGGGGATCATGGCGTCGATCGCCTTGATGCCGGTCTGCAGCGGCTCGTGGACCGACTTGCGCTGCATGACGCCGGGAGCCTGCAGCTCCAGGATGCGACGCTCCTCGGACTCGATCTCGCCCAGCCCGTCGATCGGGTTGCCCAGCGGGTCGACGACCCGGCCGAGGTAGCCGTCACCGACGGGGACGGAGAGCACCTCGCCGGTCCGCTTGACCTGCTGCCCCTCGTCGATCCCGGCGAACTCGCCCAGGATGACGACACCGATGTCGTGGACATCGAGGTTCAGCGCCAGGCCGAGGGTGCCGTCCTCGAACTCGAGCAGCTCGTTGGTCATGGCGGAGGGCAGGCCCTCCACGTGGGCGATGCCGTCACCGGCGTCGATCACGCGTCCGACCTCCTCGCGGGAGGCCGCCGTGGGCTGGTAGGACTGGACGAAAGTGTCCAGTGCGTCCCGGATCTCGTCCGGACGGATCGTCAGCTCCGTCATCATCTTCTCCTCGTATGCGGCCCGGTCCGGGCCCGTGCTGGGGGTCTGGGTGGTCTGTGGTTGGGTCAGCTGGTCATCCTGCGGCGCGCCTCGTCGAGGCGGCTCAGGATCGTGCCGTCGATGACCTCGTCACCGATATCGACACGGATGCCACCGACCACCTGGGGGTCGACGACGGCATTGACGCGGACGGCGCGGTCGTAGTGTGCACCGAGCGCCGCGGTGAGCCGCTCGAACTGCTGCGCGGTGAGGGGCACGGCCGTGGTCACCGTCGCCGTCAGCTGCTCCTGGCGTCGCGCCGCGATCGTCAGGTAGCCCTCGACCGCGTGGTCGAACCGGGTGCTGCGGTGCGTCGCGGCCAGCTCGGCCAGGCGCACCGTCTCCGGGGCACTGCGGTCGCCGAGCAGGCTCTTGACGACCCTCGCCTTGGCCGCTGCGGGGGCGCGCCGGTCGGTGAGCGCGGAGCGCAGCTCCCCGGTCCCGTCCACGATGCGCCCGAAACGGAACAGCTCGTCCTCGACCTGCGAGAGCCGCCCGGCCGCCTCGGCGTGGGCCAGGATGGACTCGACGCCGAAGGACTCCAGGGTGGCGGTCAGGTCGCCCTCGGCCGCCCAGCGCCGGGAGGCCACCGTCGACGCGACGTGCAGCGCCTCGTCGCTGACCCGGCCCGCGAACAGGCGGTTGATCAGGTCGACCTTCGGCTGCGCCTCGCGCGAGGGGTCCGCCAGGGACCGCCGCAGCACGGCGTTGCCCCCGATGACCCCGGCCACCCGGAGCAGCTCCTCGCCCAGCTGGCTGCGGTCGGTGCCCTGCTCGAGCGCCCGCGAGAGGACCTCACGGGACTCGGCCAGGGCCGAACGGGACGCGCCCTGCATCAGGAACCCTGCCCCTCGGAGCCGGCCTCCGGGCCGCCGGCCGTGCCGACGACCTCAGGACGGACGTTGCCCGCCTCGAGCTCGGCCAGGAACCGGTCGACGATGCCGCTCTGCCGGGTCTGGTCCTCCAGGGACTCCCCGACGATCCGGCCGGCCAGGTCGGTCGAGAGGCGGCCCACGTCGGCGCGGAGGGAGACCATCGCCTGCTGGCGCTCGGCCTCGATCTGCTTGGTCGCGGACTCGGTGATGCGGGTCGCCTCGGACTGCGCCTGCTGGCGCATCTCGGCGATGATCGACGCCCCCTGCTCCTTGGCCTCCTCGCGGATGCGGGCAGCCTCGTCGCGGGCCTCGGCGAGCTGGGCCTTGTACTCGCGCAGCGCGGCCTCGGCCTCCTCCTGCGCCTTCTCGGCCTGCTGCATGCCACCCTCGATCGCGGCGGTGCGCTCGGCATACGCCTTCTCCAGGTTGGGCACGACGAACTTGGCCACGACCCAGTACAGGATGCCGAAGGCCACCAGGCCGAAGATGAGCTCCGGCAGGTAGGGCAGGATCGGCACGGCCGTGGCCTCGGGGTCGGCCTCGGCGGCCGTGACCACCGGGACGGCGGTCAGGGTGCTAGCGATGAGCTGCACGATGGTCTCCTCAGGGACGCAGTCGCCTCAGCGAGGCGACGCCATAGGGCTGGTGGGTTCGGGAGAAACCAGCGTCAGAGCCGGATGAAGAAGAGCACCAGGGCGAAGATCGCGAGCGCCTCGGCGAGCGCGAAGCCCAGGATGGCGATCGGCTGGAGGATCTTCTGGGCCTCCGGCTGGCGCGCGACGCCGTTGATGTAGGCGGCGAAGATCAGACCCACGCCGATGGCCGGGCCGATGGCAGCGAGGCCGTAGCCGAGCAGTGTGATGTCACCAGTCACGTCAGTTCTCTTTCTGTGTGTTGTCCCGCACGGCCGTCGGCCGCCCGGTGGCAATGAGCTATTTAGTTGTTGGTCAGTGCTCGTCGACGAGGGCGCCACCGATGTAGGAGGCGGCCAGGAGGACGAAGACGTAGGCCTGCAGGAACTGGACCAGGGCCTCGAAGACCGTCATGGCGAAGGCCATGATCCAGGCCGGGATCGAGACGGCGGTCAGCAACCCACCCTGCTGGAAGAGCTCCCAGCCGCCGATGATGAAGACAACCAGCAGCAGGTGGCCGGCGAACATGTTGCCGAAGAGTCGCAGGGCCAGCGTGAGCGGGCGGGTCACGAAGAAGGTCAGCATCTCCAGGCCGAGGATGGCCGGCTTGATCCAGCCGGGCAGGCCCGCCGGGATCATGAACTTGAAGTAGCCCACGAAGCCGTGCTTCTTCACGCCGATCCAGTGGTAAACGATGTAGACCAGCAGGGTCAGCGCGATCGGGAAGCCGATGCGGCCCATGGTCGGCATCTGCACCGGCGGGATGATGCCCATCCAGTTGTTGAACAGGATCAGCACGAACATCGTGAACAGGAAGGGCACGAACGGCATGAAGTCCTTGCTGCCGATCATGTCGCGGGCCACGCCGTTGCGCACGAAGTTGTAGACGGCCTCGGTGCCGGCCTGACCCTTGCTCGGGACGATCGCGGCCTTCTTGGTGGTCGCGATGAGCCACCAGGAGAGCAGTCCGACGGTGAGGGCCAGGACGACCATGGGGCGGGTGATCGCCAGCGTCATCTCCGAACCGAACAGGTCGATGGTGCCGAACTTCACCAGCGGCTGCCAGAACAGCGAGGGGTCCGGCGGGAAGTGGCTCTCCCCCTCGGCCATGGGCAGCAGCACAGCTGCGGTCGGGCTCACAGGTTCTCCTCAGTCATGCTCGGGCGGGTGTTCTGGGCAGTCCCCTGACGCGGGGGCCACTCGGGGCGCGCGGGGGATGTCATGACGTACCGTACCGGAGCCAGATGACGTACATCGCCAAACCCATGCCCAGCAGCAGGCCGATGACGACGAAGAACGTGACATCCAGCACGTTGTCGAGCAGGAATCCGGCGCCGCCGAAGAGCAGCGGTCCGGCCAGCAGGTAGGCGATCACGTCGGTCGCCAGGTGCGTCTGCCCCGCGTAGTTCGGGGTGTGCTCGGGCTCGGTCGAGCGCTCGGGCTGCTCGGTCATGGCTGCGCTCCCAGCATCGGATCGCGACATCATCGCACCTTCCCCGGGGCAGCGTCATCCTCGCCGAAGACGAGCTGGCGCGAGCCCGTGTAGCCGACGACGGTGCCGATCTGGAAGGCGAGGCCCGCGGCCAGAAAGCCCAGGCCCAGCGGCAGCATGTCGACCCATCCCACACGGGAGAGCAGGTAGAGGACCGCGAAACCGACGACGATCTGCAGGCCGAGCAGGGCGAACGCCCCGGCCATGGTGGCGTAGGCAGGGCCGGCGACCACGCCGGTGATGCCGATCAGGCCGGCCAGGAAGATGCTCACGCCGATGCCGCCGCCGATGAGGGCGGAGATCCCGGCCCACTCGTCCCGCACGGCCCAGGCGACGACCCCCGCGACGAGGGTCACGACGAGCCCGGGGAGGAGGGCGAAGGTCACCATGCGCCGCCGCACGGAGCCGCTGGCGCGCCGGGGGCGCGGCCGGGGGCTGCGGCTGGCTGGCATCGGCTTCCTCACGTCGGACGAGCAGGGAGGTCGGGGCGGGCGCGGACGCGCCGGGAACGTCACGGTTCCGGGACCTTGTGAAAACTATCACAAGCACCCCGCGGACGCCTAGCCGAACAGCCGCCGGCGGGCGGTGACCCTCCTCACGGTGGGACTCCTCACGCCCGCGAGGGGGTCCGCCGACGAGGCCAGGTCAGGACGGCCGCCACGACGAGCAGCAGCACCAGGACGACCGCGGTCGCCAGCGGCGGGAAGAAGGCGAAGGAGACGGCGCCGACGGCGAGCAGCGCCGACCACAGGTACATCAGGGCCACGGCCCGGCGGTGGCCGTGCCCGATCCGCAGCAGCTGGTGGTGCAGGTGGTGGGCGTCCGGCTTCCACGGCAGGTCGCCGCGGCGGGTGCGCCGGACCACCGCGAGCAGCATGTCCAGGATCGGCAGCGCCATGATCGCGATGGGCAGGAAGAGCGGCAGCAGGATCGCCGTGGTCGCCGACGTCGCGGCGACGCTGGAGTTGGGGTCCAGCCGGCCGGTCATCGAGATGGTGGCGGCCGACAGGAGCAGTCCGAGGAGCAGCGCCCCGGCGTCGCCCATGAAGAGCCGGGCGGGGTGGAAGTTGTGCGGCAGGAAGCCCAGGCAGCAGCCCATCAGCGCGGCGGTGATGAAGGTCGCGGTGGTGAAGACGTTGGGCGGGTCGAAGTCGTGGCTGACCAGGTAGCTCCAGGCGAAGAACGCGCCCGCCGAGATGAACACCACGCCTGCGGCCAGCCCGTCCAGGCCGTCCACGAAGTTCACCGCGTTCGTGGAGATCACGACGATGAGGATGGTGAGGGTGACCAGCACCGGCTGGGGCAGCACGGTCACCCCGAAGACCGGGATCCACAGCAGCTGCACCCCGAAGAAGGCCATCACCCCGCCGGCCAGCACCTGCCCGGCGAGCTTGGTCAGCCAGTCCAGGTCACGGACGTCGTCGATGGCGCCAAGCAGGGTGATGATCCCCGCGCCGAGCAGCACCCCGAGCAGCTCCTGGCTGCCGAACAGCCCGGACAGGTAGGGCAGCTGGGTGCCCAGCGCGACGGCCGCGCAGAAGCCGCAGAACATCGCCACTCCCCCGAGCCGCGGGATCGGCACGGAGTGCACGTCCCGCGCCCGGACCGGGGTCACCGCACCGATCGCGAAGGCGAGGTAGCGGACCAGGGTCGTGGCGGCATACGTGAACACCGCGGCGACCAGCAGCACCAGGAGGTATTCGCGCACCGGTCACCCCACCGTCGTCTGTCGGCCGGGGACCGGCCGGGTCGCTCGCTGGCTCAGGGAGCCGGGTATGCCGGGTAGCTGGCGAGCAGGTCGCTCACCTCGGCGCGGATCGCCTTCGCCCCTTCGTGCGCGGGGTCGCCGTCGGTGGTGGTCACCGCACGGTGGATCAGGTCGGCGATCTGGCCCATCTGCTCGGTGCCCATGCCCTGGGTGGTGACCGAGGGCGAGCCGACGCGGATGCCGGAGGCGATGTTGGGCTTCTCCGGGTCGAACGGGATGGCGTTCTTGTTGAGCACGATGCCCGCGGCGTCGCAGCGGGCCTCCGCGTCGATGCCGGTCACGCCGACCCCCTGCAGGTCGTGCAGGGACAGGTGGGTGTCGGTGCCGCCGGCGATGGGCCGGATGCCGCGCTCGCCCAGGCCGTCGGCCAGCGCCTGGGCGTTGGCGATGACCTGGCGGGCGTAGGCCTGGTACTCCTCCGTGGCGCACTCGGCGAAATTGACCGCCTTGGCGGCCACGTTGTTCATGAGCGGTCCGCCCTGCATCATCGGGAAGACCGCGCGGTCGATCTTGGCGGCGTGCTCCTCCCTGCAGACGATCGCGCCGCCGCGCGGGCCGCGCAGCACCTTGTGGGTGGTGAAGCTGACGACGTCGGCGTGCGGCACCGGGGAGGGGATGGCCTGGCCTGCGACCAGGCCGATGAAGTGCGCGGCGTCCACCCAGAAGATGGCGCCGACCTCGTCGGCGATGGCGCGGAAGCGCTCGAAGTCGATGAGCCGCGGGATCGCCGAGCCGCCGGCCAGGATGATCTTGGGCCGGTGCTCCTTGGCCAGGGCCTCGACCTGGTCGTAGTCGATGTCCTCGGTCTCCCGGTCGACGCCGTAGTGCACGGCGTTGAACCACTTGCCGGAGAAGGAGACCGAGAAGCCGTGGGTCAGGTGGCCGCCGTGCGCGAGCGACATCGCCAGCACGGTGTCGCCGGGCTTGGTGAACGCGCCGTAGACCGCCAGGTTGGCGCTGGCGCCGGAGTGCGGCTGGACGTTGGCGTGGTCGGCGCCGAAGAGGGCCTTGGCCCGCTCGACGGCGAGCACCTCGGCCTTGTCGACCTCGGCGCACCCGCCGTAGTAGCGGCGGCCGGGGTAGCCCTCGGCGTACTTGTTGCTGAGCGTCGAGCCCATCGCCGCCATCACGGCCGGGGAGGTCTGGTTCTCGCTGGCGATCAGCTGGATGCCGGCCCGCTGCCGGTCCAGCTCGCTGACCAGGATCTCCGCGATCTCGGGGTCCTGCTCCAGGAGCTTGCTGTAGCTGGGTCCGTAATAGGTGTCGGCGTCGCTCATAACGGTCACTGTAGTGACTCGGGGGCGCCCACGGATCGCAGGCTCCCCGCGGGCACCGGCAGGCCGCTGGGCCGGGCCTCGATCGCGGCCAGCGGGTCGACGACCCGCTCCTGCCCGGCGGGGGTCCCGGAGTCCGCCTCGGTGGCGTCGGCGGCTGGACCGGCGTCGGCGGCTGGACCGGCCTCGCCGTCCGTCCCGGCCTCGCTGTCCGTCCCGGGCGGCGCGTCGTGCAGCACCGTGGTCCCGAGCACCTCCCGCAGCCGGTCGGCGGTCAGCGCCCCGTGCCGCAGCACCACCGGCTCCTCGCCCGTGCAGTCCACGATCGTCGAGGCGGCGCTGTCCGCGCGGGTGCCGCCGTCGAGGTAGACCGAGACCGCCCCGCCGAGCTGCGCCTGCGCCTCCTCGGCCGTGGTCGCCGGGGGCTGGCCGGTGACGTTGGCGCTGGTGACCGCCATGGGCCCGACCTCGGTCAGCACCTGCAGGGTCAGTATGTCGTCGGGCATCCGCAGCGCGACCGTCCCGTTGGTCTCCCCCAGGTCCCAGGCCAGGCTGGGCTGCGCCCGCAGCACGAGGGTCAGCGCGCCGGGCCAGAACTGGCGCATGAGGATCTTGGCGTACATCGGCACGTCGGTCGCCAGGCCGTCCACGGTGCGCACGGTCGGCACGAGCACCGGCGGCGGGACGTCCCGGCCGCGGTGCTTGGCGGCCAGCACCATGGCGACGGCCACCTGGTCGAACGCGTCGGCACCCACGCCGTAGACGGTGTCCGTGGGCAGCACGACGACCTTCCCCTCGCGCACGACGGCAGCGGCCCGTGCGACGGCCTCGTCCCGGGTCTCCGGGTCAGTGGCATCAACGATCACGGCACAAGTTTCGCACTCCCGAGCGCGGCGGACGGCGGCGCGGGCACCGCTCTCCCTGCGCCCGGCGGAAAACGTCGCGCGGAAGACGTCGCATGCGCCACATTCCGCGCGACCAAAACTGCCGTGCGCTGCGGGAGGCGGGTCCGGCACCTGCCACGATGGTCCGTATGCCGTCACTCACCGACCAGCGCCTCTCACCCACCGACGTGGACGGCCTGGGCGAGGCCGGAGAGCCGGTCGAGCTCCTCCGCTGCGACCTCTCCGAGCTCCGGGTGCGCGACGCCGACCTCGACGACGTCACCTTCACCGACTGCACGCTCGACGGCGCCGACCTCACCGGGTCCCGACTCTCCGGGGCGGCGTTCACCGGCGGCTCGGCGACAAACCTCCGCCTGGACCGCTGCGACCTCACCGACGCCCGGTTCGACCGGGTCGACCTGTCCGGCGCCGTGCTCAGCGGCGCGCTGCTCACCGACGCGGAGTTCCGCGGCTGCCGGATGACCGGCCTGGTCGCCGAGGCCACCCGCGGGATGGGCTGCCTGTTGCTCGGCTGCAACGCCTACGGCGCCGAGCTGCCCGGCCTGGTGCTGGCCCGTCGCGCGCACACCGGCTCCCGCTTCACCGAGGCCAACCTGGCCGGGGCCGACCTGCGGGAGGCGGTGCTCGACGGCTGCGTGCTGCTGCACACCGACCTGTCGGGCGCCAACCTCGACGGTGCGGACCTGCGCGGCGCGGACCTGGGCCCGTGCACCCGCGAGCGCCTCGACATACTCTCCGGCGCGATCCTGACCACCGCCCAGGCGGTCGCGGCGCTGCAGGACCTGACCGGGGCCGTCGTCACCGACTGATGACCTACCACGGTGCCGACCCTCCGGCAACCGAAAGCGTCACTGCCGCAACGACGCCCCCGGTCAGACAGGGGGTACGCGTTCGGCGGGACAGGCGCCGTAGCCCGGTCTAGCGTGAAGAACGCAAGGGCGACAGCCCCCTCACCCCCCGGTGAGTTGACCGCCAAGGAGGTAGGCAGATGCGTGGAAGTGGACTGATATGGACGATCGTCGGAATTCTCCTGATCATCGCGCTCCTGATCTGGATCTTCTGAGCACCAGCCGCTCGCAGGTGCGAGCCTGACTGGCGGAGTGGGCCCCGGCGTGCGCGCCGGGGCCCTGCCGCGTCCAAGGGCTCAGCCGTCCTCGCCCGACACCTCGTAGTCGGCGCGGAAGGTCTCGGCGTGCTCGGCGAAGATCGCCGCCCCCGTCATCCGGTGCAGGGCATCGAGCTGCGCAGCCACGCCCCGGTGGTAGTGCGGCGGCTGCCACCGCGAGACGTGGCAGTAGCGCGCGGCGCAGTAGAAGGAGATGTTCCCCTCCAGCCGATAGCGCGGGAACTGCTCCGCGACCGTGGTGGCGGCCGCGTCGAACAGCCGCTCCGCCTCCGGGCTGCCGTAGGCCTGCGCGTAGTCATAGAGCCCGAACATCGCGTAGATGTGGCCGTTGACGACGTGGGTGGGCTCGACCAGGTCGTCGACATACTCCTCGAACCACAGGTGCCCGCACTCGTCGACCAGCGTGAAGTGCGGCTCCCCAGCCGCATGATCGGTGCCGAAGCTGGCGAACACGGAGTCCGCGGCCGCGAGCCAGCGCTCCTCCCCCATCTCCTCGTGCAGCCGGACCAGCAGCGACAGGCCCTGACCCTGCGCCATGCCGGAGTACCAGGGTGCCTCCATCAGGAGGTCGCGGTCCTGGTGGAGCTCGTAGTCGAACCGGTAGGGGAACCACAGCGCCCCGTCGGCGTCGCTCTCGGCCCCCGCCAGCAGCGCCGAGGCGTTGGCAGCCGCCCGGTCCAGGTAGTCCTGCTCCCCGGTCACCCGGTAGCTCTCCAGCAGCGACAGCCCGTAGGCCGCGGTGTTCACCGGGTGGTAGACCGGCCCGTCGTGGTCCTTCCACGTCACCTGCAGCACGCCGTCGTCGTCGGTCGTCGGCTCCGGGGCGGTGAGGTCGACCACGGTGCGCTCCTCCCGCGCGTAGGGCAGCAGGTCGGTCGGCACCAGCTCGTAGCCGCTCGTGCGCGGAGATTCCCCGTCGGTCACGCACGGGACGGACGACCACATCGCCTCGTCGACCGTGCCCGGCCCCAGCCCGCAGCCGACGAGGCCCCCCAGCAGCACGACCGCGAGCGCACCGGCCCGCCACACCCCCTGACGCCTCATCCGGTCAGCGTCCCCCTCGGACGGCGCGGGTCACCCGCGGCAGGCCGGTCAGGTCGGCGTGGTCGGTGACTTCCGTCCAGTTCCCCGTCGCGGTGAGCCGCCGGACCAGCTCCTCGCCCTGCACGTCCGCGTGCTCCATGAGCAGCACCCCGCCGGGCACCAGCAGTTCTGCCGCCCGGGCCGCGACCGCGAGCGGCACTTGCAGTCCGTCCTCCCCCAGTCCGTAGAGCGCGACCTCCGGGTCGTGGTCGCGCACCTCGGGGTCGACGGGCACGCTGCCGGGCGGGATGTACGGCGGGTTGCTCACCACGACGTCCACCTGGCCCAGGAGGTCCTCGAAGGCGGTCGTCGCGTCACCGAGCCGCAGGTCGACGCGCAGCCCGCTCCGGGCCACGTTGGCGGCTGCCCACGCGTGGGCGTCCTCGGACAGCTCGACGGCATGCACCCGCGCCTCCGGCCACTCGTCGGCCACCGCCAGGGCGATCGCGCCGCTGCCCGTGCAGAGATCGACGACGACCGGCGCCTCCCCCGCCGCACGCAGGTCCGCGAGCGCCAGGTCAACCAGCACCTCGGTCTCGGGGCGCGGCACGAAGACCCCCGGCCCGACCCGCAGACTCAGACGCCGGAAGTGGGCCGTGCCGGTGAGGTGCTGCAGCGGCACCCGGGCCGCCCGCTGCTCCACCAGCCGGTCGTACGCCGCCCGCTCGCCCTCCCCCACCGGCTCGCCGAGGACGAGAGCCCGCCTGAGCTCGGAGAGGTCACGGTCGAGCACGTGCGCCAGCAGCACCTCGGCGTCCACCCGCGG
>Ga0123333_10004170_pt1 | contig 13636 bp, 9 predicted proteins | sample BioC12SIPDNA_3_FD_89957 | JGI IMG/M metagenome (GOLD analysis project Ga0123333, IMG submission 89957) | Anaerobic biogas reactor microbial communites from Washington, USA - Biogas_R2_B C12 SIP DNA | ecosystem: Engineered > Bioreactor > Anaerobic > Unclassified | place: Washington, USA...
ACCCTCGAGGCCCTCGGGGAGGTGGCGGCATGAGGATCCTGGTCTGGCACGTGCACGGCTCGTGGGCGACGCGACCGCGTACTGCGCGTCGAAGTTCGGGGTCGTCGGCTTCACACGTGCCCTCACCGCGGAGTGCCAAGGGCGCGTCGGGGTGACACTGCTCACACCCGGCGGCATGCACACCGCGTTCTTCGACGATCGCGAGGAGCGCTACCGGCCCCCGGCGGACGCGGTGCTGGCGGATCCGGGGGAGGTCGCCGCCGCGGTCGTCTGGTGCCTGGGCCGGCCGGAGGGCATCGAGGTGCGCGAGCTGGCGATCATGGCGCCGGTGGAGGGCTCGTGGCCGTGACCACCGGACGGCGGCCGGTGGTGGTCGCCCTGCGGGCCCTGGGCCTCGGCGACCTGTGCACGGCGGTCCCCGCGCTCCGGGCGCTGCGGGGCGCCCACCCCGGGTGCTCCCTCGTGCTCGCCGCGCCGGCGTGGCAGGCGGCGCTCGCCGGCGGGGCGGGGGTCGACGAGGTCGTCGGCGTGGGCGAGCTCGAGCCGCTCCCCCGCCACCTGCGGCGTGCCGAGGTGGCGGTGAACCTGCACGGCCGCGGGCCGCGCTCGACCCGCCTCCTCGAGCGCCTCGACCCGGACCGCCTGCTCGCCTTCCGCCACCCCGACCTGCCCGCCACCGCGGGGTCGCCCGAATGGCGTGCCGACGAGCACGAGGTGCACCGCTGGTGCCGGATGCTCGAGGGCCACGGGGTGCCCGCCGACCCGCGGGACCTGCACCTCCCCGACCCGGGTCCACCACCGGAGGGCACCGCCGGCGCGGCCGTCGTGCACCCCGGCGCCGCGGCCGCGGGCCGGCGGTGGCCGGCGGACCGCTTCGCCGAGGTGGTCGCCGCGCTGTGCCGCGACGGCCGGCAGGTGGTGCTGACCGGCTCGCTCGCGGAGGCGCCCCTGTGCCGGGAGGTCGCAGAGCTCGCGGCAGCCGAGGTGCCGGGGCAGGTGCGGGTGCTCGCGGGCCGCACGACCGTGGTCGAGCTCGCCGCGCTGGTGGCGGCCGCGTCGGTCGTCGTGTGCAACGACACCGGCGTCGCGCACCTCGCGTCCGCGCACCGCACGCCGTCGGTCGTGCTGTTCGGTCCGACGCCCCCCTCCGCGTGGGGCCCACCCGGGGACGGCCCCCACGTCGCGCTGTGGGCCGGCGGGATCGGCGACCCGCACGCGGCGCGCACCGACCCGGGGCTGTTGCGCATCACCCCCGCCGACGTGCTCGGCGCGGTCACGGACGTCGCCGGTGCCCGGACCTGAGGGGAGCGTGGTGGGCCGGCCGGACGGACGGGGGCGGACCGACGTAGCGGGCGTCGGGCCGGATGATGCTGCGCTCCGCCGCCTGTTCCAGGACGTGCGCGCACCAACCCACGACCCTGCTGACCGCGAAGGTCGGGGTGAACATCGACGGCGGAACGCCGCAGGTGGCCATGACGACGCTCGCGTAGTACTCGACGTTCGCGTAGAGCTGCCGCCCCGGCTTGAGCTCGGCGAGCGCGGCGACGACCTCGGCCTCGACCTCGAGCGCGAGCTCGGCGAGCGGCCCGCCGAGTGAGCGTGCGACCTCGCGCAGCATCACCGAGCGCGGGTCCTCGGTCCGGTACACGGCGTGGCCGAACCCCATGATCCGCTCGCCCGCGGCGACCTTGCGCCGCACGACCTGCGCGGCCCGCTCCGGGGAGCCGATCTCGTCGAGGAGCTCGAGCGCCCGGCTGGGCGCGCCGCCGTGCAGTGGACCGCCGAGGGCGGCGAGCGCCGCCACCACGGCGGCGGCGACGTCCGCCCCGGTGGAGGCCACGACCCGGGCGGTGAAGGTCGAGGCGTTGAAGCCGTGGTCGACGGTGGCGGTGAGGTAGCGCTCGATCGCCGCAGCCGCGGCCGGCTCGGGCTCGGCCCCGGTGAGCATCCACAGGTAGTTGGCGGCATGGCCCAGGTCGTCCCGCGGCGCGACGGGCGTCGCGCCGGTCGAGCTGCGGTGCAGCGCGGCGACGAGGGTCGGGGTGACCGCGGCGACTCGCAGCGCGTCCCGGCGGCGCTCGTGCGGCGCGAGGTCGACGACGGGTCGGGTGCCGAGCTCGGCGGCGCCGAGCGAGAGGGCGGCCCTGAGTGCGTCGAGCGTCGGCGCGGCGGCGAGGGCCGGCAGGGCGGCGGTGAGGCCCGGAGGCAGGGCACGGAGGGGACGCACCTCGTCGCAGAACGCAGCGCGCTCCGCCTCGCTCGACGGGAGGTGCCCGTCGAAGAGCAGCTGCCAGGTGTCCTCGAACGGGCGTGTGGTCGCGAGCTCGACCGCCGAGTGCTGGCGGTAGTGGTAGAAGCCCTCCGCTCCCCGGACGCCGCCGAGGGCGGTGTCGGCGACCACGACGCCCTTGAGCCCTCGGGCGGCGGGTGCCGGTGCTGGTTCGGTCATGGTCATGACCGCAGCATCCACCCAGCGCAGCCATTGATCAACGTTGATTATGATCAACGGATGCAGATGTTGAGCGCCGACGAGGCGGCCGAGCGGCTCGGGGTCAAGGTCACGACGCTCTACGCGTACGTCAGCCGGGGGCACCTCACGAGCCACCGGGACCGGGACGGTCGCCGGAGCAGGTTCGACCCGAAGGAGGTGGAGGAGCTGGCCCGCCGCGGGCGCCCGCGTCGCTCCAGCCGGCCCCCCGCCCTCGACTTCCCGATCGCCACCCAGCTCACCCGCATCGCGGACCACCGGCTCACCTACCGTGGCCACGACGCCACGGAGCTGGCCCGCTCGGCCAGCTTCGAGCAGGTCGCCGAGCTGCTGTGGACCGGCTCCCTGCCGGGTGACGCCCCGCGGTGGGAGGGCACCACGCCGGAGGTGCCGGAGGGGATCGAGGCGCCCGGGGATCGCCTCCGCGCCGCGGTGGCCATCGCCGCCGCGGACGACCCGTTCCGGGCGGAGCTGCACCCGGCGGCGGTCGTGGCCACGGCGCGGCGCCTCGTCGCGACCCTGGTGGCCGGGCTCTCCCCCGACCCCGCGCCCTCGGTGCCGCGGCTGCGCCTCCCGGACGCCCGCGCCGGGCTGGAGGGGACCGTCGCGGGTCGGACCTGGGCGGCGCTCGCGCCACGGCGGCCGCGCTCGGGCATGGTTCGGGCGCTCAACGCGGCGCTCGTGCTGCTGGCCGACCACGAGCTCGCCACGTCGACCCTCGCCGCCAGGGTGGCGGCCTCGACCCGGGGGGATCCCTACGCGGTGGTGCTCGCCGGGTGCGGGCCGCTCGCCGGACCGCTGCACGGCGGCGCGAGCCGGGCCGCGCACCTCATGCTCGCCGCCGCGGCCGGGCCGGCGGGCCCGCGGGGCGCCGTCGCCGACGTGCTGCGCACCCACGGCACCCTCCCCGGCTTCGGCCACCCGCTCTACCCCGACGGGGACCCGCGGGCGACCGCGCTGCTCGACGCGCTGCGCGGCCCGGCGGGCGGCACGCGGGCCATGCGGGTCGTCGAGGAGCTCCTCGACGCCGCCCGCAGCCGGGTACCGCTCGAGCCGAACGTCGACCTCGCCCTGGCGGCGCTCACCTTCGTCGCCGACATGCCGCCGTCGGCGGGCGAGGCGATCTTCACGGTGGCCCGCTCGGCCGGATGGATCGCGCACGCGCTGGAGGAGTACGAGGAGCCACCGCTGCGCTTCCGCGCCCGCGCGGTGCCCGCCACACGTCACTCGTGACGGCGAAGTGGCATGACTGTAAAGTGACAGCTCTGCCACCAACGCCGAGGACGCCCCGTATGCCCGCACCCCCTCCCCACGGCCACGCCGGCGAGCGGCCCGCGCTGACCCACCGCCAGATCCTCGTGATCTTCAGCGGTCTGATGCTCGGCATGCTGCTCGCCGCGCTCGACCAGACCATCGTCGCCACCGCGCTCCCCACGATCACCGGGGAGCTCGGCGGACTGAACCACCTGTCGTGGGTCGTCACCTCGTACCTGCTCGCCTCGAGCGTCTCGACCCCGCTGTACGGCAAGCTCGGCGACCTCTACGGCCGCAAGCGCCTGTTCCAGATCGCGATCGTGATCTTCCTGGTCGGCAGCGTGCTGTCGGGCATCGCGAGCGACATGGGGCAGCTCATCGCGTTCCGGGCGATCCAGGGCATCGGCGGCGGCGGCCTGATCGTGCTGGCGCAGGCGATCATCGCGGACGTCGTCGCGCCGCGGGAGCGGGGCCGCTACCAGGGCTACTTCGGCGCGGTGTTCGGCACCTCGAGCGTGGTCGGCCCCCTGCTGGGCGGGTGGTTCACCGACCACCTGTCGTGGAGGTGGGTGTTCTACGTGAACATCCCCCTCGGCATCCTCGCCCTGTTCGTCACCAGCGCGGTGCTGCCGGACGGCCAGCGCCGCGGGCACCCCAGGATCGACTACGCGGGCTCGGCGGTGCTCGTCGCGGCGGTCACCTCGATCGTGCTGTTCACCACGTGGGGCGGCACCGAGTACGAGTGGGGCTCGCCGGTGATCCTGGGCCTCATCGTCTCGTCGGTCGTGCTGCTCGGGGTCCTCGCGGTGATCGAGCGGCGCGCCGCGGAACCGGTCGTGCCGGTGCACCTCTTCGCCAACCGGACCTTCAACCTCGCGAGCTCGGTGAGCTTCATCATCGGCGTGTCGATGTTCGGGGCGATCAGCTTCCTGCCGCTGTTCCTCCAGGTGGTGAACGGGGCGTCCGCGACCAACTCGGGCCTGCTGCTCCTGCCCCTGATGCTCGGCCTGCTCGCCGCGTCGGTCGGCTCCGGCCAGGTGATCACCCGCACCGGCCGCTACAAGCTGTTCCCCGTCGTCGGAACCGCCCTGGCGGCGCTGGCGATGTTCCTGATGTCGACGATGGGCCCGTCGACCTCGCAGGCCACGGTCACCGTCTACATGGTGCTGCTGGGCGTCGGCATCGGCTTCACGATGCAGACGCTCATCCTCGCCACCCAGAACACGGTGCCGGTGAAGGACCTCGGCACGGCGACCTCGTCGGTCAGCTTCTTCCGGTCCATGGGCGGCTCGATCGGCGTCGCGGTGTTCGGCGCGCTGTTCAACAACGCCCTGGCCGGGCGCCTCGACGGGCTCACCGTCGAGGTGGGCGAGGCGTCCACGTTCACGACGGAGTCGCTGCGCGCGCTGCCCGCCGCGGCGATGCGCGAGGTGGTCGACGCGTTCTCCGGCTCGCTCACCTCGGTGTTCGCGTGGGCGACGCCGCTGATCGTGCTCGGCTTCGTGCTGACGACGCTGCTGCGCGAGACCCCGCTGCGGCGCTCGACCGAGGCGGTCGACCACGCCCGCGAGATGGCGGCCGGCTCGGCGCCGGGCACCGCCGAGCCCGAGGTGTCCGAGACCTTCCGCTGATCGGGCGGGCTCAGGGCGCGGTCGTCTCGAGCCGGTCCGCGACCTCGCTCGAGCTGGCGCCGGTCGCCTCCCGCGCGCAGTGGGCGCAGCAGAAGAACCGCCCGTCCACCTCGGTGCCGTGCCCGATCACCTTGCAGCCGCAGTGCTCGCACACCGGGGCCATCCGGTGGATCGCGCACTCGAAGCTGTCGAACACGTGCCGCTGTCCCGCGGCCACGACCTCGAAGGCCTTGTCGTAGTCGTTGCCGCAGACCTCGCACCTCGCCATCGGGAACCACCTCGCTCGTCGAATCGGTCGGATGTCGCTGCAGGGGTCGCGCTCAGCCCTCCGAGCCCTCGGACGGCTCGTCCTCGGAGAACGGCTGGTCGACCATCCGGCCCGGCGACGGGTCGCCCTCGTACGGCATCGCGCGGTCCACGTCGCCGCGGCCTCCGAGGTCGGGCTTGGTCCTCGCACCCGGCGGGAGCGAGGACTTCGCGTCGTGGGTGCGCTGTGACGGGCCCTCCGCCGGGCGTTCCGACCGGCCCCGGCGGTACGGCGTGGGATCTGTCATGGGGACCCTCCGGGTCTCGCGTTCCCGCGTCGTACCCGGTGGGGCCGCGATCCATGCCCGCCGCGGCGATCGGCACGGGGTTTCGCACGAGGGTCGCCGGGTAGGGGTGGGCGTGCCGCCGACCACCCGGGTCCCGCCCGAGCTACGGGCCGCCATCGACGAGCTGGGCCTCGAGTCGCTCCGGCCGGGGCAGCGCGAGGCGATCGAGGCGCTCGTGGCGGGCCGGGACGTGCTGGCCGTGATGCCGACCGGCTTCGGCAAGTCGGCGATCTACCAGCTCGCGGGCGCCGTGATCGACGGCCCGAGCGTCGTGGTCTCGCCGTTGCTCGCGCTGCAGAAGGACCAGACGGACTCCATCGGTGGCGACCTCGGCGGCGCCGTCGCGATCAACTCGACGGTCGGGGGCGGCGAGCGGCGGGCGACGCGCTGGGCCGCCCACCGATCCTGGCGCTCACCGCGACCGCGGCCCCACCGGTGCGCGACGAGATCGTCGAGCAGCTCGGGATGGAGGACCCGCTGGTCATCGTGTCGGGCTTCGAGCGGCCGAACATCACGCTGGCCGTCGAGCGCCACGGCGACGAGGCCGCCGCGGAGGCGGCGCTGGTCGACCGATGCGTCACCACCGACGGGACCGGGATCGTCTTCGTGGCGCGCCGGCGCGACGCGGAGCGGCTGGCGGCGCGCCTGGTGGAGGAGGGGCGCGAGGCGGCCGTCTACCACGCCGGGATGGCGGCCGCAGCCCGTGCCGAGGTGCACGAGCGCTTCCTCCGCGGCGGGGACCTCGTCGTCGTGTCGACCACCGCGTTCGGCATGGGCGTCGACGCGCCGCACGTGCGCTTCGTGCTGCACAGCCAGGCTCCCGAGTCGCTCGACGCCTACTACCAGGAGCTGGGGCGGGCGGGTCGCGACGGGGAGCCCGCCGAGGCGGTGCTGCACCACGCGCTCGAGGGTGGCGGGCGGCGCGGCTTCATGGGTGGCAGCACCCGGGTCGCGCCGGAGGAGCTGCAGCGGGCCGCGGCAGCGCTGGCCGCCGCCGGGACCCTCCGCCGCGGTGCGCTGGAGGGGTCCCGCTCGAAGGTCGCAGTGCTCGCCGACCTGCTGCAGCGCGTCGGCGCGGCCGAGCCTGCCCGGCGCGGCGTGCTGCGCTGGACGGGCGCGCTCGACGTCGCGACGGCGACCCGGCGGGCACACGCGCGGCACGAGCGCGGTGTGGCGCTCGGACGGAGCCGGGCCGAGATGGTGCGCTCCTACCTGTCGGCCCGGGGATGCCGGTGGCGGTTCCTGCTCGGCAGCACGGTGCGACACGGCGAGTGGGGCGACGGGCTCGTCGTCGGGCACGAGGGCGACACGCTCACGGTGCTGTTCGAGGGCGAGGGGTACCGGAACCTGGCCGGCTCCCTCGTCGCGGACCGGGACCTCCTCGAGGTGGTCGCGCCACCACCCGACTGACCGGCCGGGCCGGCTCAGCTGCCGGGTGGGCGGTCCGAGAGGGTCACCTCGAGCTCCCGGGTGTCGCCGCCGCGCACGACCGTGACCTCGAGCTGGTCACCCGGCTCGTGGCGCCGGAGCACGGCGAGGAACTCCTCGACCGAGCGGACGGCCTCGCCCCCGATCTCGGTGAGCACGTCACCGCTGCGGATGCCGGCCTCGGCCGCGGGACCCCCGCGCACCGCCGAGATCACGACCACGCCGGCGTCGACGTCCACACCGAGCCGGCTGCGGATCTGCGGCGTGAGCGTCGCCGGCTGCACCCCGAAGAACGGGTGCGACACCGTGCCGTCCTCGAGCAGCTCGCGGACCACCTTCACGACGGTCGCCGACGGGATCGCGAAGCCGAGCGACACGGCGCTGGCCTGCGGAGGGATGTAGGCGACGTTGATGCCGATGACCCTCCCCCTCGCGTCGACGAGCGCGCCGCCGGAGTTGCCCGGGGAGATCGCGGCATCGGTCTGGATCAGGTCGACCAGCGCCTGGCTCTGCCGCGCGGAGCCGGGGATCGAGCGGTGCAGCCCGGACACGATGCCCGCGGTGACCGTGTTCTCGAACCCGAGCGGGTTGCCGATCGCCAGCGCGAGCTCGCCGACCTCGGGCAGCTCCTCGACGAACTCCGCCGGTGGCAGGTCGTCGCGCTCCACCGCGAGCACCGCCAGGTCGGTCAGCGGGTCGCTGGCGAGCACCGTGGCGGTGGCCCGGGTGCCGTCGGCGAACGCGACCTCGACCCGGTCCGCGCCGTCGACGACGTGGTGGTTGGTGACGATCGTCGAGCTGTCCCACACGACGCCGCTGCCCTCGCCGCGGCCGACGAGCACGGCGACCACGGAGGGCTCCACCTCGCGGACGATGTCGGGGATGCGCCCGAAGATCGGCCCCTCGTCCCGGCCGGACCCGCCGGGCGCCTCGGTGGTGGTGGAGCGGTCGGGTGCGCTGGTGGAGGCGGCGTCACCGCCGGCGTCGTCGTCACCACCGTCGTCGCTGCACCCCGCGGCGAGCATCGCAGCGGCGAGCAGGGCGGCAGCAGCTCGGCGGAGGGGCGTCGCCCCGGTGGCCTCACGCATCGTCCATTCCTACCTCCTGGCCGACCCCAGCAGCTCGCGGGCGTCCGCCTCGATGCCGCCGAACCCGTGCGTCCGGGCGAGGTCCAGCGCGGCGTCACCAGCCTCCACGGCGCGCTCCACCAGCGACTCGTCGCCGTCCCGCCGGGCGCGCGCCAGCTGCGAGCGGCCCATCGTGAGGCGGGTGCCCGCGAGGAGGTACGGGTCGTGCGTCTGCTCGGCCACCCCGAGCGAGCGCGCCAGGTGGGCGTCACCCTCGTCGAGCCGACCGAGCAGCACCGCGAGCTGGCCGGCCGGGTACGACAGCGGTCCGCCGTAGGTGAGCCCGGTGAACGCGGTGAACCGCTCGAAGGGCACCAGCAGCGGGTAGAGCTCCGCCGCGGCGTCGTGGTGCCCGAGCCGGACGATCGCCTCCGCCCACAGCGTCATCGCCGTGCCCCACTGCATCTCGTGCGGGCCGTCGAAGCCCCGCTCGCGCTCCTCCTCGAGCAGCTTGCGAGCGGTCGCGCCGTCGCCGGCGTGCGACGCGGCCACCGTGTGCACCGCGCGGAAGACCGGGAACTCGGAGTTCACCGCGGCGAGGTCGGTGATGAAGTCGAGCAGCTCGGGCAGGCGGCCCTGCATCTGGCGCACCCGCATCACCTGCCCTCCCCAGAACGTGACGGCGTCGGGCTGGCCGCTGTCGCCGCCGATCTTGAGGGCTTCGTCCGCGAGCTGCTCCGAGCGGTCCAGGTCACCGGCGATCGCGGCTCGCATGGCCTCGGTGTAGCGCGTGAGCCACTGGAGGATCGGCTGGCCGACCCGCTCGGACACCGCGACCATCGTCTCGAGCTGCTCGTCGAAGGTGGCCATGTCGGCCCGCACGGCACCGACCCACAGGAGCGCCTGGGCCGCGTGGAACACGACGACCGGGTCGCCCACCTCGTCCGCGAGCCGGCGGGACTCGACGTACAGCGGGAACCGCTCCTCGATCGTCTCGAGGAAGTGGACCGCGACGCGGGTGCGGCTGAGCACCTCGGAGGTGGTGCGGGGATCGCCGAGCCGGCGGGCCATGTCGAGCGACTCCTGCGCGAGCTGCTGCAGCACCTCCTGGGACTGGTGGAAGTTCGACTCGGCGCACAGGGTCGCGAGGAGGAGCGCCCGCTCGGTGCTGTCCTCCTCGCCGACGGCCTCGAGCGCGGCCTCCAGGGCGGCCACCCGCTCGTGGTCGGTGACCCCGGAGTTGCTGTGGTAGCCCCGGTTGTTGGTGAGCGCCGCCTCGACGAGCGACTCGGTGTCGCCGACCTGCTGGGCGAGCGACGCCGCCTCGAGCAGGGTCTCGCGGTAGGCGGGGTCACCGACCTGCTTCTGGGCGGTCCCCATCGACACGAGGATCCGGCAGCGCAGGCCCCGGTCGGGGTCGGGTGCGTCGTCGAGCAGCTCGAGCGCCTCCCGGTACCACCGCAGCGCCTCGTCCGGCGCGAGCGCGTCGAGCGCACGGTCGCCGGCCCGGCACACCGACCGCACGGCGCGCTCCGCGTCGACCGGTGCCACCGCGGCCAGCCAGTGGCGGGCGACCTCACCGGCCCGGTCGCCGGGCTCGTCGGGCCACAGCTCCTCGATCGCCTCCGCGACGCGGCGGTGCAGGCGCCGGCGCCGCGCGGAGGAGAGGTCGGCCTGCATCGTGTGCTGCGCGAGCGCGTGCACGAACGTGAACCGGTCCTCCTTGCCGCCGACCTCCTCGACGATGGCGGCCTGCTGGGCCAGCTCGAGGCGGTCGAGCACCGCGTCCTCCGACTCGCCCAGCACCCGCGCGAGCAGCACGAGCTCGAAGTCGCGCCCGATGATGCTCGCCGCGGTGAGGGTGCGGTGCACGTCCTCGCCCAGGCGGTCGACGCGCTGGCGGACCACCTCCAGCACGCTCTCGGGGAGCTGGGCCGGCTCGAGCAGCCCGCCCCGCCCCCACTCCCCCAGTTCGTCGCGGGAGAGGTCGCCGAGCTCGGCGAGGTTGCGGAGGATCTCGCGGGTGAAGAACGGGTTGCCGCTCGTCTCGCGCCGCAGCTCCCGAGCGAACGCGCGCCCCTCCTCGGTGAGCTGCTGGCCCTCGCGCCCCTCGATCAGCGCGGCCACCGCCTCCTCGGAGAGCCCTTCGAGCTCCATGCGGATCAGGCCCGGCAGGCGGCGCAGCGTCGCGAGCGTGTCGACCAGCGGGTGGCCGCGGCCCACGTCGGTGTCGCGGTAGGTCCCCAGCAGCAGCGGGGGGTTCGCCATCGGCGCGGCGATCATGTGCCGGAGGAGCGCCAGGCTCGGGGCGTCGCTCCAGTGCAGGTCGTCGAGCACGACGACGATCGGCGACTCGGCACCCGCGGCGTCGAGGAACGCGCAGACGGCCTGGTACATCAGGTACCGCTCGGTCTCGGGATCGGTCGCGGCCGAGGCCTCGCCGTGCCAGCGGTCGGCGAGCTGGGGGACGAGCCGCCCGAGCAGCATCCCGTGCTCCTCCACGTGCTCGCCGAGCAGCGTGTCGCCGACGTGCTCCACGAGGTGCCCCACCGCCTCGACCCAGGGCTGGTAGGGCACGGCGAGCTCCTCGTCGCAGCGCCCGTAGAGCACGGTCAGCCCGTCCTCGTGCGCGGCCCGGGCGAACTCGGCCACGACGGCGGTCTTGCCGACGCCGGGCTCGCCGGAGACGACGACGGTGCGGGGCTCGCCGGCGAGCACCGCGTCGAGGGCGTCCCCGAGCAGGGCGAGCTCCTCGTCGCGGCCGACGAACTCACCCTGCCCCCTCACGATCGACTCGAGCCGGCTCGGCAGCGGCACCGAGGAGCCGCCGCGCCGCAGCGCCCACTCGACCCGCACCGCGGGGACGGGCGCGGGCAGGCCCTTGAGCTCCAGGTCGCCGACGGGCACGAACCGGTGGCCGCTGTGGCGGGCGAGCGTCGCGACGACGTCGGTGGCGAGGATCTCGCCCCCGCCGGCGAGCGCACAGAGCCGCGCGGCCTCGACGACCGGCTCACCGAAGTAGTCCTTGCGGTCCGGCTCCTTCTCGTCCTCCTCCTCGACCGCGTCCCCGGTGGCGATGCCGATGCGGACCTCGAGGCGGTCCCGGGCACGACGGTTCCGGTGGCCGATCGCCTGCTGCATCGCGACCGCGCCCTCGACGGCGGCGGTGACGCTCGGGAACACCACCATCAGCCCGTCGCCCAGGTTCTTGACCTCCGTGCCGCCCGCTCGAGCGAGCGCTCCGCGCAACAGACCGAAGTGAGCCTGACGGAGCTGCTCCGACTCGTCGGGTCCGAGCCGTGAGGCGAGCTCGGTGGAACCGACCAGGTCGGTGAACACCACCGAGACGGACACCGACCGTCCCATGGAAGCTCCACTCCTCCTCGTGGACGAATTTCACGTTACTGCCGTGACGTGCGGGGCGACATGGCGGTTTCCGTCGCGGAACCCGCAGGTGGGATCGGGGTTCGGCGCAGGCGTGGACGGGTACGGTCGACGGCGTGCAGCTGCGCCCGCCGCGGGGCCGATGACCGAGAGCTTCGACGCCGTCGTCATCGGCGCGGGCCACAACGGGCTCGTCGCCGGGACGCTGCTCGCGGACGCCGGGTGGGACGTCGTCGTGGTCGAGTCGTCGCCGACCGCCGGAGGTGCCGTGGCATCGGCGGAGGTGACCGCACCGGGCTTCGTCACCGACCTGTTCTCCGCCTTCTACCCGATGACGGCCGCGTCGCCGGTGATCGCGGACCTGCGGCTCGAGGAGCACGGCCTGCGCTGGCGGCACGCCCCGCGCGTGCTCACCAACGTGCTGCCGGACGGGCCGGGGGCGGTCCTCCACCGGGCGTCGGGCGCGACCGCAGCCCAGCTGGACGCGCTCGACCACGGCGACGGGCGGGCGTGGGAGGAGCTGCACCGCAGCTGGGAGCGGTTCGGGGACCAGCTGGTCCGGGCGCTGCTGAGCCCGTTCCCACCGGTCCGGGGTGCGTTGGCGGTGGGCTGGCGGGCGCGGGGCGAGCTGTGGGACCTGCTGCGGATGCTGACCCTGCCGGTGCGCACCCTCGGCGAGGAGCGCTTCCGGGGCGAGCGGGCTCGGCTGCTGCTGGCGGGCAACGCGCTGCACGCGGACGTCACCCCGGAGGCGGCGCCGAGCGCCCTGCTCGGGTGGCTGCTCGTCGGCCTGGGCCAGACGGTCGGCTTCCCCGTCCCGGAAGGCGGCGCCGGCCGGCTCTCGGACGCGCTCGTGCGACGGCTCCGGGCCGCCGGCGGCGAGCTGCGGCTCTCGTGCCCCGTCGAATCCGTCGTGGTCGCCGGTGGCAGGGCGACCGGTGTGAGGACCCCGGACGGCACGCTGCACGCCCGCCACGCGGTCCTCGCCGCCTGCGACGCGGAGCTGCTGTACGGGCGGCTGCTCGAGCCGGACGACCTGCCGGAGTCGTTCCTGGCGCGGATGCGGCAGTTCCACCGGGCGGACTCCACCGTGAAGGTCAACTACGCGCTGTCGTCGCCGGTCCCGTGGACCGACGAGGAGGCCCGCGGTGCGGGCACCGTCCACGTCGCGGACAGCGTCGACGAGCTCACCTTCACCGGCGCACAGCTCGCCGCCGGGCAGCTCCCCAGTCGGCCCTTCCTGCTCATCGGCCAGATGACGACCAGCGACCCGAGCCGCTCGCCGGACGGCACCGAGTCGCTGTGGGTGTACACCCACGTACCCCAGGACGTGGTGGGGGACGCGGCGGGCACGATCGACGCGACCGGGCGCCTGCGTGGCGCCGCGCTCGAGCGGTTCGTCGAGCGGATGGAGGACCGCATCGAGGCGCACGCCCCGGGGTTCCGCTCCAGGGTGCTGGCCCGCCACGTGCAGGGTCCGGATGACCTCGAGGCGGCGAACCCGAGCCTCGTGGGCGGGGACCTCAGCGGCGGCACGACCCAGCTGCACCAGCAGCTCGTGTTCCGCCCGGTCGCGGGGCTCGCACGACCCGAGACGCCGCTCGACCGGCTGTTCCTCGCGTCGTCCTCTGCACACCCTGGCGGCTCGGTGCACGGTGCGTGCGGTGCGAACGCCGCCCGCGCCGCCCTGCTGCACCGGCGGGCGCGGCAGCTCGGCAAGGCCGCGGGCGCGGCGCTCGCCGTCGGACTGCCTGCCGCGACCGCAGGGGCGCTCGCCCGCGCGCGATCCGG
>Ga0123333_10004171_pt1 | contig 13635 bp, 12 predicted proteins | sample BioC12SIPDNA_3_FD_89957 | JGI IMG/M metagenome (GOLD analysis project Ga0123333, IMG submission 89957) | Anaerobic biogas reactor microbial communites from Washington, USA - Biogas_R2_B C12 SIP DNA | ecosystem: Engineered > Bioreactor > Anaerobic > Unclassified | place: Washington, USA...
ACGCATCGACCAGCAGCATGGCACCTTCGCAGCAGGCCAGTGATCGCGAGACCTCGTACTGGAAGTCGACATGGCCGGGAGTGTCGATCAGATTGAGTTCGAACAGCTCGCCGCGTTGCGCGTACTGCATGGCCACCGCGCGGGCCTTGATGGTGATGCCGCGCGCGCGCTCCAGCTCCATATCATCGAGCAGCTGGTCCTTCATCAGGCGTGGATTGACGGTCGCGGTGGCCTCGAGCAACCGATCGGCCAGCGTGCTCTTGCCATGATCAATGTGCGCAATGATACAGAAGTTGCGGATGTGGTCGCACTCAATCACGTGTCGCCGTCCTCGCGTCAGCCGAATCTCGCCCGCGCGACGCCCGCGGCACCGATGTAGCCAGCATCCCCGCCCAGGCTGGCGTAGTCGATCACCGTGTTGCGGACCACGATGTCAAACGCCCGGCTGGCAAAGACCTCCTGAACGCGCTGCAGGAACTGACGCCCCACCGGGGCATCGCGACCGCCGAAATCCATGGCCCCACCCAGGATCACGGCGCCGGGGTCGATCGTGTGGACGAGCGTCACAATGCCCACTCCCAGATAGGTCGCGGCCTCCAGGATCACCTCCAGCGACAACGCATCACCCTGCTCGGCTTCCTCGGAGAGCATCAGGGTCGAGAGTGTCTCCCCGGCCGCGACGCGCTCGGCAAGCGAACTTGGACGCCCCGCCGCCAGCAGCTCCTTCGCCCGTTCGGCGAGCGCACTCGCACTGGCATAGGCCTCCAGCTCGCCACGCCCGCCACCCCACACGCACAGACGCGCATCCGGACGCGAATCCACGATGATGTGCCCGCACTCGGCGCCAAAGCTGTTGACCCCCTCCACGACTACTCCGTCGACGATGATGCCCCCGCCCACGCCCGTCCCCAGGGTCAGCAGTATCAGCCCCCTGGCGTCTCTGCCGCTGCCGATCCAGAACTCCCCGTAGGCCGCCACGTTGGCGTCGTTATTGAAGGCCACCGGCAACGACAGACACTCAGACAGCCTGTCACGGATCGGGAAGAACCGCCAGTGCGGCAGGTTCGTCGGATCGTGGATCATGCCCTCCGGAATGTTCATCGGTCCAGGCGTGCCGATGCCGGCCGCCTTCAGGTCCGACCGCGCCATGCCGAGCGAGGTGACCATGCGGTCCACGCAGTCGGCCGTCCGCTCCAGACAGTCGCCCGGCCCGGCCTCTTCATTGGTGGGGATCGACTCGTACGCCAGCGTCTGGCCCTGATTGTCGACCAGTCCGATCTTGGTGTTCGTGCCCCCCACATCGACACCAACGAAATACGGACGCTGGGAATTTTCCAGGGGGGTGATCGGTTGCATGACACACTTCTGGGTCAGGATGGAGAAAACACTAAACCACTATCAATCAATATAGGGGGCCCGGCGATTCCCAGCAATCCGGAGCGAGGTGGTCCACCCCCACCTCCACCCCCGGCAATGGTGCGGTCGGGGGCCGAGAACTATACTGTGCCCGTGCACGCTCCTATTCGGCCTTCATCCACGAACCGCTCGACACCGTCGGTCTTTTTGCACGACCCGCTCATAGTCGGCACATTCTGTGGCTTGGCCTCCTCGCTCGGCTACACGATGGCCACGTCCTGTCTGCGAGCTGTCAGCGACTGTGACGTGGTCTGGGTGTCGTGCGTCAAGGCGTTTCCCACCGTCGTTATGTTCGGGCCCGTCGTGTTCTACGGCCTGCTGCGCGGCACGGAGCGGTTGCCGTCGGCGCGCCAACTCGCCTCGCTCGTCGTGGCGTCACTCATCTGCCAACTGCTGGGCAACGTGGTTTTCCAGTGGTCGTTGGGCGTTGTGGGCATGGCCTTGACCGTGCCGCTGTGTCTGGGAACCCAGATCGTGTCAGGGGCCATCATGGGCCGGATGGTCCTCCACGAACCGGTGACGATCCGGATGGCCATCTCGACTGTCGTCCTGATCGGGGCCATCTCGGTGCTGTCGCTGGGGGCCGGCGATGCATCGCGATCGGTGGCCGTCGCGCAACCGCCGTCACTCTGGCTGGTTGCCGCCGGTGTCGGTGCCGCCTGCCTGTCGGGGATGTCCTACGCGCTGCTGGGTGTGGCCATCCGCTACGCGGTCACCGACCGGATATCCATTCCCCTGACGCTGGTCTGCGTGACGCTGACCGGGGTGATTGCGCTGGGGGTGGTGACCTTGCTGCGGATCGGCCTGGCCGGCATGTTGGCCACGCAGCCACACCAGTTCTGGACCATGATGCTGGCCGGGTTCTTCAACGCCGTGGCCTTTCTGGCGCTCACCAAATCTCTGCAGTTGATCCCGGTGCTGTACGTCAACGCGCTGAGCTCCTCACAGGCTGCGATGGCCGCTGTGGTCGGGATCCTGGTCTTCGCCGAAAGCTCGTCCTCGACACTCTGGCTCGGAGTGACCATGACAATCGTCGGGCTGTTCATGATGCAACGCAAGTCGGCCCACCGAAATCACCAGGTCGGACCAGACGAGGACGCTGCCACTACAGGCCGGCCCGCGCTGCGACAGGCTGACGCAGTCGGAGCGATTCAGCGCCCCAGCGACCGGCGAATCGAGCCGTAGGTGGAGTATTCCCGGAACCGAGCCTCGAGTTCCTCCAGTTGGCCATCGATCCACTGGCAGAACTCCTCGGCCCGCAGCTGGTCCAGCAGCGCGTGACCACTCTTCAGAGCGGTGTCGTCAAGTTCGGCAACGAGCGCGGTAGTCGACCAGGGGTTGGACAGAGATTTGGCAGTTCTCATCGGTCGCTCGCTCCACAACGCGGTTGCAGCGGCCGATTGAGGTTGGGCGGCCGCATCGGGAGGGAGCAGGTGCATTTCCTGTGCCAATGACCAGGGAAGAACAGTCGCCTTTGTGGTAAACGCTAATTGTCGATGGACTTGCGATTTTCTCTGGATTCCCTTCCAGAGCTGACGCGGCGATCGCATGGGCAAATTGTGTAGCAATTCTGCCTCACTGCCGCCATCAAACCGAACAGCGCGGCTGTCGTTGATATTGATCGGTTGGGCGCCGGGCCAGTTTCGAGATGTCTGTGCGGTCGCCGTTAGACTTTGTCCCGCTTCCTGCCGGGCCTCCGGGGGGGGGGCGGTCCACGTCCTGCGAAGAAACATACAAAGTATACAAAGGTCGCCGGCCTCCAAATAAATGGCTCAAGCGGGCGAATACCTCCGGTGTAAGCAGCGCATCGGCAGCGTCGCTAAACGGGATGGACGCTCGACAGACGTTCGCTAATCCGCGGTACAGACATACGATACGAGGAGGGTGAAAGAATGGTGAAAAAAACGTTGTTTCTGGGGGCTGCCGCGCTGTTGCTGGCTGGTTTGTTCTGTGGTCGCGGGGCTTGGAGCTACGTCACTACCGTGATGGAGCGCATGCATCACCAGGTGAAGAGCAACGTGCCGGTGAAGTTCGAGATTGACCGGGCGCGGGGGATGATCAAGGAACTGAGTCCCGAAATCGAACGGAACATGCACTTGATTGCCCGGGAAGAAGTGGAGATCGCGAAGCTGGAGCGGGAACTGGAGCAGAACGAAAAGCAGTTGGCCAAGTCTCAGGATGAGATCCTGCGGCTCAAAAGCGACCTGGAGTCGGGAAACAGCCAGTTCGTCTACGCCGGGCGCAGCTATTCCGCGAGTGAAGTCAAGACCGACCTGGCCAACCGTTTCGCGCACCACAGAACGGCGGAGGCGACGATCGACCAGCTGCAGAAGATCCTGCGGGTGCGCCAGAACGGGCTGAAAGCTGCGCGGGACAAGCTGGAGGGCATGCTGGCGGCCAAACGCCAACTGACGGTGGAGATTGAGAACCTGGAAGCCCGCCTGAAGATGGTGGAGGTCGCGCAGACGACCAGCCAGTTCAACTTCGACGACAGTCAACTGGCCCGGACGCGGGACCTGATCAACGAGATCAGCACCCGGCTGGACGTGACGGAAAAGATGATGAGTCAGCAGGTGGAGCTGAGTGATCGCATTCCGCTGGAAGAGGATGACGCGGACGCCGAGAATGTGGTGGACGCTGTCACGAAGTATTTTGGTTGCACCGCCGCGCACGACCAGATGGCGGGCCTGGCGAACGCGGAGGCACATTGAGCGGATGCCCGGGTCCAGGGGCTCAGGCGTTATGTCTGAGCCCTTTTTGGTTGTTGGCGTCGAGCGCCGAGTGACGGGCGTCCGTAGGGGCTGTGCGAACTCAGACGGGTGTGGGCGGGAGCCATGTTTCAAGGTTGGCGATTGCGACTACGCGAAGCCGAGGAAGCAGCAGACCAGGGCCAACTGGAGGAAGCCTGCCAGTTGCTCCTGCAGAGTGATCTTCGGCAGTATCTTCCCGGCAAGCGACTGAGCGCCCGTGTCGCCGGCGAACTGGCTGAGCGTGGCCGCCGCCGCGTCATTCAGGGCAACCTGTCGGCAGGCTGGCAGGACCTGCAGGCCGCCCGATCGCTGGCGGGGGACATCAGCGCGGTGCTGGCAGCCCGGGAGGAAATCGTCGCGCTGACGCTGAGCGAGGCGGAGAGTCAGGTGGAGAACGGCGATCCGGCGCGCGCCATCGCGTTGCTCGAGGCACTCGAGCGGATGCTGGTTCAGGACGAGCCGCTGCGGTGGCTCAAGGAAGTTGCCCGGCGGTTGGAATCAGCACGCCTGGCCCTGCGCGGCCGCCGGTTCCTGCTCTGGGTCGACGGGGTGGGGGGCTACCTGGTGTGCCTGGGTAACGAGGTGATTCTGGGACAGGCATGTCCCGGCTGTCGTGTGGAGATCCCGATCCAGGCCGATCTGTCGCGTCGACACGCCACTATTGTGCGGCAGGGTGACGGGTATGTGATCGAGCCGTGGCAGGCGACCCGCATCAACGGCCAGACGATTCACGGCATGACGCTGCTGAGCGACCAGGACGAGATCGCGCTGGGGCAGACCGTGCGTCTGTGTTTCCGGCAGCCCCACGCGCTGAGCGCCTCCGCCCGCCTGGACTTCGTCAGCCACCACCGCACCGCCCCCTCGGCTGACGGCGTGCTGCTGATGGCCGAATCGTGTGTGCTTGGGCCGAAATGGCAGAACCATGTCGTTTGCCGGGACTGGCAGGGTGACGTGGTGCTGTATCGTCGCGATGGCGATCTGTGCTGCCGGGCGATGGAAGCGATTGAGATTGACGGGCGTCTGTGCGACGGACGAGGGCAGCTCCACCAGAACTCGCACGTTACCGGCAGCGACTTCTCCATGAGCCTGGAGGAGCTGCCGTGAACGACCACGATTGCAGTCGCAAGCCGGGAGAAACTGGACAGATGCATGAACGAGCCGCTACTCTAGAACAAGGCGGCCAGCACTGGGAGCAGACGGCTGCCCGGCAATCACCTTATTCGGCGGGGGGCGGTCCGATGAAGTTCATCTACGCATCCGGTGCGCGCCCCTTGGAGGGATACACCATCAAGCGGGGCGTCGGGATCGGTGGCTTTGGCGAGGTGTATTTTGCCACCAGCGACGCGGGCAAGGAGGTGGCGCTCAAACGCATCCAGCGGAATCTGGAGGTAGAGATCCGGGGGGTCACGCAGTGCCTGAACCTGAAGCACCCCAATCTCATCTCCGTTTACGACATCCGATACGATGATCTGGGTGAAGGCTGGGTTGTGATGGAGTACGTGTCGGGGGAGAGCCTCAAGGACGTGATCGATCACCATCCCCAGGGCATGCCGCTCGAGCAAGTGAAGCTCTGGTTCGGCGGGATCGCGGCCGGCGTGGCCTACCTGCACGACCACGGCATCGTCCACCGCGACCTCAAACCGGGCAACATCTTCCGGGACGAGGGGGTGGTGAAGATCGGTGACTACGGACTGTCCAAGTTCATTTCCTGCAGTCGCCGCAGCGGCCAGACCGAGAGCGTCGGGACATTTCACTACATGGCGCCCGAGATCGGCAAGGGGGTCTACGGCAAGGAGATCGACATCTATGCGCTCGGGATCATCCTCTGCGAAATGCTGACCGGCCGCGTCCCGTTTGAGGGCGAGAGCAGTCAGGAAATCATCATGAAGCACCTCACGGCGGACCCCGATCTGAGCCTGGTTCCGCCGCGTTTCCACCGTGTGATCGAACGGGCGTTGTTCAAGGATCCTGCCAAGCGGTATCGCAATGTTGGGGACATGCTGCGGGCGATGCAGTTCGAAGGCGAACCCGTGGCGCCGACGGTGGAGCCGGCGTGTTGTCCGCCCCCCATCCCACCTGTCGCCGTGGCTCCGCCGGTAGCCAGTCCGTCGTCGCCGCGATTTGTCAGCGACGAGGGGCTTGCCTCCGACGAGATCGTGTTCGGCCCGGTGGTCGAAGTCGTGTCGGCCGGGGTGGAGAAGCCGCCGGTGGTCGTCGCGGCCGCGCCGGGAGGCGAGCCGATTGCCGCCGCGGTGGGTGCCGGGTATCAGCGATTCACGCAGTGGTGGAATACGGCGAATCTCCACTGGTCGGTCAAGCTGGGCCTGGTGGTCGGTGCCGTCCTGCTGCTGGCGCTCAACTCGGAGTGGCTCGTGCCGACGGCGATCGTGTTGGGCGTGATCTATCTCGTATACTCGGGCACGCGGACGGTGGCGGTTGGTGGAGCGGCCGGTGCTCGCGCGCCAGAGACCACTGATCAGGCAACCGACCGACCAGTGGCCGACACACAACCGCGCCGGCGGCGGCGTCATCCCCCGCGCGTGTACTGGCGTGATCAGGCGCGCGAAAGCCTGCGACGCAAACCGCTCGGCCAACGGCTGGCCGAATTGACAGGATCGTTCCTCATGTCCGCCATCGTCTCGGCCGTCCTGGGGCTGGTCATCCTGGTGGCCGGCGGCCGGCGGCTGGACGCATCCGTCGACACCTGGACCTTCTTTACGTGGTTCACGGTGTCGAGCATCGCCGGCGCCTGGATCGTGCTGGGCCTGGCCAAATTCTGGGAAGGGCACGAAGGGGACGATACCCTGCGGCGCTTCGTGCTGCTGGTGGCCGGCCTGGTGGTTGGTGTGGTGGCGTTCGCGGCCTGCGAAGCGCTCCTGGTGCGCCTGTCGACCAACGAAATGTTCAATGTGCTCGAACTCCCGCCGCACCTGATCCCCCGGGACCTCTATGCCCACGATGGCTCCGTCGGCCTGACCCCGTTCCTGGCCTTCTTCGCCACCCTGTTTCCGATGATCCGGTGGTGGCGTCAGGTCGATCCCCTGCGGAAGACGCGGTTCAGCCTGTGGGCGACCGCTCTCTGCGCCCTGGTCGCGATGCTGATCCCCTGGCAAATCCCCTGGGGATTCACGCTGGCGATCACCACATCCGTGGCGGTGCAGCTGTCGGCTCCCTGGATGGCGGCGAGCGAGCGAGCCCGTTTCCGGCACGACGCCTCCGAGGCGTGGAGAGGACGATGACATGGCTGCGATCCCGATTCTCGCGCTGTGCGCAGCAGTGGTGATCAGCGTGGTGGCGGCCGAGCGATCGGCGCGGGCCGGCCTTCGTTGCCGCGCAATGTGCCTGAACCTGTGTGGCCTCGGCTGCCTCGGAGTGGGCCTGATGACCCTGTTTGCCTGGTGTCACAGCGGCACGCTCGTCATGCGGCAGGTCGCGATGGCACAGCAGACGCACACCGATGCCGACTCCTTGATGCGGCTGTATGTCGCGGGTACAGACGAGGGTGCAGACGCGGAGCCCGCTCTGCAGAACCTGCCGGAGCAGCCGGCAGAATCCAGTGCGGAATCCAGTGCGGAATCCAGTGCGGAATCACCGGCCTCATCCGCCGCGCCCGATACGGCGGGTGGGAGCGAGACGCCGGCCGAGGCGGACGAGCTGCCGGCGGAGGTGGAGGATCAGGAACCGGGGGGACAGCTGGAGGCCGATGACGGGCTGCCGGACCCTGAAGCGTCCGGGGTGCAGATTGACTTCGCGGCGCGCCCCGAGTGGGTTGACTGCGAGCCGCGCGATGCCGGTGCCGTGCACCAGGTTTCAGTCTGTTCGGGTCCGTATCGCACGCAGCCGCAGGCGCGCAGGGAACTCGGCGGCCAGCTGAAGGTGGCGACCGACGAGCACATCAACGAGCTGCTGGGCCGGTCCACGGCCGCGTGCTGGATCGCGTTCGACGAGTCCTGCATTCTTCAGACGCTGGTGTCGCCCGGCAACATTTACGACGAGAAAGTGGTTTCGCCGTCCGTGGGGGTCATGTATCAGTCCCACGCCCTGCTCGAATTCGGTCCGGAGTTTCAGCGGGACATCGAGGAGTCCTGGCGGCAGATTGTGGCGCGGGCCCGGCTGGTCAAGTTTGCGCTGGCCGCGGCTGCGGTACTGGGCAGCCTGGCGCTGCTGCTGGGCTACTTCCAGGCGGACACTGCCACGCGGGGCTTCTACACGGGGCGCTTGAAGTTCGCCACGCTTGTGGCGATACTGGGATTGATCGTGTCCGGCATGCTGGTGGCCCGATCAATTCCGTGGCTCTGGCTCTAACCCTGACTCGTTGTCTCGCGGTAATGCAGGGCCCCTTTCGGCCTTGGACTGCCGCCATGTCTATGCCCGGCGCAACCGACAGTGACGCGTTGCTGGTGCAGCGCATCCGCGATGGTGACACAGACGCCTGGAGCGATTTGATTTCCCGTTACGAGGGGCGGCTGCTGGCGTTCGTCGAGAGCCGCATCGGGCACCGCGGTGCCAGCGAAGACATCGTGCAGGAGGCGTTTATCGGATTCCTGAACAGCCTTCCCAACTACGATGGTCGCCGGCCTCTGGAGAGCTATCTGTTCTCCATCTGTGCCTACAAGCTGACCGACTACCTGCGCCGCGAGGGGCGCCGGCCCAGCGTGCCCTTGTCGGCCGGGTCCGATTCTGGCGGGGGCTGGCAGCTGGCTGGCAAAGCGCGGGCTGCCAGCAGCATCGCGCGCAGCGGCGAACGTCGCGGTCTGGAGGAGAAGGCGATTGTGACGGCGCTGCGCGAGCAGATCGCGCGCTGGCAGAAACGGGGCGACTGGACCAAACTCAAGTGCACGGAACTGCTATTCGTGCGCGGCTGGGCCAACAAGGTGGTGGCGGCCCACCTGGAGATCACCGAACAGCAGGTGGCCAACTTCAAGTTCGACTTCCTGGCTCGGCTCCGCGCACTGATCCGCCGCCAGGGGCTGTCGGAAGACGTCTTTCCCGAACTGTACCAAGAGGAGTAGCCGCGCCGTGGCGAGCGGAGACGCGGGCAGACCGGTGCCCCCCGCAGCACGCCGGGACTTCGTGCGAGGTGAAGCAGGCCCATGACACGCTCGTTGACCGATGCTGACCTGGAGGCCTACCTGGACGAGGCCCTCGCGCCGTCGGAAATGGCGGCCATCGAGGCCGAGTTGCGCAGCCACCCCCACCTGCTGAAACAGCTGGCCAGGATCCACGGCCGGCGCGATGCCGGCCTGCACTCGCTGGGAGAAATCTGGCGCCGGCATCGCCTCAGCTGCCCCACCCGCCAGCAGATGGGCAGCTTCCTGCTCGGTGTCCTCGACGACGAACAGGCAGCTTATATCCGGTTCCATCTGGAAGTGGTCGCGTGCCGACTCTGCCATGCCAACATGGAAGACCTGCGGCAGCGGCAGGCCGAGTCCGACGAGGCCACCGTCGTGCGCCGCAAGAAGTACTTCAATTCCAGCGCCGGATACCTCCAACGCCCCTGACGGTCGGGCGCAGGACCCGGACCCTCGGCCACCGCACGGCTCACAGCAGGTGGCGGGCCTTGATGTCCAGGTAGCGATTCACGAGCGGGGCGGTCAGGTCTTCGGGGAACGCATCCAGCACCAGTACGCCCTGGTGTTCCAGGTCGCTCAGCAGCTCGTGCCTCCAGCTCAGGATGCCGGCTGCCGCCGCTGCGCGATAAAGCCCCGGCCCCTCCGTGGCACCTGACTCGGCCACGCGGAACAGCTCGCGATCGCGCAGCAACACGCACACAGGCAGGTGGCGCCCGAGCTGTGCGTACAGGTAGCGTTTCACCTGCAGGCTGTTGACCTCGTCAATCAGATGACTGACGAGCACGACCAGGGCGCGTTTGCGGAACCGGGTGGCCAGGTGCAGAAACGCGAGGTCATAGCGGGATTCCACCAGCTGTGGGAAGCGGTCGAACGACGCGTGCAGCAGCCGGTTCATCTGGCTCATCCCGCCGCGCGCCGGAACGGACTTGTGAATCCGATCAGAGAAGCAGACCAGGCCGACGGCATCCCCCTGGCGCAGCGCCACATAGGCGAGCATGAGCGTGGCGTTCAGGGCGTGATCCAGCAGGCTCAAGCCGGTCGACTCGCTGTGCATCAAGCGGCCGCAATCGAGCAGCAGTACGATCCGCTGGCTCTGGCTGGTCTGATATTCCTTGACCGTCAGCTTGTTCCGCCGCGCGGTGGCCCGCCAGTCGATGTGTTTGTAGTTGTCGTCGGGCGTGTAATCCCGCAGTCGCTCGAAATCGTGGTCCTGGCCGACCGTGCGGCTGTGACGCACCCCCATCAGACTCAGGCGGTTCGTGCGGGCCAGCAGCGCGTATTTTCTCAGCTGCACCAGGTTGGGATACACGTGCACCTGCGACGTGACCGGGCACGACACATGGCGTTTCCAGCATCCCCACCGGCTACGCACACACAGGTGAACCCACGCCAGTGTCAGCACGCCGCGGCGGGACGGCGTGAGTCGATACGACAGCGTAATGCGGCTGCGCCCCTGCATGCTCAGCACAAACTCGGCCGGCGCGGCTGCACACGATTCCGGTACATCGTCCCGGATCCACAGGTGGGCGCGCCGCGCGGCGTGGTAGAGTACGGTCAGCTGAACGTGATGCGGATTGTTGAGCGAGGCGACACGCTCCGTTTCTCGCTGCGCGAAGAAGGCGCGCGCCCGCGGCAGGGTGCACAGGTCAACCAGCGCCAGCCCGACAACAGCTGCGTCGACGAGCACGACGACCAGCAGAAACTCGGGCAGTACCACTGGCACCAGGGCGAGCAGGCAAGGGACTGTCAGCAGCGCCATCAGCGCCGTGTGGGGATACACCCGGCGGCGCGCCAGCAGGACCAGCGGCAGCGCCGCGAGGGCGGTGAGCAGTACCAGATGCAGCGCCAGCCTGTCGAGCAGTTCACGGATCACAGTCGCGGCACCTCCACGCTGCGGATCAGTTCGCGCAACAGATCGTCGACCCGCTGACCCTCCACTTCCGCTTCCGCCGTCAACATCACGCGGTGCCGCAACGCGGGCAACGCCAGCTGCACTACGTCGTCGGGAATGGCGTAGTCACGCCCTTCAAATGCGGCCAACGTGCGAACCGCCTGCATCAGCGCGATGCCGGCGCGGGGGGACGCCCCCAGGTGGAACTGCGGCCACTGACGTGTCAGCCGGACCAGCTTGTTGATGTAGTCCAGCAGGCGATCGGCGACCCGCACGTTGCTGTTCGCCTGGGTGATCGCCACAATCTCGGCCGGCGACGTCACGGTCGCCACGTCCCGCTCCAGCCGCTCAGTGATGTCGACCTGGCAGCTGTGCATCTTCAGAATCGCCGCCTCCTCCTCGGCCCGCGGATAGTCGGCCACCAGTTTGAACATGAAACGGTCCAGCTGCGCCTCCGGGAGGATGTACGTCCCCTCCGACTCGATCGGGTTCTGAGTGGCCATCACGAGGAAGGGGCGTTCGAGCGCATGGCTCTTGCCGTCCACCGTGACGCGGTATTCCTGCATGATCTCCAGCAGGGCCGCATGCGTCTTGGCCGGAGAGCGGTTGATTTCGTCGGCCAGCAGGATCTGGGTGAACACCGGACCGGGCCGGAATCGGAACTCCTGCGTTTTCATGTCGAAGATCGGAGCTCCGGTGATGTCGGAGGGCATCAGATCCGCCGTGAATTGGATGCGGCCAAAGGCACAGCCGAGTACACGCCCCAGCGTGCGGACAAACAATGTCTTGCCCAGGCCGGGCACGCTCTCCACCAGCACATGGCCGCTGGAGAACAATGCCACCAGCGACCCCAGCACCAGCTCGTCCTGCCCCACGAAAATCTTGCCGATCTCGCCGACCATCCGGTCGAATACTCGCCGCGCCGGGGTGGCGTGGGTCCCGGCCGCCAGGCTGCGTTGCACCGACAACACGTCGGGTGCCGCGTCCGGCGCGGCCGGTCGGGACTGCGGGTCGGGGCGCTGCAGTGACTCGCCGCGCGGCGGAATCTTGCCGTGGGGATCCAGGGGTGCGCTGTTCATGTCCGTGCGTCCAATTCGGGTGAAGTGGGTGGCTCGAATGGCAGGCCGGCAGACGGTCCGGCATGCCGTGGCCGCGTGACGGGGTCACGACGCGTGACCAGATGGTAGTGCTCGACTTGACGCTGGGCGAACTGCGCGTCACCCGTTCTCTGCAGCAGTTCACCGAGCGCGTCGACATGTTGCACAAACGCCGCGGGATGCGCGTCTGGAACCGTTTCATCGGCGACCGTTCTGGGGCGGCCGAAAATGGGGTAGACACAGAAACAGTAGACCAGGCCCAGCACGCACCAGTGCGCGGCAAGCAGCACGCGTTCGCGCGTGGCACGCGACCATGCGGGCAGGGGCGCCTGGTCCGACACCATCGGGTCGCCCGGTCCGCTCTCCAGGAAACCCACGGCGGAGCCGGATCCACACGTCCGGATCAGATGCCCGGCCAGCTTCCGATGAGCATGGTTCACCAGCGGAAGATTCAGCAGGAACGACCCGTTGGTGATCACGATCACCTGGCTGTGCCCCCAGCCCGGCTTCCGTATGCGGCTGACCAGAACGGTCGGACCGGCGCTGAGCAACGTCTCGTAGTACGGAGTCTCGTAGTCCAGAACCTCGTCGGCGGTCTGCGGCGAGTCTGGCCGGAGCGCCAGCAGCTCCTGCCGCGTGGGAACCTGGAGCTGCCCCTGGGTGTGGATGCTTGTGGTTGCCGCGTCCACGCCTGCGCTCCATGGCCCCTGCAAGTGAGTCGCCTGCTGCCGCGGGCAGTCGCGCCGCACGGTGAACCACTCGATCGTCGCCTCGGCGGGCATCGCCAGACGATCCTGCTCATGCTGTGCGGTGGCCCGGGCCAGTCGCCGCATTATTTCGATCCGCTCGGCGGCCGGCGCGCCAGCGGAGACTGCCTGCCAGTAATGCGGTTCGGCGTTGTAGTCGCGCCCGATATACACGAGTGTCTTGCGTGTGGGAGACCGAAGCCACTGCTCGAAATACTGCTGCACCTCGGTACCGGGCGGACCGAAGTCGTCGGGTGCCCACACAATCACATCGCATTGCTGCAGGTCGCTGGCCAACCGGCGCCAGGTCGAGACCTGGCAGTCGGCCTCCTCAAACAGGGTGGCCAGCACGCTTGTGCCATTGACGCTCCTGCCGGCCGTCCCGCGCTGGTGCCCGTACGCGGTCTCCAACTGCTCAGGGTCGCGGCAGCCAGCGCCGGCTGCCAGGAGGATGATGGCCAAACTCATTGCCCGCGCGACGGCTGCAGACATCGGCCGGACAGGAACTGGTCGCTGTGCGGCGCTGAGCGAGACCGGCGCGTCGTGGTCAGATGTCCTCATCCCAAACGCTCCAATTGCCGGTGGAATTCGTCCAGGTTATCCCAGCAGCGCTGGAATTGCGTCCGAGACAGCGTATGGTTGCCGAAGAACACGTCTTCAAAA
>Ga0123333_10004173_pt1 | contig 13632 bp, 7 predicted proteins | sample BioC12SIPDNA_3_FD_89957 | JGI IMG/M metagenome (GOLD analysis project Ga0123333, IMG submission 89957) | Anaerobic biogas reactor microbial communites from Washington, USA - Biogas_R2_B C12 SIP DNA | ecosystem: Engineered > Bioreactor > Anaerobic > Unclassified | place: Washington, USA...
CGGGATGTCAGAGGACTACCTCCGCCTGGTAGAGGAACGCCTGGGCATCACCTTTCAGCGCGTGACGGGACTGACGTGGCAGGAGGCCTACGCCCAAATGCAGCGCTGGGAGATCGATATGACCACCTCTGTGGCTGTAACCCCTCAGCGAAGCCGTTTCTGGGCCTTTACCTCTCCCTACCAGCAAGTGCCCATCGTCATCGTGGCGGCGAGTAACGTTACATACATCGGCGACATCGCCGAGCTCTCCGGCGCCCGAGTGGCCGTGGTGGATGGATACGCCGCCAGCGACTGGCTCCCGAGGGACTATCCGGACATCGAACTCCTCCGAGTTGCCTCGGCAGAGCAGGGCTTGCAGGCGGTGCAGCGCGGAGAGGCCTTTGCCTACGTAGAGAACATGCTCGTCGTAGGATACTACCTGGCCAGGCTCAAGCTGACGACGCTCAAGATCGCGGGCGATACGCCCTACGCAAACGGTCAGTGCATGGCCGTCCGGAAGGACTGGGCTCCTCTGGCCGGCATCCTCGATAAGGCTCTGGCCTCGATATCGGAGGCCGAACGGGACGAGATCTACCGCAAGTGGCTGCCGGTGCGCTACGAACACGGACCGGATGCGCTTGTCCTGCGGCGTGTGGTCTTGATCGCCGCCGCTATTCTGGCGGGTTCTGCAGCGTGGATTCTCCGGCTCAAGCGTGAGATCGCCGCACGCAAATCGGCGCAGCAGGCGGCTGCACAGAGCGCCTTGCACTTTCAGCAGCTGTTCGATTCATCTCCGATGCCAGTGGCCTTGATCGGCATAGACGGCCGCTTCCTCGGTGTCAGCAAGCGCTGGGCAGATAGCTACGGCTATGCCCTGGAGGACGCTCCCACCCTGCAGCGTTGGTGGGAGCTTGTCTGCCCGGACCCGAATCGTCGCCGTGACGCCATCAACGAGTGGGAGGCCGCCCTGCAGAGTGCTCGATCTCACGGAACGCAGATCGGGCCATTCTCTCACCGCATCGTCGGTCGAGACGGGCAGGCGCGCGCCACCGAGATCACCGCCACCCTGCTGGGGAACGACGTGCTCACCGTTTTCCAGGATGTGACGCAGCGGCAGACCGCGGAGGAAGAGCAGATCCGGCTGCTCAAGGAGGCCGAGCGTTCAGGCCAGGCCATGAGATCGGCTCTGGAAGAGCAAGAGAGAACGCGTGAACAGATGTTGGAGACGATCGACCAGCTGAGGCGGTTTCAGGAGGTGACGGTTGGGCGCGAGCATGATATGATCGCGCTCAAGTCGGAGGTCAACGGGCTGCTGGAGCGATTGGGGCAGACGCCCAAGTACACCGTCGGATTGTGAAACCTTTCGGAGAGCGACCCGCCCGGTAGGCTTGTCACGGAGGGGCATATGATCACCGCAACGGGAGCCGCTAGCCGTGAGATAGCCCGGAAGCGCGTGGCAGTCTATGTCGTGCTGCTCATAGCGGGCTTGCTGGGCAATCGCTATGGCCTCTCGATCGTCAATGCACAGTTCCTGTTTGGCAGCTTTTTCGCCCTCTTGGCGCTGCAGGCGTTTGGAATGTGGCCCGGCATTCTCGCCGGGCTGATCATCGCCAGCTACACTCTGTTCTCGTGGAATCACCCGGTTGCTCTCATCACGATGGGCGGCGAGATCGCGTGCGTCGGCTGGTTTGTCACTCGCCGGCGACCTCACCTGGTCGCCATCGATCTGGCCTATTGGCTGATCCTGGGCATACCGCTTGGCTACCTCTCCTTCAGAGCACTCACGAACGTGCCCTCCGATGTGGCCTGGTTCCTGATGGCCAAGCAGGCCACCAACGGCGTGGCGAACGCACTCCTCGCCCGATTCGTTTTCTGTATGGGGGGCTGGCTCCTTGCCAGGCGCAAAGTGTCCCTGCGGGAGGCCATGGCCTGCGTGGTCGCGCTGTGCATCGTCCTGCTTGCCATCGCATCCACAGCCCTCGAGGGGAGGCGCGACCTGCGTTCGCTCGATCAGCGCATCCGCGCGTCTCTGATGACCAGCATCAGCAACGGACGTGGCGACCTGGAGCGCTGGCTCGCGGATCGGGAGACCACCGTGGCCTTGCTGGCCCAGCTTGCCCAGGGGCTCACCGCCCAGGAGATGCAGGCCCGTCTGGAGCAGGCCCAGTTGGCCGATAGCACCTTTGTCCGCTTCTCTCTGCTTGATCGCGACGGCATTGCCGTCGCTTACTCCCCGGCGGAGGACGAGCTCGGGCGACCCAACATCGGCAAAGACTTTTCTGATAGGCCCTACTGGCCTCGCGTTGTCACGGCGAAGACGCCCCTCTTCACCGATGCCCTGCCATCGCGGTTTGGGGACGAGGGCCCCGTCGCCCTGTACATCGCCCCGGTGTGGGATGATGGCGGGTTCGCCGGCGCCGTCGCAGGTGTCCTGGATCTGGCGTCGCTTCGCCAGCGGCTGAACCTGGTGGCCGTGGGTCAGCAACTGGACTACAGCCTCCTGGATGCAGAACGCAACGTGATCATCACGAGCCGCACGGATCTCGTCGGCCTCGAGTCGTTTTCGCTGGGGGAGGGTTCGTACGCAACCCCAGGGGGGATCCTGGGCGCATCGCTGCCACCGTGGCTCCGTACAGGTTCCGCGACGCCCACAGATGGCATCCTGCAGTGGTACCCGTCGCTTCCAGAAAACTCGTCATCGGTGGATCTCTGGGGCAAGTCCGTCTATGTGCTCGAGTCCATCATCAGAGAAGGTAGCGGCTGGGCGCTGCTGATGGAACAGCCCGTTGCACCCTTCCAGGCAGAGCTCTATCAGGCATACACGGCCAAGTTCTGGCTTATCTTTGTGGTTCTAGTGCTCTCCGTCGCCCTGGGTGAACTGATCGGCAAGCGCATGCTTGCGCGCCTTGAACAGCTTGCCACGGAGACGCATGACCTTCCCGAGCGCATCGAGTCCGGAGAGAGGGTAGCCTGGCACGAGAGCGGCACGCTGGAGATCCAACACCTCACAGAAAACATCAAGCGCATGGCCGAGTCCATCCAGGACAGGATGCTCGCGATCCGACGCATGAATGAATCGCTCGAGGAGCACGTGCAACAACGCACTGAGGAGCTGCGCGAGAGCGAGACGCTGGTGCGCAGCGTGCTCGAGAGCACCCCTGTCATGCTGTACCTGAAGGATGCCGAGTCGTTGCGTTTTGTGGACATCAACAGAGCGGGAGAGGAACTGATCGGTCTCCCCCGGGAGCGGATCATCGGCCAGAGCGCCATGGACCTGTTCCCCCCCGCCGATGCCGCCCTGTACATGGAAGAGGACCGGCTGGCCATTACGCTGGGCGAACGGCTGCACCGCAGCGAAGAGCCCGTGCACAGCCTGCAACTGGGCGACCGCATCGCAAGTACAACGCGGGTGCCCCTCGCGAGCGCAGACGGATCCATTCGTTACATCCTGGGCGTCTCGGAGGATATCACAGAGCGTAAGCGCAACTATGACGAGATCCAGGAGGCCAACCGCCGGCTCCAGGACAGCCAGAGTGCGATGCTTAACGTCCTTGAGGACCTCCGGATGGACATCGCGGAACGAGAAAAGGCGGAGGCGGAGATACTGCGGCTGGTCGAGCGTCAGGCAGAAGAGCGTGCGCTGCTGCGCACGCTTATCGACAACATGCCCGACATCGTCTACGTCAAGGACGCGCAAGGCCGCTATATCGTGACCAATGAAGCCGCTGCGATGGCCTTTGGCGCCAACAGCCCGGAGGAGACGCTGGGCAAGACTGACCAGGATCTGTTGCCTCCGGATCGCGCGGAGGTCCATCGCGAAGTGGAGGAGACGCTGCTGAGGACCGGGCAGCCGATCCTGGAACGAGAGGAAGAGATCGTGGATGCCAAAGGCCGGACGCGGTGGTACTCGAGCACGCGTGTCGCGCTGCGGAGCAGCACCGGCGAGATCACGGGCATCGTCGGAATCGAGCATGACATCACCGAGAGACGCGAACTGGAGGCCCAGTTCCTCCAATCCCAGAAGATGGAGGCCGTTGGGCGGCTGGCCGGCGGAGTCGCGCACGACTTTAACAACATGCTCACAGTCATACTCGGCCACACGGAGCTGGCTCTCGCATCGATCGACGAGAGCGAACCTCTGCACGCCGATCTCTCCGAAGTCCGCAAGGCGGCAGAACGCTCCGCGGCCCTCACGCGGCAGCTTTTGGCCTTTGCACGGCGTCAGACCGTTGCACCCAGGCCTCTCAGCCTGACAGATACTGTCGAGGGTATGCTGAAAATGCTGCGCAGGCTGATTGGCGAGGAGATCAACCTGCGCTGGTACCCCACCGCCCAATCCTGGCTGATCAAGATCGACCCGGCCCAGGTTGACCAAATCCTGGCGAACCTGTGCGTAAATGCTCGGGATGCCATCAGCGGATTCGGCGAGGTGACGATCGAGACGGCCAACGTCGTGATCGATGAGGAGTACTGCGCCTCCCATCCAGAGGCTGTTCCGGGAGAGTACGTCATGCTCGCTGTGAGCGATACAGGCAGTGGCATGGATCGTGAGACGCTCAGCCACATCTTTGAGCCATTCTACACCACCAAGAACCCGGGTGAGGGCACAGGGCTGGGACTTCCCACCGTTTACGGGATCGCCAAGCAGAACCAGGGCTTTGTGAACGTCTACAGTGAGCCTGGCCAGGGCTCTACCTTTAGGATCTACCTGCCCCGATACGTCGGCGAAGGTGATGCTCTGAGCCAGGCCGACGGACAATCCATACCCGCAGGCAGGGGAGAGACGATCCTGCTCGTGGAGGACGAGGCCGCGATCCTCATGTTGGGTACCAAGATGCTGCAGGAGCTTGGCTACCGTGTGCTCGCCGCCGGCTCACCCGCAGAGGCCATGCGGCTGGCAGAGAAAGAGAACGGCGGGATCCCCCTCCTGGTCACCGACTTGGTGATGCCAGAGATGAACGGCAGACAACTCGCTGAGGCTCTGCGGGCCGCGCATCCGGCCATGAGGACGGTCTACATGTCTGGCTACACGGCGAATGTCATTGCCCACCACGGGGTCGTAGATGAGGGCGTGTACTTTCTACAAAAGCCCTTCTCACGCCGGGATCTGGCCGCAAAGGTGCGCGCGGCTCTGGACGGCCGGTGAACCGCGCCGGCTATCTCGGAACTCGAGTCTCAGAGATCGGCGCACCACACCAGTGGGTGCACCGTGTCATCGGCCCCGCCCGGGTAGCGTCAGGCGCTCAGGATGCTGGCGGCGCGATGTAGGCCACACGAAGGTCCTGTACGTTTGTGCTCAGGATCCCCGTTTCAATCGAATCGCCCAGCGCGCTCAGGAGAGCGGCCGTGTTGTGCTTGCGTATCTCCTCCGCGACATCCATACCCTTCTTCACCGCCCGGCCGTAGGTCTCGCCATCCACGATTCCCCCGGCGTAGGGTGTCGGACCGTCGGATCCGTCCGAATCGGCCGAGCCCACCACGATCCGCTGGCTCCCAGCGATCCGAATGGATGCGCTGGCCACGAACTCGGCGTTCCTGCCGCCCAGCCCCGGGTTCGGGCCCGTGTTCACCACGCACTCACCGCCAAACACTAGAGCGCAGGGCGCCGGCAGCGGGCGGCCATGGCGTTCAACCTCGTGGGCGATCTGCCCCAGCGCATCGCCCAGCATGCTCGATTCGAGGTTGCTCAGCGAGATCGCCAGCACGCCGCAGTTCAGGCCCATCTCACGGGCGCGACGCTCTGCGGCATCGATCATGTACTCGGGCCCCATCACCCGGATGCGAAAGTGCGGCTTGTCGTACCACTCCTCAGCGCGCAGATGCCCGTAGGCCGGGTCCCTCTTCAGCAGGTGTTGCCTCACGGATTCGGGAATCTCATCCCAACATCCATACTCCTTGAGCACCAGGATCGCTCGTTCGTACTCGTCCGCGACTCCAGGAGGAGAAGGCAGCATGGCCAGGCTGTCCGCTGCACGCTCTGCCGTAGAGAGCTGAATCAGCATGGCATCTCCCGCGTGCCGGCTGTGCTTGAGCCGCAGCGTGGTCAGCAGCGTTCGAACCGCGTTGGCGGCCTCGATCGGTGCACCATGCTCCAGGTAGAACACCCGTGTGACTTCCTGGATGTCGTGCAGCGTTAGCCCGGGTGCGGGGAGTGTGATGAGGGCGGTGCCCCCACCGGACTCGCACTCAAAGATGATATCCCCACGCCTCGCCCGACGCATCACGTCAACGATCTGCTGAGCCCCGCTCACCGAGTCCTCATCGGGTTCGGGATGCCCCGCCAGCGTGACGTCCGCATGCCTCAGGACGATCGTATCTCCCTTTTTTGCGTTCACATGGCCGGCGGTGATCAGGTCACCGAGCACATCCTCCAGAGCCCGCGCCTCCCGTTGCGCGGCCTTTCCGCCGCCAGTGAGATAGATATGTCCGAGCCTGTCCAAGTCGATCCTGATCGGCCCGGGCGGGAAAGGGCGCGGGCGCGACGGATCGACGGCACCGATTGGGCCCAGAGGAAAGTCCTCCGATCCGATGACGAGTTGGCCATGTTCGATTCGAACCGCCTTGCGCACGTTGTCGTATGGATCTCCAGCACGCATTCCCGTCTCGAGGATATCCAGCACCGCGCGCCGGCCCTCGACGTTTCGGTGAGACAACAGCTGGCCATAGTTGCGAAAAAGGCTCATCCAGGCCACCCTCCTACCGAATTGATGCCGCCCCCCACCCCGCTTGATCGCCTCCACGCAGAGGCTCTCACCAACGCGGCCGACCCCAGGAAATGGGCCTCCACAAGGTCTGTGCTTGCCCTCGCTCGTTCAGAGTCTCTAGCCAGCAAGGCACATCCGCGCCTCGCGCGCGGTCGACGGCCCCCCGCATGTGCCCTGCTCCAGGCTATGACTCTGCTCCCACGTAGATGACCCGTAGGTCCTGGACGTTGGTCTTCAGGATGCCCGTATCAAACGCATCTCCCAGTGAGCAGAGCAGACCGCAGGTATCGTGCGCCCGCAACGCCTCGCCGACATCCAGCCCCGCATCCGTCGCCCGCTCAACGGTGTATCCGTCCACGATGCCGCCGGCGTAGCAGGTGGGCCCGTCGCTGCCGTCGGAATCGGACGATCCGATCACGATTCGCCGGTTCCCGGCGATCCGAAGCGATGCGCCAACCACAAACTCCGAGTTCCGTCCTCCCTGTCCAGCGCCGGGCCCGGCGTTGACCACGAGTTCTCCGCCGAGCATGAACGCACAGGGAGCCTGGAACGGGCGCCCATAGCGCGCCACCTCGTTGCCGATATGTCCCATCGCATCGCCCACGACGCGCGCTTCGAGGTTGCTCATGGAGGATGCCAAAACGGTGCCCTGGAGGCCGAGGGCGCGCGCCCGCAACTCCGCTGCCTCCAGCATGTACTCTGGACCCATCACCCGAATACGAAAGTGCGGCTTGTCGTACCACTCCTCCTGTCGCAGCGTCCCATAGGCCGGGTCCTTGCGCAACAGGTGCTGCCGGACCGCTTCGGGTATCTCATCCCAGCAACCATACTCCTTGAGTAGGTAAATGGCGTGTTCGTACTCGTCCGACACACTCCGGGGCTTGAGGAGCACCTCCGGCGTCTCGGGCGGGCGCTCATCGGTGGAGAGCATGATCAGAGTGGCGTCGCCGACAAAGCGACTGTGCTTTTGCCGCAGCGTGGTGATCAGGAACCGAACAGCGTTGGCCACCGGCATCGGAGCGCCATGCTCGAGATATAGGATTCTGTTGGTATCCTGGACGTCCTGTAATGTCAGGCCCGGCGCGGGCAACGTCATCAGAGCCGTGCCGCCCCCGGATTCCGACATGATGACGATATCGCCTGGCTGTGCCTTCTGCTCGATCTCCACGATTCGCCGGGCGCCCGCTACGCTGTCCTCATCCGGATTGGGGTGCCCCGCAAGCGTCACCGTCGCGCGCTTGAGGGCCACCCTGTCACCCTTCTTGGCGTTCACATGCCCCTCGCAAATGAGATCGCCCAGAATATCTTCCACGGCCTCGGCCTGACGCTGGGCCGCCTTGCCTCCGCCCACCAGATAAATGTGGCCGATGCGATCCAGATCAAAGGCGAGCGGTGCGGGCGGAAACGGCCGCGGATACGCCGCACTACAGCGAGTCATCGGCCCCAGCGGAAACTCGTCGGACCCGATGAGAAGCTTGCCATTCTCGATGCGCAGCGCCTTTTTCACGTTCTCGTACGGATCGCCTGAAGCCAAACCGGCCTCGAGGATATCCAGCACGATCTGCCGGCCCTCGATATTGCCGTGTGATAGCAGTTGCTCTCGGTTTCGAAAGATCCCCATGGGCGTCACCCTCAGTTTGATGATCGATGCGAGCGGACACGCAGTGCCATGCTGACCTGAAAGACGTCCGGCCGGTCAGGCGGACCGCCGCACAAGTCTCCCGGCGCAGAGACACGATCGCAGCCCGATCGTGCCCACGGCTGCGAACGCCGGCGTGGGACACGTGAGCGGTGCCACTATACAACGGTAGCGCATCGTGCTGCAAGCACTTTCGGTATCACCCGAGCAGAGCGACTCCTTCGTCCGGGGGAACCGTGAGACGCCCCAAGCGCCCTTGACGCTCACTGCTTCCTCGCCTATATTGCGCCAAGCTATGAACCTCGAGAGTACCCAACAGGAGTGGACCTATGGCCAAACCAACCAAACACGCGCCGGCAATCTGTGTCGGCACGGGCATCGTGATGGCCGCGGGAGCCGTCGCGGGCCTCGTTACGAAGGAGCCGCTGTGGGCCGTCGCCGGGCTGCTGCCCATAACGATCTACGAGGCTTACCGCACCGAAGGCGAGACGACACGCTGGGCATCTTGGGTTCTGCTGGTAGCCCTAATCCTTGAGGCGCTTCTGCTTGTTCTGGACGTCAATCTGGATCTCGCCCAGCTACTGGGACGAGAGAGCGAGGTGGTCGCTGGGTATACGGTCCCCCTCGGGCCCGTGACGCTGGTTGGGCCGGTGGTGATGGCCGTGACAGCGATCATTCTCATCGTGCGGACGCGCGGCCGCTACACCCGGTGGCTGGCGGCTGGCATTGTGATCGGGTCCGGCGTGCTGATCTATATCCTGGATCCATCGATCATCGGCCAGTGGCTGGGCGTCGTTCTGGACGCTGGCCTCCCCGAACTCCAGTAATACACTGCCGCTAACGGCGCCCACGGCCGCGCTCGTGACGACTGTGGGCGCCTTGTTGCGTCATCGAGCGAAAGACCGATAATCGAACACATTCAGTTCAATCCAATCCACCAAAGGGAGAGGCTCAGTGGGGATCAAGAACCTGTTCGGGAAGGATATGGTGCGTCTCTGGACGCGCGATCTGATGGTAACCGCGATTGCCATCTTCCTCATGCGCTTTGGCGAGGGGATGCTTGGCGGAGCGCGCATGAACTTTTTCGTCAACACCCTTGGCCTGTCTGACGGCCAGGTCCTGTCCCTCGAGGGAATTCGCGAGATACCGGGGCTGATACTGATCCTCCTCGCCGCCCTGACCATGCGCATGCCGCTGTCGTACCGAGCCGCGACATCGGCGCTGATCCTCGGCGCGGGCTATATGCTGCAGGCCACCGTTCACTCCTATGCGGGCCTCATCGCCGTCGCGCTCGCAGCCAGCTTTGGCCTGCATCTGTTCCAGCCCGTCAGCCCTGCCCTGGGTTTGGCCCTGGCAACCGATAGAACCCGCGGCCGGGTTCTCGGCTTGCTGGCGTCTGTCGGTTCATTGGCGGGGATCGTCGGAGTGGGCGCGCTGACTCTCACCTCCAACCTCGTGCGAGACATGTCATTGCGTTGGTACTATGTCATTGGCGGCGCACTGATCATTGTATCGGCGCTGGTGTTCTGGCGGCTTTCACCCACACTCGGCGCTACAGAGCTCGCCCAACCCCGCATCGTTCTGAAGAAGCGGTACTGGCGGTACTACCTACTCACCTTCTTCGAGGGCTCCCGCAAGGAGATTCTGGGCAGCTTCTGTACCCTCGTCCTGGTGAACTACTTTGGTTGGCAGATCTGGCAGACCTCCGGATTGCTCATGGGTGCTTCGGTGTTGTCCTTCGTCTTGGCCCCCTATCTAGGCGCTCTGGTAGATCGCTATGGCAGCAAGAACGCCCTGATCGTCGGCTACTCGATCTGCTGCCTGGGCGCGGTGGTGTACGCCACTGTGCCCAACGCCGGGATACTGGCCGGCGCGTACATCGTCCTGCGTCTTGCTCTGATTCTCAACCTCGGACTGAGTGTCTACGCCCACGAGGAAGCCCCCGCTGAGGAGCTGAACCCAACCCTGGCGGCAGGCGTGAGTGTCAACCACATCAGCTCGGTTGCTATGCCCTTTATCTTTAGCGCTATGCTGCCTGTTATCGGTTATACCGGTGTATATTGGTTTGCCGCGGCGATCATTTTGATCTCCATCGCCTTTGTGGCCAGGATGTTGCCCTCCTCAGTCCGAAAGCCGGTCCCGTCACCTGCGGCAGCCGACTAGATGAGTCCAGGACAGCAAGGAGGCGGCATCCGCCCATACGGATGCCGCCTCCCTGTCTGCAACGGCCCTCATGCCATGTTACTTTAGCTTTGTACCGCACTCGGGACAGAACTTGGCGGAACCTGCCTGGGCCCCGCACTTGGGGCATACGCCCGGTTGAACGCGCTCGATCTTGGTGCCACACTCCGGGCAGAACTTGGCGCCATTTGTCTCGTGGCCGCAGGCGGGACAGGGGTCCTGAGCCAACGGCACCATCGCCGTGCCACACTCTGGACAGAACTTTGTTCCGGCGGGTGCCACCGTGCCGTCCTTGGGGCAGCGCACCGTCCCGGCGGTGCGAGCTCCTTCCGCCGCCTGCGTCGCGCGCTTTACCACCTCGCCGAGACCCAGAGCACTGGCAAATCCCTTGATCATCGCGCCCGCCTGCTCGGCCTCCGCCTCGGCGATCTCCTGCCTTCGGGGGCTATCCTCGGTACAGTAGCCACTCTGCTCGTCCCAACAGGACAGGCACACGATGCGCATGCAGGTGGGGCACTCTCGAAAGCGATCCTTCACCTGGCCCCAGGCCTTCTCCATCTGCTCCGCTGAAAGGTCATAGCTATAGCGCGGATCCTCTCCCTCAACGCTATCCGCAATCGCGTCTCCAAGGATCGGTATGCGCCGCAGCAGCCCCCCGGCAGCCTGACGCCCTACGTCCTTGGCGATCGTATCGACGACGGTCGGCTGACTGCGGTATTCGCGATCGCACGTCTCGCAGTAGAAAACCGCATAGGGACCGATGCCGTCGTTGCGGATATCGTACCGCGGCATTCTGCTGGGTTCGCTCATGTTCTCATCCTCCGGGGCATGGTGACACTACTCCGGCTCCAGAATAGGACGGATTGGGCAGGCGTGTCAACAGGCGGTGAGGACTTGGAAGGCAGAGAGCGTTCCGGGCGTGCGCCCAGCGAGCGCTTCGCCCCTGTACCCTTCAGCGGAGGAGCGCCAGGCAGTGCGTACGTCGATCTGACGCACAACCGCTGGCAAGGGTTCTTTGACAGAGGTTCCCCACAGCCGTAAAATAAACGGTCGCTGCCCGTGCTCACTCGAACGCCGAGCAGGCCCATCTCACCGGCCGAAAGGATCCGATGCGCCAAGAACGAACTGACCGCCGAAACGTCGCCATCATTGCACACGTAGATCACGGCAAGACCACTCTGGTGGATGGCCTGCTGAGGCAAGCGCACTCGTTCCGCGAGAACCAGCAGGTGGCAGAGCGTGTCATGGACTCGAACGCTCTGGAGCGCGAGAGGGGAATCACCATTCTGGCCAAGAACACGGCCATCTCCATCTGGGATCCCCTGGCGGATCAGATTGTCAAGATCAACATCGTTGACACGCCCGGACATGCCGATTTCGGGGGCGAAGTCGAGCGAGTGCTGAATATGGTGGATGGCGTGCTCCTCCTGGTGGATGCCGCCGAGGGCCCCATGCCACAGACGCGATTCGTCCTCAAGAAGGCCCTGGCGATGAATCATCGTGTCATCGTGGTCATCAACAAAGTGGACCGGCAGGGGGCCGACCCTGATGACACGCTCAACCGGACCTTTGATCTGTTCATCGAACTGGGCGCCTCCGACGAGCAGGCCGATTTCTCCGTCGTGTACACCAATGCAGTCACGGGGCAGGCGGGCCTTACCCCTCATCTCGGGCCCAATCTCGATGCCCTCTTTGAGGCGATCCTGCGTCACATACCCGGGCCTGTGGTGGATCCCGATGCGCCGCTGCAGATGCTCGTCACCACGCTGGACTATGATGAGCACCGCGGCGTAAGCGCCAGCGGACGCATCACCAGCGGACGCATTCGCGCGGGCCAGGACCTGGCCCGCATTACGCGCTCCGGTTCGGTGGTTCCGGAGCGAGCGCGGTATCTGCAGGTCTACGAGGCCTTGCGCCGTATCGATGTGGAAGAGGTGCAAGCAGGCGAAATCGCCATGGTGATGGGGCTGGAGGACGTGGCGATCGGTGAGACGCTGGCCGATCCAGAAAACCCGGTTGCGCTGCCCCTGATCCAAGTAGAAGAGCCCACGGTGCGGATGTCGTTCACCGTCAACACGTCGCCCCTTGCGGGTACCGAGGGTCGCTGGAGCACCTCACGGCAACTTCGCGCGCGCCTGTTTGAGGAACTGCGTCACGATGTCGCCTTGCGGGTGAACGAAACATCGTCAGCGGATACCTTTGAGGTCTCGGGCCGCGGCGAGCTGCATCTCGCGATACTGATCGAGACCATGCGCCGCGAAGGCTACGAGTTCCAAGTGTCCCGCCCGACGGTGCTCATGCATCAGGACGAGACGGGTCAGTGGCTGGAGCCCTTTGAGGAAGTGCAGATCGAGACCAGTCCCGAAACGGTGGGAGCCGTGGTCGAGATGCTCGGCGTGCGCCGCGGCCAGCTTCTCAACATGGAGGCGCGAGGCGATGGCAGCGTCCATCTGAGCTATCTCGTGCCCACACGCGGGCTTCTTGGTTTCCGCTACCAGTTCCTGACGTCAACCCGTGGAATGGGTGTCATCAACGCGCTGTTCCACGCGTTTCTACCGGTGACCGGAGCCATTCCCGTTCGGACGAGCGGCTCGCTCGTGGCCTCTGAGGCCGGAACGGCCACCAGCTTTGGCATCAAGAACGCGGAAGATCGAGGTACGCTGTTCATCTCCCCGGGGGTGGCGGTCTATGAGGGGATGGTCGTGGGCGAGAACTCGCGACCGGTTGACGTGGCTGTGAACATCGCCAAACGCAAGCACCTCACCAACATGCGCGAGTCGACGCGGGATATCGAAGTACGCCTCAAGGCACCCCGTGACATGAGCCTCGATGAAGCCATCGAGTACCTTGGTGACGACGAGTTGCTGGAGGTGACCCCGCAGAGCCTGCGTATCCGCAAAGCCGTTCTCGATACCCACGAACGCGGCAAACAGCAGAAGCGCGCCAAGATGTCCGCCGCCTGAGCCGGCTCACCACACACAGCGGGGGGGGGGGGGGCCAGGGCCACCCCCCCCCCCCCCTTTTCTTGCCCCCCGCACCCTTGGGGGGGTGAAGCCGTAGAGGGTGGCCTGGAAGCTGGGGGGCCCCCACCCCGCGGGGCACAACACGCCGCGGGAGACCTCCCCCACC
>Ga0123333_10004174_pt1 | contig 13630 bp, 15 predicted proteins | sample BioC12SIPDNA_3_FD_89957 | JGI IMG/M metagenome (GOLD analysis project Ga0123333, IMG submission 89957) | Anaerobic biogas reactor microbial communites from Washington, USA - Biogas_R2_B C12 SIP DNA | ecosystem: Engineered > Bioreactor > Anaerobic > Unclassified | place: Washington, USA...
ACGGCGAGCTGTTCAAGGTCATGACGATCTCGGGCACCATCGAACAGGACGGCTTCACCCTCCCGACCGAGATCCGCATGGAGACCATCGCGGCAGGCTCGGTCACCACCATCGCCCAGGCGAACTTCGAACTCGACACGGAGATCCCCGATGACGTATTCACGGAACGCTTCCTCCGCCGGTAAGGCGGAGCCGGTAGCCGGCTCCGCGCTCGCGGGCGGCGTGGCTCGCGGCCCCGCCGCCACCGCCCGCACGACGTTGCTCGCGATCGGCCTCGTCCTCGCGCTCGCCTCGCTCGCGCCAACTGCCTCTGCGCAGGTCTCGTTCGACCTCGGTGGCGTGCTCAGCACGCAGCTCGGTGTCGACGTCGGTGGCGGTTTTACCGTCGCCGAGGTCTGCGCCGAGCTGGAGGGCAGGGGAGAGGTCGGCTCCGGCTTCTTCCCCGACGCGGTGTTCCTGGTCGAGGGTGGCGCCTGCTACGACGCGGCCGCTCAGGCCGGACCGCAAGGCGGTATCCCCACGGACGTGCTCGACCTCCTCTACCCGGCTCCCGAACCGTTCAGCGTGTGGCTGGGCGAGGCGTACGCCACCGTCTACCTCGGCAACGCCGAGTTGAGCGTTGGTAGGCAGACGGTGTCGTGGGGCAGCGCCGACGCGCTCGCGCCGCTCGACGTCGTCAACCCGCACGACCTCAGCTACCCCATCGCGCAACCGTCCGACACACGGCTCGCGACCCTGATGGCACGGCTGCGCATCGACGCGCCTGAGGGGATCGGGCTCGACGTGGTGGTCGTGCCCGTGTTCGAGCCTTCGGTACTGCCAGGCGCCGAATGGCAGCCCGACGTGACACTGCCGGCCTTCCCGCCCGAAGCTGGCGTCATCGGCCTGGCTCCCGTCCTCGACGACAGGCCCGAAGCGGCGCTGGCCAACGTGCAGTTCGGTGTGCGCGCCAGCTTCGACCTCGACGTCTTCGACGGCACCGACGCGAGCGTCACGTACTTCCGCGGCTTCGACAAGCTGCCGACAGCCTCGTTCACGCTGGTGCCCGTCCCCGGCGTGGCCGGCGCGACGTACGTGCAGCCAGTGTTGAGCTACGACCGCATCCAGGTGCTCGGCTTCGACTTCTCCAGCGTCATCGGCTCGTTCGTGGTGCGCGGCGACGCTGCGTACACGTTCACCGAGGACCCGGGCGGCGTCGATCCCACTGTCGGCAACCACTCGCTCGCCGCTGTTCTCGGCGCCGAGCGCTCGCTGCCAGGTGGCGCGTACCTCACCGGACAGGTGACGTTCGAGCGCACGGCTCCCGATGCCGGTGCCGACGCTGTCGTCGACGTCGCATCGATCATCGCGTTGCGGCTCGAGCCCGACGCTCGTCTCACGATCCAGACCGCGTGGCTGCACGACTACACCGACGGCAGCGGCCTGGTGCAGCCTTCGTTGAGCTACGCCCTGGCCGACGGTGTGACGGCGACGTTCGACGGCACCGTGTTCTACGGCCGTACAGGTTCGCGGTACGGGGAGTGGAGCGACAACAGCAACCTGCGGGTAGGGGTGGCGTACGCGTTCTGACCCGCCGGTGACCCGCCGCGACGGCCCCATGGCGCGTGCAGTTGCGCTCGTTGCGCTGATGATGGTCGGCGTGGCGGGCCTGGCGCAGCCCGTCCCGTACCACGGCGTGCCGGGCGGGAACGCATGGGTATCGGGCGAGTTCGCGGCCGCCTACCAGGAGGCGGTGCAGGTCGACACGGCGGCAGCCCAACTGCTCGCGTCTCGAGCCGCTGCTGACCAGGCCGTCTACCTGGAGGTGGAGTCGGCTGCCGCGCGGACGTGGCTCGACCGCGCTGAAGCCGCGGCACGCAGGTCACTCGAGCTCGAACCGTCCGGTCCATTGGCGGCCGCCGCGACGATGGCGGTGGCGCGAGCCAAGGGCGAGTCGGGACTCCACCGGGGCGCCCTGTCCAACGCGCGCCTGCCTGGCGAGCTGAGGACGCTGTTCGAGCAGACCTTGGAACTCGACCCTGACAACGCCGACGCCCTCGTCGCGCATGCGGCGTGGCACTTCGCTCTGACCGAGTTGGGCGTCGGCTGGTTGTACGGCGCCGACCGTGCCAAGGTGTTGCCGTTGTTGGAGCGCGGGGTGGCCGCAGCCCCTCGCCAGCTCAACCTGCGGGTCGAGTACGCGCGTGTGCTGTTCGCGCTCGATCGCGATGCCGACGGCAGGGAGCAGGTGGAGATCGCGTTGGCGCTGCCCGCACCGACCGCGGCCGACGCGTTCGAGCAGGAGCGAGCGAAGGCGCTACTGGATACGCCGCCGTGAGACGCGTGCCCTAGGGCGCTTCACGCGAGGCGACACGATAAGTGAGCACAGAGTGACCACGGAGTGGTCACAACGTTGCTATTGACGGCCGATCCTGCGCCGAGGTTCCCGCGGTTTGGTGGCAGGCGTTCGTCTATTGCATGATCGGTGCATGACTCAATCGCGGGTGGGGGAGCCGGACGCCGGTCTGGTACGAGGCGATGTGCCATGCGGCATCGTTGTACGAGGAGTCGGCTAGGTGCGGATCCGCCACCGCGGAGCGCAGACGGTCGACGTGCCCGCCTTCGAGCGCACGCGCGTCGCGTGGCGAATCGCCATGCGCACGACGTTGGAGGTCACCATCGAGGTCGACAGCGACGGTGCTGGCGTTGATGCGGCAGGTTCAGTGGACTCGCTCGGCCTCGTCGAGGTCATAAAGGGAGAGGCGCCTGGCGAGACGACGGGCAACGTCGAGGCGGAGCTGCTGCCAACTCAGACGTTCACGGTTCCCCACGCGCACACGTCGTTCGAGGTGTACGTGACACCGACGCGTCCCCTCACCGTACGGGTGCGGGAGGCGTCGGTGTTCGGTCGGTGGGAACTGGTGACAGTCGGCGTGATCGTGCTGGCGGCGGCGATCATGCTCTTCCTGGCAGTCTGAGCCTGCGACGCTCGTTACTGTGTCGGGTCGATGTAGCGGCCGATAGGGTAGGTGATGAGATAGCAACTCTACTGGTCGAGTGCCGTGCTCGATTCTCCGATCCGTCCTTCGCCCAGCCGAGCCACGAACTCGTTGGCCGGCAGTATCAGGATGCCGTCGTTCGTTCGGCGTGTGCGCGGCTCGAGGGACACGACGATTCGAGTGCCGACGTTGGGGTGCTCCTTCGCCAACTCTCGCAGGCCGACCAGGTGGTTGTCAGAGACCTTCGCGGTCGCCTTGGCTTCGATGGCGACTTCTAAGTCGTTGAGGATGAAATCGACTTCCACCCCCGTCGACAAGCGCCAGAAACTGAGTTGTGAGAAGGACTCCGAGTAGGAGTCATGCGCGACGAGCTCGTGGTGGACCCAGTTCTCGAAGGCTTTGCCATACAGCTCTGACCGTGGACTGAGCTTGCCACGCCTGGCGAGGTGATTCACGACGCCAACATCTGCGAAGTAGAATTTTGCCGCTACGGACACTCGCCGTTTCGGTCTACGACGGTAGGCCGGTAGCCAGCGTCCCAGGAGTGTGTCGACGAGGATCTCGAAGTAGGACTTGACAGTGTGACTCGTAACTCCGGTATCGCGGGCGATGTTCGAGTAGTTGACAGGCTCGGTATCACTTAGGGCAGCCGCCGTTAGGAACTCGGCAAACGCAGGAACGTTGCGCACGACCGCTTCCGACGCGATCTCCTCTTTCAGGTAGTCGGAGACGTACGCGTTCAGTAACCGAACAGGCCGCTCCGAGGTGTAGATCCGCGGTAGGTACCCGTTGTTGAGGAGCCGAGTCAGGTCGAACTGGTCTCCGATCTCACCGGCAGTCAGTCCGAAGAGTTCCCGGCGGACAGCCCTGCCGCCTAAGAGGTTAGCCGCGCCGCGCTTCACCTTGCGTGCGCTGGAGCCGCACAATGCGAACTGCACGTCGGAGTTCTCAAGGTGCCAATGGACTTCGTCGAGTAAGTCAGGCACCTTCTGAACCTCGTCGATGACGACCTGGCGGGTTGTCTGAGTGGCGAGTTCTTCGCGGAGGAGTTCAGGATTCTGGAGGTAACGGCGGAACTCCTCCGACTTGAGGAGATCGATCCATAGGGCCTCCGGATACGCTTGCCTCAGCAGCGTTGACTTGCCTGTTTGTCTAGGCCCCCACAGGAAGAACGTCTCAGTCCCAGGAGGAGGAAGCCGCAACTCACGCTTGAACATCTACTTCAAAATAACATGAAATATTGAAGTGCCACTTCAAATTTGCATGACGCGATCAGCGACGCCCCAACCCCATGTTCGCCTCCAGCCGCCTCCCGCCCCACGACATGAGGCTCGAGAACACGAAGTAGATGACCATCAGGAACAGGTACAACTCGCGTTCGAGGCCGAGGAAACTGGGGTTGGCGAGGATGGACTGGGTGATGCCGAGCAGGTCGAGCAGCCCGATGATCACCACCAACGAGGTGTTCTTGAACGCCGTGATGGACTGCCCGACCAGGCCGGGGATGACCGAGCGTATGGCTTGCGGCAGCACGATACGCATGAGGGTGTCGAACGGCGAGAGTCCCACCGACCACGCGCCTTCGTGCTGGCCCTTCGCGACACCTTGCAACCCGCCGCGGATGTACTCGGAGTAGTAGGCGGCGTTGAACGCCGCGAAGCCGATGATGGCCCTGATCACCTGCGGTGAGCGCCAGTTCTCCGGGATGAACAGCGGCACCATCAACCAGGCGAGGAACAGCACGGAGACGAGCGGCACGCCGCGCATGAGCTCCACGAAGAACGTCGACAGGATCCGCAGGATCGGCAGCTTGCTGGTCCGCCCCAGCGCCAGTAGGACGCTCAGCGGGAACGCGATGGCGAGTGACGCGACGGTCAGCACCAGCGTCAGGAACAGCCCGCCCCACAGGTTCATGGGTACGGCCAACAGCAGCACGGCGCTAGCGACCATCGCGACCGCCCAGGACGCGCCGGCGACGAACTTCAGCCGTGCCTGCGAAGCGGCCGGAGCCCGGAAGCTCACGATGGTCATGACCGTGCAGGCGAGTACCAGCCCGAGTGCCAGCCACACCCGCCACGCTTCGTCGGGTGGGTACGGGCCGATGGCGAGGATGCGCGCCGTGCGAGGGATGACGTCCCAGCGGGCGGTCGTGAACACCCACACGAGGATGGGCTTCATCACCAGGAAGATCAACGCCCCTACCGCCAACGTGATGAGGGCGTTGAGCGGGGTGGAGAAGAGCTGCTTGCGTGCCCAGGCGGCGGCCGAGTACAACGGTCTCAACTCGCCCATGAGCGCATGACCCTGCGGTTGTAGGCGTTGATCGCGCCGCTGATCAACAGGCTCAGCACCAGGTACGTGATCATGACGATCACGACGCCTTCGAGGCTCCTGCCCGACTGGTTGCCGATGGTCCGGTACACGTTGAACAGGTCGGGGAAGCCGACCGCCACCGCCAACGACGTGTTCTTCATGAGGCTCAGGTGCAGGTTGCCGATCGGCGGGATGACGATGCGAACCGCCTGCGGCAGGATGATGAGGCGCATCGTCTGCCCGCCCGACAGCCCCAGGGACCGGGCGGCCTCGGACTGTCCTGCGGGGATCGACTGGATGCCGCCGCGGATGACCTCGGCGATGAACGCGGCCGTGTAGATGACCAGCGCCAGGAGCACGGCGACGAACTCGGGTGAGAGGGTCGCGCCTCCCGCGATGCGGAAGCGGCCCAGCTCCGGTACCGATAGCGCGAACGGGAATCCGGTCATCGACAGCCCGATGACTGCGGCCACGACGAAGGCGACAACGCCGAACAGCACGCCCCGCCCTCGCCGACGACCAGTCAGGTAGGCCAATGCCGCGACCACGACGGCGATCAGGAGTGCGATCCAGAACGGTCCCGTGTCGCCGACGGGCGTCGGCCACGGGATGAACGCTCCCTGGTTGGTGACGATGAGTCCGCCGTACCACGCCGACGCTTCGCGGGCGCCGGGCAGGTTCAGGAAGACGGCGAAGTACCAGAAGAACATCTGCAGGAGCAGGGGGGTGTTGCGTACGGCCTCGACGTACGCGAACGTCAAACCTCGCAGCAGCCCGTTGCTGGAGAGACGCCCGACGCCGACCATCACACCGAGGACGGTGGCGGTGACGATCCCGATGGAGGCGACGCGCAGGGTGTTGAAGAGTCCGGTGACGAAGGCGCTTATGTAGCGGTCGGTCGGTTCGAACGGCCGCCACACGAGGCGGCCGTTCTCGAACGCGAGGAGGCTCCCCTCGCTGATGGTGAAGCCTGCTTCGGCCCCCAGGAACGAGAAGGTGAAAGGTATGCCGCGCACCACCATCTGGCGGAACGCCGTGATGACGAGGAACGCCAGTAGAGCTATGGCCGCGATCGCCGCCAGCACTTGCGCGATGGCGGCGATCTGCTTGACGTCGCGCCAGAACGGTACGCGCGTTCCGGTCATGCGGCTCGCCTAGCCGAGCTCCGTGGGGCGCACGGCACCTCTCTGACGTTCCCCGCTTGGACTCAACGGAACGGAGGTGAGAACATCAAGCCGCCGCGAGAGTGAAGCTCGTTGAGCGTGCCTGCGCGCGGGATGGGGAAGGGGCTGCCTTCACCGAAGTGCGAGTCGTAGATCTCTCCGTAGTTGCCGACGTGGCGGATGACGTTGGCTGCGAACCCGACGGGCAGGCCGAACTCGGCGCCGAGGGTGCCCTCTGAGCCGAGGAAACGCCTGACCGCGATGTTGTCGGAACCCATCTGTTCATCGACGTTACTCGAGGTGATGCCGAGCTCTTCCGCCTCGACGAGGGCGTACACGATCCACGAGAGGGCGCCGTGCCACGTCGAGTCGTTCTGGAACGTGAAGCCTGCCAGCGGTTCTTTGGACAGCGACTCGGGCAGGATCACGAACGCGTCGGCGTCGGGCACGCTGGCGCGCACACCAACCAACTGCGACTTGTCTGAGGTGATCGCGTCGCAGCGGCCGCCGTGGAACGCGGCGAACGTGCGGGCGAGGTCCTCGAACGTGAGGAGTTGACCTCCCTGCCAACCCTGGTTGCGCACCAGGTCGGTCCAGTTCGCCTCGGTGGTGCTGCCTTGATTGGTGCATACGGTGGCGCCTTCGAGCTCGAACACTGAGCTGACGCCGAGGTCGGTACGCACCATCACGCCCTGGCCGTCGTGGAAGTTGACGGGCAGGAAGTCGACGGCGTTCTCGCTGTCACGCGTCAACGTCTTGGTGGTGTTGCGGAACACGACGTCGACCTCTCCGGTCTGGATGGCGCTGAAACGCACGCCACCGGTGAGCGGCACGAACTCGACTGCCGTCGGGTCATCGAAGAGGGCCGCGGCGACGGCACGGCAATAATCGGTGTCGAAGCCGGCGTACGTGCCGGTGCTCTCGTCGAGGAACCCGAAGCCGGGGTTGACGGCGTTGACGCCGCAGATCAACCGGCCCCGCTCCATGATGGTATCGAGGCGGCTCTGGGCGTTCGCCACGGCGGTGAGAGCCAACACCAGCACGAGGGACAGGGCGAACGTACGGCCGACAGTTCTACCGCCTCTTTGCAGTTTCATGCATGAGTGTAGCGCACAGGTCTAGACGACGGCCACCGCGGCAATGTGGTCACAGCGAAACAGGTTCTGGCTCGGTCCGCTCCATCAAAAGTGACCAGAGAGTGACCACAGGATAGCCACAATGTGATGCGTTGGGTTCGCCGACGCCCGAAGAGGCACGCGACGAGGTGGGTATCATCGTCGCGTGCGCACCGTCCCGCTTCCCGCGCTTCAACGCACTCGCGTGGCTTCAAGCTTCGCCAAACGCCTCTCAGTGACGGTCACACTCGAGGTAGCTCCCGACGGGGGTGCCGAGCAGCCTGGGAGGCGAGTTCCGGGAGGCGAAGCTGAGATCCTCGGTCTGATCGAGATCGAGAAGAGGGTGGCGCCGTTCCTGCCACCTGAGCGGAGCGAGCAGCCACTGGAGGCGAGCCAGAGCATCGAGATCGGTCTGTGGTACCCCGCCTACGCCATCTACGTGACGGCCACGCGCCCGGTGACGCTGAACGTCACGACCCGCGCTAAGCTGCGCCGCTGGATGCTGCTGGCTGGCGTTGTCGTGGTTGTCGCCGTCTGTGTCCTCGCCGCTGCGGTGCTGTTTCAGATGACGCGCTAGTCATGATCGCCCACGGTGAACTGCACGACCTACTGAGAACACCGAATGGCGGCCGAGTGACGACCGCGTCCGCTTGGCGCGAGCGGCGTGACGAGTGGCTCGAGCGGGCCGTCGACCTCGTCTACGGCGGCATGCCGCCCCTGCCGGACAGGGTGGAGGTCAGGTTGCGGAGCCAGAACCGCGTCCAACGGCTCCCCGGCGACCCGACCCTCTCCGTCTACCGAGTGCGGGTGCACGTCGGGAACGGCTACCTTGACGTAGGGTTGAACCTGCTCACGCCGGGCGGGACCACCGTTCCTGCGCGTCGACATCCCGTCGTGATCGACCCCGACGCGTGCTGGTGGAACCTCGATGACGCCAGCCTCACGCGCATGGTCGAGGCCGGCGTCGCTCTCGCCCGCTTCGATCGCACCGAGGTGGTACCCGACTCCGGGGTGCACGGACTCGGATCACCCGGGAGGACCGGAGGCCTGTACGACCTGCTGCCCGAGGCAGGTTTCGGCGCGCTGGCTGCCTGGGCGTGGGGCGTGCACCGCGTCGTCGACGCCCTGGAGAGCCTGGACGAACCGGGCGCGAAGCGCGGCAGTGACGAGTCGCGGATCGACACACGGCGGGTCGCGGTGACCGGCTTCTCCCGCGGTGGCAAGGCCGCACTGCTGGCGGGGGCGACCGACCAGCGCATCGCGCTGGTGCACGCGCACGCGTCGGGGGCGGGAGGAGCGGCTCCGTTCCTCCTCGAAGGCGAGGGCGCGGAAGGCATGCGCGTCGTGGAGCGGTTCCCCGGCTGGTTCGGCGCCAGTATCGCGGAGTACCAGGGCAGGGAGGCCGAGCTGCCCGTCGACCAGCACGCGGTGCTGGCCGCCGTGGCGCCACGACCGCTGCTCATCACCTGCGGGTCGGACGACGCGTGGGCGAACCCGGCAGGCACGAGCCGGGCCGTGGAGGCCGCGCGCTCGGTGTACGACCTCCTCGGTGAACCGGATGCCGTCGAGTTCACGGTGCGGCCGGGAGGGCATCATCACGGGCCAGAGGACTGGGCCGCGTTGTTGGCGTTCATCGAGCGGCGCTGGTAGGCGCGGAGCCCGAGAGCAGGACCGGGCAGCGGCCGCGCTGGGGAACGGCGTGAGGCTCCCGTTGCTCGTGAGCGACGGCACTCACCGCGCGGTCCGGGCTAGCATCGAGGCATGATCGCGACCGCACGACCGAGTGCCATCCGCACCATTTCATTAAGCGTCATCGCCCTTGGAGCTTCGCTCGCCTTCCCGTACCTCGTGCACCTCCTGCCTGCTGGGCAAGGGCCGCAGGTGGGCGCGACGTACCTGCCCATCTACTGGGCTCCTCTGCTCGCCACTGCCCTCTTCGGGCTCGTACCCGGCTTGGTAGCCGCCGCTCTCGGGCCGATCCTCAACCACTGGGTGACGGGCAGCCCGCCCGAGTTCCTGCTCACGTCGATGACGCTCGAACTGGTCGCGTTCGTGGCCCTGCTCGCGCTGCTGCTCAAGGTGACCCCGCGCAACCTGCTCGCCGCCCCGCTCGCGTACCTGGTCGGCCGTGCGGTCGTCACCGGCTCGCTGTGGTTGGCCGACGGCACGCCTTCGGGAACGTGGTCAGCGCTGGGAGCGTCGTTGCAGACGGCGTGGCCGGGCATCGTGATCCTCACGCTGGTAGGCGCGGCTCTGGTGCTGACGACCCGCAGGAGCAACAGGGCATGACCCTGACGGCCAGCCGCGGCGACACGAAGCTCGACCTGCCGTTCGACACGATCGCCGAGCGCGTCAAGGGCCTCACCTTGCCCGACGTCGACGTCGTGTACGGCATCGCCACCGGAGGGGTCGTGCCGGCTTCGCTCGTCGCGTTCCGCCTCGGCGTACCGCTCGAGCTCATCGCCATCAACTACCGGCGCGAGGACAACAGCCCGCAACGGCCCACGCCTGAACTGCTTGCGCCGACTCGTCCACCCGCGAGGGGCGCGCGTGTGCTGCTCGTCGACGACGTGTCGGTGACAGGGCAGACGATGCGACTGGCGCGCGACACGGTGCTGGCAGGGTGTCAGGTCACGACCCTGGTCATGAAGGGCAGGGCCGACATCGTCGCGTTCCCCGAGGTGGGGACGTGCGTGGCGTGGCCCTGGAAGCTGGAAGATCTCGACCGGGACTGACGCCGGTCGTCACGCCAGCCAGCGGCGCAGCTCCGCGACCGTCAACGTCTCGCGACCCTCGATCACCGTCTGCCTCATGCTGCGTTCCGCTCTGCGGTACGGGTCGCTCCACCGTTCACCGTCGAGGTCGGTGCCGAGCTTGCTGCGCAGGGCGGCCACCAGCTCCGCGTGCCGCAACGACAGGCTCAGAGCGACGGCTTCGGCGCCGCCTTCCGGGTCGGGAGCGTGCCGCCTGAACCCGCGTAGGAACGGCGGCAGGAAGCGACCTGCAGCGACGTCGGCGGGCACGTCACGCTGCGAGAAGATCGCGTAGTACAGCGGCATGGCGAGGTCGAACGCGTACGACCCGTACGCGCAGTCGTCGAAGTCGATGGCGGTCCAGCGCTCCTCGTGCAGCAGCATGTTGCTGTGGTGGAGGTCGGCGTGGATCAGACCCGAACCGGGACCGTGGGTCAGGAGCGGCGCCGCGGCCGCGAGGATCTGCTCCGCGGCCGCCACGAACGCAGGGTCGTCAGGAACCACCTCGGCCACGTGCAGTGAGTACGTGTGCTCCGCCAGCGTCCCGCGCCGCGGGTGAGGGGCGCTCCACGATCGACTGTGCGCGTGGAGCCGTCCGAGCACCTCGCCCCACGACTCGAGACGCGCGTCGGTCCAGTCGGGCGGCCGGGTCGTGACACCGGGAGCTCGTCGGAAGGCCACCAGGACTCGCGTCGGGTCGCTCAGGGTACTGACGAACGCGCCGTCGACGGCAGTCAGCGGCTCCGCCACGGGCACGCCAACCTCGTTCAACGCGAGCAGCCACTCGACCTCAGCCATCACCTGCTCGGCGCTGCGGTGCTCCTCGGCGATGACCTTGAGGATCGACGGGCCATTCGGACCTTCGAACGAGTACACGTCGCTCTCGAAGGCGCCCAGCGGCGTCATCTCGGCGGCGGTGACTCCGTACCGTTCGGCGGCTTCCGTGAGTTCGGGCATGGCACAGCCTAGCGCCGGCCGCCCTAGACGATGTGGCGCTCCCTCGAGCGCGAGCCGGCCGTCGCGTCGAGGAACCGCTGGTACCGGAACGCGTCGATGTCGATGCTCGACGCCCTCCCGTCCACGACCTCCTCGGCGATGACCCGCCCGACGGCAGCGGCCTGCTGCACACCGTGACCGGAGAAGCCGCAGGCGTTCAGCCACCCGTCGGCGCCCGGCATGCGTCCGAGGATGGGGTGATGGTCGGGCGTCACCTCGTAGTAACCCCACCAGCTCGCGCGCCTGTCGAGCGTCGCGTGTTCCAGCCACGGGAAGCGCGCCATGCCTGACTCGAGTGTCGGTTCCAGCCACGCCCAGTCGATACCCTCGACGAAGCCTGGGACCTGGTCGGGGTTGGACCGTCCCATCAACACGCGGTCGCCTTCGCTGCGCAGGTAGAAGCCAGAGCCAACGTCGACCGTCAACGGGTAGACAGCGCCCGCGAACGTAGGTCCGGTGGTGAACACCATCCTGAGGCTCGCCTCGACGGGAACCTTCAGCCCTGCCCGTCGGCCCACCTCACCTGACCAGGCACCCGCCGCGTTGATCACGTGCGGAGCCTCGAACCGCTGGGCGGGCGTGGTGACCCGCCAGGTACCCGCCGCGGACCGCTCGGCTTCGACCACCTCGGAGTCGAGCATCACCGTGCAGCCATGCGCGCGAGCCATGCGCAGGTAGGCGAGCGTCGTGCGGTGCGGGTCGATGACCCCGTCGGCTGGGCCGTAGGTGGCGAGAGCGACGCCGCTCGGGTCGAACGGCACGTACGCGGCTGCGTCGACCAACGACACTTCCTCGACGGGCGCGCCGACGCGCTGTTGCACCGCCATCCCGCCGCGATGCTCGGCGACCCCGGCCTCGGGCACGAGGAACAGGTAGCCTTGCGGGCGGTACTCGGACTCCTCGCCGTACAACTCGGGGAAGTCCCTGTACTCTTGGATGCTCTCCCACGACAACCTGACGTTGGTCTCGCTCGAGAACTGGACCCGCACGCCTGCAGCGCTCTTGCCCGTCGAGCCGGTGGCTGGAGCGGACGCTGCGTCGATCACGACCACCGACAGACCACGCTCGGAGAGCCTGAACGCGCAGGCAGCGCCGATGATGCCTGCACCCACGACGATGACGTCAGCGACGTTGGAAGTGCCCACAGCGGATTCTACGTCCCGAGTTCACGGCCGCGGCGCGTCCCGCAGCGCCGTGACCTCGGCTGCACTGCGCGCGGCCTCCAGTTCGAGGTGCACGGCCAGCTCGGTGAAAACGTTGAACGTGAGCGTGACGTCACGCGCCAGGTCGACGAGGACGATGTGCCACCTGTTGGCGTTCACGTTCACGCGCACCACGTACCCGTTGAGCAGCCGAGGCCCTCGCATGCTGGATGTTCGCAGACGGTCGTCTCGCCAGCGTTACAAGGCGCTGCTATCCCAGCAGGTCTCGCTGATTCGCCGCCAGGTCGATGAGTGACGCAGGCGTGCCATCCGCCGGGATGGCCTCATCCGCTGGGCCGCCCTGTGCCAGCGCCGCCTCGAGCTTCTTCCTCAGTCCTGCAGGCGTCGCAGGGTGCGCCATGAGGACATGCCGAAGCCTCGTTGCAGCGTCCGGTCTGCCTGCTCGCTCGTGTGCGTTGGCGACCAGCGACAGGCACTGTGTCTGACCGACCTCAGGCACCTTGTCGAAGACGTCGTGCTCTAGGCTGCACAGGAAGTACGTGGCTGCCCCCTCGTGGTCGCCACGCCTCGACGCGTTGTCGCCCAACAGCGCGTACACCTGGTTGAGGCCCATGCCACCGTCGGTGTCGTGAGCCAACGCCAGTGCCTGGCGCAGGTAGACGGCGGCTTCATCGAGCCGATCCAGCCCGTTGAGCATCCCGCCGAGGTTCGCGAGGGTCGTGCGCTGGTCGGAGCGTTGCCCCATGTGCCTCGACAGCGCCAACGCCTCGAGGTTGTACTGCTCGGCAGCTGCCTGGTCACCCTCCGCTCCTGCCACCATGGCGAGTGCGGTCAGCGCTCCGCCCTCGAGGCGGGCGACCCGAGCGCCGCAGCGATGGCGTGCGCCAGTCCCTCCGCGTTCTCTACGTTGGCGAGCGGGACGGGTACCGCACCGTGAGCGAACGTCGAACCGAAGAGCTGCGCTGCGCGGAGCGCGAGTCGTGTCTTGCCGACGCCCGCCGGTCCCACCAGGGTCAGTAGCCGGCAGTCTTCGGTTCCCAGTCGTTCGGCGATGCTCGCCAGCTCCCGTTCGCGACCGACGAAGGACGTGAGCGGAGCAGTGAGCCGAGCATGCGTGGCGGGGCTGTCCTGCGGAGTCGCGAGTGCGGG
>Ga0123333_10004175_pt1 | contig 13629 bp, 4 predicted proteins | sample BioC12SIPDNA_3_FD_89957 | JGI IMG/M metagenome (GOLD analysis project Ga0123333, IMG submission 89957) | Anaerobic biogas reactor microbial communites from Washington, USA - Biogas_R2_B C12 SIP DNA | ecosystem: Engineered > Bioreactor > Anaerobic > Unclassified | place: Washington, USA...
GGACTTCGCCGCGATCTTCAACGGGACGGGCAACGAAACGTTGATCACCGAAATCGACTTCTACGGTGCCGGCCTGCGGATCGGCCTGGAAGGCGAACGCTACACCGCCAGCCGGCGCTGGCTGGTCTACGGCAAGACGCACGGCAGCTTCGTCGCCGGTGAGTTCACTGCGGACTATCGGCAAGGACAAAGCTTTGATCCGTCCGTGGTCGATACCAGCTGGGAGGCCGGTCGTATCGTTCCGATGCTGGACCTGGAAGTGGGAGCTGGTTGGCAGAGTCGCTGCGGCACGTGGCGGATCACCGGCGGCTACATGATCAGCGCCTGGTACAACTGCGTGAAAACCGACGAGTGGATCAGCGCCGTCCAGAACAACAACGTCGTCGGACTGGGTGACAACATGTCCTTCGATGGCCTGGTCCTGCGGTGTGAAGGCCGCTTCTAGATCAGAGCCAGACACACACACACACGCACACACACACACACACACAGATTGTAATTCATCGCACGAATGGGAGCCGGTCATCGACCGGCTCCTGTTGTTTCTTGGCATAGAGGTGTGGCGCATTCCGGACCGCATCTGTCTGGCGCGCAGGAACCGCCGCACCGCATCACATGGCCGGATCACCTGATCTGCGCTGTGCGTCCTCACCCCGGCTGAGCCAGCGCGACTCTGGATTCCCCGCGCCGCAATTCCTCCTGTCGCCCGCCGCTGCGCATTTTGCGGTGTCGCGCACACTACCTCGACACAGCCCCCATCGCTTCCCCAGCTGGGTGCTGGATAAAGCAGTTGGCTGCTGGCAGATTCAACAAACTGATAGACGCCGTTGCGCCAAGACTGTTCAATACGCTTGCGGGACGTGCCCAACCACCTCTTTTGGCAGCCTGGTCTTTGGGCCACGCGATGGCGGCTGCCTGGCTATCGTCAGCGACTGCTCCGGCATTCCCTCGGAGCCTTCCAGCGCGTCCCTGGGGCGCGAGCCCGCATGTTTTCAATCGCCATGGCAGTTGTTGACTATCGCGCCGCAAAGCATTACCATCCCCCCTATATTTTCCACTTGGCGCATTTGCTCTGTCTTCCGTTCCTGTTGGCCGTGTCTGTGCTGCGCGCCGGTATTGAGGCAATGGATCTGATGCCCTGTTCGCTTGTGCAAAGAAGTGCGGTGCTCGCGTTGCGGCCGTTGCCTATTTGGAGGAATCTCCCGTGAATCACCGAACTGCTGATGATCGAAGTGTTTCGTCGCGCGTAGGCCGGAAGAGTCGTCTGAAGGCGCGTCGTGAAGCGCGTCAGTGGGCGTGGCATCGCCGGATGGCGCGCGATGCGCGCGTGGAGTCACTGGAACCTCGCCTGTTGCTGGCGACGTACGACGGGCTGTATCCCAACGTGGGGATGGATCTGCGCACGCTGCACGAAGAGTATCTGCAGCACGTGGCAGCGGGCGGTGCGGCGGGAGCGTTCGACACATCGAGCAGTGCGAGTGCGAAGAACCTGTGGGTACAGGGGGACGCGGTGTATTCGACCGTGCGAGTCGCGGGCGATTTTGGCAGCGTGTTGGACCTGTTGCAGGGTGCCGGGTTTGCCGTGGCGGCCAGTAACTCCGAAGGGGGCGTGATCGAAGGCTACCTGCCGCTGGGGGCGCTGGGCGCAATCGCCACGGCGACGGGGGTTGCGTCGGTGATGCCTGTGACTTTTCTGGACCCGACGGACGGTCAGGGATCGGCGGCGAACGAGGCCGAGTGGGTGTTGCTGGCGGATTACACGAAGGGTCTGTTCGACGTGGACGGCACGGGAGTGACCGTCGGTGTGATCTCCGACAGCGTCTCGCGTGTGGCGGGCGGGCTGGCCGATTCGGTGGCGTCGGGGGATCTGCCGGCGGGGATTCCGGTGTATCTGGAGGGGCCGGTTGACGGGCTGGACGAAGGGCGGGCGATGCTGGAGCTGATTCACGACATCGCGCCGGGCGCCGATCTGGCGTTCGCCTCTGGAGCAGGCGGTGACGCGGCGATGGCGGCTGCCATTGCCACCCTTGTCGCCAACGGTGCGGACATCATTGTGGACGACCTGAACGGTCTGTCGACCGAGCCGTTCTTCCAGGACGGGCTGGCCGCCCAGGCGGTGCAGGCGGCAGTCGCCGCGGGTGTGACCTACTTCAGTTCTGCCGGCGATTGGGGGCGGAGCGGTTACGAAGCGGCGACGAACTTGAAGGCCTACAGTGATCCATTTCCAGACCTGGTGGAAATTGGCGCCGGCGTCTATCACGACTGGAACGGCGCGGACGATGTGACGCAGACCATCACGTTGGCGCCGGGGGTGACGGACATCGTCTTCCAGTGGGATGATCCGTTCGGAGCGGTGACGTCGGATATGGACGTGTGGTTGGTCAATGCGGATGGCACTGCGGTGCTGGATGCGGGACTGGAGTTCAGCATCGCCAACGGCGAGCCGCGTGAGTTCCTGCACTACAACAATCTCTCGGGGGCACCGATCACGGCGCAACTGGTGATCCAGCGGTTCAGTGGTACGGATGCGGCCCGCTTCAAGTGGATCGGCTTCAACGCGCCAACGGTGGTCGAGCACCTGGACGTGGCGGGCGCGTTCAACAATCCGCACAACCCGGGTCACAACGGCACAGAGCAGGCGATCAGCGTGGCGGCGACCAGTTGGCAGACGCCGACCACGCCGGCATCCTATACGGCGCAGGGACCGGTCACCCGCACGCGGGACGCAGCCGGCAATCCGATCGGGCTCCAGTTGATCGAAAAGCCGGACCTGACGGCCGTGGACCAGGTCACTACTTCGGTGCCCGGCTTCGCTCCACTGGTCGGCACGTCCGCGTCCGCCCCGAACGCCGCGGCTGTTGCCGCGCTGCTGCTGCAGTACCAGACAACGCTCACTCCGGCCGAGATACGGACGACTCTCGTCGACTCGGCCACCGACATCGGGGAGGCCGGATTTGACTACGTGACCGGCCACGGCCTGATCCAGTCGCTCGACGCCATGCTGGCATTGACGAACCGCGTCCTGCCGCTGGTGGGCGATCGCGACTTCGCCGATCAGGACGACACGTTCGTCCTGACGCTCTATACCGGCGCTGATACCGACCATCCGTTGCTCGAATCGCCGCTGCTGGAAGTGACGCTCAACGGCGTCCTGCTCGGACGGGTCGAGCTGGCGGCGCTGGATCTGGTCACCATCGACGCCCGCGGGGGGAGCGACATCCTGATCGTCGATCAGTCGAACGGCCTGGTGACGGTGCCGATCCAGTACGAAGGGGGCACCGGCGCGAGCGATCGGCTCATCCATACCGGCGATCCTGGGGTAGAGATGCACGGCCATTACACGACGGCCCCGAGTACCGCCACCGGCCATGCCGGACTCCTGTCCTACAACGATGGTGCGGTGCAGATTGCGTTCACCGGTCTGGAGCCGGTCGAGGATCTCGTGCCGGCGGCAACGTTGGCGATTGACGACACGATCGATGCGAACGTCATCAATGTGGTGGATGGTGCGCTGTCGACGGTACCCGACCCGGTGACGTTGGCACGGGAGACGACCTACGAAGTGAACTTCGGCGGGCTGGCCGAGTCCATCCAGTTCCGCAACAAGGTTGAGGTGACGGTCAATGCGCTCGGCGGAGACGACCTGATCACGGTGAACATCGCGCCGCTCTCAACCGATGATGCCTTGGACGCGCTGATCGTTCACGGCGATGCCGGGGCGGACACCTTTCACATTCAGGCGGACCAGCTGGTCCCCGACGCGCGGCACGTGTTCCGAGGCGACGCGGGGGTGGACCTGTTCAACGTGTCCCTGGCCACGGGGGCGACTGTCGTCGGCAGCAGTGTCCAGATCGACGGGGGGGCGGACGACAACAATACGAGCAGTCGCGACACGGTGAGCGTGAGGGACGGCGGTGGAGCCCGCACGATGGCCTGGACGTATCAGTCCGCCAGCAGCGGCGATCTGGTGCTGGACATCGACGGCGGCGCGCCGTTGCAGATCACGACGACCGAGCAGGTGCTGTGGACCGGTGACGCGGCCCACGACGACGTCGTGACGCTCTTCGGCACGGCGGGTGACGACGATCTGACAGTCGCGCCCCTGTCGGCCAGTGCGGTGCTCGCGTTCCTGAATGGAAACCCGTGGGGTGGCCCGGCCGATGCGGACGCGTTTACCGCCGCGTACCCGGGTCTGGCCGGGGGCGGGGCCGGTCCCGACATCCTGATCGAAGGCCTGGCCCAGACCGGCCTGAGCGTGGACGGCAACGGCGCCGTCAATGGCGACCAGTTGTACGTCTACGCCCCGAGCGAGCTGGATCTCGTCGACCCGGCGACGACCGTGGCGCCGTTCGGCCTGCTGGGGGCCGGCGTCATTATTTCCGGCTGGGGCACCGGCAACGCCTACGACGGCATCATCGTGACCGACGCGCTGGTCGCCATCCAGAACGCCGTGGCCGGACCGCTGGTTGCCGTGAACATCAACACGGCCAGCTTCCGGCAGGTGGCAGACAGCTTGACGCCCGGCCTGATCGTCAACACCGGTTCCGAGGCCTTGCCGTCGTCCTCGGGTGTCGCGGACGACATCACGGCTCTGCAGTCGTACGACATCGCCATCAGGATCAACGGTGGCGATCCGGACCCGGCATTTGCGCCGCAAGGGGATCGGTTGTCGCTCACGACTGTGGGGGAGATCAATGTTTACAGCGACAAGGCGGTTCCCCCCGCGGTGACGATCACGACGTCCGATCCAGCCTCGGGCTTGCTGTCCAAGGCGCTCACCTGGAGTTCGATCGAGGACGTGGTGCTGACGCCCGGTCTGACCAGTCAGACCGTGAATCTGATCGGCGACAACAACGATCCGGAAGTCGATCAGAACGATCACTTCGTGGTGGTGGGCGCGGATGTCGATTCGACGCTGCCCGCACTCGGTGCGCTGGCGGGCAATCCGGCCTTCAATCCGACGGGCGCCGTGGCCGATCCGCGGTTTGAGATCGACACCGATGGCGCCAACGAGTTCTTCCTGATGATCAACGGCAGCGCGCCGATCGGGTTCCGGAACGTCGTGTTCTTGAACGTTTTCGGGGACGACCGGAACCCGGCGCCGGGCACGCCCAGCGTCGGCCCGGACGACATCGACACGCTGGAACTCACCCCCTATGCCGACAACACGCCGGCAGGGTGGGGCATCGACGTGCGGTTCGACGAAGGTAATCCGGTCCAGGACGACGGCGCGGCGGCCGATCTGCTGATCTACCACACGGTCCAGCATGTCGGCGTGTCGGAAGACATCGTGGTCCGGCCGTCGGGTGCCGAGCGTGGTGAGGTGCGCGTCACGAACGGCGCCTTCGGCACGCCCATTGTGGCGATCAGCTACAGCACTAACCTGGATCTGATCGTGCTCGATGACGACGGCGATCTGAGCGACACGGACACGCTGCGGCTCCAGGGCACCAACGCGGACAATCCGGGCACCAGCGGCGACGACCGGGTGATCGCTGATTTTTCCGCGGCGGGCGACGTGGCGCACCCGCTGGTGGTGGTCAGTGATGCCAACCCGGTCAATCCGCTGGAGCCGATTCTCTACCGGGTGCGGGACTTCCAGGGGTTTGACACGGTGACCCTGGACACACTGGGAGGCGCGGACACGATCAGCGTGATCGGCCGCGCGGACAACAGCCTGTTGGTCAACGTGTTGAGTGGCGGCGGCAGCGACACGATTCTCGTGGCACCGGCCCAGGCCGCCGGCGCGGGCCTGTTCGTCAACGTCGACGGCGGCGCGCCGTACACCGGTGACGCGCTGGTGATCGCCGATCTGGACGCGGCGGGCAACCCGGTTCAGCTCGGCGCCGACGACTTCGTGGTGGTCGGTCGCGGCCGCGTGCCGGATGCCGGCACGGTGCAGACCTATCGCAGCGGCGTGCGGACCCCCGGCATCGCCTACGAGAACGTGGAGATTGTCGCACCGCACGTCGCGGGGGGCGACAACCTGCTGATCCTCGGCCCGGACCGGTACGAGTCGAACGAGTTCCGCCAGACGGCCACGTACCTGGGATCAGGCGCGGCGCTCAATGTGCGGGACCTGTCGATCTTCCCGCATGGCAACGAGCATCTCGGGGTGCCGGCCGATCAGGATTACTACCGCGTGGTGGCGGCCGAGACCGGGATCCTGGACGTCCTGGTCCACTTCCACATCTATGACGCGGGGCTCTTTCCCGCCGGTGGCGATCTGAACGTCGAAGTGGTTGACGGGAACGGGAATGTGATCGGGGGGGCCGGCACGTTCGGCAACGCGGATGCGACGCCGGACGCGCGCGTCCGTATCCCGGCCGTGGCCGGGCAATCGTACTACGTGCGTGTGTTCGGCGCCACGGCGGATGTGATCAACGGCTACGATATGACCATCCTCCACACCGCCCTGCCGGTGCCGTATGGCATCGAGCTGGTCGATCTGCCGGTCGATCCCGGCTACGACACCACTCAGGATCCGCCGGCCAGCAACAGCGATACGGGGCGTTCGCATCTGGACGACGTGACGGCCGACAACTCGCCGGCCATCATCGTGCGGCTGGATGACGGTATCCTGCGGCACGATCTGCCCGGCAATGGCACGGACGGCTCGCCGCCGGACGAAGTGATTGCGATTCCCTTCAACCCGTCACTGGATCCCGCTTCCACCGCTGCCGGGTTCCGCGTGGCCATCTATGTGGAAGGTGATCCGCAGCAGCCGGGGGTCAGCCCGCAGACCGTCATCGGGTACGCGCTACCCGGGGCGGTCGAGGGGGTCTATGTGTTCGACTTCGACGATGCGGTCGTGCCGGACGCCGTGGATCTGGTGGACGGCAGCCATTTCATCTCGGCGCGGGTGGAGATCATCGATCCGGCCACGCCCACCCAACGCGGATACGGCGCGCGCAGCGCGGCGCTGGAGATCGTCATCGACACGGAGATTCCTCTCATCAGTTCGCTCGACCTGGTCGACGATGGCCTGTGCCCGTACGCTCCGGACCACGTCACTAACAACACGTCCCCGTCGTTCCATGGCTACGCCGAGGCGAACTCGATCGTCCGTTTCTACCTGGATCTCAACGCCAACGGTACGCTGGAACTGGATGTCGACCGGCTGCTGGGTGAAACCGTGGCCGTGCCGTATGACGGCAACAATCAGTTCCCGAACGGTTACTACACGTTCACCACCCCGGTGGATCTCAACGATCCGGCTCTGGGGCTGCCCTACGACGGGTTGCGGACGATCTTCGGCACGGCTGAGGATCTGGCGGGCAACGTCACACCGGAGTCCGAGGCGTTCGTCGCGCGGTTCTTCCTGGACACGCAGGGACCGCAGATCACGAGTGTGATCGTGACGAGCGACCCGACATACGATCTGTTCGATCCGAAGCCCAGCACGTCTGGCCCCACGCCGCTGGTCGACAGCCTGACGATCAACGTGCGCGACCTGTCCAATCGCGAGTCGCCCGACCTCCTGCACCCGGCCCTGGTGGCCGCGATCGCCACCCACCCGGGATACTTCCAGGTGGTGGGCGATGCGAATGGCATCATCCCGATCGAGTCGGTCGCGTTCGTCACCGCACCGGTGGTCGGCGGGGCGCCGGCGACGGGCAGCATCGTGATCACGTTTGTCGACCCGCTGCCCGACGACCGCTACACCCTGATCGTGGCGGACGAATTGATGGATCCGGCCTGCAACAGGCTGGATGGCGAGTCGAATGCGGATGAGCCGCACGAGACGGTGCTGTTCCCGACCGGTGACCGGGTACCGGGCGGCGACTTCGTGGCACGCTTCACCATCGACAGCCGGCCGGAGATCGGTGTGTGGGCGGCGGGCAACGTGTGGGTCGACACGAACGGCAATATGACCTTCGATCCCACAAACGCCGATTACACCAACCGGGACATCATCTATCAGCTGGGTTACACCAGCGACGATGTGTTTGCCGGCAACTTCTCCGCGTTGCCGGGGGACGTGGCCGATGGCTTCGACAAGCTGGCCGTCTACGGCAAGGTGGGGAAGGTCTGGCGGTGGCTGGTGGACACCGACAACAACGGTGTCGCGGACATTGAGCAGATCGACCCGTTGAATATCAACGGCCTGCCGGTCGCCGGGGAATTCGACGGCAATGTCGCCAACGGTGACGAGGTCGCTCTGTTCACCGGCACGACCTGGTACTTCGATCGGAACCACGACTATCGGGTCGACGCGGACACGGCGCTGGTGACAGCCATGCGCGGCTATCCGATCGTGGGCGACTTCGACGGCGACGGATTCGACGACCTGGCGACCCTGACGGACGACCGGTTCCAGGTCGACCTGGCCAACGGGGTGCTGCGCGGGTGGGACGGCGTGGCCGACCACACCTTTACGTACGGCTATATCGGCGTGCGTGCCCGGCCGGTTGCCGCGGATATGGATCAAGACGGGTTTGACGACTTCGGCGTCTGGGATCCCGACCGGTCTGGTACGCTCCCCCGGGAAGCCGGCGAGTGGAACTTCCTGGTCTCCAACGGCGCTTCGGTGCTCGATCGGATCGAGGTGGATCCGATCACGGGCGGCCACCGTGTGACGTTCACGCCGGTTCCGTTTGGACCTGACATGTACGCCAAGTTCGGCGATGATTACGCCCTGCCAGTGGTGGGCAACTTCGATCCGCCGGTGACGGGTGGCGGCAGCGTCAGCAAGCCGGGTGGCAACCTGCACACCAATCTCCACCTGCCGCTGGACGTCAACGACGATGGGTTTGTTACCCCGCTCGATGCGCTCCTGGTGATCAATCGCCTCAACCAGGACGGCGGGGGACGCCTCTCCGGCCTGGCCACGTCCCAGCCCTATCTGGATGTCAACATGGACGGATTCCTGTCACCGATCGATCCGCTGATAGTGATCAACTACTTGAACAGGAATTCCGGCGGTGGCGAAGCGGAAGGAGAGTTGCAGGGCGCGGCCGCGTATAACTCGGCCGCTGTGGCGCTCGACAACGTGCTCGACGACACCACGCCGTGGGCCGGTGAGTCCGCACTCGCCAACGTGGTGGTTCTGGGGGACGCGATCCGCGGAGCGGGCATCACGGTGGTCCAGACCGCGGTGGCCAACCCGCAGGCGGCCGTGGTCGGCTACACGGCATCCGTCGGGTACCTGCCGTTTGCCGCGCAGGAGCTGTGGCTCGAATCGGTCGGGGACGAAGCGCTGCGCGAGTACCTTGAAGCGGCTCAAGAGCCGGGACTCCTGGACACCCTGTCCCTGGACGACCTACTGTCCCAGGCGGCCGTCGATGTGCGCGATGCAGCACGGTCCGCCGTCGACGAAGTGTTCCAGCGCTGGAATCAGGCCTGAGAGTGCCTGACCAGCAGATCACGACGGGCACGCGCTCCACTGGGGCGCGTGCCCGTTTTCTGTGCGTCGACCTGCCTTCGCGCCGCTGCCGTTTACGGGAGATCCGTGAAGCGGCATTGCGAATGGGTAACCATCGCGTTGTCCTCTTCATACGTCACGAGGTAGATCCCTTGGAAGCACTGGAGCACCTCCAGCACGTCGTGCACCTGCTGCGAGATGTCGCCCATCGGGTCCTCATCGTCCGGCTCGGCGTCGAGATCCTGGTCCTGCTGCAGCTTCAGACCGTAGTCGATCCACGGTTGGAGCGCCGCGATCAGGCGGGCGAAGTCCAGATGCCCGGCGGCCGCCAACGGCCGATTGATGTTAGCCAGCGGGCCCTGCCCCTGCAGCGATGTGTCGGCGATCAGCCGCGCGGTGAAACGTGGCAGGTAGGACGTGACCATGACCCGGTTGGAGAGTCCGGCGTTGAGGGCCAGCTGCGCGTCCAGGCCGGTCTCGGCCGGCAGGGGATAGTAGTACACCGTGCCGCCCGAGATGTCCTTGGACTGGGGCTTGGTCAGCGTCCGGGCGGGGATTTCCTGCGGAAACGCGTCCTCCAGTTCACCGACCGAGAGCTCGTGGAGCTTGTCCCAGATCTGCTGGGCGATCCGGAGGTAGTCACTGAAGGCCGAACGCACGAGCCCCGCATCGCTGACGCCCATGGCCATCCCGATCTCCAGCATCGGCAAGGCCGTGTCGGATGGCGGCATGGCGGCATGCCACGCCGGGCTGGTCGACTTCGCGTCCAGTACCAGGGCGATCTGGCCGTCGGCAAAGGCAGGCAGCAACTTGTCCTGGGTCACCTGCGCCAGCTGAGCAAAATACGGCTGCAGCTCCTCGCGCAACTTTTCGAACGCCTCACGTTGCCCCAGGTCGCCATTCTCGGCCAGGATCCTCTCGGCGTAATACACAGCGCGCGATACCAGCTGCACCAGGACGTCCAGCTGTTCGGGATCGGACTTGCCCCGCGCCGCCCAGAAGGCGATCGGGTCGCCACCGACGTAGTTGAGTATGGTCAGATTCTTGGAGGCGTCCAAGGCGCTCTCCGTGGTCCAGGAATACGCAAAGGTCTCCACCCCTTCCGGTGTCAAATAGCTGTAGGCCGACTGCGCACCCGGCTGGACGGCCTTCGTCTGGAGGTATTCCGTCATCTTGTCGAGGTCGGCGGCCAATTCCTCTTCCAACTCCTCGCTCAACCCGGCCATCGGCAGCACTTGGCTGATCAGCGCGCTGAGCTGATCGATCTGGCCCTCCACTCCGCTGGCCTGCGCCGTAAACGCCGCACTGGCATACGACACCTGAATGATCGCCTTGTCCGTGGCCTTCCGGAGCGGCGCCATCTCACTGCGGCTGTACAACAACGATCCCTGGCCGAGTTGTGCCAGATGCTTGTTGTCTGCGCCGAGCGACACGATCAGGTATTTGTCGCGCACGCCGATCGAGATCACCAACTGGATCGTCGACAGCCTGGTCATCATCTGCTGCACCTGCTCCGGATCGACTCCCTGCGCGTGCTGCAGAATCAACAGCCAGGGCACCAATGAGCCGTCAAGACGCAGTGTCAGGAACTCCGCATTGCCGATCTTCTCGCGCGTCACACGCTCCTGCATTCCCATCACCGTAGCGGTCAGCCATTCCTCCAGCCGCTTGATCTGCGCGGTGGCCGCCTCCGGATCGCTGAGCTTCGCCCCGATCATCAGCACTGGGACCGTAAGCTGGTCCCCCTTGCTGTTGAGCACTTCCAGTACCCGGCTGAACTGAGCTGCCTGTATGTCGTCGAACTCGCCGTTGGCCAGAGCCTCCATCTGAGCCGCCTGCGATGCCGCATTGATCTCGTCGATCAACGCCAGCGCGTCGCCGAAATCGGCTCCACCGTACACGAAGAGCTCCTGTGAGACGGCGTCTTTGAGCATCGCAAGCAGCTGCTGATTGGCCGGTTGCTCGACCGCCATCTTGAGTGCGGCAAGCTGGGGAAGCTGGGGGTCCTGCCACTGCGTCAGCACCATGTTCCAGCCGGACTGTACGATCGGGAGTTGCTGGAGCTTAGCGATCGCCTGGCTGGTGGCGATCTTGTCGTACACTTCGCGCATCCGCAGCCCGGCCGCGTAGAATGCGACGTCGTCGGGCACGAAGGCCAACGAAGTCGTGTCCTGCAGCGCATCGGCGGCTTGCGCCGAGCATGGCGCGCCCAACGGCAGTACGGCGAGTACGGCGGAGAGCACGAACACAAACAGACGTGGCAGCATTCGGGACTGAATTACGCGCAGCATGACTTTCTCCCACCTGAATGTCGGAAACGAACGACGCCTGGCTATGGGCGACTACCCTCGGCGCACCCGGAGAGTTTCAGCGTCCACACAATGGCCACCCATTGTTTGACCTCTTCGAGCGCTTGTAAAGACGGGACCGGGGTGTGCCTCGGCGGCGCGATCAGGGAGACGCGATGCGGAGATGGCGAAACCATACCGCTTCGCTGTGATTCTGCAGTCCGATGAAGCCGCGTGTCAGACGTTCGGCCAACGCCGGGAATGTGTGCTCGGTCGCGTCCAGCACAACCTGGCCGTTGTGCGTGATGGTGTAGTGGTGACCGACGCAGCAGATCTCGAGCGAGTTCCACATGCCGGGCGGTCGGGCCGTGCCTTGTGCTGCGGGGGCAATGGCGTAGAGACTGGCGGTGAACTGGTAGGGCTTCAGATCGCTGTAGCGGGGCGCGCTGTCGTCCAGGATCTGGACCTCGATCCCGGATCCGGGACCGTGATGGTTTCCGTCGCTCGGTACGCGCACGTACACGCCCGAATTGCCCCCTGCCTGCACGCGATACTCCAGACGCAACCGGAAATCGCTGTACTGCGCGCTGCTGCGCAGCCACGGACCCTCCTGCCCGGTGCATTCGAGCAGCCCCTCCGCCGCTCGCCAGCAGCGGGCGGCATCGGCGTCGGCACCTTCCCAGCCACTCAGATCGCTGCCATTGAACAGCGAGGTGAACCCGGTCTCGGTCACCTGCATGTGCGACACGGCGAGCGACGATTGGGAATCGCCGGCAACGCCGATGGCCAGCAATCCGTCCGTCCGGTCGCCGCACGTGATGGAACTGACACGCGTCCCGTTGACCGTCGTGGTCGCGCAGTTGCCGCACAATTCGATCCGCAGATGGTGCCACGTCGGGCAGGTTGCCTGGCCGCGCGACGTACGCCGCCACCGCGCGCGGGGGGCGGCCGCAGGTTGGCGCAAGCGGGCGGCGGGGCCGCACACCGCTGCGCCGCCGGGTGCCATGTCGGCGCGGAAGTAGAAAATCGGTTCGACCGGCTGCGGTCCCAGCATGCAGTAGTCCATTTCCCAGACGCAGTCGCCGAACCGATAGTCGCTGACGACCAGCTGTGTGCCGCCACGCAGTTCCAGGCGCGCAGCGTCGCGCGCGAGGGTGCCGGCCAGCAACTTCCAGGGGGTGGCATGCGGCCCGAGCACCAGCGGCAGCCGGTAACCAGCCTCCTCGGCCTCCTGCGCCTCCTCGGCGCGCATCGTGGACGGCAAGGCGAAGAGGAACAGCAGCAACAGGCCGCAGCGCAGCGGCCCGGCACACAGTTGGTGGGAAGCCGTACTCATGAGCACCTACAGCTTGAACCCGGGTGGGAACCCGGGTGCGTTGGGGACCACCGGGGGCACCGCACAATCCCGCCGGCACCGCATGACCATCGTGTCCTCGTTGCCCACCTCGTTGAAACGCACTTCGTCCATGAAGTTCATCATCAGCACCAGGCCACGCCCCTCAAGCTGGTCCAGCGTTTCCGGGTCGTGACGGTTGGGCACACGTGCGATATCAAAACCGCTCCCCTGATCACGAATGATGAACACGGCCTGGTCCAGCGAAATGTCGGCCTTCACCTCCGTCACGCGTCCCGCATACGGCTCCTGGGAGCGACGCTCCTTGACCAGCTGCGAGACGTAGCCTTGCCGCAACTGGCCCCGCGCCTCCAAAACCTGCTCGCGATCCATCTCCAGATTCCCGGCCAGCATGGCGTTGAACATCGCCTCTTCCAACGCGATCCCGGCGTGCATCCGCCCCGTGGCGTCGCAGCAGCGCATGTCGGCCAGCGTCTGTTGCAGCAGGTCGACCAGCGGCGGGATCAACGCCGGATCGTTGTCCAGCGCGAACCGGTACTGGGTGTTCTGGAGGCGACTGAAGAGCCGCGAATAGCTGCGATCCGCTTTGGAGACAGCCAACACCTGCTCCACCGTCTCCTGCA
>Ga0123333_10004177_pt1 | contig 13622 bp, 14 predicted proteins | sample BioC12SIPDNA_3_FD_89957 | JGI IMG/M metagenome (GOLD analysis project Ga0123333, IMG submission 89957) | Anaerobic biogas reactor microbial communites from Washington, USA - Biogas_R2_B C12 SIP DNA | ecosystem: Engineered > Bioreactor > Anaerobic > Unclassified | place: Washington, USA...
GAGGCGCGCCTGATCCCCATCTACACCTTCAACGACATGTCCGAGCTGTACTTCAAGTAATGCCATTTGCTTACCCTGTGCCCATACATTGCGGGCACGGGGTAAGTTCATCCCATCCTTTCGCCGGGAGGGGGGCATCCCCTCCCGGCGTGCTGTCAAATACTGAATCAAAGTGTTGAGTTTAGTATCCGTATAGTAAGGAGGCACCATGCTTCGCTACACCCTGCGGCGCATATTGCAGGCCATCCCCATGCTGTTCATCATCGCGGTGCTGTGTTTCGGGCTGATCCAGCTGGCCCCCTACGACGCCATCGACACCCTCACCCGGCCTGACATGGCGCCCGAGGTGATTGAGGCCATCAAGGTGCGCAGCGGCCTGGACCAGCCGGCGCATATCCAGTTTATCAACTGGCTCAAGCGCATGGCTGTGGGCGATCTGGGCTACTCGCTGATCAACCACCAGAGCGTGGCCACCGACCTGGTGGCCCGCCTGCCCAACACGCTCATCTTGGTGCTGCCCAGCTACCTGCTGGCGCTGCTGATCTCGGTGGTGCTGGGCCTGCTGGCCGGTGCCAACCGCGGCCGCCCGGTGGACAAGGTGATCGACGCCTTTTGCGCCTTTGGCATGGCCACGCCCACCTTCTGGATCGGCATGATACTAATCTACGTGTTTGCCTACCGGCTCAACCTGGTACCGGTGCTGGGCATGTACACCCTGGGGGCCGAGCGCACGACCGCAGACCTGATCTGGCACATGATTTTGCCCTGCTCGGTGCTCACCTTCGGCTTTTTGCCGGACACCATCCGCTTTGTGCGCAGCTCCACCATCTCCCAGATGAAGGAAGACTATGTGATGGTGCAGCGCGCCTTTGGCGCGCCCAAGGCGCAGATACTGGTGCGCCACGTGATGAAAAACGCGCTGCTGCCCATCATCACGCTGGTGGGCATGTCGCTGCCCATTCTGATCACGGGCGCCTTTATCACGGAGTCCATCTTCTCCTGGCCGGGGGTCGGCACCTATTTTTTGCAGGCCATCAAGTCGTTTGACTACCCGGTCATCATGTCCGTGATGTTGTTTTCGGCGGTGGCCGTCATATTGGGCAACCTGCTGTCGGACATCCTTTACGGCCTGGTTGACCCGCGCATCAAGGCGATGAAGTGAGGTAACAAGATGAGTACAAGGCGCATCCGTCAGATCCTGGCGGAGTTTTCCCACAACAAGGCCATCCGCTTTGCGGTATTTTTTCTGGTGCTGATTTCCCTGCTGTCCATCTTTGCCTTCCTGTCGCCCTACGACCCGGACCAGATCAACATCCTCAACAAGTTGCAGGGCCCCAGCTGGGCGCACCCCTTTGGCACGGATGACCTGGGGCGCGACTACATGACCCGCGTGCTGTACGGCGGGCGCATCTCGCTGGTGGTGGGCGTGGTGGCCATGGGCATCTCCACGCTGATTGGCACCACGGTGGGCGCGGTGGCGGGCTACTTTGGCGGGCTGATTGACAATGTGCTCATGCGCATCGTGGACATCATCTCCTCCATCCCGTGGATGATTCTGGTCACCATCATCAGCATTTACCTCAAGCCCGGCCTGCAGACCATCATCCTGGTGATTGGCCTGTTCACCTGGATGCGCATCGCCCGCCTGGTGCGTGCGGAAACGCTGAGTATCAAGGAGCGGGAGTACGTGCTCTACGCCAAGGCCATCGACCAATCCCACTTCTTCACCATTTTCCGCCATGTGGTGCCGGCGGTGATGCCCACCATCGTGGTGGCCGCCACCACGGGCATCGCCAACGCCATCATGATCGAATCCTCCCTCAGCTTCCTGGGGCTGGGGGTGCAGCCCCCCATCTCCTCCTGGGGCAGCATGCTAAACCGCGCGCAGTCCGCGCTGGAAAAGGCGCCCTACATGGCCATCATGCCGGGCATCATGATCATTTTGACGGTGTTTTCCTTCAACAAGCTGGGCGACCTGATCCGCATCTATGTGGAGCCCAAGGCGCTGGACAGATAGGAGGCAGACGATGAACAAGCAACCCCTCCTGGAGGTCAAGGGCCTCAACACCACCTTCATGGTATTAAAGCAGGCGCTGCCCGCCGTGCGCGGCGTGGACCTGCATGTGGATGAAGGCGAGATTCTGGGCATCGTGGGCGAGTCGGGCAGCGGCAAAAGCGTAACGATGAAGTCCATCATCCGCATGCTGCCCGGCAGCGCCATCGTGACGGCGGACAGCGTCTCCTTTATGGGGGAAGAGCTGCTCACCAAGACCGAGGACGAGATGCGCGCCCTGCGCGGCGACGACATCACCATGATCTTTCAGGACCCGATGACCAGCCTCAACCCGCTGAAAACCGTGGGCTACCACATCACCGAGGTATTGCAGCGCCACCGCGGCATGACCGGCCAGGCGGCGCGCGAGGAGGCACTGGCCCTGCTGGATAAGGTAGGCGTGCCCTCCCCGCAGGAGCGGCTGGACCAGTACCCCCACGAGTTCTCCGGCGGCATGCGCCAGCGCGTGCTGATCGCCATGGCGCTGGCCTGCAAGCCCAAGCTGCTAATCGCCGACGAGCCCACCACGGCGCTGGATGTCACCATCCAGGCGCAGATTCTGGACCTGATCGGCGAGCTGCAAAAATCCGAAAACATGTCCGTGGTGCTGATCACACACGACCTGGGCGTGGTGGCCAGCCTGTGCCACCGGGTGTGCGTGCTGTACGGCGACATGGTGATGGAGGAGGGCAGCCTGGACGACATCTTCTACCGCACCGCCCACCCCTACACCGAGGCGCTGCTGGGCAGCATCCCCGCGCGCGCGCTGGAGAGCGGCACCCGGCTGATCCCCATCAAGGGGTACGCGCCCTCGCTGCTCAACCTGCCGCCGGGCTGCCCCTTCGCGCCCAGGTGCCCCAAGAAAATGCCCGTCTGCGATGAGCGCATACCTGACATGGTGCCCATCGCGCCCGGGCACAAAGTGCGCTGCGTGCTATACCGGGAGGTGAACCATGGCTGAAGCCCCTTTCATCGAGGTGCGCAACCTCAAAAAATACTTCCCCGTGCGCGGCAGCTTTGGCCGCAAGAAGTTGGTGCGCGCGGTGGACGACGTGACGCTGTCCATCCACCAGGGGGAGACGCTGGGCATCATCGGCGAATCGGGCTCGGGCAAATCCACCCTGGGCCGCACCATCACGCGCCTGTACGAGCCGACAGACGGCACCATCCTCTTCAAGGGGCAGGATACCGCCCGCTTTGAGGGCAAGGCCCTGGCCGGGTACAAGCGCAGCATGCAGATCGTGTTTCAGGACCCGTATTCCTCCCTCAACCCGTCGATGAACGTATTGCAGTTGGTGGCGGAGCCCTTGGACTTGGTGGACGACCTGCCCCGCGACCAACGGCGTGCGCGCGTGGTGGACATGCTGCGCCAGGTGGGCCTGGATGAGGACGTGCTGGAGAAGTATCCCCACGAGTTTTCGGGCGGGCAGCTGCAGCGCATCGGCATCGCGCGCGCCCTGATTGTCAACCCGGAGTTCATCCTGTGCGACGAGCCGATCTCGGCGCTGGACGTATCCATCGGCGCGCAGGTGATCAACCTGCTGCAGGATTTGCAGGCCTCCATGGGCCTGACCACGCTGTTTGTGGCCCACGACCTATCCATGGTGCGCCACATATCAAACCGCATCGGCGTGATGTACCTGGGCCGACTGGTGGAGCTGGCGCCCGCCGACCAACTGTACACCGACCCCCAGCACCCCTACAGCAAGGCATTGCTCTCGGCCATCCCCATTGCCGACCCCAAGCGGGCACAGGAGCAGCAGCGCCTGCGCCTGTCGGGCGATCCGCCCAGCCCCATGCAGCTGATCCCGGGCTGCGCCTTTGCCTCGCGCTGCCCCATCGCCAGGCCGGTGTGCACCAAGGTGCGCCCCGCGCTGGAGAATAGCGGCGAAGGCCGGCAGGTGGCCTGCTTTGCCGTGACCGGCTGGCCCGATATGCCAGCGGAGGATGCCCCGGCAGCGCCATAGGCGGCGAGTCAATCCCTATCGGTATCAACAGCACCGGCGAAAGATGCACCGGTGCTGTATTTTTATCCTTGCTATTGTGCCCAAAGCAGGTATAATGACCTTTGGAGGAGGATAGTATTGCGCAGCGGCGCGCGAAAGGCGCGCACCTCAGGTTGGGCCCAAATGCGGGCCCGAAGGTTTTATAGCGCAGGGCGGGTTGCCCTGTAGGTACAGCGGAGATGCTCCGCCGGCACTTGTATAAAACAACATGAGCGTAGTAAAAGTAGAACGGTCCTTGTAAAACAGACAAGTTGCTATATAGACGCGACCAAACGCCTATAGGTATTGACATAAAAGACACACCCAAGGTCAGAATAAACTCAATAATGGCGGGAATGTTCCATTACAGGTGCAATTAATTGTTTTGATGCGGCACGTGAGCGGCATCGCAATGATGAGCCTGATTTTTTTGTCCTGATGGGCAGAATAATCAATCCCCCAACGCAGCGATGACCGCGTGCAGCAGGAAAGGAAAACCCAATGAAACAACTGATTGTATTCACCCTTGTTATGGCGATGCTCTTGAGCGCCACCATCGCCCTGGCGGAGCCTGCCGTGCAGCTGCAAGGCGGCAACTACCAGGATGAGATGAAGATTCTCTACACCGCGGACCTGAGCCCCGAGGATGGCGCGGACAGCGTGGAGCGCATGGGCGACCATCCGGGCAGCCCCTACTTCAACCGGCTGGACTTCTACAACATGGAGGACACCGACACCCTGACCATCCTCACCAACTTCAAAACCCAACAGCAGACCAGCGAGTGGAGCTGCGGCGTGAGCAGCGTGCTGATGATGCTGGAGTGGTACGGCAAGTTGGGCGACTACAACGAGGAGAGCCTGGCCAAGTTCCGCAGCAACGGACTGACGCCCGGTGCCACCTCGCTTCGGCAGGCGCTGGAAATTTTTGAGGGCGTGGGCGGCTTTGATGTGTACAGCACGTTTGATGTGACCACTGAAAACGTATACGAGACCTTTACCCTCAACTACATCCAGGATACCCTCAAGCAAGGCAACCCCATCATGGTGGGCTGGAACGACTGGGGCGGCCACTGGCAGGTGATCATCGGCTACGACACCATGGGCACCGAGACCAACCAGGATGACGTACTCATCGTGGCTGACCCCTACGACACCACCGACCACAACCAGGACGGCTACGGCGTGTACCCGGCCGAGCGGTTCATCTACAACTTCACCTTCTACGACTTCTTCCCGGAGGAAGAGCTTAACGACATGTGCTTCATCGTGGCCACGCCCGCCAAGTAAGGCAAGCACCCGATAGCACAACCTCCTCCCCCACATCAGCCGCCGGCTCCCTGCGCAGGGCCGGCGGCTTTATTCGTCAAAAAGGTCCTGCGGACACTTTTTGCCGTTTAGGAACGATGGGCCGTTTGCCTCTCGCTTCGCTCCCGGGCGGCAAACGGCGCGGAAACCCTTGGCCGCGCCAAGGCTTGCGACCTGGCCGCACGTGCCGCCCAGGTCGATTGACAGCAAGAGGGCCTTGGCCCTCCTGCACCTCCCGGGGATTGTGGCCCGATCATTCTGCCCCTATGCGGAGCAAAAAGTTTCTGCATAATTTTTCTATAGTTAATTCCTGCCTAAAGTGCTGCACACAATAATTTCCAAAAAAGGCTTGCCATTTTCACCCGAATGGGGTATAGTAGGCACAGATTTAGCACTCAACACAATCGAGTGCTAACAATCCCAGTAAATGTCTTATGAGGAGGAACAACAATGCAAGTCAAACCCTTGGGTGACCGCGTGGTCATCAAGAACGTGGAAACCGAAGAAACCACCAAGAGCGGCATCATCCTGACCGGTGCTGCCAAAGAGAAGCCCCAGATGGCCGAAGTGCTGGCCGTCGGCCCCGGCGGCAACGTGGATGGCAAGGAGATCGTGATGCAGGTCAAGGTCGGCCAGAAGGTCATCTACTCCAAGTATGCCGGCACCGAAGTCAAGATTGATGACCAGGAGATCATCATCGTTCGTCAGAGCGACATCCTGGCCGTCGTAGAATAAGAATCACAAAGGAGCATAACAAATGGCAAAGCAACTGAAGTTCGGCGATGACGCCCGCAAAGCCCTCGAAAAGGGCCTGAATACCCTGGCCGATACCGTCAAGATCACTTTGGGCCCCAAGGGCCGCAACGTGGTGCTGGATAAGAAGTACGGCGCCCCCACCATCACCAACGACGGCGTGACCATCGCCAAGGAAATCGAGCTGGACGACCCCTTTGAGAACATGGGCGCGCAGCTGATCAAGGAAGTGGCCACCAAGACCAACGACGTGGCCGGCGACGGCACCACCACCGCCACGCTGCTGGCCCAGGCCATTGTGCGCGAGGGCCTCAAGAACCTGGCCGCCGGCGCCAACCCCATGATTTTGAAGCGGGGCATCGAGGCCGCCACCGAGGCCGCCGTGGAAGCCCTCAAGGAAATCTCCCGCCCCATCAGCGGCAAGACCGCCATCGCCCAGGTTGCCTCCATTTCCGCCGGCGATGAGGACGTGGGCCACCTGATCTCCGACGCCATGTCCATCGTGGGCAATGACGGCGTGATCACCGTGGAAGAGAGCAAGACCATGAAGACCGAGCTGACCACCGTGGAAGGCATGCAGTTCGACCGCGGCTACGCCTCCGCCTACATGGTCACCGATTCGGAGAAAATGGAAGCGGTGCTGGACAACCCCATGATCCTGATCACCGACAAGAAGATTTCCAACATCCAGGAGATCCTGCCCGTGCTGGAGCAGGTGGTGCAGCAGGGCAAAAAGCTGCTGATCATCGCCGAGGATGTGGAAGGCGAAGCGCTGGCCACGCTGGTGGTCAACAAGCTGCGCGGCACCTTCACCTGCGTGGCCGTCAAGGCCCCCGGCTTCGGCGACCGCCGCAAGGAAATGCTGCGTGACATCGCCACCCTGACCGGCGGCCAGGTCATCAGCGAGGAGCTGGGCCTGGACCTGAAGGAAACCACCATGGACATGCTGGGCCAGGCCCGCACCGTGCGCGTGGACAAGGAGAACACCCTCATCGTCGAAGGCGCCGGCACCAAGGAAGAGATCGAGGCCCGCATCAACCAGATCAAGGTGCAGATTGGCGAGACCACCAGCGACTACGACAAGGAGAAGCTGCAGGAGCGCCTGGCCAAGCTGTCCGGCGGCGTTGCCGTCATTCAGGTTGGCGCAGCCACCGAAGTGGAAATGAAAGAGCGCAAGATGCGCATCGAAGACGCCCTGGCCGCCACCCGCGCAGCCGTGGAAGAGGGCATCGTGCCCGGCGGCGGCGTGGCCCTGCTCAACGCCACCCAGAAGGTGCGCGATCTGCTGGGCAAGCATGCCGGCGATTCCAAGACCGGTGTAGGCATCATCCTGCGCGCCATGGAGGAGCCCATCCGCCAGATCTCTGCCAACGGCGGCATCGAGGGCAGCATCATCATCGACACCATCACCCGCAGCGGCAAGGCCGGCTATGGCTACGACGTGCTCAAGGGTGAGTATGTGGACATGATCGACCGCGGCATCATCGACCCGACCAAGGTTGCCCGCAGCGCGCTGCAAAACGCCGCCAGCGTGGCCGCCATGATGCTGACCACCGAGAGCCTGATCACCGACATCCCCGCGCCCGAACCGGCAGCCCCCGCCCCCGGCGGCGGCATGGGCGGGATGTACTAAGAACCGGCCCGGCTGAAAAGCCAATAGAGTACCCAACAGCGCACCGTCCGAAAGGGCGGTGCGCTTCATATATCAAAATGCATTGGGGCAATGAAGGGATATTCTTTTTCTACAACCAAAATTAAAAAACGTATTCATTACCTATCCGGAATAATAGAGCAGCATGCTGAGCTGCGCTTCCTCCGGGCCGGTATTTCGGTATGCGTGGGGAACATCCGCCAGAAAGCGGATCGAATCCTCCTTGTGAAGGGCGAAGGGCTGATCTGCCGCCACAATTTCCACCTGGCCTGCAAACACCGTGACATACTCCTCCGTACCGGGCAGGTGCGGCTCTGCCTGCAAGTGACCGCCCGGGACAATCACGATGCGGTAGGTTTCAAAGCCGCGCTGCTCATCAAAGCCAAAGGCAGGATAGTTCGTGTATTTGCCTCCGTCCGCAATGATGGGCTGAATGGCATCGGCAGAAAGCACCGATGCGGCTTGCGGGGCCTGCTCGATGAGGGAGGTGAAGGAAACCTTGTAGCCATTGGCTATCTTCCACAGAACAGATATGGTCGGGTTCGCGTCCCCTTTCTCAATTTGCGCCAGCATGCTGCGGGAGACCCCGGTCGCCCTTGCTGCGGCATCCAGGGTAAGCTTCTTCTGTTCGCGGATGTTTTTGATGTTCTGGGCAACTGGGCCGGCTTTTCGGTCGTCATGCTGGTCTGTACCTTTTTCTGCGTCACCTTGTCCGCAGTAATTCCCAAGATCAAGCTGCCCATGCTCTTGATTGGCACATTGTATATGCTGTGGCTTGCGTGGAAAACATTCAACAGTTCCTCCGAGATTCAGGAGGATCACTCGCGCAGCGGGTTTCTATCCGGGCTGCTGCTGCAATTCATCAACCCGAAGATATTCATTTACGGCATCGTGTCTATGGAGGCCTATATACTGCCGTACTACCAAGGCAAATGGGCTGAGTTAATCACCTTTGCCCTGCTGCTGGCGTTCATCGGATTTGTGTTCACCCTGTGCTGGGTGTTCGGTTCCGCGTTCAAGCTGCTGTTTTCAAAGTACGCGAAGGTGACAAACGCCGTGATGGCCCTGCTGCTGGTCTATTGCGCCGCATCCCTGTTTATTTAGCACGCAATCACCCAGCCGCAACGCCGGTGCGGGCATCACAGCTCCCCCGCACTATCCCTCCAGCACCCCAGCCCGCTGAGATATCAGCAGTTGAAAACGCTGCCTCATATCGAGGGGCAAAAGGGACTGTTCCACCATCCCCAGCATTTGGGGCACAAAGGACAGCATATTGATAAGCATCCTGTCCGCCGCCTTTATGCTGATGCCGCAGTTTTGCGCGAAAAGCAGAAAATCCTTGCGCCTGATGTTTGCCTTTTTGCCGTTGAGGGTGAGGGCCGTCTGCTCCTGATCCTCCGGCATGACGAGGTTGACGGGCAGCAGGTCGTAGGCGGGCGAGAGGGCATATTGCCCGCTGCGCTCCTCCGTTTCCAGCAGGGAAAAGTTTTTGAGGTGCATGTCGGAATTGCCGGCAACAAAGCAGAAGACAAGCCGCAGATACAGCTCGCTCAGGTCAAGCCCCGGCCTTGATGAATGGCGGGTGATGATGTTGGCGCAGCGCTCATAGGAGCCGCGGTACTTATCCTGCGTGAGGCGCAGATCCAACTGGCAAAAATCCTCCATCGCAAGCAGCCCGACAGGTACCCCGGGCGCAAATGTCCGGTCTACCCGCCGGGTGATATAGGCCCAGCCATCCTCCAGGCGGACCAGGGCATGGGGCACCGTGGCGATGCCGCACGCCTGCGCCATGGACATCACCAGATGCTCCGCTTCCGGCAGGGCCTCAAACTCTTTCACCTGGGGTTTCAGAATATAGCCCGCGGGGTGGTTCATGAGGGTCAGGCGCGGCTGCTTATCCGAGAACAGATGCATGGACAGCTTCTTTTGCACACCGGGCACCGTGACGCCTTTGTTGGTGCTTTCATCGACCAGGTGTTGAAAGGTTTCCTGGCTGATCTCTATTTGCGGCAGCGCTTTGGTGCCAAAGAAGCGCTTGATGCAGCGCGGGTGCCAGCCCGCGGCCTTTTGCGCATCCGCAAGGGGTCTGCCGCAATGTAGGCAGTTCATGGCCCCTCCTCGCGGATGCTGACGCAGCCGATGCAATCCCGGCAGGCGACCAGCAGCACGCCGAAGCGGTCACTCTTGTCCATTTTCCAGTTCCGGCCCACCACGTCCAGCAGCCACCCCTCGGGAATCAGCCCGTCAAAAAACGGGAAAAGCACCTTGGACGCATAGGCATCTCCCCTTAGGGGCAATGTGAGGGACACGACGGCCGCATGGGGCATTTTCAGGTAATCTGCGTCATACGCAAAGGAGTATCCGCTGTCCGTTTCCCGCAGCAGGCCCGCAAAATCCTCCCGCACATACACCCGGGCAGTTCTGAAAGCAGGCGTCATCCTTCCTCCCGCCTTCCCGGCACGGCCTTCATGCCAAACATGGCCAGCGCCTGGTTCACCTTGTCCATGCGCACGGTCTGCTTGCCCTGCTCCAACTCCCGCACAAAGCGAAGCCCCAGCCCCGAGCGCATGGCGAACTCCGCCTGTGTAAGGCCGGCAGCCTTGCGGCTGGTCTTGATAAACTCGCCAATCTCTTTCATATCGCAATTGTATACCCTATCGGGATAAAAGTAAATGATTTGCGATATTATATACCCGTTCGGGTATTATTCTCATTTTTCTTACAATAATATACCCTTTCGGGTGTATTTTATTGTATTATACTTACAATCGTCCCGATCGGTGCTGTCGCCTGTACCAATCGGACACAAAGCCTGCCGCCCCCGGATCATGGATGCAGGCAAGAGGGCCTGGGATGAACGCACGACCCGCTTTTTTGTGCGCATTTGATTGTAAAGGATTTCCCAAATGGGCGCGTTCCCTGTATAATGGTCGAAAACTGTATGCCCCGGTGACGAGGCGATGAATAAACAGGAGGGACATCATGGACTTACAACAAAACCTGCGCAAGTACGCCGAACTGATTTTGAAGGTGGGGCTAAACATCCAGCCGGGGGACAACATTCTGCTGCGGCTGGACGTGCACGGCCTGCCCCTGGCGCGGGAGATCGCCCGCCAGGCCTATCAGCTGGGCGCGCACCAGATACACCCGGTATTTTCGGATGACCAGATGACGCTGGCCCGCTTTCAGCTGGCGCCGGACGCCGCCTTTGACGAGTACCCGGCCTTCCTGACGGATTTTACCGAGGGCGCCTACCTGAACAACTACCACCTGCTCAGCCTGTTTGCGCCCAATCCGGAGCTGCTCAAGGAGGCGGACCCGACCCGCATCAGCCGCTGGCAGAAGGTCACGGCCATCGCCGGCGAGCGGGTGATGAAGTATGTGATGGAAAACCGGGTCAAGTGGTCCATGGCAGCGCTGCCCTCCCCCGCCTGGGCAAAGGCCGTCTTCCCGGACCTGCCCGAGGAGGAGGCCATCGACAAGCTGTGGGCCAGCATCTTCCAGGTGACGCGGGTGGATCAGCCGGACCCGGTGGCCGCCTGGGCGGAGCACGACCGGCAGCTGCGCGCACACGAAGAATTGCTTAATCAATACGCCTTTGAGAAACTGCTCTTCCAGGGCCCGGGCACCGAGTTGGAGGTGTATCTGCCCCAGGGGCACCGCTGGATGGGCGGCTCCTCCATCAGCCCCAAGGGCGAGCGCTTCATGCCCAACATCCCCACCGAGGAGGTGTTCACCATGCCGCACGCCTATCGCGTCAATGGCACGCTCTCGGCCACCATGCCGCTGTCCACCCGCGGGCGGCTGATTGAGGGCATGCGCTTCACCTTCAAGGATGGCGCGGTGACAGACTTTTCCGCCACGGCAGGCCAAGAAATCCTCAAAGACATCCTGGATACCGATGAGGGCGCCCGCCGGCTGGGCGAGGTGGCGCTGGTGGCCCACAATTCCCCCATCAGCCGCACCGGGCTGCTGTTCAAAAATACCCTGTTTGACGAAAACGCCTCCTGCCACTTCGCCCTGGGCAGCGCCTATGCCGAAAACCACGTGCACGGCAAGGAGATGGACGCGGAGCAGAAGAAACAGGCCGGCATGAACCACTCCATCACCCACGTGGACTTTATGGTGGGCGGCCCCCAGCTGAATGTGACCGGCGTGAAGGCCGACGGCACACGGATAAAGGTGCTGGTGAACGGCAAATGGGCCATATAGACGCGTGCACACGCTGAAAGGAGGGCGCAGTGCCTGATATCATGCAAGCGGCCCGGCGGCTGAGCCAGGCCATTCAGCTGCCCACGGTATCCCACAGCGACCCGGCGCTGATGGACATGGCGGCGTTTGACGCCTTCGGGGCGTTTCTGGCAGATGCCTTTCCCCTGGTGCACCGGCAGCTGGAGAAAGCTGTGGTCAACGGCCACGGCCTGGTATACCGGTGGAAGGGCAGCAGCGGCCTTGCGCCCGTGCTGCTCACCGCCCACTACGATGTGGTGCCCGCCGAGGACGGGGGCTGGCCCTACCCGCCCTTTTCGGGCGAAATCGCGGACGGGTATGTCTTTGGCCGCGGCAGCCTGGACGACAAGGGCTCGCTGATGGCCATCCTGGAGGCCGTGACCGCCCTGCTGCAAGAGGGCTTTGTGCCCAGGCGGGATGTCTACCTGGCCTTCGGCTTTGATGAGGAGGTGGGCGGCGCGCGCGGGGCGCAGCAGATCGCCGCCCATTTCCAGCAGCAGGGGCTGCTGTTTGACCATGTGCTGGATGAGGGCGGCGCGGTGGCCGACGGCGCCATGATGGGCATCGCAAAGCCGGTGGCCGTGATCGGCGTGGCCGAGAAGGGCAACACCAGCTTCCGCCTCACCTTCACGGGGGAGGAGGGGCACTCCTCCGCACCGCCCGCGCACACGGCCGTCAGCCGCATGGCGGAGCTGGTGCACCGGGCCGGGAAATCTCCGCCCAGGCCGCGGCTCACCGACACCGTGTGCGACATGCTGCGCGCCATCGCGCCGCACAAGCCGGGCATCGCGGGCCGCCTCATGGCCCGGCCGCGGCAGTTTGCCCCGCTGCTGATGGGTACGATGCTCAAAAGCCGCCAGACCGCCGCCATGCTGCGCACCACCCAGGCCTTCACCATGGCATCGGGCGGCAGCGCCCACAATGTGCTGCCGCAGACGGCCAGCTGCACCGTCAACCTGCGCCTGTTGCAGGGGGACAGCGTGCAAAGCGCGCTGCAGCGCCTGCGCAGCCACGGCATCCCCTTTGAGGCACAGGCCATCCAGCAGGCGGAACCGACCCGCGCCTCCGATACCGCTAGCCCGGCCTACCTGCATCTGACGGACTGCATTGCCCGGATCTTCCCGGACGCGGTGCCCACCCCCTACCTGATGACCGGGGGCACCGACTGCCGCCACTACGAGCAGGTGGTCAAAAACAGCTATCGCTTTTTGCCCGCCCGCGCCAACGAGGAGGAGCTGGCCCGCATCCACGGCCGGGGCGAGCGCCTGAGCCTGGATAACCTGCGGGACATGATTGCCTTTTACACGCTCTACCTGCGCAGCCTGCCCGGCTGACGATATCAAGGAGGGATGGTATGGAGTTTTCTGTCAACCACCCGGCGCTGTTCTGGCTGGCCGCGTTGGTCATCCTGTATGTGCTGGGGCAATCGGTGTTCTTTCTGGTAAAGGCCTGGCGCAGGGCCAGGGAGCTTGGCATAAGCGCCGACAGGCTGCGCAGCGTGGTGACCGGCAGCGCGCTGTTCACCATCGCGCCGGCGGTGGGCGTGCTGCTGGGGATGATCAGCCTGTCAAAGTTTCTGGGCCTGCCGCTGCCCTGGCTGCGGCTGTCCGTGCTGGGCGCCCTCACCTATGAGTTGCCGGCGGCA
>Ga0123333_10004180_pt1 | contig 13620 bp, 9 predicted proteins | sample BioC12SIPDNA_3_FD_89957 | JGI IMG/M metagenome (GOLD analysis project Ga0123333, IMG submission 89957) | Anaerobic biogas reactor microbial communites from Washington, USA - Biogas_R2_B C12 SIP DNA | ecosystem: Engineered > Bioreactor > Anaerobic > Unclassified | place: Washington, USA...
GCCGGCACCGGCATCGTCATCCTCGTCGCGCCGCGCTTCGGCAGGCTGGAACTTCTCGCGCAGCTCGGCCTCGAGCTTCTTCGCCAGCTCGGGATTCTCGCGCAGGTAGTTGCGCGCGTTCTCCTTGCCCTGGCCGATGCGCTCGCCGTTGTAGCTGTACCAGGCGCCAGCCTTGTCGACGAGCTTGGCTTCCACGCCCATGTCGATCAGCTCGCCCTCGCGGCTGATGCCCTCGCCGTACAGGATCTCGGTGATCACCTGCTTGAACGGGGGCGCCATCTTGTTCTTGACCACCTTGATCCGGGTCTGGTTGCCGATGATCTCGTCGCCCTTCTTGATCGCGCCGATGCGGCGGATGTCCAGGCGCACCGAGGCGTAGAACTTGAGCGCATTGCCGCCGGTGGTGGTCTCGGGGCTCTGGCCCGGCATCATCACCCCGATCTTCATGCGCAGCTGGTTGATGAAGATCACCATGCAGTTGCTGCGCTTGATGTTGCCGGTGAGCTTGCGCAGGGCCTGGCTCATCAGGCGCGCCTGCAGGCCGGGCAGCTGGTCGCCCATCTCGCCCTCGATCTCGGCCTTGGGCGTGAGCGCGGCCACCGAGTCGACCACCACCACGTCGACCGCGTTCGAGCGCACCAGCATGTCGGCGATCTCCAGCGCCTGCTCGCCGGTGTCGGGCTGGGAGACCAGCAGGTCGTCGATGTTGACCCCCAGCTTCTGCGCGTAGGTCGGGTCGAGCGCGTGCTCGGCATCGATGAACGCGGCGGTGCCGCCGGCCTTCTGGCATTCGGCGATGGTCTGCAGGGTGAGCGTGGTCTTGCCCGAGGACTCGGGACCGTAGATCTCGATCACGCGGCCCTTGGGCAGGCCACCGATGCCCAGCGCCATGTCCAGCATCAGCGAACCGGTACCGACGACCTCGGCCGGTTCGACGCTGCCGTCGCCCATGCGCATCACCGAGCCCTTGCCGAACTGCTTCTCGATCTGGCTCAGGGCCGCGGAAAGGGCGCGCTTCTTGTTCTCGTCCATCGTGCTGGTCCTTGTCATGTTGAATTCGTGTTGGATGCATCCTTGCAGGCGCCCATCGCAAAAGCTGCGACGTGGGCGCCACGGCCGATCCTGGCGCCGCCCGGGCGGTGCGGCTGCCGGGCCAGGACGGCGGGCGCCGTGGGAAAACCCCGCACGGCGGTCACCGGTTTGGCCTCACCAGGCCGCAGTACAGGCCCTCGATGGCGAAGTCCTGGTCGGGCAGCACCTCGATCGGGGCGTGGTCGGGGTTGCGCGGCAGCAGCCGGATGCGGTCCTTGCCGATCTTCAGCAGCTTCACGGTGATGGCATCGTCCACCCGCGCCACCACGATCTGGCCGCTGCGCGCGTCGCGGGTGCGGTGCACGCCGATCAGGTCGCCGTCGAAGATGCCCTCGTCGATCATCGAGTCGCCCTTGACCTTGAGCAGGTAGTCGGGTGCCGGCGAGAACAGCACGCGGTCGAGCACGACGAAGTCGTCCGAGCCGATGTCGGCGCCGATCGGCAACCCCGCCGCCACCTGCCCGAGCACCGGCAGACGCAGGGCGTCGTCGTTGCCGGACGGCAGGTCCAGCGGCCGCTGCGCGGTGGCGACCGGCCGGGTCAGGCGGATGCCGCGGGCACGGCCCGGGACCCGCTCGATCGCGCCGGCGGACTCCAGCGCCTCGAGGTGGTACTGGGCGGCGCGGACGCTGCTGAAGCCGAGGGCCCGGGCGATCTCGGCCTGCGAGGGCGGCACGCCCTCGGCCTCGATCCGCTCCGCGATCAGTTCGAGGATGGCCTGCTGGGTATCGGTCAGCGTCATGATTAGTAGTAATACTACTAACCGGCGCCCCGCGCAACCGCCCCGTCCTATTTCCGGCGCCCGCCCCGCCAGATCGAGAACAGCACCCAGAGCCCGCCCGCCGCAGCGCCGATGAAGCCGATCGTGCCCAGCACCCGCAGCCCGCTGCTGCTCACCCCGCCGGCGCTGTTGAGCACGATCGAGGAGCCGACGATCAGGGCCGCGGTCACCACGCCCAGGGTCAGCCGGCTCACCGCGCGGTCGACCTGGTCGCCGAAGGCCTTGAGCGCGTCCACCTCCACCTGCACCCGCATCCGCCCGCGCCGGGCCGCGCGCAGCAGGCGGTGCAGGTCGCGCGGCATGTCGCGCAGCAGGTCGAAGGCGTTGAGGGCCGCGCGCCTGCCGCGCCGGGCCAGCATCGACGGCCGGTAGCGCGCCAGCAGGGCGCGCTCCAGGAACGGCCGCGCCTCGGTGGCCATGTCGAAGTCCGGGTCGAGGCGGCGGCCCAGGCCCTCCAGGGTCAGGAAGGTCTTGATCATCAGCGCCAGGTCCGGCGGCAGGACCAGTGCGTGGCTGCGCAGGATCGCGGCCACGTCGCCGAGCATCGCCCCGATCCGCAGGTCCTTCAGCGGCACCCCGCGGTACTGGGCGACGAAGCGTTCGACCGCTTCCTGCAGGCGCGCCTCGTCGATGTCGGGGTTGTCGCCGGTCCATTCGACCAGCACGTCGGCCACCGCCTCGGCGTCCTGGTCCACCAGCCCGTGCAGCAGGCGCACGATCTGGAACCGGCGTGGCTCGGACACGTGGCCGACCATGCCGAAGTCGATCACCCCGATCGCGCCGCCGGGCATGTAGAAGATGTTGCCGGGGTGCGGGTCGGCGTGGAAGAAGCCGTCCTCGAGCACCATCTTGAGCACGATCCCGGCCCCCGTGCGTGCCAGCTCCGCGCGGTCGAGCCCGGCGGCGTCCACCGCCGCCAGGTCATTGCCGGGAATGCCCTCCAGCCGTTCCTGGACGTTGAGCCGCTCGCTGGTCCACTGCCAGTAGACCTTCGGCACCACCATCCGCGGATCGCCCTGGAAGTTGCGCGCGACGCGCTCGGCGTTGCGGCATTCGGCGGCGAAATCGAGCTCGCGCAGCAGCGACGCGGCGAACTGCCGAAGCATCTCCGCCGGATGGAACCGGGCCAGCTCCGGCATCTGCTTCTCGACGATCACCGCCACGTGGCGCAGCAGGCGCAGGTCGGCTTCGACCACCTCGCGGATGCCCGGCCGCCGCACCTTGAGCACCACCGCGGTGCCGTCGTGCAGGCGCGCGGCATGGGCCTGCGCCAGCGAGGCCGCCGCCATCGGCACGTGCGCGAGTTCGGCGAACACGCTATCGGGATCGGCGCCGAGGTCCTCCTCCAGCTGCGGGCGGACCCGTTCGAAGTCCACTGCCGGAACCGCGTTCTGCAGCGCCGAGAGCTCCTCGATCCAGCGCGGCGGCAGCAGGTCGACGCGGGTGGCGAGCACCTGCCCGAGCTTGACGTAGGTCGGGCCCAGGTCCTGCAGGGCGGCACGCACGCGTGCGGCGGTGTCGAGCTGCAGCAGGCCCGCTTCCACCGCGTGCCAGTGCACCAGCCGCCCCGCCCGCTCCAGCGCGCCGGCCAGGCCGATGCGGCGGGCCACGTCGCCGAAGCCGTAGCGCACCAGGACCCGCGCGATCTCCTGCAGGCGCCCGAGGTCGCGGACCGTGCCCAGCGCCTCCCACATCAGCCTGCGCCCCCGGCCGCCATCGCCGCTACTCCAGCACGCGCCCGACGCCCGCCAGCGCGGCGGCCACGGTCTGCCGGCGCACCGCCTCGCGGTCGCCGGCGAAGTGGAACAGCTCGGCGCGGGCGTAGTCGCCGCGGCGCTTCCACGCGATCCAGACCGTGCCGACCGGCTTGTCCGGGCTGCCGCCGCCGGGGCCGGCGATCCCGGTCACCGCCACCGCCACCGTGGCGCCCGAATGCACCAGCGCGCCGGAGACCATCTCGATCGCGGTCTCGCGGCTGACCGCACCGTGGACCTCGAGCGTGTTCGGATGCACGCCCAGCATCGCCTGCTTGGCCTCGTAGCTGTACACCGCCATGCCGCAGTCGAACCACTCCGACGAGCCGGCGATGTCGGTCACCACCTTCGAGATCCAGCCGCCGGTGCAGCTTTCCGCGGTCGCCAGCATGTGGCGGCCGGCGCGCAGCCGTTCGCCCACGTCCACCGCGATGCGGTGCAGCGCCTGGTCGTCGGGAACCTGTGTGGCCATGGGCATCGCCGGGACGGGAGGGTCCATTGTCTCCCAAGATCGCGGCGCTGTCGGCAGGGGGTCGCGGGCCGGCGGGCGGCCCGTCGCGGGGCGCGGTCGGCTCGCCGCCGCGGACCCGGCCTGCCCGGCGCCATGCAGCGGCGGAGCGCGAAAAAAGCCCGCCCACCTCCCGGTGCGCGGGCGGGACCGGTCGCCTGCGCCTCAGTAGCGCACGCGCAGGGTCATGCCGTACATGCGCGGCGCGCCCAGGAACGCGTTGTACGTGTTGAACGGGTTGCCCGGATCCGGGAACAACGCCTGCAGCGGGCCGTCGAAGCCGACCTGGACGTATTCGGTGTCGGTGATGTTGGTGCCCCACAGCTCCAGCATCCAGCGACCGTCGCTGCGGCCGATGCCCAGGCGCGCGTTGACGATGCTGTAACCGTCCTGCTCCTTCTCAACGTCCAAGTCCGAGCCGGTGTTGTAGTCGCCCATGAACTTGGCGCCGATGTTGAACCGGCCCACCAGGTTCGAGGCCATGTCCCATTCGTAGGTCACCGAGGCCGAGCCCGACCACTCCGGGGCGAACGGCATGGTCGAGCCGGGCAGCTTGTACAGCGCGCCGGACTGGCTGGCCGGCGTGCGCTCGACGAAGTCGCCGCCCGGGATGTCGTCGCCGAAGGTCGTGTCGGCGTACATCAGCCCGCCCTGCAGCATCAGGCCGGGCACGGCGGCCGGCTGCCACAGCAGTTCGGCGTCCAGGCCCGATGAGGTCACTTCGGGGATCGAGCGGACCACGAAGCTGGTGCCCAGGAAGCTGTTGAGCTGGAAGTCCTCGTATTCCTGGTGGAACAGGGTCGCGTTCAGCACCAGGCTGCCGCCGGCCCAGTTGGTCTTGGCACCGAGCTCGTAGCTGTCGACGAACTCGGCCGGGAACGAGGTGTCCACCACCGGCTGGATGCCCGCGCCGCTGATCGACCGGCCGTCGGACGACTGCACCCGGTCGAGGTTGAAGCCGCCGCCCTTGTAGCCGCGCGCGGCCGAGACGTAGGTCATCACGTTCTCGTTCCAGCGATAGGCCGCCTTGAGCGTGCCCGACCACTCCTTCTCTTCGCTGTCCTGGAAGGTATCGCCGCCGAGCAGGTTGCCGTTGGCGTCGCGCCGCATCACGTGCAGCGGGTTGGTCCAGGGCAGGCAGCTGTAGCCGACGATCTGTTGCGCAGCGCCGCCGATGATCGCGGCGCGGGTGTCGGCGTCCAGCATCGCCAGCCCGGGAATCCTCTGCATCAACGCACCGCCCACGCGCGCGGCCGGGTCGGCCAGCATCGCGCCGCAGCCGACGCTGCCGTTGGGGTTGCTGTAGCGCGAGGCCAGCTCCTTGTCCTCGCGCGTGTAGCGCAGGCCCAGGGTCACATCGAGCGCATCGGTGGCGTGCCAGGTGTTGTTGGTGAACAGCGCCAGGCTCTTCGCGTTCTGGTGGTAGCGGTCGTGCGCCCCCAGGCCGGCGAAGTTGGTCCCGAACGGCTGGCCGCTGACCTGCGACAGGAACAGGTGCGGGTCGTCCATGTCGACCGGCATCGGCGCGAGCTGCGCGGCCAGGCTGCCCAGCACCAGCTGGGTGATCAGGGTCGAGACATAGGGCTCGTACTGGGCGCCGACGCGGTAGGTCTCGGTGCGGTCGAGGTCCTCGTCGGAGTAGAACAGGCCCACCATCCAGTCAACCCGGTCGGTCGAGCCGGTCAGCCGGAGTTCCTGGCTGAAGGTCCTGAAGCCGGTGAACGATTCGTCCTCGCTCGGGTTGCGGTAGAGGACGTCGGCCGTGCTGAAGTCGTAGTCCAGGCCGTTGATCGACTGCCAGTCGCGCAGGCCGGTGATCGAGGTCACGGTGGCGTCGCCGGCCCAGCCGGTGTTCCAGTTGATCTCGAGCGAGACGCCCTTGTCCTTGATGTCCTGGGTGGTGGGCCGGTTGCTGTAGGCCACCCGGTCGAACGGATCGGAACCCGGCAGGGCCACCGCCGGCCGGCCGCCGTTCACCGCGGCGAGCACCAGGGCGCTGCTGCCCACCACCGTCTGCACCGCGGTGCAGCAGTTCTCCTCGCGGCTGGTGTAGTCGGCCGAGAACAGGATGTCGAGCGAATCGGCCGGCTCGAACAGGAGCTTGCCGCGCAGGGTGTGGAAGTTCTGGTCGTAATCGTCGGCTTCCGCGCGCGGTCCCGCGCCGCGCTCGACGTGCATCCAGCCGTCGCGCTCGCGCTTGGCCGCGTAGATGCTGAAGGCGGCGTTCTCGCCAAGGGCGTCGTTGTAGCTGCCGGCCAGGCCGGTTGCCCCGTAGTTGCCGACGGTGACCTCGCCCTCCACGCTCTGGGTGTAGCTCGGGCGGCGGGTGACCACGTTGATCACGCCGGCCGAGGTGTTCTTGCCGAACACCGTGCCCTGCGGGCCCTTGAGCACCTCGATCCGCTCGACCTGGCCCAGGTCGCCGAAGCTGACGCTGTTACGCGGCCGGTACACGCCGTCGATGACGATACCCACCGACGACTCCAGGCCGACGTTGTCGCCGACCGTGCCGATGCCGCGGATGCGCGCGGTGGTGATCGCCTCGCTCTGGGTGCTGGTGACGGTCAGGCCGGGCACCAGGATCTGCATGTCCTTGATGTCGCGCACGCCGGTGTCCTGCAGCAACTGCTCGTCCAGCGCGGTTACCGAGATCGGCACGTCCTGCAGCGCTTCCTCGCGCTTTTGCGCGGTCACCGTGAGGGTGGCCAGGGTCTTCGCTTCGTCCTGCCGCTGCCCCTCCGCGGACTCCTGGGCGAACGCCGGCACGGCCAGGGAGGCGATCGCCGAGAGCACCGCGATGGCCAGGGTATTGCGCTGTGGATGGCGTGCAGCCATGTGTGGTCCCCCCAATGATGAATGGCAAGACGTGGATACGACGCAGCCCCTTGGCCCGTACTCCGGGACTCGGGACGGATCGGCCCGCGTGGGGGGACTGGCCGCTGTCCGTCATGACAGTTGCGAACGAAAACCTAACACAAATCCCCGGTTTGGGAAGGGCCGTCCGGGCGTCCTGCGCCCGGCGCTCCGGCAGGCGCCCGCCGGAGGCGACCGCGGTGGCGACCTTGCCACCGCGTTCGCCGGCGCCACTTTCGACGGCCGCCCCCCGCCGGCGCACAATAGCGTCCGTGAACGCCAGACCCCCCACCGTACGACCGCCCGCCGCCCCCCAACCCCCCCGCCGGGACACGCGCCTGGCCGAGGACTGGAAACGGCGCCTGGGCGCGGTCGCGCCGGTGCGTGGGCTGCTGGAGGAGATCCGCGCCGACGGCCTGGCCGTGCTCGCCGACCACTTCTACGGCGACATGCTCGACGACCCCCGCGCCGCCAGTTCGCGGTGCTGATGCTGGACCTGGACCACTTCAAGGCCATCAACGACACCCACGGCCACGAGACCGGCGATCGCGCCCTGCAGCACGTGGCCGCCCTGCTGGTCGACAACACCCGCGGCAGCGACTACCTGTTCCGCTACGGCGGCGAGGAGTTCGTGGTGGTCCTGGGCTCGGTGGGCGAGACCGAGGCGCTGGGTATCGCCGAAGGCCTGCGCCGCGCGATCGCCGAGTCGCCGCTGACGCTCGCCGACGGCGGCCGGCTGGACCTGACCGCCAGCATCGGCGTGGCCCTGCAGGACGGCCATCCCGACTACGAGCGCGTGCTGGCGCGCGCCGACGCGGCCATGTACCAGGCCAAGCGCGGGGGTCGCGACCGGGTGGTGCTGGCCGTCAAGGGCATGCCCGAGCCGCCGGGCGCGCGCGCGTTGCGCTACTGACCTGCCCGCGCCGGCGCGCCGGCATACACTTGTCGCTTCCGTCCTTCCCTTCCGCCGAGGCCGTCTCGTTGCAGCGCCCCGACCCCGACCGTTCCCCGACCCCGGGCAAGGCCACCGAACACACGCCGCTGATGCGCCAGTACTTCGCCGCCAAGGCGGAGCATCCGGACGTGTTGCTGTTCTTCCGGATGGGCGACTTCTACGAACTCTTCTACGACGACGCGCGCAAGGCCGCGCGGCTGCTGGACATTACCCTCACCCAGCGCGGCAGCTCCGGTGGGCAGCCGATCCCGATGGCGGGCGTGCCGCACCATTCCGCCGAAGGCTACCTGGCGCGCCTGGTGGCGCTGGGCGAGTCGGTGGCGATCTGCGAGCAGATCGGCGACCCGGCCACCAGCAAGGGCCTGGTCGAGCGCAAGGTGGTGCGGATCGTCACCCCCGGCACGGTCACCGACGAGGCCCTGCTCCACGAGCGCCGCGACACCCTGCTGCTGGCGCTGGCGCGCGGCAAGTCCGGATACGGCCTGGCCTGGGCCGATCTGGCCGGCGGGCGTTTCCTGGTCAACGAAGTCGCCACCGACGAGCAGCTCGAAGCCGAGTTCGCGCGCCTGGAGCCGGCCGAGGTGCTGCTGCCCGACGAGGAAGGCTGGCCGGCGTTCCTGGCCGATCGCAGCGGCGTGCGTCGGCGCCCGCCGTGGCTGTTCGATCCCGATTCGTCGCGGCGCCAGCTGCTGCGCTTCTTCGGCCTGCACGACCTGTCCGGCTTCGGCATCGAGGACAGGCCGCTGGCGGTGGCCGCGGCCGGCGCGCTGCTGGGCTACGTCGAGGAGACCCAGAAGCAGCGCCTGCCGCACCTGACCTCGATCGCGGTCGAGAGCGGCGACGGTGCGATCGCGATGAACGCGGCCACCCGCCGCCACCTCGAACTCGATACCCGGGTCGACGGCGAGACCCGCCACACCCTGCTCGGCGTGCTCGACTCCACCGTCTCGCCGATGGGCGGGCGCCTGCTGCGCCGCTGGCTGCACCGGCCGCTGCGCGACCGCGAGGTGCTGCGCCTGCGCCACGACGCGGTCGCGACCCTGGTCGACCACCGCGCCGACGAGGCGCTGCGCGAGCGATTCCGCGCGCTCGGCGACCTCGAGCGCATCCTCTCGCGCATCGCCCTGCGTTCGGCGCGGCCGCGCGACCTGTCCACGCTGCGCGACGGCCTGGCCATGCTGCCGGCGCTGCGCGAGGTGCTGGCGCCGCTGGATTCGCCGCGCCTGCGCGAACTCTCGGAGCAGATCGGCGAGCACGCGGCCGAGGCCCACCTGCTGGCCCAGGCCCTGGTCGAGCAGCCGCCGGTGCTGGCGCGCGACGGCGGCGTGTTCGCCGATGGCTACGACGCCGAGCTCGACGAACTGCGCCAGCTCAGCAGCAGCGCCGACCGCTTCCTGGTGGAACTGGAGGCGCGCGAGCGCGAGGCCACCGGGATCCCGACCCTCAAGGTCGGCTACAACCGCGTGCACGGCTACTTCATCGAGATCAGCAAGGGCCAGGCGGCGAAGGCGCCCGCGCACTACACCCGGCGCCAGACCCTGACCGGCGCCGAGCGCTACATCACCGAGGAGCTCAAGCAGTTCGAGGACAAGGTGCTCTCGGCGCGCGAGCGCGCGCTGGCCCGCGAGCGCCTGCTGTACGAACAGCTGCTCGACGCGCTGAACGCCAGGCTCGAGCCGCTGCGCCGCTGCGCGGCGGCGCTGAGCGAGCTCGACGTGCTGGCCGCCTTCGCCGAGCGCGCGCAGTCGCTGGACTGGTCACGCCCGCTGCTCACCGCCGAGCCCGGCATCCGCATCGAGCGCGGCCGCCACCCGGTGGTCGAGGCGGTGCGCGAGGAACCCTTCGAACCCAACGACCTGGTGCTCGGCGAGGACCGCTGGATGCTGGTGATCACCGGCCCGAACATGGGCGGCAAGAGTACCTACATGCGCCAGAACGCGCTGATCGTGCTGCTCGCCCACATCGGCAGCTTCGTGCCGGCGGCGCGCGCGGAGATCGGCCCGATCGACCGCATCCTCACCCGCATCGGCGCCGGCGACGACCTCGCCAGGGGCCAGTCGACCTTCATGGTCGAGATGGCCGAGACCAGCTACATCCTGCACCACGCCACCGACCAGTCGCTGGTGCTGATGGACGAGATCGGACGCGGCACCTCGACCTACGACGGCCTGGCCCTGGCCGAGGCCTGCGCCCGCCACCTCGCCGCGCGCAACCGCAGCTACACGCTGTTCGCCACCCACTACTTCGAGCTGACGTCGCTGGCCACGCCCGGCAGCGGCATCGCCAACGTGCACCTGGACGCGGTCGAGCACCACGACGCGAACGGCAACGACGTGCTGGTGTTCATGCACGCGGTCAAGGACGGCCCCGCCAACCGCAGCTTCGGCCTGCAGGTGGCGGCGCTGGCGGGGCTGCCGAAGGCGGTGATCCGCGATGCGCGGGCGCGGCTGGCCGAGCTCGAGCAGCGGTCGCAGGACTCGCCGCCGGCCGCGCCGCTGTCGCCGGAGCGGATCGAGGAGCCGCAGCAGTTCGGGCTGTTCCAGTCGTCCTCGGCCGCGCTCGACGCGCTGGCGGCGATCGATCCCGACGAGCTGACCCCTAAACAGGCGCTGGAGGCGCTGTACCGGCTCAAGGCCCTGGCCTGAGCCGGACCCCGGCGTTCCCGGCGGAGATCGGGCCGCCGGCGGCGGCGCGGGCCCGATCGTCCGGCCACGGTGCGTCCCGCCCGCGCCAGCGTGGCGCCTGCGGCCGGTGCCCGGCACGAGGACCCCTGGCGCCTTCCGGGCGGAGCGAAGCGCTACAGTAGGCGCCCCGCGCAGCGCGCGCGTCCCCGGAGAAGTGCGATGTCCAGTTCCCTGACCGAGCAGCTGTTCCAGCAACTCCAGGGCGCGCCGCTGCAGCAGATCGCGCAGCAGCTGGGCGCCGGGCAAGACCAGACCGCCACCGCCGTGGGCGCCGCGCTGCCCCTGCTGCTCGGCGCGCTCGGCCGCAATGCCAGCCAGCCGCAGGGGGCCGAGGCGCTGTTCGGCGCACTGCAGAAGGATTTCTCCGGCGCCGGCGACCTCGGCGGCCTGCTCGGCGCCGTGCTCGGCGGCGCGCAGTCGCGGCAGACCAACGGCGCCGGCATCCTCGGCCACGTGCTCGGTGGCCAGCTGCCGCGCGCGGAGGCCGGCCTCGGCCAGGCCACCGGCCTGGGCAACGACAAGGCCGGGCAGCTGATGCGCATCCTCGCGCCGATCGTGCTGGCCTTCCTCGCCCGCCAGGTGTTCCAGGGCAAGGGCGAGGCGCAGGCGGCCGATCCCCAGGCGCTGGGCTCGATCCTGGGCCGTGAACAGCAGCAGGTCCGCCAGCAGGGCGGCCTCGGCGGCGGGCTGCTGGGCGCGGTGCTCGACCAGGACGGCGACGGCGAACTCGGCCTCGGCGACCTGCTGAAGATCGGCGGCGGACTGCTGGGGGGCAAGCGCTGAATCGGATGTCGATGCAGGCCCGGGGTGCGTCCATCGGTGCCGGCGCGCCCCCCTCCTGGCCTCCCCCCGCGAGCGGAGGGAGGAAAACCCCGCCGCCGATCGCATGAGCGCCGGGCTGCCTCCATCCGTAGACGTCGTGGTGATCGGCGCCGGCGCGGCCGGCCTGATGTGCGCGATCGCCGCGGGCGCGCGCGGGCGCCGCGTGCTGGTGCTCGACCACGCCAACAAGGCCGGCAAGAAGATCCTGATGTCCGGCGGCGGGCGCTGCAACTTCACCAACACCGGCACCTCGCCCGCCAACTTCATCTCGGCCAACCCGCATTTCTGCAAGTCGGCGCTGGCCCGCTACACGCCCGCCGATTTCATCGCGATGGTCGACGCGCACCGCATCGCCTGGCATGAGAAGGAGCTCGGCCAGCTGTTCTGTGACGAGTCCTCGAAGCTCATCGTGCGCATGCTGCTCGACGAAGCGGCGGCGGTGCAGGCGCAGGTGCGCACCCATTGCACGGTCGAGGAGATCGTGCACGATGGCGACCGGCGCTTCCGCCTGCGCACCACGCTCGGCACGCTGGAATGCGAATCGCTGGTGGTCGCCACCGGCGGGCTGTCGATCCCCAGCATGGGCGCGACCGGCTTCGGCTACGAGATCGCGCGCCGGTTCGGCCACGCCGTGCTGGCCACGCGGGCCGGGCTGGTGCCGCTCACACTCTCCGGCAAGCACCTGGAACGGCTGCAGGACCTGGCCGGCGTGTCGCTGGAGGTGGAGGCGCGGTGCAACGGCATGGCCTTCCGCAACCGCATGCTGGTCACCCACCGTGGCGTCAGCGGGCCGGCGATCCTGCAGATCTCCTCCTACTGGCAGCCCGGCGACGACCTGCGCCTGGACCTGCTCCCCGACCGCGACATCCTGGACTGGCTGTCCTCGCGCCAGCGCGAACGCCCCGACGCCGAGTTGCGCAGCGTGCTGGCCGACGTCCTGCCCCGCCGCTTTGCCCAGCGCCTGTGCGAGGTCTGGCTGCCCAGCCGGCCGCTGAAGCAGTACGGGCCGGGGCAACTGCGGGAGGTGGCCGCCCTGCTCCAGGCATGGCCGCTGGTGGCCAGCGGCACCGAGGGCTATCGCACCGCCGAAGTCACCCTGGGCGGCGTGGATACCGACGGCCTGTCCTCGGCAACGATGATGTCGAAGCACGTGCCGGGCCTGTTCTTCATCGGCGAGGTGGTGGACGTGACCGGCTGGCTGGGCGGCTACAACTTCCAATGGGCCTGGGCATCGGGCCGGGCCGCGGGACAGGCCTGCTGATCGCGACGATCGAGGCAGTGCATCGCCGCAGGTGTCGATAGAGGGCACCAATCGCCCCGTTCACATCATTCGATTTCCCTAACCGACGACCGCCTTCTAACTTGGGCGCACGCACCCACCACTACCCAGCCGGGGAGATCGCGCCATGTCGTCCGAAGCCAAGTGCCCCTTCCACACCGCCGCGGCCGGCGGCACCACCAACCGCCACTGGTGGCCGAACCAGGTGCGCCTGGAACTGCTGAGCCAGCACTCGGAGAAGACCAATCCGCTCGGCAAGTCGTTCAACTACCGCAGGGAGTTCCGCAAGCTCGACTACGCCGCGCTGAAGAAGGACCTCCACGCCCTGATGACCGATTCGCAGGACTGGTGGCCGGCCGACTTCGGCAGCTACGTGGGCCTGATGATCCGCATGGCCTGGCACAGCGCCGGTACCTACCGCATCGGCGACGGCCGCGGTGGCGGCGGGCGCGGTCAGCAGCGCTTCGCCCCGCTCAACTCGTGGCCGGACAACGTCAGCCTCGACAAAGCGCGCCGGCTGCTGTGGCCGATCAAGCAGAAGTACGGGCAGAAGATCTCCTGGGCCGACCTGATGATCCTGGCCGGCAACGTCGCACTCGAGCATGCGGGCTTCCGCACCTTCGGCTTCGGCGCCGGCCGCGAGGACACCTGGGAGCCCGACCAGGACGTGTACTGGGGTCGCGAAACCACCTGGCTCGGCGGCGACGAGCGCTATTCGCGCGGATCCGAGGGCGTTCCCAAGGCGAAGGACGACAGCGTGCTGGTGTCCGAGGACGACGCCGACGGCAAGGTCCACAGCCGCGACCTCGAGAACCCGCTGGCCGCGGTGCAGATGGGCCTGATCTACGTGAACCCGGAAGGCCCCGACGGCAATCCCGACCCGCTGCTGGCC
>Ga0123333_10004182_pt1 | contig 13617 bp, 9 predicted proteins | sample BioC12SIPDNA_3_FD_89957 | JGI IMG/M metagenome (GOLD analysis project Ga0123333, IMG submission 89957) | Anaerobic biogas reactor microbial communites from Washington, USA - Biogas_R2_B C12 SIP DNA | ecosystem: Engineered > Bioreactor > Anaerobic > Unclassified | place: Washington, USA...
AATTCCACATCGCCAAAGTCCTCTGGCCCGACTTCCGCGAATCCCACCTCCGACGGGCCCTCCAGACCTACGCCAGACGCGAACGCCGATTCGGCGACGTCAAACCCGCCTCCTGACGCGCGCCGTCCCGACCCACCTTCTGATCCCGCTCGCCGCCAATAGAAATGTCCATCTCTTCGCGCATTCCTCCATGTTGCCGATGAACGCGCAAGGTCGGCAAACGGGTAGGGTGCGTCGTCCCGACGCACCCTCTGACGTGACAGGGCTCCACTCGTGCTCTTCACCTCCCACTCGCCCGCCGCCAATGGATATGTCCATGTCTTCGTGCATTCCTCTATGTTTTCCATGAACGCGCAAAGCCGGTAAACTGGTAGAGTCAAACCAAAACGCGTGACATCCAAAGGACCCAGACATGGAACGACCAAACGGACTTCCGTCAAATACGGAGCAAACCAACCGCATTCAAAACCTCTCCGTCGGGTGGAAACTGGCCTGTGACCCGGCCAATCAGGGCAAACAGTTGAAATGGTACGAAAACCCGCCGGAAGCCGAAGCCCGTCCGGCCCTCATTCCCGGAATTATCCAGGACGTATTCCCCGATTACCACGGCGTCGCCTGGTACTGGACCACCTTCAAGCCGATGCTGAAGCAAAACCCCGCCAGCGCCTACGCCCTCCGATTCCTCGAAGTGGACTACTTCGCCGAAGTCTGGCTCAACGGCGTCTACCTCGGCAGCCACGAGGGCGCCGAGTTCACCTTTGAATTGGACGTGCAACATGCTCTGAAGTTTGACGCCGAGAACCTCCTGGTCGTGCGGGTGATCAATCCGATCGAAGAGCCGATCGACGGCTTCGTCCTCGGCGACACCGCCCACGGCGTCAAGTTCAACAAGAACTACATGTCGGGCGCTATGTATAACTACGGCGGAATCACGCAGGACGTCGAACTGATCGAGAACGACCCCGTCCGTATCCTCGACGTCCATGCGAAGGCGGACCTGAAAGAAAACGCGATCAAGGTCGCTACAACCCTCCACAACGAAGGTGAAACGCCCGCTCAAGGCCGCCTGACCGCCACCGTCCGCCTCCGAAATTCCGACCTCGTCCTGGTCCGCCGGGAGGTCCCCTTCACCGCGCCCAGCGGCCGGAGCGATCAGGCGATAACAATCCCCATCCGCCAGCCCCAATACTGGAGCCCCCAAAACCCGCAATTCTACCTGGTGACGATCGACCTGGAATGCGAACAAAAGGGGGTCGCCTGCCAGGATCAAAAAACCGTCCGCTGCGGCTTCCGCGAATTGCGGGTCGACAACGGATACTTCCGCCTGAACGGAAAGAGGATCTTCATCCGCTGTACACTGACCGTCAACGATTTCTGCTGCGGTGATAAAATCCCGATGGAACATTTAAAACGGGATTTGATCTTCGCCAAGGCCGCGGGCTTCAACACCGTCCGGTTCCTCATCGGCGGCGTCTATCCCGAACAGCTCGACCTGTGCGATGAAATCGGCCTGATGGTCTACGAGGAATCCTACGCCAGTTGGTACCTGTCCGATCCGCGCCTGAATTCCGAGTTCACCAATCTGTCCAAAGTGCCCGAACGCTACGACAACTCCATGCTCGGGATCATCGCACGCGACCGCAATCACCCGAGCGTCCTCATCTGGGGAATGCTCAATGAAACCTTCGATGGCCCGGTCTTCCGCCATGTTTACAACAGCCTGGAAAAAGTACGGGCCCTGGACGACTCCCGCCTCGTGCTGCTAAACAGCGGCCGATGGGACGGCATCATCACCGTCGGCTCCCTGTCCAACCCCGGAAGCACCGAATGGGAAGCCCAGTGGGGAAAGGAAACGACCGGCGGACTGCCGGCCGACGAAGTCGACGCCGAGGGAAAAACCCACCCCACCTTTGTTCAGGGCGGACTGGGCCAAACGGTCCAGCGGGTCTTGGGGGATTGTCATCACTACCCGCTCGTACCCTATGATCAACCAAGTCGGGATTTCTTCAAATATCACGGCCGTGACGCCAAACCCATATTTCAATCGGAGTCCGGCACGGGAAGTCTGTTAAATGTCATCGATGGCTTAAGGCAATATCAGCAAGCCGGCGCTTCCGTGGAGCTCAATAACTACAAGCGGCTGCAAAAGCAGGTCGAACTGTTAACCGCCGACTGGAACCGGTTCGGAATGAACGACGTCTATGCGTTCCCCGAGGATATGTTCCTCGACAGCTACGCCCAGCAGGTGCGTCAGTCGCGTCTGGAGTATGATCTGATCCGCTCCAACCCCAAAATGTGCGGCCTCAGCATCACCACCATGGTCGATGTCGGCGTGGGGGACGGCCGTTGGACGTATGCCCGCGAGTTCAAACCCGGGATGATGGATGCCCTGCGGGACGGCTGGGCTCCGCTCCGGTGGTGCCTCTTCGTCGAACCGGGTCATGTCTATGCAGGCCGGCAGTTTACGATCGAAGCCGTGCTGGCAACCGAGGATGTACTCAAACCGGGAACCTATGCCGCGGATCTCAAAGTGTTTGGTGAACCGGGAGCCGTCTGGGAAAAACACGTCACGTTCAGCGTACCCCAGCCGCCAAAAGGGTCCGATGGCCCGCTGGCGGTCGTCGTCTTCCGTGAAAGCATTAAACTGAATGTTCCGCCCGGAGCGTACGAGTTTACCGCGTCGCTGGAGCAGGGCGGAGCACCCGCCGGGGCCAGACGAAAGTTCTACGTGTCGGCGCCCGTCGCCGCGTCAAAGAGCGAAGTCACCGTCCTGGGCCTGAGCCGGGAAACCGAGCACTGGCTGACGGCCCACGGGGTCACCTGCCGGCCCTTTGCAGCCCATCCCCAGGTCCGTGAGGTCATCCTTGTCGGTGACCTCTCCAAAACCGACGCCGGGCTCGACCAGTGGAAGGCACTCCTGCAGCGAATCGCCAGGGGAAGCACGGTCGTCTTCCTCTCGCCGTACGCCTTCAAACGCGGTGACAATGCCGTCGGCTGGCTGCCTTTGGAAACCAAGGGGTGCGGTTACTCGTTCGGTGACTGGGTCTATCACAAGGAATGCCTGGCCAAGCCGCATCCGGTGTTCGAGGGTTTGCCGTGCAAGGGCGTCATGGATTGGGAGTACTACGATCAGGTCATTACACACTTCGTCTTTGACGGACAGGACACCCCCGATGACGTGGCCGCGGTCTGGTTTGCCACGGGCTATAACGATGGAATGCTGAGTGAAAAGTTCAGGACCGGTTATGCGGCAGGGTTGCTGTTTGCGGGCTATCGCTTCGGCCACGGCCGGTTCTTCATCAACACGCTCCGCATCCTTGAAAACCTGGATATCAACCCCGCCGCCGACCGCATGCTGATGAACATCATCCGCTACGCCCAAAAAGGCGACGGAAAACCCTTGGCCGCCTTGCCGGATGACTTCGAAACCCTGCTGCATCGGCTCTATGGATAGATCGGAAACCGCCGCAGCATCGCCGGGTACGTCTCTCCATCAGCCGTGCCCGCGCCCTGATTCCCGTACCCGTACGTCAAACTGTCGCCGCAGCAGACGATCGTCTCCCGCCCGCGCAGCCTCGGGCCGATCACCTCCAGGAAGCACCTGGCCAGCAGCACATTGCCGCCCGCCGTCAAATGCACGCCGTCCTCGCTCAGGAACGCCGACCGCTCCGTGCCATCGGTCACGCCGCCGAAATCCGCCAGCGCGACCTCCCGCTCCGCCGCCAGCCTCCTTAGCGCCGCGTTATAGCGGTCCATCTTCACGTTGGGCGTCTCCTCGCCGAACTTCTCCCGCGGGTGGTGCGGGTAAACCTTCTCCTCCACGCAATGGTGGATCGTGCAGATCACCGGCTCGATCCCCGCCGCCCGGGCCCGCTCAACCATCCACGAAACGTTCTCTATGTACGCCGCAAGCGGCGTGAAAAACCGGTCGTTGATGACGTCGTTCATCCCGATGTAGATCAGCACGTAATCCGGCTTCGGATCCAACTGCAGAACGTCCTCACCGAACCGCTCACGGACAACACCACTGTTCTGCCCGCAGCGGCCGCGATTGCAGACTGTCAAACCGTTCAGCCCTTCCGACCCGTTCGAACCGCTCTCACCGCTCATGGCACAACCTCCAGGTCCCATGCCCGCTTGCCCAAAACCGCCGCGCCGCCGTCTCCTACGTGTTCTTCTCCAGCCAATCGAGCAACTCGTTTATCCGATCCGGATGCTCCGCCTCAACGCAATAAACCGTCTTCTCCGGCTTGAGAATCCTGTGCAACTGACGTACGTGCTCGGGATTCACCCCGTACACCTGCACCGCCTTGCCCGCCGCCTGGCACCGCTGCAGCACGTCAATCCACTCGCGCATCGGCTTCTGCCCGTCGCCCGGCACCCACTGAATCGCGTCGATCGCCTTGATCGACAGCACGTCGTCCAGATGCGGCAACGCCCCCGGCCCGTCGAAGTGCAACACGCAGTGATCCAGAAACTCCGCCTCCTCCTCCAGCGCGGGCAACACGATCTTCCGGCTGATCTGCGGGCTGATCATGCACAGCGCGTCGCACTGGATCGTGGCGAACCGCCCGTCCGACCAGAACGGAATCCAGCCGATCGAACCCGTCTCGGCGCTCATCCCGCCCGCCCGATACAGCTCGTCGTACACCACCGGATACGCCTGCCGCACATCGGCCATCGCCGCCCCGATCGCCTCCGGCTGCTCGATCAAATCCATGCACAGCCCCTCGCCGCCACGCATCGCCAGAAGCGTATCCAGATTCGAATGCAGGTCGCACGCACCAACCAGATACCGCCCACGGGCATGCTCAGCCAGCCGCCGGCTCAGACCCATCACGCTCGTCCACACCGAACCCTCCCGATCCAGCCGCAACGGCAGCACCGCCTCCCACCGCCCGTCCACAAACGGATGCACCCAGTTCGTCTCCGGCGAGTCCGCCGAATGCTCCAGCCGACCGCCGTAAAAACACGCGAACTGATCCGGACCGTGATCGGGCGAAAAATGCGGAACCGCCTCAGCCAGAAACACCGTGTCCTCAAGCCAACCGTCGATCGCGGCAAGCTGCTCCTCCCAACGCCGCGTGTTCGCCCGCAGATACCGCAGGTGACCCGGATTGCCCGGCGACCGCCCCGGCCGCGACACCTGCGCCACCACCACCGGACGCCTCACCATCTCCCCGTTCCAAAAATGCCGCCAAACGTCCTTGACCCGCTCAAAATCCGCCTTGTACGTCAATTCCATCGGCGCCGCTCCTGTATGTGGCCCACCAGCCTACCTGCCGCAACTACCGCCGACAAGGCCGAAATTCCTTTACTTGACCCGCCAACACCCTTACTCTCAATAACACAGGAGAAACATTGTCCATGCTCAAGTGGCGACTTTTCTTCGGCGCGATCCTCATCGCGCTGCTCGGTGCGATCTTCACGCTCGACGGCTACTTCGCCGGCCTGCCGGACCCGGACACCGTCTCGGGCACCCTCCTGCGCGACGGCTTTGTCCTCGCCCTCTTCGCCGCCGTCCTGGCCGCCGCAGGCGCCTTCGAATTCGCACAACTCGTCCGCGAAGCCGGCTACCGGCCCTTCAGCCGCCTGATGGTGCTCGCCGCCATGGCCCTGGCCGTCATTCCCGTCTTCTCCCTCCAGCTCCAAGCCTACGCCCTCGACACCGCAGCGGTGGCGGCCATTATACTGTGCTTTGCCTTCGACGCCCAGATCGCCCGCCGCGAAACCCAGCGGGCCGTCGCCCACGTCGGCGTCACCATCTTCGGCATCCTCTACGTCGGACTGCTCCTCTCCTACATCGTCAAGGTCCGGACCGACTTCGGACCCCTCGCCGTGGTCGTCATGGTCGCCGCCGTCAAGTCCGGCGACATGGGGGCCTTCTTCACCGGCAAAGCCTTCGGACGACACAAGCTGGCCCCGTGGCTCTCCCCGGGCAAGACCATCGAAGGCCTGATCGGAGCCCTCGCCGCCTCGACCATCGTCACCGTCATCTGCGCCCGCGCCTTCGCCATCCCCAACCTCGACTGGCCCGCCGCCGCCGCCATCGGACTGCTCCTGGGCCTGGTCGGCCACTTCGGCGACCTCATCGAGTCACTCATCAAGCGGGACTGCGGCGCCAAGGACTCCGCCCGCATGCTCCCAGCCTTCGGCGGCGTCCTCGATCTTGTCGATTCCGTCCTGCCCGCCGGTCTTATCTGGTATATAATTCTGAGTAATATACAGGCTTCAACCGGTTGAGGAGAGTGCAGCGGGCACACCCGCAACCGGCCGTTCAGCCCATGACGATTAAGGAGGTTGATCCGCTTTGGATCTGACGGTTACCTTACAACCACACGCCCATCGACTGGCCCTCTTCGGCCCCCAGGATCGTAATCTGCGGCTGCTGCGAGAGATGCTCGGCGTCCAGCTCGTGGCCCGCGACGGCGCGGTCAAGATCACCGGGCCCAGCGACGCCGTCGGCAAAACCGCCAGCGTGATCGAAAAAATGCAGCAGATGCTCCGCGACCGCGACCAACTCGACACCGGCGACGTCCACGAAGCACTCGCCGACGCCGCCGTCGAAACCGATGTCGGCATGACCGCCGAAGGCGGCGTCGACGTCTACGCCCGCGGCACCCGAATCACCCCAAAAACCGAGGGCCAGGCCCACTACCTCGACGCGATCGGCAACAACGACCTCGTCTTCTGCCTCGGACCCGCCGGAACGGGTAAAACCTACCTCGCCGTCGCGATGGCCGTCTCAGCCCTCAAACGCGGAACCATCAAGCGAATCGTCCTCGTCCGGCCCGCCGTCGAAGCCGGCGAAAAACTCGGCTACCTGCCCGGCGACCTCCAGGCCAAGGTCAACCCCTACCTGCGCCCCCTCTTCGACGCCATGCACGACATGATGAGCTTCGACCAGCTCAAACGCTTCATGGTCAACGACGTCATCGAGGTCATCCCCCTCGCCTACATGCGAGGCCGAACCCTCAACAACGCCGCCATCATCCTCGACGAGGCCCAGAACACCACCGCCTCCCAGATGCTCATGTTCCTCACCCGCCTCGGCCATCACTCCAAGATGATCGTCACCGGCGACGACAGCCAGATCGACCTCGAACGCCCCGAACAGTCCGGCCTCATCGACGCCGCCCGCAAGCTAAACCGAATCGACGGCATCGCCGTCGTCCGACTCAATCGACAGGACATCGTCCGCCACCGACTCGTCCAGTCCATCGTCGAAGCCTACGGCGGCGACGGCCGGGTCGGCCGACCGGCAAGCGATGCCGAACCCGTGACCCGCCAGACGCCCTAGCAGTCCAAGGCCGGGCCACGGCTATTAGTAATATGACTTATTGTGTATGCATGATGGTTGTATTCGGCCCTTTCTGCCCCGAGCGACGGCCCGACCGACTCGGACAGCAGGAAACGGCCTTGGCAAATCGTCCGATATCTTGTAGTTAATATGGCGATGTTTTTCGGCAGGAAACCCAAACGCATGGACGCGCGAAAGGGGCGGGCGGCGCGCATCGGGGCCGCTGCGCCCAAACGAGGGCCCGGTTTCCGAATCCCAGCCCACGCCGTCCTCGTCGGACTGCTGTTCATCGTCGCCACCAGCCTCGTCATCATCGCCGGCGGCCAGGTCATGCCTTGGCGCGAGGGCCAGCGACCCTGGCAGGAAATCCGCGTCCGTCAGCCGTTCAGCGTCCTCGACCAGGAGGCCACCGAACGGGCCAGACGCGAAGCTCAGGAATCCACCCCAAACTACTACCGCCTCAACCAGAGCCTCCTCGGACAGATCGAACGTGACCTGACCGGACTCTACAACGACCTGCGCGCCACCGAACTCTACGCCAACCTCGATCAGGACAAACGACAGGCCCTCGACACCCGATGGGGCATCGACGAACCCGCCTTCCAGAGACTCCAAGCCCTCCTCGTTGAAGGCTACACCTTCGAGGAATTCCAGCAGGACCTCCAGCAGTTGCGCGCCGCCCTGGCCGCCACCCACATCATTGAACGGATGCCCGAAAAATACCAGAAGGTCGGATCCGTCGTCCTGATGGACCCAGCCACCCGAACGGGACAGGAAACCCGACGATGGACCTTCGCCAACCGCCAGGATGAGGTCGCCGAACTGCTCCAGCGGTCCGTGGCCCCCTTCCCGCGACCCATGACCACCCCCGTCCGACGATACCTCGCCGACCTCTTCAAGGAAGGCGCACAGGCCGTCTGGCTCTTCGACGTCGATGAAACCGAAAAACAACGACAGATCAACTACAACGCCCAGGAAGACCGCTACCGCCGCTACGAGCCCGGCCAGGTCCTCATGCCGCCCCAGCAGATGATCACCAGCCGCGATCTGGCCGTCCTCGAAGCCGAGCACCACGCCTACTGGGAGGCGCTCAGCGCCCGAACCAAGATTCTCGCCAACGCCGGTATCGTCACCCTCGTCGCCGTCGTCACCCTCGTCATCGGAATCTACAGCGTCAAATGGGAGCCGCGGGCCACCATGAACTGGACCCGATGCGCCGCCCTCGCCGCCATCATGTTCATCCCCATCACCCTCGGACGAGTCCTGAGTTTGGCCGGACTCAACGAATACCACGCCGTCTTCCATGTGGTGCTGGTCGCCCTCGTCATGACCGTCGCCTACAACCAGCGTTTCTCCCTGATGATCACCGTGACCCTGACCGCCCTTCTGGTCCTCGCCATGCGCGGCGACTTCGGCCTCTTCCTCGCCCTCCTCACCGGCGGCGTGACCGTCACCATGATCCTCGACGAGGTCCGAAGCCGATCCAAGCTGATCGAAGTCGCCGGTGCCGCCGCCATGATGAGCTTCGCCATCGACTGGTGCTACCAGTTGGTCACCTACCAGCAGATCGGCTACGGACTGATCAACGCCGTCTGGGCCGCAGCCGCCGCCTTCGTCGCCGTCTTCATGTTCCAGGGTATCCTGCCCGGCATTGAACGCCTCTTCCAGATCGCCACCAGCATGACCCTCTTGGAATGGAGCGACGCCAGCAAACCCCTCATGCGGCGGCTCGCCCTCGAAATCCCTGGCACCTTCAACCACTGCCTCCTCATCGGCAACATGGCCGAAACCGCCGCCGAGGCCATCGGAGCCAACGGCCTCCTCGCCCGCGTCGGAGCCTTCTATCACGACATCGGAAAGCTCTCCAAACCCGAATACTTCGTCGAAAACCAGCCCACCCGGAACCTCACCCGACACAAGGGCCTCTCGCCCGCCATGAGCCTGCTCGTCATCATCGGACACGTCAAGGACGGCCTCGAACTGGCCAAAGAGTACGGCGTCCCAAAGGTCCTCCACCAGTTCATCACCGAGCATCACGGCACGACCCTCGTCGAATACTTCTACCGCCTCGCCAACCAGCAGCGGAGCGAAGCCGGCCAGGAGCCCGTCTCCGACATCGAATTCCGCTACCCCGGCCCCAAACCCCACAGCCGTGAAAGCGCCATCCTCATGCTCGCCGACGCCGCCGAAGGTTCGACCCGAGCCCTCTCCGAACCCACCGTCGGCAGCATCGAAAACCAGGTCCACCAGATCGTCAAACGACGCCTCGAAGACGGACAGCTCGACGACTGCGAACTGACCCTCCGCGAACTCCACCAGGTCGAAGACAGCCTCACCCGAAGCCTCTGGGCCATGTACCACGGGCGGATCAAGTACCCGTCGCAGGATGCCGACCGTGACAGGGAAGAAAAGAAAGAACCCAGGCCCGAACCCCGGGAGACGGCCTCATGACCGCTCGCCCGTCCCCAAAAAACAAACTCGACCTCCAGATCGCCGTCCTCGTCCGCAAGATGCCCCTTGCGCAAGCCAGCCTCCGACGCATCGCCGAACACGTCTGGCAAGCCGAAAAGGGACCAGCCGCCCAGATCAGCCTCGCCGTCGTCGGCGAAAAACGCATGGCCGACCTCGCCCAGCAGTACACCGGCCGACGATACCGAACCGACGTACTGGCCTTCGAACTCTCCGAACCCGCCGAAACCCCATTCGTCGGCCAGGTCGTCGTCAACGCCCAACGCGCCCGCCTCATCGCCAAACGACTGTCCCTCAACCCCCAAGCCGAACTCGCCCTCTACCTCATCCACGGCCTCCTCCACCTCCGCGGCTACGACGACCACTCCGAAACCGACGCCCAAAAAATGCACCAACGCTCCAAACGGCACCTCCAAGCCCTCAACTTCAACACCGCCAACCTCTCCCTCGCCTGACCCGCCCCCGTCAATCACCCCGCCCTCGCCGCCAACGCACCTCCGCCAATGGACTCTCGCCGCTAATGCACCTCCGCCGCCCTCGGCGGAGTCTTCCTCCTCCATTCTGGCTACTGACTCCTAACTTCTTGTCTTCGCCCGCGTGTTCCGCGTGTTCCGTGCTAATCCAACAATGACTGCCAATCGCGACGGCCTACCCCACAGCGACAGCCCCTGCGGTCGCCTCGATACTCCTTGACACGCCAGCGAAAATAGATAACCTCAGTGCGGACTTCAAAAGCTCAATCGCCCTCCGCAGGCCAGGTGCTTTGAGCGTCTGCCTCGGGACCTTAAAGAGGTGCAACCCAATGAAGGCATCAACCAAGTCCGCGGTATTCATCGTCGTTGCCGGTGGGTGTCTGTTGACCGGCATCTACCTGCTGCGTCAACCGGCGTCTCAGGGTCCCTCCAGCCCGCCTCCATTGACTGAGAAAGAGAGGGCGCAAGCGCCCGAGGAACCGCTGGGCGACCGCCCGGTAAGCACCTCTCAAGCGGCGTGCGAGGTCGACGAGGGCTTCCAGGCCTTCAGCCGGACGGCCGAGCTTCAGATCGCCGGCGACCTGGCGGACCGGGGAACCTTCGAACTCGATCAACGGGATCCGCGGGCGTTTGTGCGCCGATCCGACCATGAGATAACTCCGGGAGTGACGCGGGAACTGCTGACGCGGGAGGCCGTCCCCGTCCTGCACGCGCTTCTGGACGATCCCGCCTACCGGCGTTACTGGTCCAACATCGCCAAGACGATCTGCTATCTCAGCGACGACCCGGCATCCGCCTCCGTGATCATTAACTACATCCGCCGGTCGGATGACTGGCGGGAAGGGGCGATTGAGACGCACCGTGAATGCACGGGCAAGCTCCTGGCGATCCGGTGGCTGGGGTTCCTGGGCGGAGAGGAGGCCGAGAGAGTCCTGATCCAAGCGATGAGCCCCGATGGCGCGAGGGAACTTGTCAAGGCGTGGCTCGACGGGCTCCTCCCGGTCTCGGCGGGAGGGCCCGATGACGGCTTCGCCGGGCTCGTCGGCGTCGTACAAGGCTCAGCGGCGATCGGCATCGTGCACGCGCAGAGCCGCGAGGGCATCCAGAGGGCGGAAGCGTTACATGAGGCGGCCCGCGCAGATTTCCGAGACCAAGGTTATTCCAGCGAGTCCACCAGCATCCTCCTCCAGCGAACCGGACAAGCGATGGCCATTCGCGACCTGATCCAGTCCATGGGGATCGAGGGGTACCTCGAGCATGTCGATAGCCCTGGCTTCTACAAATTCACCATCCTACCACGTGCCGTGGAATACGGGCCATAGCCGGCGACGCCAAAGAGCGGACCAACTGCGGTCACGTCTTGAAAGTTCGGCAGGGCGAGTCCTGACCCGCCGCTTCGTCTGGGGTCAGTCTTGAAAGTCTGATGTTCTTCCCCTCCGCTCCCTTCTGTTCGGACCCTTCGCCCCTCTGCGTGACCCACCCTTCTCCCATCCGCCTCCGCTGAACGCCTTCCTCCGAGCAAATTCAAAGTCCGAAATTCGAAATCAAGCATTCCGTTCCGGGTGCACCGTGCCCTCCAGAGGACACTACCAAACGCGCCACCCGGGCGACGTTTGGGCCGGAAAAGGTCTTGGCGTAAACTACTGATGTGTTATAATTGCCTGTGATCGAGTGGCAGAAGGGTGATGTTCAGCCAAGGTGGGCCGATCCGATGGGCGCTTCTCAGAAGAGAACAGCCGTATGCCCGCAGCGACCGCGGCGAATCAAAAAACCTGTCTCTTGATCGGAGTAGCGTTTTGTCTCACGTTCTGTAAAGTGAATCATCTGTAGTGTACCAGCATGAGTTCATGGCGATACATCTTGCGGCAGGGGTTGAGAGTCCTATTCTGGCTCGGTGTGGGCTTAGTGGGTCTGTTTTTGTTCCTCTCGCTCCTGCTCAATGTGGGCGTCTGGCTGACTCGATCGCACAGCCAGAAGCACCTGCCGCCGCGGCCCCTGTTCTCTGATCGAACGATTGAGTACGGCATCGGGCGATATGTGAAGTGGGGCGGGCCACGCAAATTCGTGGATCACGAGTACAACTACGTGCTGCTCGAGGAGGAACACAACATCCTGCTGCTGGTGGACGCCGGCTCCGAGTTTCGCTGGAGCAAGACCATCGTGCAGAGCACGCCCTTTGAGGTGGAACTGATTATCTCGGACAAACCTCGCCGGTGGATGGGTTTCGAACCTGCCCCGAACACTGGATATTACCTCACGGCGGGACAAGATCTGATATCGTTTCCACTAACGCCGGAGGCAGTTAGCCGCATCAAAAGCCAGTTCGGCGAGAGTGAATGCCTTTGGCGTGTCGACGATTTGAAGGTCTTTCTGCCTCAGGTCGGGGTGGACGTACCCACAACCTGCCCTGCGTTGTCCGAAGGTGGCGATACGACCGTACCGGCCGTGCCCCACGCCACGAAGCCTTCAGCGCGGTAGCCTGCACGCCTGGAGTCAGGATTTGAAAGCTCCCTTGTCAGCCCGCTTGGCTGCCTTCGCCGCCTCCTGTTCAACCCTCCACGTCTCCGCCCCTCCGCGGGAGACCGGCCTTTGCCCCTTCTGTTCCGGCCCGACCACCTGATCTGCGGACCCCCGGACTCCCGTCTACCTTCTCCTCTATCCGCCGCAATCGAACGCCTTTCTCCGAACAAATTCGAAATCCGAAATCCGAAATCAGGAGTCCCCTCCGCGTGCTCCACCGCCCTCGGCGGAGTCTGCCTTCTCCATTCTGGCTACTGACTACTGGCTTCTGACTTCTTGTCTTCGCCCGCGTGCTCCGTGCTAATCCGAACTCCCAGCCTGCCTGACCGTCACCGTCGTCCGTCGCCCAGCCACATCACCCGCCTCCGCGCCGACCTCCCACCGCGTCCGCGTCAACCGCTCCAGAAACCTCCGATCGTGACTCACCAGCAGCAGCGCCGCGTCGCACTCGGTCAGCGCCTTCTCCAAGCACTCGATCGACGGCAGATCGAGATGATTTGTCGGCTCGTCCATGACGATCAGCCACGGCTGACGGGCCATCCCCGCCGCCAGCAAAATCTTGCGCACCTCGCCCGGACTCGGCTCCTCCGTGTCCAGCACCCGCACCGGATCGGACCCCAGACACCCGATCTCCTGCATCAGCCGCCCGAGCTCGTCGTTCGGCAGCCGGCGAACCTCCTCCACGATCCGCCGACTCTCAGCCGTGTCGATCTCCTGGTGCATCACGATCACCCGATCCGCCGGCAACTCAAGCCGCGAGACGATGTGACGCACCAGCGTGCTCTTGCCCGCCCCGTTCGGCCCGACCAGCGCGACCCGGTCGTCCGGCCGCATCGCCAGCTCGCCGAACGTCAG
>Ga0123333_10004183_pt1 | contig 13616 bp, 8 predicted proteins | sample BioC12SIPDNA_3_FD_89957 | JGI IMG/M metagenome (GOLD analysis project Ga0123333, IMG submission 89957) | Anaerobic biogas reactor microbial communites from Washington, USA - Biogas_R2_B C12 SIP DNA | ecosystem: Engineered > Bioreactor > Anaerobic > Unclassified | place: Washington, USA...
GACCAGCCCGAGCAGGCTGCGAACGACCGCCTCCGGGGATCGGTCGAACCCGCCAGTGCAGTTGTCATAATACAGTGCGCGTCCTACTAGATAGACGATAACGGGCAACAGGAGCAGGCCCAAGATGAGCGCCATCTGCCGGTTGCGGCGCGCCATCCTCTCGCGATAGTAGGTGTCGGTCAACGATACACCTCCTTACGGCATCCGTTGCAGCCCCTCCCAGCGCACGCTCCACGAGCCATCCTGCGGAAAGCCAGGGGCGTTGACCTCCGGCGCGCCATCCCATCCCGCGGCCATCATGGCGGCCGCCATGAGCAGCCCGCCGTTGCCGGGCAGGTAGATGGTCAGGCCCTCACGGTTATAGTTGTGCCCGTTGGGCAGGTAGGTGTTGCGCGGGTTGGGCGAAAGCAGGGCGTCCACTGCCAGCCCTGGCTCGCCGACGCGGGCCGCGGTCATGGCGGTCATGGGATAGTCCCAGCCCCAGGTCTTGTCCTGCCAGCGCCAGGTTTCCAGCACGCGATGCAGCGTGCGGCGCATGGTCTCGCGATCGGCCAGGGCCCCGGGCAGGATGCCCAGCGCGCCGAGCAGCGAGGGGTGATCGTTGCGCTGGCTCTTGTCGGTGAAGGTGTGCGGGTGGGAGCCGGCGTTGACGTACATGCCGCCGGCCATGGGGAGCGGCGGAAGGTGGCGCAGGACGTGGTCCCAGCGCTCGTCGCGGGCCAGCCCGAGGCGCTCTCGCCAGGACTGCGCGGTCGCCAGTCCCCAGGACCAATACTCCAGCTCAAAGGTGGGGTCCCAGGTCTCCTCGGCGCGATAGGTCTCCTGGGCGGGGATCAGCGGCGGGCCCAAGCGGTAGCAGCCCGCGCTCTCGATCCACACGGCGAAGGAAGACATGAACTCGGCGGTCTCGAGCACGATGGCGCGGTACCGCTCTAGCGTCTGCCGGTCGCCGCGCAGCCGATAGAGCAACTCGGCGTAATAGATGGGGTGCGGCTGCTGCCAGATCAGGAACGGCCCGATGGGCGAGGGCGAGTCCAGCCCATCCGGGCCGACCATCTTGGGCCAGCGCGCTCCGGTGTAGCCCTGGCGGCGCGCCGTCTCTTGCGCGCCGGGGAGGATGCGGTCATAGTAGCCAAGGCTTCTCTCCAGCAGCTCGGCGCGACCCCACAGGGCAAAGTGAGCCGCGTGCCACCAATGCATCTCCAGGTGGAACTTGCCGTACCAGCTATTGAAGGTCAGGCCCGTCTCCTGGGGCGGCAGCGACCCGGCGCATTGGATCGCGGTCAGGTACTGGGAGAGGACGATCCGGCGCTCCAGCTCGGCGGCACGCGGGTCGGCGCTGCCGGAAAGGTCGATGGCGCCGCCGGCGCTCCAGAAGCGCTCCCAGTGCGCCCGGCAGGCGCTCGCGGTCTCGGCCACTGTGGGCAAGTCCCCGAGGGGCCCTTGGGAGAACGCCACGGCGCACTCGATCGCCTTTTGCCCAGCCCCAGGCATGACCACAAACGAGTGCGGTCCGACCTCCTGAAGCGCTCCTTCAGGCGACCAGGCCACGGCCACATGGTAGCGGTCCGCGTCCAGGGTGCGCAGCAGGTCGGCGCGCCGCGGCCCGTGCTGCGAGGGCTGCGTCTGATGCCGTTCCGGCGCATTCCAGTCGCCACCGGAGCCCGTGTGGGTGGCGGAGCCGTACGGAAAAGCAAGCGATAGGCTGATCCGGCCGCTGGCGAGGAGCAACGACTCGACGCGGACGGCCACCAGGTCCAGCGCCGGGTGAACCCAGGTGTGGACCAGGACGGGCTCGCCATCCACGGAGAAGCGGCTGATCAGCGTGCCGGTCCAGAGGTCGAGGGTCTGGTGCGGATCGCCGAGCTCGGGGAGCGCCACCGGCGCGCCGTCGACGTGGCGCAGGACCAGGCCCAACCGCCCCAGGTCGAGCCGGTGGGGGTTGGCGCGGAGCCAATCAACGGCGACGGGGTCCACGCGCCGGTCGGGCTGCGCGGGGTCGCGCGCCGACCAGGCCGCTGCCGGGCCGTGCGGGCTGGGGCTGACCGGGTAGGGCGCCGGGCGGCCATAGGTGTCGTAATAGCGAAACGCCTGCTCCTGGTGGAAGCCATGCAGGTTGGGGAAGGAGTGCCAGCCCCACTGCGCCTGGGTGCCCAGGGGGATCACGCCGGGGAGCGCGGGGTCTCCTCCCGTCTCGTAGAAGCCAGGGAAGGTCTGTAGCCCGGTGATATCGGCGGTGAAGGCGAACTCGCCGTTGCCCACGGTGAGCGGCGAGAGCGGCGTTGGCTGTCGCACCGTGGGGTTGTGGCGGGTCACCAAACGGCGCCTGTCGATGGGCGCGGAGATCTCGTCGGGCATTTCGCCTCCTGCAGAGGGTATCGCGCTCACACTGGCTCGAAGCGGGCCTGGAAGAAGCGCAGGTACTTGGGCTCAAAGATCATGCGCAGGCCGCGCGTCCGCTCGCGGTTGTCGTAGGCCGCCTTGACCGCCTCGGCCACGATATCCATGTGCGCCTGCGTGTAGACGCGCCGCGGGATAGTAAGCCGGGTCAGCTCCAGCGCGGGGTGGCGGTTCTCGCCGGTGACGGGGTCGCGACCGGCGCTGACGATGCCGCGTTCCATGCTGCGGATGCCGGAATCCAGGTAAAGCTGGGCCGCCAGGGTCTGGGCGGGGAGTTCGTCCTGCGGGATATGCGGGTAGAAGCGCTTGGCGTCCAGAAAGACGGCGTGCCCGCCGACCGGCTGGACGATGGGGATGTCCCAGTTGATGAGCAACTCGCCCAGGTAGAGGACCTGGCCCACCCGCGAGCGGATGTGGTCGTCTTGCACGCACTCCTCGATGCCGATGGCGATGGCTTCCATGTCGCGGCCGGCGAGCCCGCCGTAGGTGTGCAGCCCCTCGTAGATGACCACCAGGTTGCGCAGCGTCTCAAAGAGCTCGGTGTCGTTCACGGCCAGCCAGCCGCCGATGTTGACCAGGTTATCCTTCTTGGCGCTCATCCAGGCACCGTCGGTGTAGCTGCAAAACTCTTTGAGGATGCGGGCGATGGTCCAATCGGCATAGCCGGGCTCGCGCTGCTGGATAAAGTAGGCGTTCTCCGCCATGCGGGTGGCGTCGAGATAGATGCGCACGCCGTAGCGGTCGCAGAGCTCGCGCAGCGCCTTGACATTGGCCATGCTCACGGGCTGCCCGCCGGCCATGTTCACCGTCCCCGCCAGGCTCACGTAGGCGATGTTCTGCGCGCCCTTGTCCTTGATCAGCGTCTCCAGCTTGTCCAGGTCCACATTGCCCTTGAAAGGGTGCAGGTCGGCGGCGTCATGGGCCTCCCTGATGATCACGTCCACAAAGGTGCCGCCGGCCATCTCCTGGTGCTGGCGCGTGGTGGTAAAGTACATGTTGCCGGGGACCCACTGCCCTGGCTTGATGGCAGCCTGGCTGAGGATATGTTCCGCGCCACGGCCCTGGTGCGTGGGGACCAGGTACTTGTAGCCATAGTAGGTCTGCATCGCCGCTTCCAGGTGGTAAAAGTTGCGGCTGCCCGCATAGGCCTCGTCGCCCAGCATGAGCCCCGCCCACTGTCGGTCGCTCATGGCATTGGTGCCGCTGTCGGTGAGCAGGTCGATGTAGACGTCCTCGGAGCGCAGCAAGAAGGTGTTGGAGAAGGCCCCCTCCATCGCCTGCCTGCGCTCCTCCGCCGAAGCCAGGCGGATCGGCTCCACCATTTTGATCTTCCAGGGCTCCGCCCAGGAGCGGCGGCCGAACTGCTGTCCGATGGTCTGGTACTTTTTTGCGTCCATGCTATCTCCTTTGATCTGGTCAAGAACCGCCCTGGTTCTTGACGAGCTTGCGGCCGACGGCGAAGGCCTTGCCGAGGAGGCGCGAGATCCCATAGTATGCGCTCGTCCCGGGGTCGAACATGAACGGCCTGATCTTGGCGACGTCTGGGCGGCCGTCCGCATTCAGCATGGACTCGTCCGCCTTGACATCAATGATCTCCCCAACGAACTGAGTGTGTAGGCCCAGCTCGATGGCCTGCACGAGCTTGCACTCCAGCGCCAGCGGGAACTCGCCGACGTAGGGGGCGTCCACCAGCTCGCTGCGAACCGCGGTCAACCCGGCCGCGGCGAACTTGTCCTCCTTGGCCCCGCTGACGACGCCGGCATAGTCGGCCTCGACGACGTGGCCCTCATCAGGGATGCTGATGGTAAAGGCCCGGCGGGCGACGATGTTGCCATAGGTATAGGTGGCCTTGCGCAGGGCCACGGCGATGCACGGCGGCCGCGAGCAGCAGATGCCTCCCCAGGCCGCCGCCATGATATTGGGCATCCCGCGGGCGTCATAGGTACCCACGATAAAAACGGGGGTGGGATAGGCGATCGTTCCCGCTCCCAGAGAGCGCCTCATATCGGCCTCCTTTCGCTCATCAAGCCGCTCAGCCGCATTATACGGCAGGCGACGAAAGGGGGCAAGGTGGAACCGCGATCCGCCCGCGAAGGATCGCCTGACCAAGGCAGTGGGCGGGACGGGGGCGCGGGTCAGCGCAAGGGGCCGATGGTCAAGTCATCGGCGAAGGGGTTAGCGGCCTGGTCCAGCACCGGCTGGGCGCGCAGCGAGGGGTACTCGTACATGCCCACGCGCATGGCGAATGGGCCCACTGCTCGCGCGGGTAGCCCGAAGCGAAAGCGTTGCACCACCACGTCGCCCGCCTGCCAGTCGTTGACGGGGGTGGTGGGACTGTCCACCTGCGCCACGCGCTGGCCTCCGGCATCCAGCAGGTGCGCGTAGAGTTGGTAGGCGGCCCCCGGGTTGGCAGAGACCTTCCAGACGCGCCAGACAATCCACCAGGCCAGCGATTGGCCGGGCTGCGCCAGCTGCTCTTGGCCATAGCCGATCAGCTCAGCGCCGTTTGCCAGCGCGCGTGGCCCAGGGATCTCCTCCCACACGGGCCACGATTGCCCATCCCAGCGCGCCAGCCGGAAAGGTTCCTCGCCGGCTCGCGCCGGGATCAACGCCCCCGCGCGCCACAGGCCGGCGCTGGCGTAGGTGGCCACGGCCGCCTCCGCGCCGGGCGTGACCAGGACCGTGGCGGGGCTGGCGGGAAAGAGCGCGGCATGGCGGCCGTCTACGAAGCGATGAGGCAGGCCCCGCAACAGCACATCATAGACCGCGACCCACTCGGCCGTGCGGGGATCGTCGCCGGGGCTGACCACGACGACGAGGTCCCCCCAGTCCCGGGCCTGCCGGCGGGTCTCCAGCAGCACGCGGAGCGGGACGCCGAACCCACCGGGCGTGGCTTGGCGGCCGATGACGTCGAGCAGGACTCCGAACGCAGCAGCCTGGGCCAAGGAGATGGCGACCACCAGGGGAGCGGCCAACCGCCATGCGCTCCTGGCCGCTCGTCCGGCCGAGCCGCGGCCAGCGGTCGCCTCAGGCGCCTTGGAGAGCAGCCAACCGACCGCCAGGAACGGCGCAGGCAGCAGCGAGGTGAAATAGTGCGGATAGAGCTCGGTAGAGTGTCGCAGCATAACCAGGATCGGCAGGATGGACCAGATGGCCACGACGGCCGCCGCCCCTGCGGCGCGGTCGTCCCGCCTGCGCAGCCCGCGCCATAGGCCCCAGGCTACTGCGGCAATTGCCAGCACTCCGGTGAGCGCCTGCGGCAGGCTCAAGCCTGGGACGCGACGCAGGAATTCGAGGTACGTTGGGTCGCCCGCCAACGAGTGGATATCGGCGCCGGTCACCAGCATCCACCACATCTTGAGCGACGCGGAATCCAGCGCCGCGGGGCGAGAGAGAAAGGCGGCGAGACCTGGCGAGACGCCGCTCTGCTGCCCCAGGACATGCCACAAGAACGGCAACGCGGTTAGTGCCCCCAACCCGGCGCCGGCCAGCAGGGCAGGAAGGTGGACGCGGCGGCGATAGAGGACGAGCAGGATCGGCGTCAGGGGCGCGACCAGCACGGCATGGTAGTGGAGCTGGACGATCAGCACCAGCAGGAGCACGTGCGCGGCCTGAGCCCAGCGCTTGCCTTCCAGGAAGCCCAGCAGCCCGGCGGCCGCGTAGACGAGGACCAGTGGCGACATCAGGTTGGGCTCCCAGATCTTGCGGGAGTAAAAGACGGCCCACGGGCTGGTGGCGTAGAGCAACGCGGCGATCCAGGCGGCCCGGGCGCCCCAGTACCGGCGGGCCAGCCACCAGCAGAGGGCCACGGCCAGCACGTTCAGCGCGCCCGTGAACAGCACCCCGGAAAGCGGGTTGGAGGAGAGGCGGAAGGGAAGCGCATAGATCCAGATGCTGAGCGGCGCTTTGGGGAGCCCTACCGAGGTCTCGATACCGTGCAGCGGAAAGGCGCGCCCCCCGGCCAGGTCCAGCGCCATCTGGGCGATATGCGCCTCGTCCTTCTTGAACTCGGTGATGCCGGGCCAGCCCAGGCGCAAGATCGCCGCCAGGACGAGGATGGCAATCAGCGTCCAGCGTTCGCTGACCCGACGATGCTCAGATTGCATGTGGCGCGCTCCGACCGAAGTACTGTCCATTATACCCAGGCTCGCCCGCCCACCAAGTCGGTTCAGAGGCGGCTCTTGCCGGGGCAGCGAAGGTGTGTTATACTCGGCCTATTAGCTAGCGTCTTCGTGCGGAGGGAGGCACGCCCATGCGGGACCTACACATCGCTTGCGGGCAGTTCGCCCCAGAGCCTGGCGACAAGGCTAAGAACGTCGCGCAGATGATCCGGCAGGCCACCGAGGCGCGGGCCGTGGGCTGCGAGCTAATCTTGTTCCCCGAGCTCGTGGTCACGGGCTATCTCGAGCCTGAGCAAATCCGTCCGCTGGCCGAGCCGCTCACGGGGCCGTCGGTGGAGTCCCTGGGCGCGGCGGCGCGCAAGCTGGGCATCGCCATCGCCTTCGGGTTCGCCGAGGTGGACGAGGGGGAAGGGGCGCTCCATAACAGCCTCGCCGTGCTCGACCGTGAGGGGAGCGTGGCAGGAGTCTACCGCAAGATGCACCTGTGGGCCACGGAAAAGTTGTGGGCCAAGCCGGGAGCTCGCGCTACCACCTTTGACCTGGGCGACGTGCGCTGCGGCGGATGGATCTGCTACGACACCCGCTTTCCCGAGCTGGCGCGCCTGCTGGCCCTCTCTGGGACGGACGTCGGCCTGGTGTCCACGGCTTGGCTGGGGCCTGGGGATGAGTGGAAGCTCGCCTTGCGCGCCCGCGCGCTGGATAACAGCATGTTCGTCGCCGGTGCCGACATCATCAGCTATGACCCGGTGTTGCGCTGCTACGGCCTGAGCATGATCGTGGGCCCCAAGGGCAATGTGCTGGCAGAGGCCAAACCCGAGCAGGAGGGGATCATCCACGCGGTGCTCAAAGGCCAAGACCTGCTGGCTCAGCGCAAGCGCGTGCCCCTGTTGGCCGACCGACGCCCGGGCCTGTATGGCCTTTTGACCCGCTGAGTTCTGCCGAGCCTTTTTCGACCTGAGCGCCGCGCCCCCGGCGCAGGCCTTTCCGGCGGACCATCGCGATACGCCTGTCATTGGAGGATCACTTCACGATGCTGCACCCGGCTGGGCGCACCCTCGGCACGCTGCTTGTGGCGGTGTGCGCCGCTCTGCTCTCCATCGGGCTGGCCATCTCGCCCAGCCTCACGGTCTCTTCCGCCCCTCAGGGCCAGTCGCCCCTGACCCCTGGCCCCTTGCCCACAAGCACCCCCACGCCTGCGCCGGACTATGGCTTCGTCGAGTCATGGGCGCCGCAAGCCACCGAGCCGGATGCGATCAACGACCCGGGCTGCCTGATCTCGACGGGAGGGGCATTCTACCTGGCGGACACGGGCAACCACCGCATCCGAGTTTATGACGCTGCGTGGCAGTTGGTGCGCGAGTGGGGCACGCCCGGCGGTGGGCCAGGCGAGTTCTGGTTCCCCGAGGGCATCGCCGTGACGCAGGATCGCGTCCTGGTGGCGGACACGGGCAATCGTCGCGTGCAGGCTTTTACGCTGGATGGCGTCCATGTGGCCAACTGGGGTGTGAGCGGGCTGGGACGCCTGTCCATGCCCTGGGGCATCGCGGTCGATGGCGGGCTTGTCTACGTCAGCGATAGCAGCACTCACCGTATTGTGGCGTTCAGCCTGGCGGGGGCTTTTCGTGGCGCCTGGGGCGGGGAAGGGTCGGCCAACGGCCTGTTGCGCGCGCCCCGCGGGCTGGCCGCGGCGGACGGCCTCCTCTACGTGGCCGATAGCGGGAACAACCGCATCCAGGTCTTCACCGGCGATGGCCTCTACGCCTCTCAATATGGTGGGCTGGGCACGGAGCCGGGCAGATTGCACCAGCCCTCGGGCGTGGCGCTTTCCGCCAACGCCATGTATATCGCCGACACCGACAACAGCCGTTTGCAGGTCTGGGATCGCCAAGGCCGGTTCCTCTGGGAGTGGCGAGGAGACAACGGGGGGCTGGTGCGCCCGCGCGGGGCGGCTCCGTCGTCGGATGGGGGCGCCTGGGTGGTGGATAGCGGCAATCACCGGCTGGCGCGGGTCATCCCGCAGGGAGGCGAGATCGCCCTATGGCCCAGAGAGGAGGGCGGAGGGTTCGGCGGGGCCCGCGCAATGGCGCCCGGGCCCGATGGCAACCTCTATAGCCTGAACCTGGAGGGCAGCCGCGTGCAGGTGCAGGGCTCAGCCGGCGAGCTGCTGCGCTCGTGGGGGGCGGTCGGGAGCGGGCCAGGCCAGCTCAGCGCGGCGCAGGGGCTGGCCGTGTTGCCGGATGGCCGCGTGTTCGTCGCCGATACGGGCAACAACCGGGTGCAAGTCTTTTCCAGCGTGGGCGAGTATGGCCGCAGTTGGGGAAGCGCGGGGAGCGGGCCGGGGCAGTTCGAGGGGCCCAAGGAGATCACGGTGGACGCGTCCGGCCGCGTGTACGTGACGGATGCTCGGCGCGTCCAGGTGTTTGACCTCGCAGGGCATTGGCTGGAGCAGTGGCCGACGCTCTATGCCGACCTGGCGGCAGGCCCTGGCGGGCTGCTGTGCGGCCTCTCGACGAACGCGGTGCGGGTCTTGACCGCCGCCGGCGCGCCGGTTCGCTTCTGGTCGGTGAGCGGGCCCTACCGCGTCGCGATGGACGCCGATGGGTTGATCTATGTGGCGGCGCTGACCGGGGAGGGGCACCGGCTGCTGGTCTTTGACGCCTCCGGCGCCAAGCAGTTCGAGCTTGCGCTCGGGGGCCCGGCGCTGGACGTGGCGGCGAGAGCCGGCGCCGAAATGTATGTGGCGGTCAGCGAGGGAATCCGTCTATACGGGAGGGGCCCATCGCTGGCGGGCAAGTGGGGACGCCAGGGGACGGCTGATGGCCAACTGGGGAGCCCCACCGGACTGGCCATTGGCTCGCGGGGGCGCGTATATGTGGCGGACGAGCAACGCCATCTGATCCAAGCGTTCTCATCCACCGGCGAATTCGTGCAGAGCTGGGGAGGGTGGGGGCCCTATGAGGCCGCCCTCAAGAGCCCGCGCGGCCTGGCAGCGGATCGCCTGGGGCGGGTGTACGTCGCCGATTACGGTAATCAGCGCATTCAGGTGTTCACGGCGGAGGGTCAGTTCGTGCGCGCCTGGGGCCGCTATGGGCTGCAGGATGGCTCGTTTGTAGCGCCTTCGGGGGTAGCGGTGGCGCCGGATGGGACGATCTATGTGGCGGACGCGGGGACCTCGCGTATCCAGGCCTTTACCGCCGAAGGCGTCCTCCTGCGCGCCTGGGGCGCTCGTGGCAGCGCCCTGGGGCAGCTCATGGCGCCGCAAGACGTAGCAGTCGCCCAGGATGGCCGCGTGCTTGTGGCCGACACGGGCAACGCGCGCGTGCAGGTCTTTTCGCCGGCTGGCGAGGCGCTGGCGAGCTGGACGAGCACCGGCTCGGGCGGCCGCCTCCAAGCACCCACGGGCATCGCCGTCGGCGCGGATGGGCGGATCCTGGTCGCCGACCAAGGCAGCCATCGCGTGCACGTCCTCTCTGCCGAAGGGAAATGGATCGCCTCGATGGGCGGCTATGGCCTCGGCGAGGGGCTGTTGCGGGCGCCCTACGATGTGGCGGCCGGGTGGGGCGGCTATGTGTACATCACCGATGGCGGCAATGCGCGCCTGTCCGTCTACCAGCAGGCCAAGCTGGCGCCGGTCGCGCTGCCGCTGTTAATGCGCTAGGGGCGCGGGAGGGCAGGGGAACCGCTTGCGAACCCAGGGGACGATGCAGAACACCGACAAGGAGGCCCACATTGAACATCCCATTTCCATCGGACGAGTGGATCAAGGCCCTGAGCGGGCGGCTCAACACCAGCGAATCGTACGAGATGTCCGCCAAGAACTGGGAAGGCGATTTCCTTTTTATCGTCGAGGCCGATGCCGCTTTTCAGGGCACTGGCTATCTCTACCTTGACCTGCACCACGGCAAGAGCCCCAACGCGGAGCTGTGGCCCGAGCTGGACGGCAAAAAGGCCGCGTATACGCTCAGCGCTCCCTACGGAACCTGGCGAAAGGTGATCGAGGGCAAGATCGACCCCATTCAGGGGATGATGACCAAGCAGCTCAAGCTCCAGGGCAACATGATGATGATCATGCGCTACCCCAAGGCGGCCAAAGAGATCATGGAGTGCGTCAAGACCATCCCGACCCAGTTTGCCGCATAGGTGCGCGGCTGGGTCGTGCGTTCCCAAGGAGGGGAAAGGAGCGCGGAAGATGTGGTACTTCGTCTCGCCCAAGATCGCGTTCGGCGATGGCGCGCTGGAGACCCTGGACGAGCTGAAGGGGCGGCGCGCGCTGATCGTGACGGACACGTCGCTGGTTAGGCTGGGGCTGGTGGGCAAGGTGGCCGCCCATCTGGACAAGGCCGGCCTGAGCTACCGTATCTTTGACGCGGTGCAACCAGACCCCGACCTGGTCACCGTCCAGGCTGGCGCGCAGCTTGCGCAAGACGAGTCGCCGGACTGGATCATCGGCCTGGGCGGAGGTTCCTGCCTGGACGCGGCCAAGGCCATCTGGATCCTCTACGAGCGCCCCGACCTGGACCCGGCCGAGATCAACCCATTCATCGAGTTGGGGCTGCGCAAGAAGGCGCGCCTGATCACCATCCCCACCACCTCCGGCACTGGCGCGGAGGTCACCTGGGCGATCGTGCTCACCGACACGCAGGCCAGGCGCAAGCTGGGTCTGGGGAACCGGGAGAACGTCGCCGACATCGCCATCGTGGATCCCGAGCTGGTGGCAGGCCTGCCTCCGCGATTGACCGCTTCCACCGGACTGGACGCGCTGACCCACGCCATCGAGGGCTACACCTGCACCTGGCACAACGACCTGACCGACGGGCTCTGCTTGCAGGCGGCCAAGCTGGTCATGCGGTACCTGCCGCGGGCGGTGGCCGACGGCGCTGACCGGGAGGCCAGGGAGCGGATGCACAACGCCGCCACCATGGCGGGCCTCGGCTTTGGCAACGCGCTCGCCTCGCTGGCCCACGCCACGGGCCATTCCCTGGGCGCTATCCTGCACGTGCCCCACGGGCAGGCAGTGGGGCTTTGCCTCCCCTATACCATCGAATACATCGGCGCCGAGGCATCCGAGCGGTTCGCCGAGATGGCGGCGTTCCTGGGGGTGGCCCCCCTCGACGACGCCGAGGCTGCACCCAAGTTGGCGCGACGGGTCCGGGAGCTGTGCCAGACGGTGGGCGCGCCAACGTCGCTGGCCGACCTGGGGGTCGTCCGCGACCGTTTCGAGGGCGAGCTGGAGGCGCTGGTGGAGGGCGCTTTCAGCGATGGGACAATGCTCACCACCGCGCGCAGCCCCTCCTATCAGGAACTGGAGCTCATCTACCGGTACATGTACGAAGGCAAGCCCATCGACTTCTAGCGGAGGCGAGGATGCACGGATACCTGGGCAGGCTCCTGCGCGTGGATCTGAGCGCGGGACGGGTCTGGGATGAGCCGTTGAACGAGGCGTACGCGCGTGGCTTTGTGGGCGGGAGCGGGCTCTCCGTCCGCTACATGTACGACCTGGTAGGCGGCAAGACGGACCCGTTAGGGCCGGACAACCCCCTCATGTTCATGGCCGGGCCGATGGTGGGCACCGCCATGCCCTCCGCCGGGCGCTATAGCGTCTGCGCCCTCTCTCCGCTGACGCGGCTGTGGGGCGAGGCCAACTCGGGCGGCTTTTGGGGGCCGGAGCTCCGCTTCGCTGGCTACGATGGCGTGATCATCACCGGCGCCGCAGCAGAGCCGGTCTGGCTCTCCATCGTGGAGGGGACCGCCGAGCTGCGCTGCGCCGCCGAGCTATGGGGCCTGGATACCTACGAGACGCAGGCGCGCTGCCGGACGCTGCTGGGCCAGCCGCGGGCCAGGGTGGCCTGCATCGGCGAGGCGGGGGAGAACCTGGCGCTGATGGCGGCGGTGATGAACGACCATGGAAGGGCCGCCGGCCGCACCGGTATGGGCGCGGTGATGGGCGCCAAGCGGCTCAAAGCCATCGCGGTGCGTGGCACGGGACGCATCCCCGTGGCCGACCCTGAGGGGCTCCGCGCTGTGGCTCAGGAAATCACGGCGGCGGTCGAGGAGGACATGGCGGCGATGTCCCTGCGCCTGGCCGGGACGGCGGGCTATGTGGACCTCGGGCTGATGTACGGCGATGTGCCCATCCGTTATTTTCAGCAGGGCGAATGGCCGGAGGCTGCGGGCCTCTCCGGCGTCGAGATGGTGGAGCGCTTTCAGAAGCGCACCCGCGCCTGCTATCGCTGTCCCATCGCTTGCGGGCGTGAGACCCGCGCGCCGCGCTACGGCGCCGGGGTGGTGGACGGGCCCGAGTACGAGACGGTGATCGCCTTGGGCTCGCTGATGATGGTCGGCGACCTGGAGGCCGTCATCTATGCCGGGCATCTCTGCAACCGCTACGGCCTGGACACGATCAGCACGGGCGCGACCATCGCCCTGGCCTGCGAGCTGTTCGAGCGCGGGCTGATGACCGAGGCGGACACCGATGGCCTGGCGATCCGGTACGGGGATGCCGCCACGGCGCACCGGCTGATCGGCCTGATGGCTCGGCGGGAGGGCGTGGGCGCGCTGCTGGCCGGAGGCAGCCAGGCCCTGGCCGAGCGGTACGGCGTCCCCGAGCTGGCCGTCACGGTGAACCGGCTCGAGCTGCCCATGCACGACCCGCGGGCGTTCCATGGCATGGCGGCGACCTATGCCCTTTCGCCCCGGGGCGCCTGCCACATGCAAGGCGATATGTACGGGGTGGACGTGGGCCAGGGTGTCCCCTTCGAGTTGGGGATCGCGCCGGGGGAGCGCTTCGAGTCCAGCGAGGAAAAAGGGCGCACCTCGGCGCGACAGCAGGCCTGGCGCAGCCTCTATAACGCGCTGCCCCTCTGCCAGTTTCAGAACCCCGGCGCTGAGCAGGTGGCGCGCGCCGTGAGGGCCATCACCGGCTGGGACGTGGATGCCGAGGGCCTGCTGGCCGCAGGAAAGCGCATCGCCACGCTCAAGCGCTTGCTCAACCTCAAGCGCGGCCTGACCCGCGCCGATGAGCGCCTGCCCGAGCTGGTGACCCGGCCCCTGGCGGGCGGAACCGAAGGCCACGTGCCGGATCTGGAAGCGCTGCTC
>Ga0123333_10004184_pt1 | contig 13614 bp, 11 predicted proteins | sample BioC12SIPDNA_3_FD_89957 | JGI IMG/M metagenome (GOLD analysis project Ga0123333, IMG submission 89957) | Anaerobic biogas reactor microbial communites from Washington, USA - Biogas_R2_B C12 SIP DNA | ecosystem: Engineered > Bioreactor > Anaerobic > Unclassified | place: Washington, USA...
GGGCGTTGTCGAAGTTGACCGGGTAGATGTCCTGGTACTTCTTCGGCGGGTTCTCGGCGTAGGCGATGGTCCCGTCCGCGCGGGTGGTGAAGAACTCGGGGTGCTCGGTGGCCCACGGGTGGTCCGGTGCGGCCTGCAGGGCGAGGTCCATGGCGACCTCCAGCCCGAGCTCCTCCGCGCGCGCCACGAAGGCGTCGAAGTCGTCGAAGTCGCCCAGGTCGGGGTGCAGGGCGTCGTGCCCGCCCTCCTTCGCGCCGATCGCGTAGGGCGAGCCGGGGTCGTGCTCGCCGGCGACGAGGGTGTTGTTGGGGCCCTTGCGGTTGACCCGGCCGATCGGGTGCACCGGGGTGAGGTAGACGACGTCGAAGCCCATGTCGGCGATCGCCGGCAGCCGCCCCTGGGCGGTCTCGAAGGTGCCGGAGGTCCACAGCCCGGTCTTCGGGTCCTTGGTGGCGCCCTCGGAGCGGGGGAAGATCTCATACCACGCCCCGTGCAGCGCCAGCTTCCGCTCCACCCACCAGGTGAAGTCGCGGCTCGGGCTGACCAGGTCGCGCAGCGGCGCGTTGGTGAGCAGCTCCCTGAGGTTGGTGCCGGCCGCCAGTCGCTCACCGGTGGGGCGGGCGGTGTCCCGCAGTATGTCGATCGCCTGGGTCAGGCGCTCGCCGTCACCTGCGGGACGGGTCACCTCGTCGCGGGCCCGTTCCAGCACGCGGGCACCCTCCTCGAGCATCAGCTCGACGTCGACGCCGGCCTCGACCTTGATCGTGGCGTCGTGGTGCCACGTGGCGTAGGGGTCGGACCAGCCCTCGACGCGGTAGCTCCAGAAGCCCTCGCGGTCGGCGAAGACCGTGGTGCCCCAGTGGTCCAGGCCGGGGTTGAGCAGGTGCATCCGGACGTGGTGCTCGGTGCCGTCGGGGTCGGTCAGCACGACGGTGGCGTTGACCTTGTCGTGGCCCTCCCGGAAGACGGTCGCGGTGATCGCGAACAGCTCGTTGACCACGGATTTGGTGGGCCGCAGGCCCCCGTCCACGGCGGGGCGGACGTCCTGGACGGGGATCCGCCCGATGGGGTGCTGACCCACGAGGTCGAGGACGGACTGTCGGGTCGGGTCCTTGCCGGGTGTCTGGCTCACGTGGCCGACGCTACCGGTCCTGCGAGGGGTCTGCACGGGGCGTGGTCCGGGGCCGCGTGCCGACCGCCTACCCTTGTGCCTCGTGAAGGCCATCCGCAGACTCCACGTGCGCACCGTTCTCCCTGACGCACTGTCCCCGTTGCACGACCTGGCGCTCAATCTGCGCTGGTCGTGGCACCAGCCGACGCTCGACCTGTTCGAGAGCATCGACCCCGCGAAGTGGGAGTCGGTCCGCCGCGAGCCGCTCGCCATGCTCAGCGCGCTGACCCCCGACGACCTCGCCGCCCTGGCGGGCGACGCGGGCTTCGTCCAGCGGGTCCGTGAGGCCGGTGAGGGCCTGCAGCGCTACCTGACCGAGCCGCGCTGGTACCAGCGCGAGGCCGAGGCGGGCGCCGCCGCCGGCGGCTTCGGGCAGGCCTACGCCTACTTCTCGCCCGAGTTCGGGATCACGGCGGCGCTGCCGCAGTACTCAGGAGGCCTCGGCATACTCGCCGGTGACCACCTCAAGAGCGCCTCGGACCTCGGCGTCCCGATCGTCGGCATCGGCCTGTTCTACAAGAGCGGCTACTTCCGCCAGCGGCTCAACGCCGAGGGGTGGCAGCAGGAGTCCTACCCGGTCCTGGACCCCGACGACCAGCCGCTGTCGCTGCTGCGCGAGGAGGACGGGACCCCCGCCGTCATCTCCCTGGCGATGCCCGGCGGCGGGCACCTGCACGCCCACGTGTGGCGGGCCCAGGTCGGCCGCGTGCCGCTGCTGCTGCTGGACTCCGACGTGGAGACCAACGAGCCCAGCAAGCGTGACCTGACCGACCGGCTCTACGGCGGCGGCGGCGACATGCGCCTGCAGCAGGAGATGCTGCTCGGCATCGGCGGGGTCCGCGCGCTGCGGCTGTGGTCGCGGCTCACCGGTGCCCCCGCGCCGGACGTCTACCACATGAACGAGGGCCACGCGGGCTTCCAGGGGCTGGAGCGGATCAGCGAGCTCACCACGGGTGCCGGCCTCTCCTTCGAGGAGGCGCTGCGCGCGGTGCGGGCCTCCACCGTGTTCACCACCCACACCCCGGTCCCGGCCGGCATCGACCGGTTCGGCGTCAACCAGATCAGCCAGCACTTCGGCGGCGCCCTCGCGCTGCCCGGCGTCCAGCTGTCCAAGCTGCTCCCGCTCGGCGCGGAGACGTACGAGGGCGGCGACGACGCGGTCTTCAACATGGCGGTCATGGGCCTGCGGCTCGGGCAGCGCGCCAACGGCGTCTCCGTGCTGCACGGCGCCGTGAGCCGCGGCATGTTCAAGGGGCTGTGGCCGGGCTTCGACGAGGACGAGGTGCCGATCGGCTCGATCACCAACGGCGTCCACGCCGGCACCTGGGTGGACCGCAAGGTCTTCGACCTGGCCACGGAGTTCCTCGGGCCGCAGGCCGTCGCGGACGGCACCGCCTTCTCCCACGTCGAGCAGGTGCCGGTCGACCGGATCTGGGCGACCAAGCGCGAGATGCGCGAGCAGCTCGTGGAGGAGACCCGCGCCCGGCTGCGCAAGTCGATGCGCACCCGCGGCTCGACCTCCGCCGAGCTGGGCTGGATCGATGACGTCCTCGACCCGGATGTCCTGACGATCGGCTTCGCAAGGCGAGTCCCGACATACAAGCGACTCACCCTGATGCTCCGCGACCCGGAGCGGCTCGCGAAGATCCTGCTCGACGAGGACCGCCCGGTGCAGCTGGTCATCGCCGGCAAGGCGCACCCGGCCGACGACACCGGCAAGCGGCTGATCCAGGAGATGGTGAAGTTCACCGACGACCCGGCGCTGCGGCACCGGATCGTCTTCCTGCCCAACTACGATATCGCGATGGCGCAGCGGCTCTACCCGGGCTGCGACGTCTGGCTGAACAACCCGCTGCGGCCGTTCGAGGCGTGCGGCACCTCCGGCATGAAGGCCGCGCTCAACGGCGCCCTCAACCTGTCCATCCTGGACGGCTGGTGGGACGAGTGGTTCGACGGCGAGAACGGCTGGGCGATCCCGACGGCCGACGGCGTCGAGGACGCCGACCGGCGGGACGAGCTGGAGGCGGCGGCGCTGTACGACCTGCTGGAGAACAGCGTCGTGCCGACCTTCTACAACCGTGACGACGCGGGTCTGCCGACCCGGTGGCTGGAGATGTTGCAGCACACGCTGGGCACGCTCGGGCCGAAGGTGATGGCCGACCGGATGGTGCGCGACTACACCCAGGCGCTCTACCTCCCGGCCGCACGGGCGGGCTGGGCCGTCTCGGACAACGACTACGCGGGCGCGCGCGACCTGGCCGCCCGGGTCGACCGGATCCGCTCGGCGTGGCCGTCGGTGCGGGTGGACCACGTGGAGGCCGAGGGCGTCAGCGACAGCCCCCAGATCGGCGAGTCCGTGCGGGTGCATGCCTACCTCTCGCTCGGTGACCTGTCGCCGGAGGAGGTCAAGGTGCAGGTGGCCTTCGGGCGCGCGTCCGAGGCGGACGAGCTGACCGAGGTGGAGACCAGCGTGCTGCGGCACGTGGAGTCCTACGACGGCGGCCGGCACCGCTTCGACGGCGAGCTCGAGCTGACCCGCACGGGGTCGTTGGGCTGGACCGTCCGGGTCCTCCCGGCGCACCCGCTGCTGGCCTCGGACGCCGAGCTGGGCCTCGTCACCAACCCAAAAATGTAGGGGTTCCGTTCACCCTCCGCACAAGTTGGTAGGGCTTCGGTTCACCACTCGCACTGGTCGTCACGCGGCGACGGCCTGGGTGTGCGCTGTCGCACGCCCAGGCCGCGCGTGCCCGACTGCGTGACCCTGCTGTCCACAGGCTCGGGTCTCCACCCGCGCTCGTCCACCGATCTACGCAACTTGGCTCTCGGCATACTGCCCACGTCCATGCTGGCGGGGGAGGTGGCATCGATGACGTTCCAGATCGAGAAGACGGCTGACCTGCTTGCCCAAGGTATGCCGAAGCGCCAGGTGGATCGGCTCGCGCGGGTCGACGGGATGCTCGGGTTGAGGGTGGTCGGTCAGGAACCGGACGACCGGCGCCTGGTGCGGATCCACGCGGCCTGGGCCAAGGCTCCCGCCGGGTCGGTGCTCGCCGGGTGGGCGGCGGCCGTGGTGCACGGGGTGCCCGCGGACTTCCTCGACGGCATGGCCGGTGACGCGCCGCGGCCGGTGGACCTCTGTGTGCCCGCGACGGCCGGCTCGTATGACACCCGTGGGCTGCGGCCTCGACGCACGAGGGTGCCCGAGAGCCAGCGCGCCCAGGAGGGGGACCTTGTCGTCACAAGTCCGCAGCGAACGGCACTAGACCTGGCGCGCTGGGCGCGCTCGGAACCTCGGCGCTTGGCCATGCTGGATCTGTCCGCGCGTTTCGGGCTGATCGACAAGGACGAGTTTGCGCAGTTCATCGCCCCGCTGGGCGGGCTGCACCGGCTGAACAACGTCCGTGAGCTGGCGCCGCTGATCAGCGCCCGCGCCGAGTCCGTGCCTGAGAGCGAGATGCGCTTCCGGTGGATTAACGCTGAGCTGCCGGCGCCCGTGGCGAACCAGCCCGTGCACGACCGCTTCGGCAACTTCGTCGCACGGGTCGACCTGTTCGATCCGGAGAGCGGCCTGGCTGCGGAGTACCAGGGCTTCTGGCACGACCTGGACCTGGCTCCTGAGCTGGATGAGGCCCGTCTGACGCGCCTGCGTGGGATGAACCTGACCGTCGTGGAGATCCGCAAGGAGGATCGCGACCGTGTGGAGGACCTGCTGCTGGAGGGCTACTCCCGAGCCCGTGCGCGGGACCAGCGGATGGATGCGTGGACCTGCCCGCGTGTGGAGGACGCCTGAGGGATGCCTGGTCTCCGGGTGCAGGACGGGCGGGGGCACTCCTTCAAGAGGGCGCGAGCCCGCTATGAACTTGTGCCGGGGACCGTACGAGACCGCTATGAACTTGTGCGGAGGGCGTACGGGACCCCTACAAACTTTGGGGGGAGGTGGACAGGACGGCCACCGACGTGGCGGCGACCTCGAGGTCCGCGCCCACCGACTCGGGCTCCTGCGGGCTCTCCCAGGCGCTGGTCCACTCCAGCCGCCACGGGTGGGATGCGTCCGACGCGGGCAGCCGCACCGTCACCGGTCCGACCGCGCCGTTCAGCACCACCAGCACGAAGTCGGCCTCATCGCCCGCGGCCTCGCTGACCGCCCGGTCGTCCAGCAGCGCCACCAGGGTCCGCAGGCCCGGGTCGGTCCACTGCCGCTCGCCGAGGATCTCCCCGGCGACGTCGAACCAGCGCAGTCGCACCCGGCCCGGCACCGCGTCGAAGGTCTGGAAGTCGGGCGGGCTCAGTACACGGTGCCGGCGCCGCAGCTCCAGCAGCCGCGCCACCGTCGCCGTCATCTCGCCGTCCGCCGACTCCCAGTCCAGCCAGCTGATCTCGTTGTCCTGGCAGTAGGCGTTGTTGTTGCCGCCCTGCGTCCGCCCGATCTCATCACCGGCGGTGATCATCGGCACGCCCGCGGCCAGCAGCGTGGTTGCCATCAGGTTCCGTGCCGAACGCCGCCGCGCCGCGAGGATCCCCGGGTCATCCGTCGGCCCCTCCACGCCGTGGTTCCAGCTGCGGTTGTCGCCGTGCCCGTCCCCGTTGCTCTCCAGGTTGGCCTCGTTGTGCTTCTGTTCGTATGCCGTGGTGTCAGCCAGCGTGAACCCGTCGTGGGCCGTCACGAAGTTCACCGAGGCGATCGGTCCCCGCGCGTGCGCGCGATAGAGGTCCGCCGAGCCGGCGAACCGGGTCGCCAGCTCGCGCACCCCGTGCCCCTGCTGGCCGTGCAGCGCCCGCGCGGTGTCCGGCAGCCAGAAGGTGCGCACCGTGTCGCGGAACCGGTCGTTCCACTCCGCGAAGGGCGGCGGGAACTGCCCTGTGCGCCACCCGTGCACCCCGACGTCCCACGGCTCGGCGATGAGCATGACCCGGGAGAGCACCGGGTCGGTCCGCAGCGCCACGTGGAAGGCGTGGTCGGGGTCGTAGGCGTCGTCCCGTCCGCGCGCCAGCGCCGGTGCGAGGTCGAACCGGAAGCCGTCCACGTGATACTCGGTCACCCAGTGCCGCAGCGAGTCCAGCACCATCTTGGCCACCTGCGGCTGCCGCAGGTCGACCGTGTTGCCGCAGCCGGTGACGTCGATGTCGCGCCCGCGCTCGTCCAGGCGGTAGTACGTCGCGTTGTCCAACCCGCGCCAGGACAGCGTCGCCCCGCTGTCACCCGCCTGCTCGCAGGTGTGGTTGTAGACCACGTCCAGCACCACCTCGATGCCGGCTGCGTGCAGCGCCTTGATGGCCCCCTTGACCTCGTCGACCACGCCCTGCGGGTCCTGCGCCACGGCATACTGCGGGTGCGGAGCGAAGAATCCGAGGGTGTTGTAGCCCCAGTAGTTCGTGAGCCCGCCCTCCACCAGGTGCGGCTCGTGCGTGAATGCGTGGATCGGCAGCAGCTCCAGGGTGGTGACGCCCAGGCCGGTGAGGTGCTCGATGACGGCCGGGTGCCCCAGGGCCGCGTAGGTCCCCCGGATCTCCTCGGGGACCCCCGGGTGCTGCTGGGTGAGGCCGCGCACGTGCGCCTCGTAGATCACCGTCTCGGTCCAGGGCGTGGTGGGGGACCGGTCCCCTTCCCAGTCGAAGGCGCCGTGGTCGACGACGACCGACCGCGGGACGTATGCCGCGCTGTCCCGGTCGTCGCGCCGCGCACCGTCGCCGTTCCACCGGTCGTCCACGACGTGCCCGAAGACCTCCGGTCCCCAGGTCACCTCGCCCTCGAGGGCCCGGGCGTAGGGGTCCTGCAGCAGCTTGGCCGGGTTGTGCCGGTGGCCCTCGTCGGGGTTCCACGGCCCGTGGACCCGGAAGCCGTAGCGCTGACCGGGGGCGATCCCCTCCACGACGTCCCACCAGATGCCGTAGGCGTTGCGGGACAACGGCACCCGTCGCTCCGCCCCCTGCTCGTCGAAGAGGCACAGCTCCACGGCGTCGGCATGGGCCGCGAGGACCGACACGTCGGCGGTCCCGTTGTGCACGGTGACGCCGAGCGGAGGGGGCACATCAGGTCTGCGGCGGGGGACGGGCATGGTCGCAGGATAAGGAGTAGGTAACGTGTGGACCATGACCGACCCCACCTCCTTGCCCAACTTTCCTCCGCCGCCCGAGGAGAGCCCCCTGCGCGGGCGGGTCCTCGACGCGCTCCAGGACCTCAAGCTGCAGCCCGACCTCGACGCGGAGGGTGACATCAAGTTCACCGCGCAGGAGCAGCAGCTCTTCGTCCGCTCGCTGACCGGCGGCCAGGTCGACATCATGCGCGTCTACGGCCAGTGGCAGATCGCCGACAGCGTCCCGGACGACATGCTCACCCGGCTCAACGGCTGCAACGACATCACGCTGGGCGTCAACCTGGTCAAGGCCGGGATCGCCTCGGGCAACCTGGTGCTGAGCGTCGAGCAGGTGATCGCGCCCAAGGAGAACCCCAAGCCCAAGGTGCAGATCGCGGTCAGCATGATCCTGCAGGCCGTGGCCCTGTGGCACCGCAACGTGACCGCCAAGGCCAAGCGTGAGGCCGACATCGCCGCCGGGGGCACGGGGGAGTCCGTGGAGGCGACCGACGCGGCCACCGGCGAGCAGCAGAAGGTCGGCCCGTGGCTGTCCGAGGGGACACGTCGTCCCCAGGGCGGGACGCCGGACGCGGGCGGTGAGGCGTGAGCGAGGTGCGCACGACCGAGACGGCCAGCGAGCACGTCCGGGTCGAGGTCGAGGACGGCATCGGCACGATCCGCGTCGACCGCGGCAAGATGAACCCGCTGAACATCGCGGTCCAGGACGCTCTCCGCGAGGCGGCCGAGATCGTCTCCGCCGACCCTGAGGTCCGCACCGTCATCATCTACGGCGGTGAGGTGGTCTTCGCCGCCGGCGCGGACATCAAGGAGATGGAGACCATGACCTACACGGACATGGTCGACCGCGCGGCGATCATCCAGGAGTGCTTCAAGGCGGTCGCGCACATCCCCAAGCCGACGATCGCCGCGATCACCGGCTACGCCCTCGGAGCCGGCTGCGAGCTGGCCCTGTGCGCCGACTTCCGGATCGTGGCCAGCGACGCCAAGCTCGGCCAGCCCGAGATCCTGCTCGGCGTCATCCCGGGCGCCGGAGGGTCGCAGCGCCTGCCGCGCCTGGTCGGCCCGGCCAAGGCCAAGGACCTCGTCTTCAGCGGCCGGATGATCGACGCGCAGGAGGCGCTGTCGATCGGCCTGGCCGACGAGGTGGTCGAGCCCGACCAGGTGTATGCCGCGGCGCGCGCCCGCGCAGCCCGTTACGTCAGTGGTCCGCCCTACGCGCTGCGGGCGGCCAAGGAGGCCATCGACCGCGGTCTGGAGACCGACCTGGACACCGGCCTGGCGCTCGAGGCGATGCTCTTCGCCGGCGTCTTCGCCACCGAGGACCGCCAGATCGGCATGACCTCCTTCGTCCAGGACGGCCCCGGCAAGGCCAAGTTCATCGGCAAGTAATCCGCTCACCCGACCGAGCGCACGGTGTTGCGCTCACAGACCCGACCGAGCGCACGGTGTTGCCCCTAGTTGGGCCACCGGGCGCATGCCGCGTCGGCCGCCGCGCGCTCGGTGCCCCTCAGGAGCGCCACCCCCTGCGCTCGGTCGGGCTGGGGAGCGACGTCCCGTGCGCTCGGTCAGGAGGCGAGCAGCTCGCGGACGCGCGGGGCGACCTGCTCGGCATACAGCCTGATGCACTCCAGGCGCTGCTCGTGCGGGAGGTGACCCATGCTGTATTTCAGCTGGAACCGGGAGAGCCCGAGCAGCCGCGCGGTGTCCGCGATCTTGCGAGCCACGGTCTCGGGCGACCCGACGTAGGCGGCGCCGTCCGGGCCGAGTTGCTCCAGCGCCCGGGCCTCGTCCATGGGCGCCCAGCCGCGCTCGCGGCCCAGGCGGTTCATGTACTCGACGAAGGGGCCGACATACTCCTCCCGCGCCTGCTCGTCGGTGGCGGCGACGTGCCCAGGCGAGTGCACGCCGAGCGGCAGGTCCGGCTGCTCGGACTGGGCGAGCGCGCGGCGGTAGAGGTCGGCCAGCGGCGCGAACTGGCGGGCCGGCCCGCCGATGATCGCGATGACGACCGGCAGGCCGTATGACGCGGCCCGCACCACCGACTGCGGCGTCCCGCCGACCGCCACCCAGGTCGGGATCCGGCCGCGCTCGGTGCCCGGTAGGACCCGGTCGACGGCCAGCGGCGGGCGGGTGGTGCCCTCCCAGTGCACGGGCTGCTCGGTGAGCAGGTGGGCGAGCAGGTCGAGCTTCTCGGAGAACAGCACCTCGTAGTCCTCGAGCGAGTAGCCGAACAGCGGGAAGGACTCGATGAACGATCCCCGGCCCACGGTGATCTCGGCCCGCCCGTTCGACAGGGCATCCACGGTGGAGAAGCGCTCGAAGACCCGGACTGGGTCGTCGGAGCTGAGCACGGTCACGGAGGTGCCGAGCCGGATCTGGGCCGTGGTCGAGGCGAGCGCGGCGAGCACCGTGTCCGGCGCCGAGATCGCGTAGTCCGGCCGGTGGTGCTCCCCGATGCCGAAGAAGTCCAGGCCGAGTTGGTCGGCCAGCTGGCCCTCGGCCAGCACCTCCCGCACGACCTCCGCCGGGTGCAGCGGCTGACCGTCCGGCCCGTTCGCGATGTCGCCGAAGGAGTCCAGACCCAGTTCGAGGCTCATGGCGCCATCGTAGGAGCGCGGTGGGCCCGGCGTCGGTTGTCAGGACATGGCCCACACTCCCATCTCGGTGCCGCTGGGGTCGGCGAAGTGGAACCGGCGACCGCCCGGGAAGGCGTAGGGCGCCCGGAGGATCCGACCCCCCGCCGCTTCCACGGCTGACACGGTCGCCTCGAGGTCGTCGGAGAAGAGCAGAACGAGCGGGCCACCTGGGCCGGGTGGCTCGCCGACGCTGAGACCGCCGGCCTCCTCGTCGCGGCCGGCCGTGCGGAAGCCGGCGTAGCTCGGCCCATAGTCGGTGAACGTCCAGCCGAAGGCGCGGGCGTAGAAGTCCTCGGCCGTGGCCAGGTCCGCGACGGTGATCTCGACGTAGTCGATCGCATGGTGTGTCGGCGCCATGGACGGACGGTATGACGTAGGTCCGACAGTGCGCGTCCCGAGGCGGTCTGTGGTGCCGTTCGGGAGGTTGGCTGGGGCGTCCGGGTAGCTCTCGCCGCGGGGTGGGTGAACAAAACCACTACGAAAATGCGTGGCGGGCGCACGAAAGCCCTGAAATTTTGGTGGGGACTAGTTGACGTGCCTGACTAGTCAGCGGCACAATCTAGTCATGAACTCAGAACGGGAGTGGCCGAGCGAGTGGCTGCGGGGGGTGCTGAGCGTCTGCACGCTGCGGATCCTGCGCGATGGGCCGACCTACGGCTACGCGATCGCCCACCGGTTGAGCGAGGCCGGGCTGGGCGCCGTCAAGGGCGGCACCCTCTACCCGCTGCTCGGCCGGCTCGAGGAGGCCGGCTGGCTCGAGGTCGAGTGGCGGCCCGGGGAGGGCGGCCCGGGCCGGAAGTACTTCAGCCTCACCGCCGCGGGCCGACAGGCCTCGGAGCAGCAAGCGGCCCACTGGGCCGAGTTCACCACCATCACCCGCGCGCTCACCGACGGCGCGCTCACCACCAAGGAGAGCACCCGATGAACGACGTCTTCCGTCGTGACCCCGCGAACCTGGCGCCCAGCATCGACCGCCAGTGGGCCGACGACTTCATCCTCGAGCAGCGGATGCTCGACGTCCCGGGCACGCGCATCGGCGACGCCCTCGCCACCATCGAGTCGCACGTAGTCGACTCGGGGGAGAGTGCCCAGGAAGCGTTCGGCGACGCCACGGACTACGCCCGGGAGCTCGCCGAGGTCGGCGGCATCGGTGCGGACGGGGACCGCGTGGGCACATTGACCGTCCTGTCCTCGATGCTGGGTCTGGTCGGGATGCTCATGACCACGCAGGCCTTCTCCGCGTGGCTGGATGGTGCGGACGCGAGGATTAGCCTCGGGTTCCTCACCGTCGGTGCTGTCGCGCTGGTGGCGCTCGGGGTGTTCCTGGCCCGTCCGACGGCCTTCCTCAGGCTGGTCGTCGAGCGCTTCTGGCTGGCGGCCCTGGTGCCCTTCCTCGTGCTCGGTGCGGCGGTCGCCCTCGCCCTCGTCGTGCCGGACGTCGCGTTCTCGGTGCCCACCCTCCTGCTGGGCGGACTCGGTGTGCTCCTGCTGGGCACCTCCGCGGTGATCTCCTGGCGAGACAACCCGGAGGCGGACGCGGTCCTGGCCCCGGGGGAGGCCTCCCCTGAGACCACCCCAGGGCGGCTGCGCCTGGCGCTGTTCCTCCCCGGCCTCACCCTGCTGGTGCTCGGCGTCCTCTGGGTGATGCACGCCATCACCTAGCTATCGTGCGGCCAGGATTTTAGACACCAACGTGGGAAAAATCACGCGCCCCGGTTTTCCCCCGCGCGCACGCGAGTGCGAAGATGACCCAAGGTAACCACCCGCCCCCAACGATGAGGATCGACACGTGAACATCGTCGTGTGTGTCAAGTACGTGCCGGACGCGCAGTCCGACCGCAGTTTCAAGGCCGACAACACCACGGACCGCGAGGCCGTGGACGGGCTGCTCTCCGAGTTGGATGAGTATGCCGTGGAGGCCGCCCTGGCGCTGAACGAGGCAGGGGACGGTGGCGAGGTCACCGTGCTGACCATGGGTCCGGAGGACGCGGCGGACGCGATCAAGAAGGGTCTGCAGATGGGGGCGGACAAGGGCGTGCACGTCCTGGACGACGCCATCGCCGGTTCCGACGCGGTCGCCAGCTCCCTGGTGCTGGCCGAGGCGATCAAGAAGCTGGGCGAGATCGACCTGGTGATCACCGGCCTGGCCTCGACCGACGCCGCGATGTCGGTGGTGCCGGCGATGCTGGCCGAGCGGCTGGGCCTGCCGCAGGTGACCTTCGCCTCGGAGCTGACCGTGGAGGGCGGGACCGCCCGGATCCGCCGCGATGGTGACACCGCGTCGGAGACCATCGAGGCGAGCCTGCCGGCGGTGGTGTCGGTGACCGACCAGATCAACGAGCCGCGCTACCCCTCGTTCAAGGGGATCATGGCGGCGAAGAAGAAGCCGGTGGAGACCTGGGGCCTGGGCGACCTGGGCGTCGACGCCTCGCAGGTCGGGCTGGACGCGGCCTGGACGAAGGTCGAGTCCGTCGAGCAGCGCCCGCCGCGCAGCAAGGGTGAGGTCGTGACCGACGAGGGCGAGGGCGGCAAGGCCCTGGCCGAGTTCCTGGCCTCCCGCAAGTTCGTCTGAGTTCGACCAGAAAGAAGGAGAAAATCATGGCTGAAGTGCTCGTTCTGGTCGACCACGTCGACGGGACCGTCCGCAAGACCACCGCCGAGTTGCTGACCGCGGCCGCCCGCCTGGGCGAGCCGTCCGCGGTCTTCGTCGGCACCGGCTTCGAGACCGCCAAGGACGCGCTGGCGCAGTATGGCGCGGCGAAGGTCTACCGCGTTGAGGACCCTGCGGTCACCGACCACCTGGTGGCCCCGACCGCCGAGGTCCTGGCCCAGCTCGTCGGCCAGGCCAGCCCGGCCGCGGTGCTGCTGCCCTCCTCCGCGGAGGGCAAGGAGATCGCGGCCCGCCTGGCGATCAAGACCGAGTCCGGTCTGGTCACCGACGCCACCGACGTCCAGCCGGGCGAGGGCGGCGGGGTGAAGACGGTGCAGTCGGTCTTCGCCGGCAGCTACACCGTGACCACCTCGGTGACCAAGGGCTCCCCGATCGTGACGGTCAAGCCCAATTCGATCCCGGTCCAGGAGGCCGCGGGCGCCGCGGCCGATGAGAGCGTGACCGTCGCGCTGTCCGACCTGGCCACCGCGGCCAAGATCGTGGACCGCAAGGAGAAGGCCGCCTCCGGCCGCCCGCAGCTGACCGAGGCCGCGATCGTGGTCTCCGGCGGTCGCGGCACCGGTGGTGACTTCGGGCCGGTCGAGCAGTTCGCGGACTCCCTCGGTGCCGCCGTGGGTGCCTCGCGCGCCGCGGTCGACGCCGGCTGGTACCCGCACTCCTCCCAGGTGGGCCAGACCGGTGTGCAGGTCTCCCCGCAGCTATACGTCGCCGCGGGCATCTCCGGGGCGATCCAGCACCGCGCCGGCATGCAGACCTCCAAGACGATCGTCGCGGTCAACAAGGACCCCGAGGCCCCGATCTTCGAGCTGGTCGACTACGGCATCGTCGGTGACCTGTTCACCGTCCTGCCCCAGGCCACCGAGGCCGTCAACCAGCGCAAGGGCTGACGTCCGGGGGACGCGCTGAGCGTCCCCCAGAGCGCGGACCTGCGACAGGCCCGGTGCACGCCGTCGAGGCGAGCACCGGGCCTGTCGCCTGCCCGGGCGGTGCCGGACCCTGGGGCCCGTCGGGTCAGAGGAGTGACACCCTGCGGTTCCAGGA
>Ga0123333_10004185_pt1 | contig 13613 bp, 6 predicted proteins | sample BioC12SIPDNA_3_FD_89957 | JGI IMG/M metagenome (GOLD analysis project Ga0123333, IMG submission 89957) | Anaerobic biogas reactor microbial communites from Washington, USA - Biogas_R2_B C12 SIP DNA | ecosystem: Engineered > Bioreactor > Anaerobic > Unclassified | place: Washington, USA...
CTTGCGGACGCTCGGGGGTACCGAGGGGCACGGGCCTGGCGAGTTTGGCCTGGTGACCGATGTCGTCGAGGACGACGAGGGCAACCTGTACGTCGGCGAGTACGGCGAGTACGACCGCATTCAGAAATTCTCTCCCGAAGGCCGCTTCTTACTGCAATGGGGCGGGCATGGTTCCAAGCCCGGCGAGTTCGCCCGGCCGCAGAACCTCTCGCTCGACGAGCAAGGCCACCTCTGGGTCGCCGACGCCTGCAACCATCGCATTCAGGTTTTCGATCGAGAGGGAAAACTGCTGCATCTGTGGGGCAGCCTGGGTAGCGGGCCGGGCCAGCTCTATTATCCCTACGATCTCGTGCTGGGCCCGGCCAACGTCGTCTACGTCGTTGAATACGGCAACCACCGCGTGCAGAAGTTCACGCGAGACGGCCGCTCGCTGGGCTGCTGGGCATCGAACGGCCGCGGCGAGGGCGAGCTGTTCAACCCCTGGGCTCTGGTCCGCGACAGCCATGGGTTGATCCATGTGCTCGATACGAACAATCACCGGATTCAAACGGTGAAAATGTGAGTCGGGCGCCGACGAATCCGTCTTGACCCCCGCGGGTGATCTTACTATCGTCCTGCCCGCGAACGGCTCGTTTCTCTCGCCCCCAGCGCGCGTGGGTTGCATGACGGCACCTCGGACGGGTTGCCTGCCGGCATGTCCCTCGGGGCGAATGCACTTCTCTGCGGCGAATCTGCGAAGGAGCGACAGAAGACATGAGGTTCCATCGGGCACTTTGGCGGTCCGGCTTGGCGGTCCAGCGTATCTTCGTCGTGTTCGGCGTGATAGCCTTGTCCGGGTGTACGTCATGGACGCCTTGGGCGGTTCGCTCACAAAGCCCGGAGGAACCGGGCGCCGAAGTTTCCGACACGCGGCTGGTCAGCGATATGGCGGTGCCGTTCGGGATGTTTCCTGTCAAAATTGAAGCGGTGGGCTTGGTGACCGGGCTGAAAGGCACCGGCAGCGACCCGCGGCCGTCGCCGCAGCGCGCGGCGCTGCTGGCGGAGATGCAGACCCGCGGCATCCATTCGCCCAACGTCATCCTTGCCTCGCAAGACACCGCTATGGTGCTCGTTCGAGCGGTGCTGCCGCCGGCGATCCAAAAAGGGGACCGTTTCGACGTCGAGGTACGAATTCCCGGCCACGATGATACTACCAGCCTCGGGGGAGGATATCTCCTCGAGACGCGGCTAAAGGAAATGGCCGTGCTCGACAACCAGATTCATGATGGAAAAGTGCTCGGGATTGCCGAGGGGCCGGTATTGATCGATCCGTCGGCCAGTGAGACGGACAACTCGGTATTGCTTGGCCGGGGGAGGGTTCTCGGAGGAGGCACCGCGCAAAGGAGCCGGCCCCTGGCGTTGGTGCTCAAGCCCGATTACCGATCGGTGCTGAACAGCGCTCGAATCGAGACCGCGATCAATCGCCGTTTCCATACGTTTCATCGCGGCATCAAGGTGGGAATGGCCAAGGCCAAGACCGACGAATACGTCGAACTGACGCTCCATCCCCGCTACAAGGACAACGTGCAGCGTTATGTCGAGGTCGTCCGCGCCGCTGCGCTTCGCGAGTCGGAGAGCGAAATGATGGATCGACTCCGCTTGCTGGAGAAGCAACTGCTCGATCCGATCACCTCCTCGCGTGCCGCCCTGCAATTGGAGGCCATTGGCCGGCGAGGCGTCGAACTGTTGAAAAAAGCGATCCAGGCGAAGGATTCCGAAGTCCGCTTCTACGCCGCGGAGGCGCTGGCCTATCTCGACGAAACCGACGCGGCGGCCCCACTGGCCGACGCCGCCAAAAACCAACCGGCGTTCCGTGTTTTCGCGTTGGCCGCATTGAGTGCCATGGACGATTATGTAGCCTACGACGCCTTGCGAGATCTATTGGAGGTCAGTAGCGTCGAGACTCGCTATGGCGCCTTCCGATCCCTCTGGGCGATGAACGCCGCGGATCCCCTGGTGAAAGGGGAACGCCTCGGAGGGCAGTTCAGCTACCATGTGCTCGATACTTCCGGTCCGCCGCTGATCCACGTCACTCGCAGCCACCGACCCGAAATCGTCCTCTTCGGCGCTCAACAGCGGCTGCAAGGCCCCTTGGCAATTGAGGCAGGCAACCAAATCATGGTAACCAGCGCCGAGGCCGGAGAAATTGCGGTCGCAAGATTCGCCGTCAACCAACCGGACCAGAAACGCATTGTCAGCGACCGAGTCGACGACGTCATCCGTGCCATCGTCGAATTGGGCGGAACTTATCCGGATGTCGTTCAAACGCTTCAACAGGCGAAAGCCAAGGGTGCGTTGCCAAGCCGATTCGAGGTCGATGCCCTGCCTGAAGCCGGACGAAAATACGATCGCATCGCCGCAGACGAGACTTCCGAGGAACCGCTTGTCCCCAGCGCGTCGAGCCCTCTGCCCGATCTGTTCCTGGACCGAGGAGAAAAACACGACCCTAAAGAGGGGGCTGCCGAGGCTTCCGGCGAGTCAACGCCCGCAAAAGAGGCCGATTCGCCCAAGAAACCTCGGCCAGTGCGGGACTTCTTTGGTAAAATGGTGGGACGGAGTTCCGGCTAGCTATTCGCCCACGGAGCCCGCGTTTTTGAACAATTGCCCGCCAAAGGGTTAAGCTGTCCGGCTGCCACTGGCCAATGCGTTAGCGTCGCCGCCGAGGCGTAGCGGCCGGGCTGCCGAGGCTCCTACCACCTTGGCGGGGCGTTGTTTTTGAACCATGCCGCGTTTTTTCCGCTCACGTCATGCTCAAAGCGCTGGAAATTGTCGGTTTCAAGAGCTTCGCGGATAAAACGCGATTCGATTTTCCCGCGGGCATTACCGTCATTGTCGGGCCCAACGGGTCAGGCAAGTCGAACATCGTCGACGCCATCAAGTGGGTGCTGGGCGAGCAGAGCGTCAAGAGCTTGCGCGGCAAGGAGATGGCCGATGTGATCTTCAACGGCTCCGGCACGCGCCGGGCCATGAATTCGGCCGAGATCACGCTCACCTTCAATAACTCCGACGGGCGGCTCGCTTTGGAGACGGACGAAGTCCATATCACCAGGCGAATCTATCGCAGCGGAGAAGGCGAGTATCTGATCAATCGCCAGCCCAGCCGACTCCGCGATATCCGCGATCTTCTTGCCGGAACGGGCCTGGGTACCCAGGCCTACAGCGTCATCGAGCAGGGCAAGGTCGACGTTCTCTTGCAGTCATCGGCTCGCGATCGGCGGATGATCTTCGAGGAAGCGGCGGGAATCAGTCGCTTTAAGGCGAAGAAGATCGAAGCCCTGCGGCGTCTGGAACGGGTCGAGCAGAATCTCTTACGTTTGTCCGATATCGTCGATGAAGTCGAGAATCGGCTTCGCAGCGTCCGCAGTCAGGCCGGCAAGGCTCGCCGCTACAAAGAACACTCCGATCGTCTCCAAGAACTCCGCACGCAGGTCGCCCTGGTCGATTGGAGCCGCCTTACGGCTCGGCTGGCGGAAGTCGAATCGGATCGAAAGGCTCTGGAGCAGCAGCGCGATGCCGGCGCCGCGGAAATCGAGGCCGTCGAAGCGGCCTTGCTGGAGACCGAGGTCGCCATCAGCGATCAGGCGGAACAGGTCCGCCAATCGGAGGCACAGGTTGCCGCCTACCGTGAACAAATCGCAGCGGCGGAATCGACGATCGAGCACCAGCGTGCGCGGACTGACGACCTGGAGCAAGAGGTTGCCCGCCACCGCCGGCAGATCGCGGCGCTGAACGTGCGGGCTGGCGATGTGAAGCTCCAACTCCACGAAACCGGCGCCGGCGTGGAAACGGCCGAGCAGGAGCACCGCCAGATTGCTCGCCGGGTGGCCGAGGGCGAACGCCGACTCGGCGACTTGCTCGAGCAGCTCGACCATCTCCGCGGCGAGAGCCAGCAGCGCGGATCCGCTCACGTCGAACAGATGCGGCTGGTCGCCGCGTTGGACAACGAAATCAGTCGACTGGAGAGCCTGGTGTCGGCCGCTCAAGCCGCCAGTGAGCGTTACCGCCAGCGACTCGACCAACTCACCGTCCAACGCCAGTCGCTGGCCGCGGACTTGGAGCACCTTCGGCGCGAGGAAACCGACCTCGCTCGAACAATCCAAGAGAGGGCCGATCGGCTTATTGCGGCAGAGAACCGCTTGGCCGAACGCCGTGAACAAGCGGCTGCCAACCAAACGCAACTGGCTCAGCTTCAACGTCGCCAGACGGCAATGGCCGAGCGGATCTCGGTCCTTCAGGAGTTGGAACAACGTTCTGAAGGGCTCAGCCCGGGCGTCCGAGAGATCCTTAAACAAGCTCGCGTCGGCAGTGTTCCGGCGCTGCGCGAGGTTTGCGGGCTGGTGGCCGATCTCGTGCAGGTGAGTGTCGAAGCGGCGCCGGTCGTGGAGGTCGCGCTGGGAGAACTCGCGCAACACGTGGTCGCCCGCCGCAGTCGCGAACTGCTCGCATACCTCGCCTCCGATTCCTCGCGTTTCCCCGGCCGGGTCGGATTCGTGTGGCTGGAGGGGTTGCCCGGCGGCCCGGGATTGCCGGAAACCGATCTTCACGGTCTGCCGGGCGTTGTCGGCCGCTGCGATCGCTTCGTCGAAAGCCAGCCGGAGTTCGCGCTGTTGGTCCGTCGCCTCCTCGGCCGTACCTGGGTGGTGGAAACGCTTCACCACGCCCTTGCCTTAAGCGAAACCAGTGGCCGCGGGTGCGCCTTTGTGACGCTCGCCGGCGAGCTGTTGGCCGCCGATCAATCGCTTTCGATCGGTCCCCGCCAAGCTGGAACCGGCCTCATCTCGCGCAGAAGCGAACTCCGCGAACTGAAATCGCAACTGGCCGATCTCGACGCCCGCACTGCCCACCACCAGGAAGTGGCCGATCGGTTGCGTCAGGATCTCGACGACGATCAACGACGCGTGCGGCAGGCTGCCTCCGGGCACCAGCAGGCGTCCGATGCCCTCGGCGAACACCGCCATCGGATTACCGCGGCCGTGGAGCGAAGCGTCCAGCTCGAAGAGCAGTCCGGCGGGCTGGAATCGGAATTGTCGGCATCACAAGCCCAATATGATTCCGCCTGCCTGGCGATGGAAGACACACGCGCGCAACGAACCATCAACGAGCAGGCGCTGGCCGAGATTGAGGCTTTCCAGGCTGCCTTGGCGGAACGGATCCAACGGCTGGAGGCCGAGTGGCAGGACGGCAATCGTTCGACGGTCGAGACCAAGGTCGAGTTGGCCAAGAGCGAGCAGCGTCTGCAGAACCTTCGAGCCCGCAAGCGGCAGTTTGAAGAGAGCCAGCAGGAACGCCAGCGCGCCATCGCCGAGGCGCGCGACGAACTCGCCGCCTGCCAACGGCGGGCGCAGCAGTCGCAAGGCGAAATCCTCCGTTGCGAATCGGAGATCGCGGAGCTTTATCTCCGCAAAGAACATTTCGCGGCCAGAACCGTCGAACTCATCGGGCAGCGAGAACAGTCGCAGCAAGAGCGTTTGCGGCTCGGCGCGGAGGCCCAACGCGAGCGCAACCGCGTCCGAAAGCTCGAAGAGAAGATTCACGCCCGGCAGTTGTCCGCCAACGAGATCCAGCACGAACGGACCACCCTCTCCGATCGGCTCCGCGAGGATTACGGTGTCGAACTGGCCGAGTTGGACCGCGAACCGACCCAAGAGGAGCAGCATCAGCAGGAAGCGGTGCAGCAGGAGATCGACGAGCTGCGCCGCAAGATCAATCATTTGGGGAACGTCAACCTGGAAGCCCTCGAAGAGATCGACCAGTTGGAGTCCCGCTACGGCACGCTGGCGGGCCAGTACAAGGATCTGGTCGGCGCGAAGAACTCGCTCCAGCGAATCATCGAGAAGATCAACACCGACAGCCGGCAGCTTTTCGCCGACACCCTCCAGACGGTCAGGGGGCATTTTCAGGCGCTCTTCCGCAGCCTCTTCGGCGGCGGCCAGGCGGACATCATCCTCGAGGACGACTCCGATATTCTCGAAAGCGGCATCGAGATCGTCGCCCGTCCGCCCGGCAAGGAACCCCGCAGCATCACCCTGCTCAGCGGCGGCGAAAAGACGCTCACTTGCACGGCGCTGCTGCTGGCGATCTTCCGCAGCCGTCCCAGCCCGTTTTGCGTGCTCGACGAGGTCGATGCGGCACTCGATGAGGCCAACATCGACCGCTTCACGAAAGTCCTCCACGAGTTCCTTGCCTGGACCCAGTTTGTCATTGTCACGCATTCGAAGAAGACAATGACCTGCGCCAACACGATCTACGGCGTAACGATGCAGGAGTCGGGCATTTCCAAGCAGGTTTCCGTCCGTTTTGAAGACGTCAGCGACAACGGCGAAATCCTTCTTCCACCGCAGCAGGCCACTGCTGACGCACCCCACCCTGCCGGCGAACAAGACGAAACGCAAGCCGCTTAACTGTGCGTGATGGTCACTCGACCGACCCGTTCGGCTCGTCCCATTTGATTTTGGCGACCCAGATGGCGTTATCCGCTCCGCCCGGATTGTCGACGGTCATCACGTAATTCGGCCCCCAGGTCTGCATCCATTCGGCGGCCGTTACCCAGGTTTCGCCGGGAAGAACATCGGTCACGCCGAAGTTGCCCAGCCTGGCGCCTCGCTCGGGCACGAGAACGCGTTCGGTGGACCGGATCACGCACAGTCGTTGCGGATCGACCTGGGCCATCAACAGCGGCGCCCGATGCCGGAAGACATGATCGTTGTTCGCGCCGCGGCGCGTGTAGACGAGGAATATGGCCTTGTTGTGTACGACCCAGTGCTGCTGCGTGTTGTAGCTGCCCAACTCGGTTCCGTCGTCAAAGGTCCACACTTTCGGCGCATCGAAGTGCAGCCCATCGGGACCGGAGGTAACGTAGCCCGTCACGTCATTTCGCAGGGTGAGGAAGAATCGCTTACCGCATTTCGCCAGCGACGGCTCGCCGAACCCACGGGGAACGTTGGTCGTCAATTCGCTGCCGTGCTCGACATACGACAGTTTCTCACCGTCGAACCGGCAACGCACCACCGTCGTCGCGGAGCACTTGTCTTCCGGACGCTTGAAGTAGATCGGCAAGAGAATGTCGCCGCCGGGCAGGTCGTGTCGCTGTGTGCAACCGGCGCCGGCGTTTTCGAATCTCGCGTCGTCGGGCATCTCGAGTTCTTTCCAAGGCAACCAGGAGCGGGCGGTCGTATCGTAGACCGCATAGGCGGTATGACGCTTACGAACGTGCATCACACGGTTGTCCTGATACCAGACGGTGTGGCCCGTGCCGAGCAGTTTGCCGCTGGCCTGATGCCATTGCGGCCAAAAGTCGCAGACAGTCATCTCAACACCGTTGTTCATCTCCCGCCGCGCAAAGACCGATTCGGGCCGCGGCTTGCTCCATGTCTTACCGAGGTCGCCCGTCCAGAGCGTGTGCAACGGGTAGAACACGTCGGAACCGGTCAACAGCAGCTTCTGCATCGTCATTACCACCAATGGCGTACTCCCCGCATTAGCCGGAATGCCCGGCGGAATGGCGCCGGCGCGCGCGTGGACCCAGCAATCCGTGCCGTCGAAGCCGTGGTGCGCCGCGGTGAGTTCGACGCGGTAGCCGACCGGTTTTTCGGGGGAGTCGGCGGCTGCTGCCCAACCGAAAGCGAACGCAAAAAGGGCCAAGGCGGCAGAATAGCGGTTGAGCATAGCATGATTCCCTTTTCTTCTAACGACAGTCGGTGACGCAACCAGAGATTGGTCCGATTATGGCGTCCGTGGCGTCAGCGGGCAACTTGCTTGAGCAATCGCGCTGGCGCTGATACAACAAACAGACCAGTTTTCGGCGCGCAGTAGGTTCCGCTTGCCGAGCGGAACCTGGCCTTGCCGGTTCCGCCGGGCCGGCGAAACCGTACCGCACCGATCCTGCTCGGCAACCAAGATCTGCCGATTTCGCCCGGCATGCCGAACGTACCGGGAAGCTTGTCCGCAAACACCACGACCTGTGAGAACGACCATGGCCGAAACCTTGCGATGTGTACGCCCGGAGACTGTGGTAACCGGCTGGGATTTCAGCACCGGCGCCGTGAAGTGCCTGGCCTTCGACTTGAACGGAGAGGTGCTCGCCCAGGTCCGATTTCCGACCGACCTCTGGTACGGTGCTCCGGAAAAAATGAGGCAGACCGATGAGCCTCACCCCTCGGAATTGAACCTCATGCAACTCGAAGGGCAGGCTCGCGCCAGCGTCCGCGCCATGGCCGCCCAATTGCGAGGCATCGGCCGGTTGCAGGATTGGGCCGCCGGCGGCATTTCCGCCACGCATCATACCGCCGGTCGCATCGACCGCGATCACAACCAGGTGCGGCGGGCGATTTGCTGGAACGACCATACACTGGCCAAGTACCATAAGAAAGGACTCAAACGGCTCGGCGGCCAGGGGCGCGTCGAAGAACTGATCGGCGGCCCCTGGGCTATTCGTTACACGCTCAGCCACCTGGTCAAGGACGAGCAGCATCTGCCCCCCGAGGACTGGCAGCGGACCTTGCGGATTCTGCCGCACGGCGCGCTGGCGGCAGGTTATCTTACCGGGAATTTCGATGTGGTCAGCGTTTCCGCGGCGGCGTCGACCGGACTCATGGACCTCCGCACCAAGACATGGCAGCGCGAAATGCTTGGCGCCATCCGATCTCTCAAGGGCCCCGGAGCACCGATCTACGAGGAGCTGGCCTGGCAACAGTTGCCAAGGATCGTCGATCACTATCAGCTCGTTGGCCCCATGGCCGAGCACATCGCCTTGGAAGCCGGGATCGATCCCGCGTCGCGCCCGCTGATCTTCCCCACCTCCGACGATCAACAGGCGGGCCTCGTCGGGGGCGGCGCGGTCGACGACGGCCAACTCGCCGTTATTCTCGGCAACTCCGCAGTGATCAACTCCTCCTCGAACGATCTACCCCGGCACGCTACGCTCGATGTCATGCGACTGAACTGGGGCCCCTATCTCTGGATGCGGTGCTACAACAACGGCGCCCAGTTCCTCGACCGGGTTGTCGGCGCAAATCCTGATTGGCAGCGATTGGAGCGGGAGGCCCGCGCCGTTGGGCCCGGTTGCACCGGCACGGCCGTTCTGCCGCTGATCGCCCCCGAACCCTCGCTCGGCATCGACGCGAAGAAGGCCGGATTGAAATGGTTCCATCCGGACGAGAGTTCGCCCGGCAAGCAATTCCGCGCCGGCCTGGAAGCCCTGGCCTACTTGATGAAACTGGGCGTGGAAGAACACGAGAAGGCGGGACAGAAGATCACGCGAATTACGGTCTCCGGCGGAATCGCACGAAGCGATTTGATGTGCGAGATCCTCGCCTCGGTGCTCGGGCGGCGGTTGGAACGACTCGCTTCGGACGAAGGCCCGGCCCTCGGCGCCGCCGTCACCGCCCTGGCCGCCTACGAATCGCATCTGCGACGCCAACGACGTATCCGGACGCCCTCTGCCGTGGCCGACGCCGTGCGAACCCTGGTCCGCTTTCGCGACCCGGTTGAACCGAATCCCGACTGGGCCGACACCTATACCCAGCAACTGGAGATGTTTCGCCAGCGGCTCGGCAAGTTGCGGAAGACGAGCAAGTGACGCCAGCAGCCCGGCTGCTTCCGAGCAGCCGGGCTGCTGGATCGTTGCCCGGATCTTTCAATTCACCACATTCTGCGGGCTGCCCCCGAGAAACGCCGCCACATTCTCGACCACCGTTTTCATCAGCCGCGCCCGAGCGCTCCGAGTGGCCCAGGCGATATGCGGCGTGATGAAGCAGTTATCGAGTCCAAGCAAGGGGTGGTCCTCCGGCGGCGGTTCGATCGAGAGCACGTCCAGCCCCGCGCCGGCCAGTCGGCCCGACCTTAGCGCCTCAGCCAGCGCCGCTTCGTCGACAAGCGATCCGCGGCTGGTATTGATCAATAGCGCAGTCGGTTTCATCAGCGCCAACCGCCGGGCGTTGATCAGTCCACGGTTGTCCTCCGTCAGCGGGCAGTGAAGGCTAACCACGTCGCTTGTGCGAAAAAGATCCTCCAGATCGACCATGCGAACCCACTGCGGCGGATCGACCGCCGCCACGTCGTGCGCCACCACTCTCATGCCGAAAGCGGCGGCCAGTTCGGCCGTCGCGCAGCCGATGCGGCCCAAGCCCACGATCCCCATCGCCAGGCCGTCCAACTCGATCAGCGGCGAGTCCCAATAGCAAAAATCCTCGCTTTTCGACCAGCGCCCGCGACGAACCGTGTCTGCATGATCGCCGACGCGTTGCGTCAGGTTCAGCACATGGGCAAAGACCATCTGCGCCACTGAACGCGTGCCGTAGGTCGGCACGTTGCTCACCGCGATGCCGCGCCGGCGCGCCGCCTCGACGTCGACGATGTTGTAGCCGGTGGCCAGCACGGCGACGAGTCGCAGCCGCGGCAGTTGAGAAAAATGCTCGTCGGTGATGGGCGTCTTGTTGGTCAGCACGACGTCGGCGTCGGCCGCCCGCTCGACCACGCGGTCCGGCGGCGTGCGGTCGTGGACTGTCACCTTGCCGAATCCCTCCAACCCGCTCCAACTCAGATCCCCCGGGTTGAGCGTGTATCCGTCCAGCACAACGATCTTGATCATCATCGGCCTCTTTCCAAGACGGTCAATACCAGTTCCTGCGTCGGCAGGAGATGCCGAAATAAGAACGCCCGCCACAACGATTCCATCGGCATGGCCCGCCGTGTTGCCCTTTGGCCGTCCACCGTTGCGGCGCCGAGGATCGTCGGAGTGTAGATACCCAGCGCGGCGTCGGCCGCGGCAGTAATCGGCAGCGCCACCTTGGTTTGCCCGGCCGGAATCGTCGTGCCGCTGCTGGTCAATCCGTCCGGCAAGCCTTCCGGCGACAGGTCGATCGGACCATCAAAACCGTCCTTGCGAAGTGCTGTCACCGTCAGCGTGGTCGCCTCGCCTCGATAGACGGACGGATTATCCGGGGTCACCCGCAGTTCAAAGTCGGGGCGGGGCGGGGAAATCGAGAGGCGGTAGGCGTACTCCTCGCCGCCGTTGCCCTGCGAGTCCGTGATTCGCAGAACGTACTTCCCCGCCGCCTGGAAGGTATGAATCAGTCGCGAGTCGGTCTGCTGGACAATTTGCGGGCTCTTATCGTCCCGGTAATCGTCGTTCTCCGCCATCGCCTCTCCCTCGGCCGAGAAAAGGGTCATCCTGGAATCCAGAGGCGATTCCAGTCGCCGCGCCGCGATCTCCAGGACGAGCCGTTCGCCCGCCTCGGCGTAAAACGCGTAGTGGTCGATATCGGCAGGATCCTCGATGCGACCGTTCACCGTAACCGGCGCGTCGAGCATCTCCGGGCGATCGATGGCATCATTGGGTTCGAGTTCGTTGACTTCCGCCAGAGAGCCTCTGGCCAGCGGCAGTCGATTGCAGGCGAGTCCGTCTTGCCCCGGACCGACGAACTGGATGCCCGGGCATGGCGGCGCCGGCGGAATGGGAATGTCATCATCCGGAAGATTGACGCCGAAGAGGGAAACACTGCCGGTGCTACGACAATTCGCTCCCAGCGGATAGATGTGGGTTAGATACGGCAACTCGCCTATCGATAAACGATAGACGAAATCCTCTCTGCCGCGAAGCAATGCGTCACGTACCTCCAGCACGCACTTTCCTCGCCTCTTGCTCGTATGAACCAAGACAGGATCGCCGTGAAGCCGGACGTCGCCGACCGAGGCCAGCCATCTGCCCGACCCGTCGTAAAGGGTCAGCACGGCCTGACAACATCCGGGCACACTGTCCGGCAGAAACGGCTGAAGCTGCTGTGCCTGCACCCGACAGACGATCGTCTGCCCGGCTAGCGCCGTGAAACCATAGAAATCCTTGCCGCCGAGTTCGATCTGCCCGTTGACCACCACGGGCAGTTCGGACAGCAACTGCACCCGACTCCCCTTCGAGTTCGCTTCGGCCTCCAAGATTTCGGGCAGGTCGCTGACGATGAATCGGGCGATATTGGAGGCTCCCGCCGGCGTGAGCAATCTCAGGTCGCGACGACCGGGCTCAGCGTCGGGTGCGATCGCCACAGCGACCGTGGCCATCGTGCCACTGTCCGCTTCAAGAACTTCCCCGCGGACACCCTCCCCTGCGATCCACACACCCCTTGCGCCGTCAAGCCCCTTTCCGCCGACCGTGACCTCCACGGTCCGTCCCCTCTGCCCGCCTGCCGGAAAGACATAGCCAATGTGCCCGGCACGACCTTGCCCGTCGGCCGAGACGGTATACAACGGCGCGGATGCCATGATCGCCGTCAGCAGGAAGTATCGCAGACCGCGACGGCACGGAATTCGTTCTCGCCTCATTGAGTTGCCTATTCTCCGTCTGTTCCAAAAGCGGTAGGCGCACGAAAACGCCCGACGCAAAGTTTTTCCGCGTCGGGCGTTTCCCACCAGAGCGGGAGACGGGATTCGAACCCGCGACGTCCAGCTTGGGAAGCTAGCACTCTACCACTGAGTTACTCCCGCAACCGGCCTCGCCTGCCGTCACACGCGACCAGACGACATTCCTTGCCATCAGTATACCTGGGGAATCGGCCTATGCAAGCGGCACGGCTCCACTGGGGGATGTTCTGCTTCGCCTTGCTCTGGAATGATATTTCTGCTTAGATCTTCAGCCTCCGCCTCGATCTGCAATCCGTTGCCTCGCCCGCTGAAGGCAACGCACGGCCATGATGGCCACAGCTCGGTTTGGAAAGGACTCCATGACATCGATTCTGCTGGCCGTTCTCTTAGCAGTGCCAGAGGCATCCCCCGACACGGTAGTGGTATGTCCCAGCCCATTCTGCCAGGCGATGGAGCCCTGGCTGCAGTATCGGCGAGATCAAGGGCATGAAATCGTCGTGGTATCGGTGGGATCCTCCGCCGAAGAAATCCGCGGGCAAATCCGTAAATACTACAAGCAAGGGGGGTTAAAATTCATCGTTCTGGTTGGCGACTCCCCTGCGATTACCGAGGTTCGCGATGCGCTGCCGCCGGGGCGCGTGCCGGTCCATTATGCCGCCGCGAAGGTCAACGTTCTCTGGGGATCGGAGCCTCACATCGCCACCGACAACCGGTACGCCGATCTGGACGACGACCAGATCCCGGACGTGGCCATCGGACGACTCACCGCCGACACACCGGAGCAACTCGCTCGGATTGTGGGGAAGACTCTCGACTATGAACAGGGCGCTGGATTCGGGCCGTGGCGGCGGCGGGTCAGTTTTGTGGCCGGTGTCGGCGGGTTCGGACGGTTTGCCGATCTGGTTTTGGAATCCTCCGTACGCTTCCTGCTCACCCGCCAGATCCCGGCCGAATACGCGGTCAATATGACCTACGGAAATTGGCGCAGCCCCTACTGTCCCGATCCGCGACAGTTCCACGACATGACGGTTCAGCGACTGAGCGAGGGGTGTCTCTTCTGGGTTTACGTCGGGCATGGCCTGCCCTATAGTCTCGATCGGGTGTCCGTTCCCGATGCCGACTATCCGATTCTTTCCGTGGCCGATGCCCACCAGCTCAACGCCGCGGGCCAGCCGCCAATTGCGTTGTTGCTCGCCTGCTACACGGGCGCGATCGACGCC
>Ga0123333_10004186_pt1 | contig 13612 bp, 9 predicted proteins | sample BioC12SIPDNA_3_FD_89957 | JGI IMG/M metagenome (GOLD analysis project Ga0123333, IMG submission 89957) | Anaerobic biogas reactor microbial communites from Washington, USA - Biogas_R2_B C12 SIP DNA | ecosystem: Engineered > Bioreactor > Anaerobic > Unclassified | place: Washington, USA...
CCGCGGTCCACTTCGCGGCAAAATACAGGATCGTGGATTTTGCGCTCTCGAACCTCGTCAACAGCGGCATTTTTTCCATTTATGTTCTTGTCCAGTTTAAAAGCCAGTCCCTGAACGAGCACATCGAACGGGGCTGGCAGTTCGGCGGCGCCCTCCGGGGCCGCGATTACTTCATCACCCTAGTTCCCGCCCAGATGTGGAGAGGAGAACATTGGTTCCAGGGAACGGCGGACGCCGTCTACCAGAACCTCCACCTCGTTACCCTCTACGACGCCGACCGGGTGGCCATCTTCGCTGCGGACCACATCTACAAAATGGACGTGGACCAGATGCTGGCCTACCACATCGACAAGGGAGCCGACATCACCGTGGCGGCCAACGTGGTTCCCAGGTTGGAGGCCTCCGCTTTCGGCTGCATCGACACGGACGCGGCCGGGCGGATCGTAGGCTTCGTGGAAAAACCGGAGAACCCGCCGGAAATCCCGGGCAACCCCGGTTTCACCTACGTTTCCATGGGCAACTACATCTTCGAACGGGAGATCCTCGAAGAGTCCCTCATCGAGGACGCCAAGCTGCCCACCAGCCACGACTTCGGCAGGGACATCATCCCGAAGCTCGTCGGGACGTCCAGGGTCTTCGCCTATGACTTCTCCACCAACGTTCTCCCCGGAAGAGAGACATCATCCTGGAGGGAGGACAAGCCCTACTGGAAGGACGTGGGGACCATCCGGGCATACTGGGACGCCCACATGGACCTCCTGAAGCATGATTCGGAGATGACCTTCTACAATCCCCAGTGGCCCATACGGACCGTCTCCTATGCCGATCCACCGTCTTACGTCTGTCCCGTGAAGGGGTACACGTGCAACGTGCAGAGCACCCTCTCCGCCGAAGGCAGCAGGGTGCTGGGATCCACGGTGGAATCGTCGGTCCTTTCCCGGAACTGCGTCATTCTGCCCGGCTCCTCGGTGGAGGAATCCATCATCGGGGACGGAGTCGTGGTGGGAGAGAACTGCCGGCTCAAAAGGGTCATCATCGACAGCCACAACATCATCCCCCCGAACACGGTCATGGGGTACGACGAGGAACACGACCGGGAGCGGTTTACCATGGATCCCGGATCGGGAATCATCGTGGTGGGCATGCCGAAGATGCAGCTCCGAAAATCCATCGAGAATCCCAAGGAAGGCTTCGACTGGTCCAGTTTCAGCTGACGGACAGGGGAGCAGCGTAAAAGGGGAGGCCTGGCGGCCTCCCCTTTTTTGTGCATCCTGCTGCTACTTGAAGATGGATTCGAGGAGTTTTTCCTTGAGGATGTCCTCGGGCTTTTTGGGCTCCTCGGGCTTCGGCGCAGGGGCCGGAGCAGGCGCGGGAGCGGGCGCCGGAGCAGGGGCCGGTTTTTCCCCAGGCTTGACTATCTTCTCAAGAATGGCCTGTTCGGGAGTCTTCGGCGCCTGGGGCTGCTCTCCCGGCTTTTGAGCCGGAGCAGCGGGCTGCTGGGCTCCCGGGGCCACCTTCAGGTTTGAAACGGAAGGCTTCTCCACTGTGCCTCCTACAGAGAAGGAGATGTCCCGGAAGTCCGCCTTTTCCATTCCTTTCTGGGCTCCCCCGAGAACACCCTTCAGGGCATCCTCAAGGGATCCCGCCGTCAGGCCGCCCAGGGCTCCTCCGGCGAGGGCGTTGATGATCTGGATGTTCACGTTCCCCGCAACCTGGAGCTTGAGGGCTCCCTTCGGGCCGACGGGCCCCTCCGCCGTCAGGAACCGGTAGAGAGGATCGTTCTTGGGCGCCGTCGCCTTCGTTCCCTTTTCGAGAATGATGCGTCCCGTCTCGAGGCGGAAGGGAGCGGTGACCTCGGTGTACCTGATGCCGCTGACGCCGTGGAGTTTCGTCACGATATCCAGGCCCTTGAACCCGGAGACCGCGCCTTCGCCGATCTTCGCGCTCCCCTTGCCCGACAGGGCGAACTTGGGGGACAGGGTTCCGGAGACGTTGGCCGACCCCTGCGCAAGACCGGTGATTTTTCCGCCGAGACCTCCCGTGAAGTCCTGGAGAACTCCGTTGACGTCAACACCGCTCAACTGGGCGCTGTGGGAGAACTTCATCGTCGAGATGTCCAAAGAGCCTTTGCCGGAGACCTTCCCTCCATAGAACGATGCGCTGCCGCCCTTCCCGGCCAGGGTATTGCCTTCCAGGGCCAGGGGGTAGTTCAGCGCCGTGGCCTTGAGGCCCATGACCGTCAGGGACTGGGAGGTGATGGATCCTTCGCCCTTGCCGGAAGCGCCGGCGAACCGCCCCTTGAAGGAGGCGTTCACCTTGCCCCCGATGCGGAGTTCCTTGGCATCGGGCATTCCGGCGGTGAGGGCAGCCAGATCGAGGTCCTTCCCCGAGATATCCACCGTCACGTCGGGAGCCGCTCCCAGCTTGACGTTTCCCGTCGCTCCGAGCGTGCCTCCCCCGAACTTTGAACGGAACTCCTCTATTTTCATTTCCTTCGTATTGCCGCTGAGCCCCAGGGCAACGTCGGTAACGGCCATTCCCTGCAGGGTGACCTTCGGCGAGGAGGCTTTGACCGTCACGCCCGGGTTGGACAAGGGTCCCTTGACGGTGACCGTGCCGTCCACCACTCCTCCGAGAGGCATGTCGATCCCTCCTGCGCCCGCGAGGAAGCCGAGGTCGGCCCCGGCAATCTTCGCGGCAAGGTCGAGGGTGCCGTCCTCGCCCTTCTTCGCTCCGAGGGTGACGTTGCCCGAAGCGGTAATGGAACCCTTGCCGCTTTTCACCGAGGCGGAGGAGATGGTAATCTTCTGCCCCGTTTTCTTCAGCTTCACGGCCAGGTCGGAGAGGGTGATCCCCTGGACGGCCGCGCTGCCTGCCGAGATGTCGAGGTCAAGATCGGCCTTTTCAACGGCCTTCAGGTCCCCGGCGAGGGTGGTGCCGACCTTCAGGTTCTTGAAGGTGGCCATGTCAAGAACTCCCAGCGAGCCGGAGGAGAGGGAAAGGTCGATCTTCGGAGCGGAGGCAGTCCCTGTCACCGTCGCCGCCGCTGTGACCGCACCCTTGATCTTGTACTGGGCGATGTCGGGGTAGAACGGAGCAATGGCGCCGGGCTGGAGGTTTGCAAGGGAGGCCTTGAGGTTCAGCTTCCCGTCGGCTCCCACCGTTCCCGATCCTGAAAGGGAGGAGCCTCTCCACTTGGCCGACGCACCGGTAATGTTGACCGCTTTTCCTTTGAGGGCGAAGGAGAGCGCCGGAGCCTCCACCGTCTCCTTCAGGGCGGTGAGCTTGTCGCTCCATGCCTTTCCACTGATCTCCGGAACGGCAGCGGTACCCTTGACGGTCACGTCGGCATTCACAGTCCCGGCGAGGGCAAGGTTCTTCAGTTCAGGGACAAGGGCCGCCGCCTTCGTGAGGTTGAAGGACCGGAGATTGCCGGTGAGATTCAGCTTCGGGGAGGTCATGTAGTCGGTGATCGTTCCCTGGGCCGTGATTGGGGCCCCTTCGAAATTGCTCTTCGCGCTCACCGTTGCCGCCTTGGGATTGATCTTCACCTGGGCAACCGAGTTGGTGACGCTGTAGCCGAAGGCGCCCAGGGAGGGCGCGCTGAACTCCACCGTTCCGTTCAGGGCATCCGCAGCACCGGAGAGCTTCACGGCAAACTTGTCGATTTCGCCGGAAAGGTCGCCCATGTCGGGATAGAGCTTCTTCAGCTCCGCAACCCTGATGGACGTCCCCGAGAGGTCAAGGTCGAGGACAGGGGCCTTTCCGGGAGCGAACGCGAGGCTCATGCCTCCCGAAAGGGGCATGGCGAGTACCCGGGCGTCGATGTCCGTGACGGAAAGCTTGTCGGCGCCGAGAGCCCATTTGGCCCGGACGCTGTCCACGGGATAGCCGAGAACGGATTTTCCGCTGTAATCCACGTCTCCCGCAAGGGACGGCGCATTCCATTCACCGTCGCCCCGGAAGTTCAGGGACACCTTTCCGTCGAAACCCTCGGCGGGAACCACGGGCCAGAAGGCGATGAGCTCCTTCAGGTCCAGATCCTTCAGGGCGCCGCTCACGGCAAGGCGTGGGGAAACTTTTCCCGAGGCGGACACGGAACCCTTTCCCACGTTCAGCGCCATGGACTTCACGTCCACAGTCTTCCCGTCCACCAGGACGGCCGTCTTTCCCTTGACGGGAACTCCGTTGACGGCAAGGTCGAGGTCAGCGTCGATATCCTTGCCGGAAAACGAAAGACCGAGGCTGGTGATGTCCGCCTTCGCCCATTTCGATGTCACGGTGCTGTCCACGAGGCGGACCGTCTCCACCGGGATCTCCCCTCCGCCGCCACCCTCGAAGCTGAGCTGGGAAATCTGTTCCGCCAGGGCGTCGGCATCTGTGGTTACTCCACCCACCGAGACCACGCTCAGCTTCGGAGACTTCGAGAGAAGGGACATGAGGTTGAGCTTGACCTCGAGAAAACCGGCGGAAAAGAGGGGTTTTCCCTCCTTCACAAGGCTGATCTTCCCCGTGGTGAACCCCTTTATGGGGTTGCCGGATATGCCGTCCACCGTCAGGTCGGCGCCGAGCATTTCCTTCACCGCCTTGGTGGCCTCCCGGACCACAAGATCCCCGGCGAAATCCATGCTGGCCCCGATGAGAACCAGCCCGGCCAAGCCGACAACCAGGAACAGCCCTATCATCTTTTTCTTTCCCATGGTATCAGAACCTCCTTTTCTCCCGCCCGGAACGGGCGTCAGAGTACGAATATCTGAGCACGATATTTTCCCCTTTTGATTATAACATTGTCTTATTCTGCTTCTTCCGTTAAAAAGCCTTCGGCCACGATGACGGTCCGCCCTTTCAGTGACGCTTCCACGGTCATTCCGCCCGGGCCGAAGGAGAGGGTCACCGTGTTCACCCCGCCGGGGTTGATCACGTCGAGGACCGTAACCGACAGGGGCGGACGGGCGTTGCGGAGAATCCGGCAGACAGCGGACGCGGTGGAACCCGTGCCGCAGGAATCGGTGAGGTCCTCCACCCCCCGTTCGTAGGTCACGGACCGGATGGATCCCTCATCTCCCCCGAAGACGAAATTCACGTTCGCGCCGTCGGGGAAGAGGCTTTTGTCGTGACGGAGCGTTCTCCCCACCTGGACCATTCGCTCCCGGGACAGTTCCGTTTCACAGAACAGGACGGCATGGGGAACGCCCACTCGGAGAAAGGAGGCCTGAAACGTCTCTCCGGCCACGGTGAGGCTCCTGTTGAACCACCCTCCTTCAAGGGAGACGGTTCCCATCCGGAGATCGACGAAGGGAGAATCCACCGTTGCCTCCATGATTCCCGCAAGGGTGGAAAACCGTTGCGTCCTGCCGGCGATGTTCTTTTCGAAGGCATACCGGGCGATGCACCGGGCGCCGTTCCCGCACATTTCCCCTTCGCTGCCGTCGGCATTGAAAAGGCGCATGGTGAAATCGGCATCCGGGGATATTTCCGCGACAAGCACACCGTCAGCCCCGAGGGACTGACGCCTTCTGCAGTACGAAACGGCTGCCCTGGAAAGAAATTCCGCCGGATACTGCCCCGACATGTTGTCAAGAACAATGAAATCATTGCCGTTGCCCTGCATTTTCGTAAATGGAATCACGGTTATCTCCCCCGGACGATAGTTTATTTACTCGTTTACAATACTACCTTACGCTACCAAATTTTACTCCATGATACAATCGCCGTTTTCTGCTATATTGATGTATTTACACGGGTCTGAAGGAGGAAACGTCATGAATCCCAGGGAACTGCTCCGGCATCTGGAAAACGGGAAAAGGATCCTGATCCTGGATGGAGGCATGGGAACGCTTCTCGCGGAAAAGGGCTGGAATCCCCCCGCCCTGCCCGAGGAAATGAACCTCGGCAGTCCCGAAATCGTGGAATCCATTCATGCATCCTACCGGTCGGCCGGGGCGGACATTCTCGAAACCAACACGTTCGGGGGCAGCCCCGTCAAGCTCGCGGCACGGGGGCTTGGCGCACGGGCGAAGGAAATCAACGCACGGGCGGCCGCCCTGGCCCGTTCCGCGGCCGGGACGGAGTGTCTTGTCGCCGGTTCCATGGGACCCCTGGGGGAACTGCTCGCTCCCTTCGGAAAACTGACCTTCGAAGAAGCCAGGAAAGTATTTCGGGTCCAGGCGGAGGGGCTGGCCGAAGGAGGGGCGGATTTCTTCCTCATCGAGACCATGCTCGATCTCAGGGAAGCCAAGGCCGCCGTGCTGGCGGTGAAGGATGCCGCTCCCGGCATGGCCTTCGTGGTGAGCTTCACCTTCGACCGACTGGGGCGCACCGTCACGGGGACTCCCCCCGAAGTGGCGGCCCGATGGGCCTGCCTTGCAGGGGCTTCCGGAGTGGGAGCCAATTGCGGCGTGGGTCCCGAAGCCTATATCCCCGTGGTCCGGGAACTCGTCTCCCATGCGGGGCTGCCCGTGTTCGTCTACGCCAACGCCGGCCTTCCCGGAGACGGGGACTACATATCCCCGGAACGCTTCGCCGCTCTGGCACAAAACCTGGCAGGGGCAGGAGCCGCGGTGGTCGGAGGATGCTGCGGAACCACTCCGGAGCATATCGCAGCCCTGACGGGCGCCCTCCGAGACCGCCTTCCCGTCCGGAGCACACCCGCCCCGGGCACTCCCCTGGCGAGCAGGAACAGGCTCGTCCTTGCCGGGAAGGGACATCCCTTCCTCGTGGTCGGGGAGCGAATCAACGTCTCCCGGAAATCCCCCCTCCGGGACGAAATCGCCAGGGGGGAATGGGGAACGCTCCGGGAGGAAGCACGGAACCAGTCCGTGGCCGGGGCGATGGTGCTCGACGTCAACGTGGGCCTTCCGACCATCGACCAGGAAGCGGCCATGAAGGCCGCCGTCGCCGCCGCTGAGCAGTCGTCGGACCTTCCTCTCTCCATAGACAGCGACTCCCGTTCGGTCCTCGAATCCGGCCTGTGCGCCGTCACGGGCATCCCACTGATCAATTCCTTCACGGCCAGGGATGATTCCCTGTACCCCGGGCTTGCCCTGGCGAAGCTTCACGGGGCGGCCGCAGCGGTCCTCCCCATTGACACAAACGGCCTTCCCGAGAAAGCGGATGAGCGGATCACCGTCATCAGGAACATCCTCTCCGCGGCGGACTCCCTCGGCTTTCCCCGGAACGCCCTCATCGTGGACGGCCTGACCCTCGCGGCAGGGGCCGACATGAACGCCCCCGCCGCTACGCTGGAGGTGCTCGCCTTTCTCCGGGACGAGGGAATTACCTCCATGCTCGGAGTGAGCAACATCTCCCACGGCATGCCGGCCCGGGCCCTTCTGAACAGGACCTTCCTGGCCATGGCGGTTTCGTCCGGCCTCGATTCGGCGATCATGAATCCGCTGGACCCGTGGATGATGGAGACCCTCGCCGCTTCCGAGCTGCTTTCCGGGAGAGATCCCCGGGGAAGCCGCTTTATCGGCGGCGCCCCGGGCTTTTTCTCCTCCCGGCAGCCTTCGGGACCGGCGGCGGACACCCCCCGGTCCCCGGAGAAAAATGAGGCCGCCCTCCTTCCTGAAGGCCCTTACAGGGACCTGGGGACGGCCATCCTCGAAGGAGACGGCTTCCGGTCCGGCAGCCTGGCGGGACGCCTTCTCGACGGGGGAGCCTCCCCGCTGTCAGTGGTGAACGAAGGGGTCATCCCAGCTCTCGAAGCGGTGGGCGGAAAATACGACAGGGGCGAGTTTTTCCTCCCCCAGCTCATTTCCTCGGCGGAGGCTGCCCGGACGGTCTGCGACAGGGCCATGGAGCTTCTCGCGGCCTCCGGGGGCGAGCCCAGGGGGCGGATACTCCTCGCCACCGTGGAGGGAGACCTGCACGACCTGGGGAAGAACGTGGTGGGCACCATCCTCAGAAGCCACGGGTACCTGGTGACCGACCTCGGGAAGGACGTGCCCTGCTCCGTCCTTCTCGAGGAGGCGGAAAAAGGACAGTATGACGTCATCGGGCTGTCCGCCCTCATGACGTCCACCATGAGGACCATGGCGGCAGCCGTCTCGGAGATCCGGCGCCGTCTGCCCCGGGTCTTCGTCCTGGTGGGCGGGGCGTCCGTGAGCGCTTCCTTCGCGGACTCCATCGGGGCCCACGGTTTCGCCCCCGATGCGGTGAGCACCGTCCGCCTCGTGGAGACCCTCCTCGGCGGACGGGACAGAAAGGAGGAATGAAGGGCATGTTTATCCGGGATATCCTCGGGCGGACCCGGCCGGCCGTCTCCTTCGAGATCTTCCCGCCGAAGCCGGAAACGCCCCTGGAAACCATCTACGGCACCATCGCCGCCCTCAGGAAACTGTCCCCCGACTTCATCAGCGTTACCTACGGCGCCGGGGGAAGCAGCAGGGAGAGGACCGGGGAGATCGCCTCCGCGGTCCAGAACCGGTGGGGGCTCACCTCTCTGGCCCACCTGACCTGCATGGGATCCTCCCCTTCGGAGATCGAGGGGGTCATGGAAAAACTGGAACAGGAAGGAGTCAGCAACATCCTCGCCCTCCGGGGCGACCCGAGGCCAGGGGAGGAACGGGCGGACAGCCCCTTCAGCTACGCCGCCGACCTGATCCGCCACATCAGGAAAGGCCATTTCAGAGACTTCTCCATCGGAGCCGCCGCATACCCCGAGGGGCACCCGGAATGTGCCTCCCCGGAGGAGGATCTGCGGCACCTCAGGGAAAAAACAGACGCCGGTGCGGATTTCCTCATAACCCAGCTCTTCTTCGACAATGAAATCTTCTTCCGTTTCATGGAGAACGTAAGGGCCACAGGAATCGCGGTACCGGTCCTCGCGGGCATCATGCCCGTGCTCAACGCCAGGCAGATCGGCAGGATCGTGGCCCTCTGCGGCGCGTCGATCCCGCCGAAGTTCGCCAGGATCATGTCCCGGTACGAGCACTCCCCCGCCGCCCTGGCCGAGGCGGGCATCGCCTACGCCACGGAGCAGATCATCGACCTGCTCTCCTGGGGGGCTGAAGGGATCCACCTCTACACCATGAACCGGCCGGACGTCGCGGAGAGGATCATGGGCAGCCTGTCCTCCGTCAGGGACACCCTGGCCGGGAAGTGACGCCGGTCCATGAACGTCCTCCTCGTCGATCCGCCCTACCGGACATCCTACCCCCCCGTGGGCCTTCTGAAGATCGGACGGTTCCACCGGGAGCGGGGGGACGCCGTCTCCTTCGTCCGGGGGATGTCCCCCCGGGCGGCCGGGAAGTTCTGGGACAGGATCTACACGGCGAGCCTCTTTACTTTCCAGTGGAACACCGTGGTGCGGACCCTCAGGTTCTACGGAGGCTCCGTGGGGGACCCCCGGAGGGACCTTTTCGCCGGCGGCCCCCTTGCGACTCTCCTGGGCAGGGAGCTCGGGGAGGCCGTCCCGTGCCGCCCCGTTCCGGGAATCGTGGACTCGGCGGAAAAAATCGGCCTTGATGGGGGCGACATCGACAGCCTGCTGCCGGATTACTCCCTCCTTCCCTCTACGAAAAGCTACCCGGTGCTGGAACATGCGTGGATCGCGTCGGCCACAAGGGGCTGTTCGGGGAAATGCGCCTTCTGCTCGGTCCGGGAGGTGGATCCCCGGTGCGTGGAGTACATCCCGCTGAAGGACCAGATCGACAACTGCAGACGGTCCCTGGGTGAGAGAGACGCCATGGTGCTCCTGGACAACAACGTGGCCATGTCCCCTTTCCTGGAAAAAATCGCCGGGAATTTGGCCTCCGAAGGCTTTGCACGGGGAAGGGGCAAAACCGCCGACTTCTCCCAGGGATTCGAGCCGGCCCTCTTCGCAGGGCCGGAGGGAAACCGCCGGGCCGACATCCTCGCGATGCTTCCCCTGGACCCCATCCGCATCGCCTGGGACTTCCCGGGGGAGCTGGACATCTACGAACAGGCGGTCACCGCCTTCGCGAAAAGAGGCTTTTCTTCCTTTTCCACCCCCCTCCTCTACGGATTTTCCGACCGGCCGGAGGATATGTACCTGCGTCTCCTCCGGATCACCGAGCTGGAGCGGGAGCTGGGAATAAACATCCAGGCGGAGCCCATGGGGTATCTCGCGCCGTTCCGGAAGCGGCGCCCTTCTCCGGGGGAAAGGGCACGGACCTGGGACTGTTCGGAAGGAGAGGCCTGCCGCTTCGAAGAACTGCTGAAAAAATTCCGGACAGGGAAAAAAGGGGATGTGGAAGGATTTTCGGCCCTTTTCGGGAAGGGGCCGGAGGATTTCAGGGAAAGACTGCGCCGCCGGGAGTGATCTCCGGCGGCGTTTTTTACGTTCAGCTTTCGTTCAGCCCCCGAGGTAGGCCCTGATGATCTCAGGATCCCCGGCGAGTTCCGTTCCGCTGTCGCTCTTGATGAACCGCCCCGCTTCGAGGATGTACCCCCTGTCGCTGATTTCCAGAGCCTGGGTGGCGTTCTGCTCCACGAGCAGCACCGTCATTCCCGCGTCCCGGATCTGCAGAATGGTCTCCATGAGGGTGTCCACCACAATGGGCGCCAGGCCGAGGGAGGGCTCGTCGAGAAGAAGGATCCTGGGGCTCCCCATGAGGGCCCTGGAGATGGCCAGCATCTGCTGCTCCCCGCCCGAAAGGGTGCCGGACCGCTGTTTCAGGCGCTGTTTCAGGATCGGAAAGAGCCTGAAGCACCGTTCAAGGTCCTCCCCTATTCCATCGTCCTTCTTTCTCCGGTACGCCCCCATGACCAGGTTTTCCTCCACGGTGAGGGCCGAGAAGAGGCGGCGTCGTTCCGGCACGAGGGCCAGCCCCCTGGCCACCACCTCGTGGGGCTTCGCCGGAAGGGGTGTGCCGAAAAGCTCCACGGTGCCCCCGGACCGTTCCGCCACCCCCGCGAGGGTCCACATGACGGTGGATTTTCCGGCCCCGTTGGAGCCGACGATGGAGACGATCTCCCGCTCCTCGAGGGAGAAGGAGATCCCCTGGACGGCATGGATGGTGCCGTAATGGACATGGAGGCTGTCAACCCGCAGTACGGTCATGGCTCTTCTTTCCTTTCCCGAGGTACGCCGCCACCACGTCGGGGTTCTCCCGGACCTCGTCCGGCGTCCCCGCGGCGAGGAGGGCGCCGAAGTTCATCACCACGATGGGCGAACAGATGTTCATCACCAGGTCCATATGGTGCTCGATGAGCAGGATGGTCACGCTGAACTTCTCCCGGACCTCGGAGACGAGTCCGGCGAGACTCCGGGTCTCCTCGGGGTTCATACCGGCAGCAGGCTCGTCGAGGAGCAGGAGTTTCGGCTCCGTGGCGAGGGCCCGGGCGATCTCCAGCTTTCGCTGCAGCCCGTAGGGCAGGGTGTTCGCCTGCCAGTCCGCGAACCGTTCGAGCCCCAGGGACGCCAGGAGGCCCATGGCCCTGTCGTGGAGCTCCCTTTCTCTGCGGCGGGTTCCCGGGGTTCCCAGCAGCGCGCCGGCAAAACTGAATTTTTCCCTCTGGAGGAGGGGGGTGAGGACATTCTCAAGGCAGGTTCGCCTGTTGAAGAGGCGGATGTTCTGGAACGTCCTGGCGATGCCCTTCCTGACGATGGCATCGGGACGGAGCCCTCCCGTCTCCTCCCCTTCGAAGAGGATGGTTCCTTCCGTGGGGCGGTAGATGCCCGTCACAAGGTTGAACACCGTGGTCTTCCCCGCTCCGTTGGGACCGATGATTCCCGTGATGGAGCCTTCCGTCACCCCGAAGGAGAACCGGTCCACCGCCCGGATGCCCCCGAAGGTTTTCGTGAGCCCCGTCACCTCGAGGAGAGGTCTCCCGGCGGCCGTCATGATCGGGACCTCCCTTCAGGGTTCCCGCTTTTCCGGAAGAACCTGGAGAGCTCGGAGTATCCCATGAGCCCCTGGGGCCGGTAGACCATGATGAGCACGAGAAGAAGCCCGTAGGCCACCAGGCGCCACATCTGGGCCACCCGAAGGGCCTCGGGAAGGCCGATGAAGACGAAGGAGGCGATGAGGGGGCCGGAGATGCTGCCCATGCCGCCGGCGATGACCGCCGCCAGCAGCTGGGTGGACTGGACCAGGGTGAACATGACCGGCTGGATGAAGGAGAGGAAATGGGCCAGCAGTCCTCCCGAGAGTCCGCAGTAGACGGCGCTTACCACCAGGGAAAGGAGCCTGGTGCGGAAAAGCCGCACTCCTGCCATTTCGGCGGCCACGGGATCCTCCCGGATGGCGATGCATGCCGCCCCCCACCGGGAGCGGAGGAAGTTCCTCGCCACAAGCACGCCTCCAGCGAGGCAGACCAGCACCACGGGAAGGGTGGTGAACCCGTCGATGCCCGGAAGCCCCCTCGCGCCGTTGGTTATCTCGAGATTTTCGAGGATGACCCGGAGGGCTTCGCCGAAGCCGAGGATGGCTATGGCGAAGTAGTCGCTCCTGAGTTTCGCCCGGAGGGTGGGCACGCCGATGACCAGGCTGACGAGCCCTGCCGCCGCAGCCCCCGCCGCGAGGGCGAGATAGAAGGGAACGTAGTAGTAGTAGGTAAGGATCGCCGAAGTGTAGGCGCCCACTGCCACGAAAGCGGCGTGGCCAAGGGAGAAAAGCCCCGTGAACCCGGTGAAGATGGAGAGTCCGAGCACGGCGATCATGTTGATGCACGCGAGAATCACAATGGAAAGAATATAGTCCATGGTTACACCTTTTCCTCGCTGTCCTGCCCCCAGAGACCGTTGGGTCTCCAGACGAGGAAGGCGATCAGGAGCGTGAAACTGAACACATCCCGCATCACGCTCGACACGTAGGAGGAGACGAAGGTCTCCACGACACCGAGGAGAAGCCCCCCGGCGAGGGCACCGGGAAGGCTCCCCAGGCCGCCGATGACGGCGGCGATATAGGCCTTGTTGGTGACCCATCCCATGGTGGGGTACACGAGGTATTTTATGCCGAGGAAGACTCCCGCCACGCCGGCGAACCCTCCGGCGAGAAGGAAGACGATGGCGATGAGCCTGTCCAGGTCAACTCCCATGAGGGAGCACATGGTCATGTCGGAGACACCGGCCCGGATGGCGATCCCGGTGCGGGTGCGGGTAATGAAAAGGTGAAGCCCCATAATGGCCGCGAGGGCGAAGAGGAAGGCCCCCACGTCGAGAAGGCTGACGCTGCTTCCCCCGACGGAGATCACCTGCCGGGCGAAGAACTCGGGAAAGGCGTAAAACCTGGAGCCGATAGTGGCGTAGACAAGGTTCTCGAGGAACACGGCGCACCCCATGGCGCTGATCATGAGGTACAGGGAGGGAGCCTTCCGCCTGCGGAGGCTCGAATAGGCGAGCCGTTCGTTGAGAACGGCGATGATCCCCGCGCCCGCGATGCTTCCCGCGAGGACGAGGCCGAATCCCAGGCTGAGCTTCGTCGCCAGGGCAAGCCCCACGTAGGCGCCGAGCATGATGACCGCCCCGTGGGCGAAGTTGCTGAAGTTGAGCACGCTGAAGACGAGGGAGTACCCCACCGCCATCAGGGCGTAGATGCCTCCTATGGAGAGGCCCGTTATCAGTGTCTGAAGGAACAATCCGGCCCACACATCCTTTGAGCGTATTGGGAAAGGTCGCCTCTCCTCCGGCTATCCCGGTCCCGGA
>Ga0123333_10004187_pt1 | contig 13612 bp, 11 predicted proteins | sample BioC12SIPDNA_3_FD_89957 | JGI IMG/M metagenome (GOLD analysis project Ga0123333, IMG submission 89957) | Anaerobic biogas reactor microbial communites from Washington, USA - Biogas_R2_B C12 SIP DNA | ecosystem: Engineered > Bioreactor > Anaerobic > Unclassified | place: Washington, USA...
ACGGCGACGAGGTCGCCTTCGGCACGATCGGCAACGCGAGCTGTGCCGAAGGCATGTTCTGGGAAGCCGTCAACGCCGCGGGCGTGCTCGGCGGGCCAATGGTCCTCTGCATCTGGGACGACGACTACGGCATCAGCGTGCCGAACGAGTTCCAGCTGACCAAGGGCAGCATCTCGGAGCTGTTGCAGGGGTTCCAGCGCGAGCCGGGCAGCGATCGGGGCTACGATATTTACACCGTGCCCGGCTGGGATTATCCGGGCCTCGTCGATACCTTCCTGCGCGCCACACGCATCGCCCGCGCCGAGCATGTGCCCGCTATCGTACACGTCACCGAGCTGACCCAGCCGCAGGGTCACTCTACGTCAGGCAGCCACGAGCGCTACAAATCGCCGGAACGGCTCGCCTGGGAGCAGGAGTGGGATGCTATCCGGCAAATGCGACTGTGGATTCTGGAGAAGGGGCTTGCCACGGAAGAAGAGCTGGACGAGATGGAGAAGGAAGCCCGATCGCACGTCGAGGGTATCCGGCGCCAGGCCTGGCAGGCCTATATGGAGCCCATTCGCCAGGAACGGCAGGAGCTGAGCGACATCATCGACGAGATCGCCGGCAGCTCGCGCCACGCCGCGGAGCTGGCCCAGATCCAGCGGCGGCTGAACCGGGTCCAGAACCCGACGCGCCGGGCGCTGATGGAGAGCACCCGCGACGCCCTGCTCCTGTTGCACGACGAGGACAACCCCACCAAGCAAGTTTTGGTGGCCTGGAAAAAGGCTCAGGAGGAGCGTAACCGCGAGCGCTACAGCAGCCACCTGACGAGCCAGTCCGCGCAAAGCGCGCGGCACCTGCAGGCGGTGGCCCCTGTCTATGACGAGGAATCGCCGCAGCTCAGCGGCTTCGAGATCCTGAACCACGCCTTTGAGGCCATCCTCGCCCGCCATCCCGAAGTAGTGGCCTTTGGCGAAGACGTCGGCCGGCTGGGCGGCGTGAATCAGGCTTTCGCCGGCCTGCAGGCCAGGTATGGCCCCCTGCGCGTGGCCGACACGGGCATCCGTGAGACGACGATTATCGGGCAGGCCATCGGCATGGCGATGCGTGGCCTGCGCCCCATCGCCGAAATCCAGTACCTGGATTACATGCTCTACGCCCTGCAGATCCTCTCCGACGATCTGGCGACGCTGCACTGGCGCACGCGCGGCGGCCAGAAGGCGCCGGTCATCGTACGCACGCGCGGGCACCGCCTGGAAGGCATCTGGCACTCCGGCTCGCCGATGGCGGGCATCATCCACCTCGTGCGCGGTGTAAACGTGCTGGTGCCGCGCGACATGACGCGCGCTGCCGCCTTCTACAACGCGCTGCTGCAGACCGACGAGCCGGGCATCGTCGTCGAGGTGCTCAACGGCTATCGTCTCAAGGAGCCGCTGCCGGCCAACCTGGCCGAGATCACCCTGCCCTTTGGCGTGCCGGAAATCGTGCGCAAGGGCGAGGACGTGACCGTGGTGACCTACGGGCCGATGGTGCGTATCGCCTTGACGGCGGCCGAGCTGCTTGCGCCCCTGGGCGTGGACGTCGAAGTAATCGACGTGCAATCGCTGCTGCCCTTCGACGTAAACGGCGTCATCGTTAAGTCGCTGCAAAAGACCAGCCGCATTCTCTTCACGGACGAGGACGTGCCGGGCGGAACGACGGCGTACATGATGCAGCAGGTGCTGGAGGAGCAGAACGGTTTCTACTGGCTGGATGCGGCGCCGCGCACGCTGCCGGCCCAGCCGCATCGCCCGGCCTATGGCACCGACGGCGACTACTGGTCCAAGCCCAACGTGGAGACGCTGCTGGAGGCCATTTACGAGATGATGCACGACGCCGACCCGACGCGCTACCCACTATTCTTCAAGTAGAACGAGGCATGTCATGGCAATCGAAGTTGTGATGCCCGAGATGGGCGAAGGTGTGATCGAAGGCACCATCAGCCGCTGGCTCAAGCAGGAAGGCGACCGCGTCGAGGAGTTCGAGCCGATCCTGGAGATTGAGACGGACAAGGTGACCACGGAGGCCACGGCCGAGGACGCCGGCACGCTGCTCAAGATTTACGTCGCGGAGGGAGAGACGGTGCCGGTGGGTACAGTTCTGGCCCTCATCGGCGAGCCGGGTGAGGCGCTCCCCGACGAGGGCGGTGAGGCTGCCGGGGAAGAAGCCGCGCCGGCCCGGACCGCCGGGACGAGAGCCGCCGGGCACAGCAACGGCGGGCCGGCACGCGAAGCGCCGGTGGAGGCCGGGCCTGAGGACGAAATGCCCTATGCCGGCTGGGCCAGCCCGGTCGTCAAACGGATAGCCGCCGAGCACGCCGTGGACCTCAACCGGGTGGAAGGCACGGGCCGCGGCGGGCGCATCACCAAAAAGGACATCCTGGCCTATCTGGAGATGCGCGAAAAGGTGGAGGCAGCGCCGCAGGTCGAGGAGGCGCCCGCAGCGCGCCTCGCGCCACAGCCGGCGGCAGAGCCCGCCGCGAAGCGAGCGCCCGAACCGCCGGCCGTCCGGCTACCCGGCGAGCTGCTGCCGCACACGAACATGCGCCGCCGCATCGCCGAGCACATGGTCGCCAGCAAGCGCACCAGCCCGCACGTCACGACCGTATTTGAGGCCGACTTTTCGCGCGTCGTCGCCCACCGCGCGGCCCATAAGGCGGAGTTTGAGCGCAGTGGCGCCCGCCTGACCTTCACCCCCTACCTGATCGCCGCTACGGCGCAGGCGTTGCGCGAGCATCCACGGGTCAACAGTAGCTGGAGCGACGACGGTCTGGTTCTCCACGGCGAGATCAACATCGGCATGGCCACGGCGCTCGAAGACGGCCTGATCGTGCCGGTGATCCGGAACGCCGACCATTACAACCTGATCGGCCTGGCGCGGCAGGTGAACGACCTCGCCGAGCGGGCGCGCAACAACCAGCTTCGCCCGGCCGAAGTGCAGGGCGGCACCTTCAGCATCACCAACCACGGCACGAGCGGCAGCCTCTTTGCCACGCCGATCATCAACCAGCCGCAGACGGGCATTCTCGGCGTGGGCGTCATCGAGAAGCGAGTCAAGGTCATCGACGATGCGATTGCCATCCGGCCGATGGCCTACCTCAGCTTCACCTTTGACCACCGCGTGCTCGACGGCGCCAGCGCCGACTATTTCGTCGCGCGCATCAAAGAGCTGATCGAGAACTGGGAGTAAGGTGGCGCCGTCCGGCCAGACCCCTACCCGCCAGAAGGACAGCTACTGCTCCTACTGCGGCGCGCCCTTTGCCGCCGACGAGGCGTGGCCTCGCCTGTGCGCACGATGCGGGCAGTGGAGCTACCGCAACCCGCTTCCGGTGACGGTCGTTCTGCTGCCAGTGGACGATGGTGTGCTCGCCGTGCGGCGGGCACATAGCCCCGGAAACGGCCGGCTCGCCCTGCCCGGCGGCTTTATCGAGCTGCCGGAATCGTGGCAGGAGGCGGGCACCCGCGAGCTGCGCGAAGAAACGGGCGTGACGGTCGATCCCGGTAGCCTGACCGTCTATCGTGTCTACAGCGCGCCCGACGGCACGCTGCTCATCTTCGCCCTCGCCCCGACCCACTCCGCCGATGAGCTGCCCCCTTTTTCACCCTCGCCGGAGGCCAGCGAGCGTGTTATCCTGACCGCGCCGACCGAGCTGGCCTTTTCGCTGCATACGCGCGTGCTGGCCGAGTATTTCTCCGAGCGCGACGCGCCGTAGTCAGGACTGCTGCCGCCGCAGCTCGTAGAGGAGCAGACCCGCCGCCACCGCCAGATTGAGCGACGAAGCCGTGCCGACCATGGGAATAGAGACAGCCCGGTCGGCGCGCTCGATGACGTCCGCGGGTAGCCCTTCCGCTTCGCTGCCCAGCAGCAGGAGCGCCGGAAAGAGATAGCCCGGGTCGCGGTAATCGCGCGGCGCCCGGCCAGACGTGGCGATGGTAAAGAGATCGTGCTGCTCCGCCCACTCCCAGAGGGCGTCCATCCTTTCGACCGCCGCCACCGGAATGTTAAAAAGTGTGCCCATGCTCGCTTTCACCGCCGTCGGGTGGAACGGGTCGGTCGTCTGCCCGACGAGGACCAGGCCCGCCGCGCCCATGCCGTCCATAGTGCGCAGGATGGTTCCCACGTTGCCTGGATCGCCGACGTCGCTGGCGGCGACGAAGATGGCGTCCGGCGTGACGGGCAGCGATTCCAGGGGGTGCAGGCGGGCCGCGACGATGGCGCCCAGGCCGGTCGGGTTGTCGCGCTGGGAGAATGCGCGGAAAACGTCGTCGCTGACCGCCGCCGTCTCACCACCCCTCGCTTCGAACTGACGGATCGCGCTGCGGGCGACCTCGCTTGTCAGCAGCCCGGGCGCGTAGACCAGCAGCTCTACCGGCGCCTCACGCTCCAGCGCGCTGAGCACGACGCGAATCCCTTCGACGTAGAAGGCGCCTTCCTCCTGGCGCTGCTTTTTGCGCTCCAGCGCACGGATGCGTTTGACCAGCGGGTTGCGATGGCTGGTGATCACCGGGCCGGCCTCAGGCGGGCGGCTGCGTGGACGACTGCACCGGCAGCGAGGTCACCTTCCGTTTGGTCTTGCTCTTGGGCGGCGCAGGCAGCAGCGCGACGTCCAACACCTCACCCATGCGCTCGGCCAGCACGATCTTGAGGCCCTTGCGCAGCCGCGCCGGAATCTCGTGCAGGTCGTTCTGGTTCTTCTTGGGCATGACGAAGGTCGAGATGCCGGCGCGCCGGGCCGCCAGCGCTTTCTCGCGAATGCCGCCGACGGCAAGCACCCGCCCGCGCAGCGTAATCTCGCCGGTCATACTCACGTCGCGGCGGATGGGCCGCCCGGTAAAGGCGGAAATGAGGGCCGTCGCCAGGGCCACGCCTGCCGATGGGCCGTCCTTAGGAACCGCCCCTTCGGGCACGTGGATGTGCACGTCCACGCTCTCGAAGAGATCGTCGGCGAGGCCGAGCTGCTTGGCCTGGCTGCGGGTATAGCTGAGGGCGGCCTGCGCGCTCTCCTGCATCACGTCGCCGAGCTGCCCGGTCAGGGTGAGCTGCCCCTTACCCGGCATCAGGTTGACCTCGATAAACATCGTATCGCCGCCGGCCGAGGTCCAGGCCACGCCGGTCGCTACCCCCACTTCGTCTTCCTCGCGCAGCATATCAGCCGAGAACTGTGGCGGCCCAATCAACTCGATGATCTGCTTGCTGCGCAGCCGCTTCGGATACGGCTTGCCCTCGGCAACCCGGCGGGCCACCTTGCGGCAGACTTTGGCTATCTCGCGCTCCAGGTTACGCACGCCAGATTCATAGGTGTATTCCCGAATCAGAAGCTGGAGCGCCTGCTCCTCAAAACGCACGCCGGCGTCGTCCAGCCCGTGGCGGTGGAACTGGCGCGGGATGAGGAAACGGCGGGCAATCTCGATCTTCTCTTCCTCCAGATAGCCGGGGAACTCGATGATCTCCATCCGGTCCAGCAGGGCCGGCGGGATCGGGTCGAGGAAGTTCGCGGTGGCGACGAAGAGGATCTTCGACAGATCGTAGTCGAGGTCCAGATAATGGTCAGAGAAGGCGTGGTTCTGCTCGGGGTCCAGCACCTCCAGCAGCGCCGCAGCCGGGTCGCCGCGGAAATCCTGGCCCAGCTTGTCGATCTCGTCGAGCATGAAGAGCGGGTTGATCGTCCCCGCCCGGCGCATCGCCTGGATAATCCGGCCGGGCAGCGCGCCGATGTAGGTGCGGCGATGACCGCGGATCTCAGCCTCGTCGCGCACGCCGCCCAGGCTGACACGCAGGAACTCGCGCCCCAGCGCCGAGGCAATCGAGCGACCGAGAGAGGTCTTACCCGTTCCCGGCGGCCCGACAAAACAAAGGATGGGTGTGCGAATGTCCTTCGGCGCGATCTTCTTCACGGCGATGAACTCGAGGATACGATCCTTGACCTTTTCCAGGCCATAGTGATCGTTGTCCAGCACGCGCGCCGCACGGGCCACGTCGAGATTCTCCGTAGACATTTCCGTCCACGGCAGCTCCATAATCCAGTCGAGATAGGTGCGAATGATGCCCACTTCCGGCGACATCGGCGGCATGCTTGCCAGGCGGGCGATCTCCCGCTCGGCCTTTTCACGCGCCTCGGGCGGCAGTTCTTTCTCTTCCAGCGCCGCGCGCAGCTCTTCCAGCTCCTGGGCGAAAATGTCAGTTTCGCCCAGCTCGCCCTGGATAACGCGCATCTGCTCGCGCAAGAAATGCTCCCGCTGCGAGCGATCCATCTCCTCCTGCACCCGCGCCTGAATCTGGTCTTCCAGCTCCAGCACTTCCAGCTCGCGCGAGAGGACGGTGTTGACCTTGTGCAGCCGGGTGACCGGATCCAGCGTCTCCAGGATCTCCTGGCGGACCGGAAGCGAGAAGTTCATCGTAGAGGCGATGAAGTCGGCGAGCCAGCCGGGCTCGCCCACGTTCAGGGCGAAGGTATAGGCCTCGTCGGGCAGCGAGTGGTTCAGCTCGACGACTTTCTCGAAGACCGCCAGTACGGCGCGCATGAGCGCTTCAGTGGTCAGGCCCCATTCTTCCGTTTCGTAGAGCGGCTTCGCGCGCACGCGGATGTAGGGCTCCCACTGTACATACTCGACAATCTCCACCCGCCGCCTCCCCTGGGCGAGCAGGCTGGTCGTATTGTCGGGCATGCGCAGGGTGCGCCCAATAGCCACCTCGGTGCCGATGTCGAAAATGTCGCCCTCTTGCGGGAGGTGCACTTCACTGTCGCGTTGGGCGGCGACAATCAGGTGTTCCCCATGGGCAACCGCCGCCTGGACCGCCGCCAGGGAGCGATCGCGGCCCACAAAGAGCGGCATGACCATCTGCGGGAAGAGGACCATGTCGCGCAGCGGAACCAGCGGGCACTCGATGATAGCGTCCCGCCCCTCTTCGCCGGTCTCCTCATCCTCATCGAAGTCGAAGAGCCCATCGTCAAATCCAAAGCCCCCCAGGAAGTCGGGGTACTGCATAAAATCGTCGTCAGGCATATTTAATCCTCTTCGCGAGGCGCGTGCCCGGCACCCACCGCTGATTCCACTGAAACCGATTTTAGATTTTCCCAGCAATTAAGCAAGTCCCCGACGACGAAAAGCGAGCCGGTGGTGACGACGAGATCTTCCGGCGCGGCCAGCGCCAGCGCCGCCTGCAGGGCAGCACACACGGTTTCGTAACCCCAGGCCTCGTAGCCCAGCGCGGTAACCGTCGCCACGATCTCTGCCGTGCTCGCCGCCCGTGGATTGTCGGCGTGGGTTGCAAAGACCCCGGCGGCATCCGGCAGCAGCGGCGCGAGCACAGCAGCCAGGTCCTTGTCGCCCGTCGCGCCGACCACCAGCCAGAGCCGGCCCTCCGGATGCAGCTCGCGGAGCGTCTCGGCAAGCTGCTGGGTCGCTTCTGGCGTGTGCGCGCCGTCGGCGACGACGGCGGGCGCCTCCTGCAAAAGCTGCAGCCGGCCGGGCCATTCGACCGAGGCCAGCCCTTCGCCGACTGCCGCGGCCGTCAGACCCGGAAACTGGTGGCGCACGGCAGCGAGCGCCGCTACGGCGACCAGTCCATTCTCCCGCTGAGTGGCGCCCAGCAGGGAGAGTGTAAAGACAGTTGCCGGCGGTAGAAAGGCCGGGTCGGCGGAACGAGTCAGCGTGATCTGCTGCACGTCGCCGAGCGCCGTGGCCGGTGTGCCGTTGGCCTGCCAGTCGCGCCCGACCAGGATAATGGGCGCCCCGTGCTCCGCTGCGATCCGTTCCAGTTCAGCCTGTGCTTCCGGCGCCTGCGGGGCGCTAATGACCGGCACACCCGGCTTGACGATACCGCCCTTTTCGGCGGCAATTTCGCGCAGCGTATTGCCCAGCAGCGCCGTATGCTCCAGCTCCAGATGCGTGATCACGGAGACAAGCGGCTGCAGCACATTGGTCGCGTCCAGCCGCCCGCCAAGCCCCACTTCCACGACGGCGACGTCCACCTCTTGCCGGGCAAAGTGCAGGAAGGCCATCGCCGTCACCAGCTCGAAGTAGGTGAGGTCGGGCACCTCGGGAACAACTTCGCGCAGGCGGGCGACCAGCACGGCTACCTGCTCGCGGGCGATCAGCCCATTCGCATCGTCTGGGGCCAGCACGCGGATGCGCTCTCGAAAGTCCTGCAGGTGCGGCGAGGTATAGAGGCCGGTGCGGAGACCGGCAGCCCGCAGCGCCTCCGCACAGATCGCCGCTACCGACCCCTTGCCCTTGCTGCCGGCAATGTGCAGGCTGGGGAAGCGGGTGTGCGGATCGCCGAGCAGACGCAGCAGGCGGCCGGGGCGGCCGGGGTCCATCTTCTCCGGCGCGTACTTCTCGGCCATCTTCTTTTCGTAGTTGACAAAGGTCAACAGGTAGTCGAGCGCTTCGTGATAATCCATTGAAGGGCGCAATTGTAGCCGAAGCGCCGCGAAGTCGTTAGAAACACGGCTGAATTCTCATCCGCGTCCGCCGTAGCCTCGTCAGGGCAGACCCTCTATACTGGCGACATGACCGCCTTCATCGGAACCAGCGGCTGGAGCTACGATCACTGGGACGGCGTGTTCTATCCTCACGGAACGTCCGCCTCGGCCCGGCTCGATCATTACGTGCAGCAGTTCGACACGGTAGAGCTGAATGCGAGCTACTATCGGTGGCCGGCCGACCGCACCTTTGCGGGCTGGAAGCGGCGGCTGCCGGCCGGCTTCCTGCTCAGCGTGAAGGCGCCGCGCGGCCTGACCCACTACAAGCGCCTCTACGAGCCGGAGCCCTGGCTGGAACGTATCGAGCGCGGGCTTCAGGCGCTGGGCGAAAAACGGGGCGTCCTGCTGGTGCAGCTTGCGCCCGGTCTGGCCTACGACTATGTGCGGCTGAGCTACTTCCTGGCCCGGCTGCCGCGAGACCAGCGCGCCGCGATCGAGTTCCGGCACGAGAGCTGGCACCGCGACGACGTCTTTGACCTTCTCGCCCAACACGGTGTGGCTTACTGCGTGATGAGCGGCGCCAATCTGCCCTGCATCCTCCGGGCGACGGCCCCTTTCGTCTACGTTCGCCTGCACGGGCCCGATCGCCAGCACCTCTACGCCGGCTCGTACTCCGACGACGATCTGCGCTGGTGGGCCGACCGGCTGCGCGAGTGGCAGGGCCAGGGGCTGGACGTCTTCGCTTATTTCAACAACGATGGGGGCGGTAATGCCGTCCACAACGCCCTGACGCTGCGCCGCTTCCTGGGACAGCACTAGCGAGAGCGCTAACGTCTTTCTGCGAACGATTGAGGATAATGGCCCCATGACGAAAGAACGCACGGAACCGTTTGACATCGACGTGGTGATGGCGCGTATCGAGAGGGCGGTGGAACCCTTCCCCAAGGCCGCCCTGTTTGAGCTGGCAGAGAAGGGCTACGATTCGCCCTACGAGCAGCTCGTCGCCTGTATCATCAGCATGCGCACGCGCGACGAGACGATGCTGCCGACGGCGCTCAGGCTGTTCGCGCAGGCCCGCACCCCGGCGGAGATGGTTGCCCTGAGCTGGGAACAGCTGGACCGGCTGATCGGCGCCACCACCTTCCACGAGCAGAAGGCGGCCAATATCCTTAAGCTGTCCCAACAACTGCTGGATGAGTTCGACGGGGAGCTGCCCTGCGACGAGTCGCTGATGCTCAGCTTTCACGGCGTGGGGCCCAAGTGCACCAATCTCGTGCTCGGCATCTCCTGTGGAGCCCAGTTCATTGGCGTGGACGTGCACGTGCACCGCGTGACCAACCGCTGGGGCTACGTCCAGACCAACCAGCCAGAGCAGACGATGCGCGCCCTGGAAGAGCGGCTGCCGCAGCGTCATTGGCTGGAGATCAACCGCCTGCTCGTACCCTTCGGCAAGCATATCTGCACTGGCCGGCTGCCCCGCTGCTCGACCTGCCCCGTCGAGCCGATGTGCGCCCAGGTGGGCGTCGAAGCCCATCGTTAGCGCCAGATTTCCCCTGGCAGCCAGGGCTCTCACTGCTTCACGAGCGATTCACGACGATTTTACGATTCCCATACGGACATAAGTCCGGCAGCAGCGTATGCTTCCTGTCAGGTGCGCCGGGCTCTCGGCGCGCCAGATTCGTGGAGAGAGGGCCATTGTTCACCCTGGACGAGCCGGAAAATGAAGAGCAGTGGGCGGCCCTCGCCCAGACACAGCGCCTGGCAGGCATTGGCACGCTTGCTGCCAGCGTGGCGCACGAGCTGAACAACCCGATCAGCATCATCACCACGGCCTGTTCGTCGCTGGAGGCGCAGGCGGAGGAGCAACGCCTGTCCGACGAGGCGCTGCGCCGCCAGCTGGAGATTATCGAGCATAACGCCTGGCGTTGTGCCCGCCTCATTCAGGCGCTGCGCAGCTACGCCTACCCCAACGCCCAGCGCGTATACTGTGATCTTAACGGCATCGTCGAGCAGGCGCTGACGCTCGTCGCCTACCAGTTCCAGCGCCATCACAACATTGTCATCCGCACCGAGCTGGGAGCGAACCTGCCGCAGGGCCTCTGGGAGCCGAACCAGATCGAGCAGGTGCTGATTAACCTGCTGACCAACGCTCGCGATGCCATTCCCGCCGAAGGCGGCGCGATCACCATTCGCACCTGGTTAAACGAGGTGTCCAACGGTCACACGGTGGTTTCGCTGGCGGTGGAGGACACAGGCCCGGGCATAGACGACGAGCTGCTTCCGCACATTTTCGAGCCGTTCTTCACGACCAAAGCTGCCGACGAGGGCACGGGGCTGGGGCTGAGTATTGCCGCCGATATTGTCGCGCAGCATCAGGGCCGGATCTGGGCGGAGTCGCCGCCGGAGGGCGGCGCGCGCTTTACGGTAGAGCTGCCGTGCCACGTACTGGAGGCAGCAAAAGAGCCGGACCACGCCGGTCCGGCTCTCCAGATACAACACGAACTCGCCCGCGAAAGTTAATCCTCGCGTCTGGCTGCCTCCTCGACCATCTGCAGAAAGAGCTGGTGAAAACGCACGTCGTCGGATAGCTCCGGGTGGAAGCTGGTCGCCAGCCAGTGGCCCTGGCGGGCGGCGACGACAGTGCCGTCGGGCAGCCGCGCCAGTACGTCGACGCCCTTTTCTTCGTCGGCGGCTGCCAGCCGGGGTCCGCGAATGAAGATCGCCGGAAACGGAGGCCGGTGGCCGTTGTCTCCGGGCAGCGCCGGCACGTCCAGCCCTACTTCGAAGCTATCGACCTGCCGGCCAAAGGCATTGCGCTCGACCGTGATGTCCATCAGCCCCAGCAATGGCTGCTCGCGCTGCACGTCCTTCGCCATAAAGATCATGCCGGCGCAGGTGCCCCACACCGGCTTTTCCCCGGCAAAGCTGCGCAGCGGCTCGATCAGCCCGTACAGGGAGGCCAGCTTGCCAATGGTCGTGCTTTCACCGCCGGGGATGATCAGGCCGTCCAGCCCCTCCAGCTCTTCGGGAAGGCGTACTTCGACCGCCTCCACGCCGAGCCGGCGAAGGATGTTGATATGCTCGATAAACGCGCCCTGCAGGGCAAGAACGCCGATCTTCACGTCGCCACTCCTTACCAGCCCCGGACGGCGAGCTGCTCGCCTTCGGGCAGCGAAGCCGCCGTGCGCCCGACCATCGGCTCGCCGAGGTTCTCGCTGACGCGCGCCAGGATCTCGGCGTTGGTGTAGTGGGCCGTCGCCTCGACAATGGCCCGCGCGCGCCGCGCCGGATCGCCGCTCTTGAAGATGCCCGAGCCGACAAAAACGCCGTCCACACCGAGCTGCATCATCAGCGCCGCGTCGGCCGGGGTGGCGATGCCCCCGGCGGCGAAGTTGACGACCGGCAGCCGGCCCAGCTCTTTGGTCTCTTTGACGAGAGAGAACGGCGCACCGATATCGCGCGCGTAGCTCATTAGCTCTTCGTCGGGCATGAGCTGCAGCCGGCGGATCTCGCCGAGCACGGTGCGAGCGTGGCGCACGGCCTCCACGACGTCGCCGGTGCCGGCTTCACCCTTGGTGCGGATCATCGCCGCGCCCTCGCCGATGCGGCGCAGCGCTTCGCCCAGGTTGCGGCAGCCGCAGACAAACGGCACCTTAAAATCGTGCTTGTAAATGTGGTGCTCCTCGTCGGCCGGTGTCAGCACCTCGCTCTCGTCGATATAGTCCACGCCCAGCGCTTCCAGAATCTGCGCCTCGACAAAGTGGCCGATGCGCACCTTGGCCATCACCGGAATGGAGACGGTCGCCATGATCTCCTTGATCAGGCCGGGGTCGGACATACGGGCCACGCCGCCCTGCACGCGGATGTCCGCCGGCACGCGCTCCAGCGCCATCACTGCGACCGCGCCGGCCTCTTCGGCGATGCGCGCCTGCTCCGGGGTGACCACGTCCATGATCACGCCGCCCTTCAACATCTGCGCCAGCCCGCGCTTGACGGTGACACTGGCTACTTCGCGCTGCCCGTTGCTTTTCTCTTCAGCCATGGGTACAAGACCTCCTTACGTCCTATCGTATTATCTGCTACACTGTGCCTGTTTCAGTATTGTAGTGGCCCCCATGATGCCCTTCAAGGAAATTGGATCTATCGTTTCTATCTTTTCTGGAATGGTCATAGTACCATTCTCCAGCTTCCCCCTTCGCAGCCGCCGGCCTGCCCTGTATGCCGGCCGGCGTGCTGCCGATCAGGCCAGGAGGTAGACGGTGAATTACGGATTTGTGTTACCGGGCGGCACGGCCCGCACCGCCGCCGATTATGCCCGCGAAGCTGAAAACGCCGGCTGGGATGGCTTTTTCGTCTGGGAAGCGCCGTGGTCGACCGACGCCTGGGTCTCTCTGGCGGCGGCGGCGATGGTCACCGAGCGCATCCGCCTGGGCACGATGCTCACCGCTCTCTCGCGCATGCGCCCGTGGAAGCTCGCCAGCGAAACGGCGACCCTCGACGATCTCTCCGGCGGGCGTGTCGTCCTCTCCGTAGGCCTTGGCGCCCCCGATACCGGTTTTGCCGAGTTCGGCGAGGTCACCGACCGCCGGGTGAGAGCCGAGCTGCTGGACGAAGGGCTGGACATCCTCACCGGCCTGTGGCAGGGCCAGCCGTTCCGTTATGAGGGCAAGCACTACCGGATCGAACCGGTGGATTTCTCCGCGACGCCCCCTCCTCTCGTGCAAAAGCCGCGCATCCCTATCTGGGTCGTCGGCGCCTGGCCCCGGCCGCGCTCGATGCTGCGCGCCCTGCGCTATGACGGCCTCATTCCCGCCGTGATGGACAAAGGGCAGGTGCGGATGGGCGCGGCGACGCCGGCCGAAATCGCCGCCATCAAAACATACGTAGACGAGCGGCGAGAGCAGTCCGGCCCTTTTGACATCGTTGTCGAGGGTACGACGCCCGGCGACGACCCCGATAAGTGGCGCGAGCTGGTGCAGCCCTATGCCGAAGCCGGAGCAACCTGGTGGATAGAGGCCCAATGGACTGCGCCCGACCAGGAAAGCGTACTGGAGCGCGTCCGCCAGGGGCCGCCGCGCGTCGATTAAGGCCGGATCTTCTCCAGCACCAGCAGGTGCGAAAGGCCCAGAAGCTGAAGGGGGGTACGCTCGGCGGCGTACAGCGTGC
>Ga0123333_10004189_pt1 | contig 13610 bp, 9 predicted proteins | sample BioC12SIPDNA_3_FD_89957 | JGI IMG/M metagenome (GOLD analysis project Ga0123333, IMG submission 89957) | Anaerobic biogas reactor microbial communites from Washington, USA - Biogas_R2_B C12 SIP DNA | ecosystem: Engineered > Bioreactor > Anaerobic > Unclassified | place: Washington, USA...
AAGGTGCAGCCCGGCAGCAATTACCGGTATTCCAACTTCGGCTCCGGCCTGGTGGGCAGCATGGTGGAGCAGGTGTCGGGCCTGAGCCTCAACCGCTTTGTGACCGACCGCCTCTTTGCGCCCCTGGGCATGGATGCCTCCCTCTCCGCCTCCTGGCTGAAGAGCCCTGAGGACGTGGCCAGCGTGTACGAAAACGGCAAGCTGTCCCGGGCCGGCAGCCGCTATGTCAACGAGAACTACGAGGACTTCCCCTCCCCCGAGACCCATTACCGGGTCATGGTGGGCAGCCTCTTCATCCGTTCCCGGGACCTGGCCCGGCTGGGGGTGGCCCTGTGCGGGGACGGCAGCGTGGACGGCGTGCAGCTCCTAAGCCCCGAGATGGTGCAGTTGATGCGCCAGCCCCAGCACACCCTGGGCAAGTCCGTCACCGGGGAAAGCCCCTACGGCCTCTTCCTGGAGCGCAACACCCGGGTGCTGCCCGGGCACACCGTCTACGGCCACCAGGGCATGCTGGGCGGCGCCTCCAACAACGTGTTCTTTGAGCCGGAAAGCGGCTTTGTGGTGGTCATCACCAACAATGGCAGCTCCCAGGTTCGGGACCATGGCACCATCGTCCTGGCCCAGCGGATGCTGCGCTACCTCTACCCCATCTATTCAGGAAATCAGGAGTGAATATGAGCGAAGACGGAACCAGGAACCTGCCCTCCCAGCGCCGGGAGCTGGACGGCATTGTCTATTTCGACCGGGGGGAAATCCAGGGGGATGCCGGCCGGCGCTATCACCGCCTGGCCATCCAGACCCATTTTGTCAAGCCCCACGAGGACCAGGCCGCCCTCCTGGAGCGCTATGTGAAGCCCCTGTACCAGGAAGGGGACCTGCTGTCCTTCGGCGCCAAGGTGATGGGCATGTGCGTGGGCTCCGTCAAGACCCGGGAGGACGTGAAGCCCGGCTTTTTTGCCAATCTGCTCTGGCGCTTTGCCTCCCACAACTCCACCGGCATCGGCATGCACGAGCCCTACAAGCTGCAGATGACCATCGACATCGCAGGCCTGCCCCGGGTGCTGCTGGCCACCTTCCTCTCCGCCGTAACCAAGCCCTTTGGCGTCAAGGGCGTGTTTTACAAGGTCTGCGGCCATGACGTGGCCGGCATTGACGGCTTCTATGCCGCCTCCGATTTTAAGGAGTACCACGAGCTGGCCGTCATCAACCCCCCCAACGCGGAAAAACTGTGCGACGACCTCACCCGGAAGACCGGCATCCCCGTGGTGATCATGGACGCCAACGACTTCCACCGCAACCAGCTGGGCAAAAGCAAGGCCTCGCCCCTCACAGACGAGGAGATCCAGGAGGCCATGGCCGACAACCCCTCCGGCCAGGGCAAGGAGCTGACCCCCTTCATCTTAATCCGCCCCCTGCACAAGCAGGCCTGAGCCGTGGACATCCAGATCCTCACCCACCAGGGTGCCCAGATTGCGGAAGTGACCGGCGAGCCCCACAGCCTCAAGGGCATGCAGATGGTGCTGGACCTAATCGGGGACCTGGCCTTCAACCACAAGGTCTCCCGGGTGCTCATCGACCGCAGCCTCATTGACGAAAGCTTCTTCGACCTAAAAAGCGGCTTCGCCGGGGAACTGGCCCAGAAGTTCACCAACTACCAGATGAAGCTGGCCGTCACCGGCAATTTCAAGCTCGTCGAAAGCCTGGCCATGAAGGCCTATATCCACGAGAGCAACCTGGGCAACACCGTCCACTTCACCCGGGACCGGGAGAAGGCGTTGGCCTGGTTGGCGGGCTAGGACGGGAAGGACGGCACTTTTTTGAAAAAAGTGCGCAAAAAACTTTAGAATTTATATTGAAAGCCCGACAGCTGATCATGACTGCCGGGCTTTTTATTTGCTTGATTATTTGTCCGGAAACAACCCTGTCAAAGTTTTTTGGCCCTACCTTTTTTTCAAAAAAGGTAGGCGTCCCCTTCCCTCGTCCCCTACTGCGGTTTAAACCGCTCCTTATAGCCCCGGCCCTCATCCGTCAGCTCCTGGCTGATCTGGATGGTCTGGCCGTCGGCGTAGAGGCTGATGACGCCCCAGGTGGAAAAAGCGAAAGGGATGTTGTGGCGGCCCAGCCATTTCTGGCCGTCGGCGGACTTGATGGAGCCGTTGGTGATGAGGGCAAAGGCGGGGCTGACGGCTTCGGTGAAGTCGTCGTCCAACTTTTCCTGGCCGTGGTGGGGGTACTTGAGGACGTCGGCAGCCAGGGCGCTGCCGTGGTCGTGGGCCAGGCGGTCCTGGGCCACCCGGTTGATGTCCGCGGCCAGGAGCAGGCTGGTGTCGCCGTAGGTGACCCGCAGCACGGCGCTGGCGCCGTTGACGTTCTGGTGGCTGGTTTTGAAGATTTCCACCTGAGCCTGGCCCAGGGTGAAGCTGTCGCCGCTGTTCATCCGTTCCACCGGGATTTTGGCCCGGTCCAGGGCCTTGATGGTGGAGATTTGCAGGATGGAGGGGCCGGTTAAGTTTTTGCGGAAGACGGTGACAAAGCGGTCCACCGGATAGTCTTCGATGAGGGGCACCATGCCGCCGATGTGGTCGGAATGGGGATGGGTGTTGAAGGCGATGTCAATTTTGTCAACCCCCAGGCGCTCCAGCAGCTCCTTGATATGGGGGTAGTCCTTGCGCCGGCCCATGTCCACCAGCATCCACTGGCCGTGGTCGTGCAGCAGCATGCAGTCCGCCCCCAGAAGGGGCAGGACGTACAGGGACAGGCCGCTGTCCTGAGGCGGCAGCAGCTGGCCGTCCGCCTGGAATACCACCTTGGGCGGCGGCGCCTCCCCCAGGGCGGGCAGAGCGATGCCCAGGGCCAGGACCAGGGCCAGGGAAAGGGCAAGAAGCTGCCTGTACAGCGGTTTCATCTGCAGCATCTTACTCAAAATTGTAGGCCGTCACGATGGGCTCCCGGCCCAGGGTGCGGTCCGTGTAGTATTCGTACCAGGACAGGGCCACAAAGGAGCCTGCGATGTTGTAGACCTCGCGGAAGCCCCGCTGCATCAGGGCCCGGGCGGCGTTGTAGCTGCGCTGGCCGCTGCGGCAGTGGAGGTAGAGGGGAACGTCCCGGGGGATGTCCTCCAGGCGGTCCCGCAAACGGCTCAAGGGGATGTTGATGGCCCCCTTGATGTGGCCCAGGGCGTACTCGTCCTCCTCCCGCACATCGATGATGACAGCGCCCTCTTCCACCAGGCGGCGGATGTCGGTGAACATCACCTGGCGGACCAGGCCGTCGGAGAGGTTGCAGGCTGCGAGCCCGGCCATGTTGACCACGTCCCGGGCGGTGCCAAACACCGGGGAATAGCACAGCTCCAGGTCCTTGAGGTCCACGATGCTGCCCTTGAAGCGCAGCAGGGTGGCGATGACATCGATGCGCTTGTCCACCGCCCCCTGGCCCACGGCCTGGGCGCCCAGCACCAGGCTGCTGCCGGTTTCATAGATGAGCTTGAAAAAGACGGGGCTGGCGCCGGGCATGATGCCCACCTTGTCCGTGGGCACCACAAAGGCCACCTGGTACTTGAGGCCCTCGGCCTGGCACTGGCGCTCGTTCAAGCCCACGGAGGCGGCGTTTAAGGAAAAGACCCGCAGCACGCTGGCCCCCAGCACCCCGGGCACCAGCTCCGGGTGCCCGGTGGCGGTGTTGGCCGCCACCCGGCCCTGCTTGAGGGCGGGGCCGGCCAGGGCCAGTTTGGTTTTTTGCCGGGTCTGGAAGTGGCTCACCTCCACGGCGTCCCCCACGGCGAAGATGGCGGGGTCGGAGGTCTGCATCATCTGGTTGACGGCGATGGTGCCGGTGTCGCCGATGGTGAGGCCGGCATCCTGGGCCAGGCCGATCTCCGGCCGGACGCCGATGGCCATGATGACGGCCTGGGCCGGCACCTGGCGGCCGGAGCGCAGGGTGACCCCGTCTTCCTGGATGCTGTCCAGGCAGTCGTCCAGGATCAGTTCCACCCCGTGGTCGATGATCTCCTTGTGGAGGAACTGGGCCATGTCCTGGTCAAAGGGCAGCATCACCTGGGGGGCCATGTCGATGACGCTGACCTTGAGGCCTTTTTCCACCAGGTTTTCCATGACCTCAATGCCGATGAAGCCGCCGCCGATGACGGCCACCTTCTGCACCTTCTGCTCGCTCAGGTAGCGGGCGATGCCCTCCACGTCCTCCACGTTGCGCACGGAGAACACATGGGGCAAGCGGATGCCCGGGATGGCGGGGGGCAGGATGGGGCTGGCTCCCGGGGACAGGAAGAGGGTGTCGTAGGACAGGTCCAGCATTTCCCCCGTCTGCAGGTTCTTGACCTGCACGGTCTTCTCAGCCCGGTTGATGGCCAGGGCCTCGTGATGGGTGAGGGCCCGGACGCGGTAGCTGTCCCAGAAGGTCTGGGGGTCCATCAGCTTGAGGGTGTCGGAATCGGCAATCTCGCCCCCCAGGAAATAGGGCAGGGCGCAGTTGGAGAAGGACACGTCCCGCCCCCGCTCCAGCATGGTGATGTCGGCATGCTCATCCAGGCGGCGCATGCGGGCGGCCACGGAGGCCCCGCCGGCCACGCCGCCGATGATCAGGATCTGTTTGTTGGCATTGTCTGTCATGAAGTCTGTTTTTCCTCGTTGATTTCTACGGTCAGGGTGGTCTGTCGGATACGGGACAGCATCGCCGGGGTGAGCTTCACCTCGGCCATCTCCCCGGGGGTCAGGATGAGCCGCTTCTGGGACAGCAGCACCTCCTCCGGGGTGCGCAGGGTGACGAAATGATTCTGGTAGACGCGGTCAGGCCGGAACATCAGCTCCACCCCCTCAGTGACCTCCCCCTCGGGGATGTCCAGGCGCTGGGGCACCGTGCCCCTGACCCCCCGGCCGTCCTTCACCTGGCTGCGCAGGAAGGGGGCCTTGTTGCCCTGCAGGTAGCCGGCCGCTGCCTGGCCGGCCTGCATGCTCTCCCGGCTGACATAGTCCACCAGGTCGTGGACGTGGAGCACGTTGCCGCAGGCGAAGATGCCCTTCACGTTGGTTTCAAAGTGGTTGTTCACCACCGCCCCCTGGGTGTCGGGGGAGAGCCGCACCCCCGCCTGGAGGGACAGCTCGTTTTCCGGAATCAGGCCCACGGAGAGGAGCAGGGTGTCGCATTCAAAGACCTGCTCGGTGCCGGGGATGGGCCGGCGGTTGTCGTCCACCTGGGCCACGGTGACCCCGGTGAGGCGCTCCCGGCCGTGGATGTCCACAACGGTGTGGGACAGCATCAGGGGGATGTCGTAGTCCTGGAGGCACTGGACGATGTTGCGGTTGAGCCCGCTGGAATAGGGCATCAATTCCACGCAGGCCAGCACCTGGGCCCCCTGGAGGGTCATGCGCCGGGCCATGATGAGGCCGATGTCGCCGCTGCCCAGGATGACCACCTTCCGCCCGGGCATGAAGCCGGCCATGTTCACCAGCTTCTGCGCCGTGCCAGCAGAGTATATACCCGAAGGCCGGCTGCCCGGAATGGCCAGGGCCCCCCGGGGCCGCTCCCTGCAGCCCATGGCCAGGATGACGGCCCGGGCCTGGTACACCTCGATGCCCCGCTCCCGGCTCACCGCTGTCACCTGCTTGTCCCGGGTGACCGCCAGCACCGTGGTGCCGGTGCGCACGGGGATGTTCAGGTCCCGGGCTTCCTTGATGTCCCGCTCGGCGTACTCGGGGCCGGTGAGCTCCTCCTTGAAGCGGTGCAGGCCAAAGCCGTTGTGGATGCACTGGTTGAGGATGCCCCCCTGCTCGTCCTCCCGCTCCAGCACCAAAAGGTCCATCACCCCGGCCCTTTTGGCCGCGATGGCGGCTGCCAGGCCCGCAGGGCCCGCGCCGATGATGAGCAGGTCCACCGGGATGCGCGCTTCACTCATGCTTGTCTTCCTTTCCAATCCCGCCGGTGAGCAGGTAGGTGTTACCGCCGGACTTGCTGACGGCCTGCAGATCCGCCCCCAGTTCCTCCGCCAGGATTTCCATCACCCGGGTGGCGCAGAAGCCGCTCTGGCAGCGGCCCATGCCGGCCCGGGTGCGCCGCTTGACCCCGTCCAGGCTGCGGGCCCCCATGGGGCGCCTGATGCTCCTGCGCACCTCGGCTTCCGTCACCTGTTCGCAGCGGCAGACGATGCGGCCGTAGTCCGGGTCGTTCTCGTAGGCGGCGCGGCGCTCTGCCTCGTTCATCCCGGAGAAGGGCTTGGGCAGGGGCGTGGGGGCCAGGTAATTCAGGTCCTTGTTCAGTTTCAGGTAGAAGGCCACCCAGTCCCCCAATTCCTCCCCGATGGCGGGGGCGGCGGACAGGCCCGGGCTTTCAATGCCGATGGCCTCAAAGGCGCCGGGGGCTGCGCCCTCCACCTGGCCGATCAAAAAGTCCCCTTCCACCTCGTGGGCGCGGATGCCTGAAAAGGTGGTGATCACCTGGCGCAGGTCCGCCCCGGGGTAGGTGAGGCGGACTTTTTCCATCACGTCTGACAGCCCGTCCCTGGTGGTGGCGGTGTCGTGGCCGTCCCCGATGTCCTCCGCCGTGGGGCCCAGGAGCAGGTTGCCGTGGGTGGTGGGGGTGACCAGCACCCCCTTGCCCATCTTGGTGGGCACCTGGAAGATGGTGCGGGAAAACAGCAGGGGCGCGCTGCGGTCCAGCAAATAATACTGGCCCCGGCGGGGGATGATCTTCACCTTTTTCGTGGAAATCTGGTTGTGGAGCACATCCGCCTGCACCCCCGCGCAGTTGACAATGGCCCGGGCCTTGATCTCCCCCCGGTCGGTGGTGAGGGTCCATACCCCGTCCCGGTGGCCAAGGCCGGTGACCGTCTGCCCCAGCAGGAAGTCCACGCCGTTTTCTGCGGCGGAGTCCGCCAGGGCGTGGGTGAGTTCATAGGGGCTGACCAGGCCGGAGGCCGGCACGTCCAGGGCCAGCAGCACCTCGGGGTTGATGTTGGGCTCCATCTTCAGGATCTCGTCCCGCTCAATCAGCCGGCAGCCGGGCACCCCGTTGACGATGGCATTCTCGTACAGGTCTTCCAGGGCTTTGCGGTCCTCCTCGTGGAAGCCCAGCACCAGGGCGCCGGGCTGGCCGTAGGGCACCCCCAGCTGCCTGCACAGCTCCTTCATCATCCGGGCGCCCTTGACGTTCAGCCGGGCTTTTTCCGTGCCCGCCTTGGCGTCATAGCCTGCGTGGACGATGCCGCTGTTGGCCTTGGACGCCCCCTCGCTGACATCGTGGGCGGCATCCAACACCGCAAACCTGCCCTCATACTGTCCCAGGCGGTAGGCCACCGCACAGCCGATGACCCCCGCGCCAATGATTGCAATATCGTACATGGACCCCTCTTTTTCCTTTATTGGTTCATAGAAATGCCCCGGCGCAGCCTGCGGCCTGACCGGGCAGGCACCGCTGCGGCCATTTGTTACAGCTGCCGCCCGGCATGCGCCAGGCCGCAACACGCTGTTTATTGTATCATGCACGCTGCGCCCCGTCCACCAAACATCTGGGAAAATGCCACAGAAAAGCACCTTTTAAGCAGGCTGTCCGCCTGCCGCCCCCGGTTCCCATTCCCCCGTCCGGCAGCCCGGAGGGCTCTTTTTCAAATGAAACACAAATGTGAAAATTTCTTAGCAAAACCCCTTGACTTTGTAATAACTTTGTAATATGTTATGGATGACACCCTGAAAACTGTGGAACCCATCAGGAGGACACCATGAAAACATTCCGCCGGAGCATCACGGTCCTCGTGGCTGTGCTCATCGCATGTTCCCTGCTCACCCCGCTGTTTGCCGCGGCTGCCAGCTACACGGGCACCGTCAACAAGGACAAGGTCTTCTTCCGGCAGAAGCCCAACACCAGCAGCATTTATTACGCCATCCTCAAAAAGGGCGCCAAGGTGACCATCACCGGCGCCTCGGGCGATTTTTACAAGGTGGAATACGACAAGAAATCAGGCTACATCATGAAAAGCCTGGTGAACGCCCCCAGCGCTGCCCGGCAGGAGTTTGACAAGAAGGCCGAGCCGGATGCAGTCAGCAAATATGCCAAGGTGCGCAGCATCTCCGGCCTGGGGGATCCCCCCCGCGCCTCCCGGAAAGGCTCTGCCGGCGACCACGTGGAAAAACTGCAGCGCGCCCTGCAGCTTAAGGGCTTTCTGAAGGGCAAGCTGGACGGCAAATACGGCAACGACACCCAGGACGCCGTGCGGCGCTTCCAGAAATCCGCCAAGCTCAAGGAAACCGGCACCGCCGACAACACCACCATCCTGGCCCTCTTTGGCAAGGCCGTGGACATCCCGGCCAGGGACGACCCGGGCATGAAGGGCATCACCTCCATCGCCAGCATCACCGTGCCCAACACAAGCCGCCCCGGCAACTACGGCCGCCATGTCAAAGCCCTGCAGCAGGCCCTGAAGCTGAGAGGCTACTACAAGGCCAATGTGGACAGCAGCTACGGCAAGCAGACCGTGGAAGCCGTGAAGCGCTACCAGAAGGCCCACGGCCTCACCGCCGACGGCATCGCCGGCAACAGCACCATCAAGAAGCTCTTTGGCAAAAACGCCGCCAACTACACCATCCCCACCAAGAAGCTGGATTGGTTTGACGGCGGCAAGAACACCATCCCCCAGTGGTCCAGCTTTGTCATCAAGGACGTGGCCACCGGGCTCACCTTCTCTGCCAGGCGCTGGAGCGGCTACAACCACATGGACGCCGAGCCCCTCACCAAGGCCGACGCCGCCACCCTCAAAAAAATCGCCGGCGGCTCCTATTCCTGGGCCAGGCGCGCCATTTTAGTCAAGTACAACGGCCAGGTCTATGCCGCCTCCATGAACACCATGCCCCACGGCGAGCAGAGCATCCGCAACAACGACTACGCAGGCCATTTCTGCGTCCACTTCTCCGGCTCCAAAACCCACGAGACCAACCGCCAGGACAGCAGCCACCAGAGCGCCGTCAGGCGCGCAACCGGGGCGGAGTGGTAAGGACGGGGAAGGGAACGGGGAAGAACCTCACCTTTTTGAAAAAAGGTGACTAAAAACTTTAACAAGGATACATGGTACAGCACCCTGCCGGAGTTGGCAGGGTGCTGTTAGTTTCCTTATGTGGGAATTCGAGCGTGTATACTGAACGAAGGAATGAACGCACTCATGGGCCGAGCAATTTTTTGTCTCCGCTAAGCCGAAGGAAGGAGGCGTAGCCGTAGCCTACGCCGACTGAAAGAGGCAACGCGGAGGCGAAAAAGGGCCGGCTCATGGAAGCGTTAATGAGTGAGTTCAGTATCAGAAATCATTGAGGGCCTTGAAGCTGAAGGCCAGGTCTGCCCGGGTGGCCGGGTCCTGGGGCGCCAGGGACTTGTCCTCCTTTAGGGGGAAGAGCCCGTAGCCCAGGATAAAGCGGTACACATCCACCATGCCCTCACCCACCTGGTCGGCGTCCGCCAGTTCCGGCAGGTCCGGCAGGTCCGCAGTGACATCCACCCCGGAAGCTTCCAGCAGGGTGTGGAGGTGGTTCACCACGTCCTCCCGGGTCATGACGTCGTCCACCTTCAACCCGGGGTTGATCAGCCCGTACTGGCCAAGGGCTTCCATGCTCTCCTCCGGGCTGCCGCTGCCGCCGATGAACACCATCAGGCTGGCGGCATACTCCCCGGCCGTGAGGGGCTCCATGGCGCCGAAGGTGTCTTCGCTCCAGGGCGCCATCAGCTTGTTCTCCAATGCGAAGTTGATGGCATCAAAGAAACGGTCGCCTTCCTGCACGTCTGTCAGTGCGCCCCGGGGCTGGTCCTTGATGGCGAAGGGGTTGAGCACCGTCTGGTACAGGGCCTTGTTTTCTTCAATCTTGGAGGCGCTTCCCGCCGTGGACCGGAGGCCCTTGTCAAACAGCTCCTGGTACAGTCTGGCATAGCCCATCACCGTTTCCACGGTGACGCCCTTTAATTCCTCCATCCAGGTGAGAACCCGCTCCTGGGGCTGGCCGTCGATGGTGTCGATCAGGGCGCCCAGGCCGCCGGCCAGTTCGCCCCCGGGCAGGGCATAGCCGCTGTAGGCAGAGAGGATATAGCCCTCCAGCTCCTCCTGGGTGATGGCGGCCTCCGCCATCCACTGGGGCAGCTGGCCATACACCTCAAAGGTCTTTTCCACATTGGGGTCCCGGAAGGACAGGATAAACATGCCGTCCTCCGTGGCCCCGTGCTGCACGCCGTAGGCGCCGTACTGGTCCCGCAATTGGGGCAGCAGGAAGGCGTCGGGCACAAAGCCGGTGAGGGCTTCCATGGCACCGGAGAAGGCGTCAAGGCCCAGGTCCTCATAGGGGGCGTAGATCAGGTTGTACTGCACGGCAGAATCCACCACCAGGGCTTCCGCCTGGGCGATTTCAGGCAGCTGATAGTCCACCTTTTCACGGGTTTCTGCGTCCAGCCGGGCCAGGAAGGCATCCGCCGCCTCCCGGTTCACCGCCTGGCTGTCCACGCTGCCCACAAAGCCGCTGATGGCACCCACCCGGTTTTTCAGAAAGGCCTGCACCGAAGCCAGTTTTTTAAGGGCTGCCTCCGGCTGCTCTGAAAGCAGGGTTTCCGCCTGCTCCAGGAAGGTGTAGAAGTCCAGGAAATTGGCGTAGTTGAAGTAGGCGAAGCCCGGGTTGGTCCTGGAGAAGGCCCGGTACACCAGGGTGTTGTAGGCGGTGTTGGTGATGGTCTGCTTTAAGGAGGTCTTGGCCTGGCTCACCACGTCGGCGATCCGCTTGGCGTCGTCCAGCTTGCTTTCAAAGAGGATTTCATACACCAGGTCATAGGCCGGGGCCAGGTCCTCGTCCAGGGCCTTGAAGCTCACCCGGAGGGTGGGCAGGCACTCCTTGCCGGTCTCCCCGGTGTACACCGAGATGCGCATCTGGGCGTCATACAGGTAGCGGGTCATCATGGCGGAAAGGGCCGCATTGTCCCGCTTGAGGGTGTCCACCTCGCCCAGCAGGCTGGTGAACAGCTTGAACCAGTGGATGTCCTCCTGGGGCAGGGCGCCGGCATCCAGCAGCAAAAGCACCTGGCCCACGCCACTGACCTCCGCCGTGGCGTTCATGCGGCGCACCTGGTCCTCCCCGGTCTCGTCGGACACCTCGTAGATGCGGGCTTCCACCGGCAGGCTGGACACGTCCACCGCCTGCAGTTGCTTCACCAGGGCGCTGGCGTCATCGGCCTCCTGGCCGAAGGCTGCCGTCTTTTCCACCAGGGCGGTGATTTCCTCCGGCGTCATCTGGGCGCGCTTGGTTTCCAGGGCCTCGGCCAGCACCTGCTCCTGCTGCTCTTTCAGGCCCGGGGCGGGCGCGGTGACGGACAGGGCGGTGCGGGGGTTGTTCTGCAGGTACTTGCGGACCAGCGCCTGGTAGGCACCGGATTCCATGAAGGGCAGGTAGTTGGCGGTGTTGTCCACATATTTCTGGTAGCCCACGGTGTCCCCGGTGGCCGTCCAGGTGTAGGCCATGGAGGGCAGCAGCTGGGGCCCCACGTTGCTTTCCTCTGAAATCAGCAGCAGGTCCAGCCGGGTGGCGGCGGCCACCGCTTCCACGGCCTCCCGGTCAAAGCCGTTTTCAGCGACATGGGCCAGGGACTCATCCACAATAGCCTGGAACTCCGGCGCCTGGTCTTCGTTTAAGCCGGTGGCGCTGAACACCACCACGGTTTCCGGCGCCGCATTGTCGTAATAGCAATTGGCCTTGGCGGCGGGCAGGCGCTTTTTCATCTCCTGCTGGAAATAGGAGGAGGATTCCCCCAGGAGGGTGGTGAGCAGGTCCATCACCCGCTCGTCCTCTTCGGTGGCATCCTGGCACAGGAAGCCGTAGTACACCACAGCCCCGTTGGCGGTGTCCGAGGTGGCCTCCACCGGGAAGTCGTGCCGGGCGGTCCGGGCCTCGGCGATGGGGGTGTAGCCCGGATCTGAAAAGGTGAATTCCTTCTTTTCAAAGGCGGAGAAATAGCCGTCCAGCAACTCCATGAACGCCGGCAGCTTGGTGAACTTGCCGTAGAGGATGGTGAGGGAGTTGCTGGGGTGGTAATAAGCCTCGTGGTAGCTGGTGAGGTCCTCAAAGCGCATCTGAGGGATATGCTGGGGGTCACCGCCGAAGGAGTTGCCGATCATGCTGCCGGGGAAGATGGTCTTGAGGAAGTTGAAGCGGGCCGCCGTCTGGATGGTGTAGGCGCCCTTCATCTCGGTGTAGACGGTGCCGGCCATTTCCAGCTTGCCGTCCTCAGAAGACATGGCGTAGCGCCAGGCCTCCTCCTCAAAGATGCTGCTGTCCTCCATCAGCATGGGGTTCAGGACGCTGTCGGTGTAGTAATCCGCATAGCGCAGCAATTGGTCCTCCGACAGGGAGGCCACCGGGTAGGTCGTCATGATGTCGGTGGTCATGGCGTTCATGCAGGTGTTGTAGGTTTGCAGGGACAGGTTGAAAAACAGGGACTTGGAGGGGTATTTCCTGGAGCCGCCCAGGGTGGCGTGCTCAAACACATGGGGCACCCCCATGTCATCATGCACCGGGGTGCGGAAGGAGATATCAAAGGTGCGGTTGGTGTCCTCGTTTTCCAGCACCAGCAGCAGGGCCCCGGTCTTCTCATGCTCATACAGGCTGGCCTCCGCGTTCACCAGGGTGAACTGGGACTGCTCCACCAGCTTGAAGCCGTGGAGGTCCTCCGCGGCCAGGGCGGCGGGCAGGGCGCCTGCCAGCAGGCTCAGGGCCAAAAGCAGGCACAGAGCGAGGCGGGATACACGTTTGGTCATCATGGTCATCCTCCTACAGTTCTATTCAATCTATCGTGTCCTTCCGCTGTGCTGCGGAAGGGCGGGTCCATCTCAGGCAAACGCCTGCTTTGAACAAGAAATATCTGAATCGATTATACACCCCTGCATAAGCCCCCTGTCAAAGACAAAAGGAAAAAGACAGGGCGCGCGCCGCCCGGCCGGGACGGCCCACAGAAAAATGGCAGAAAAAACCGGAAATGCATGGAAAACATCAAAAAAGCCTTGACTTTGAAAGGCCCGGCCCCCTATACTCATTGCGGTAAGAAACGAAAGGAGGCCGCGACATGACCAACAGGATCAATCCAACCGGATGCGCACACAACCTGCCATGGGACGGCCCAACCATCCTTCGCTAAGAAAACCCTTCAGGCGAATTGGCGGCTCCTGCATGGCGACAATGCGGAGCTATTTTTATGCACACAAACGACAGGAGTATTATGAGAAAACGCAACCACCTGCTGATGGCGCGCCTCATCCGTGAGAACCTGCGGTATTTCCTGGGGGCCGCGGTGCTGACCGTCATCAGCGTGCTGCTGGGCTTCTTTACCCCGGCCGTCCTGGCCGAGGTGCTGGACAACGTGCTCCAGGGCATGCCCTCCAGGCTGCCTGGCTTCCTGGCCGAGTGGGTGGAAGGCCTGGGCGGGCGGGCATTCATCCGGGCCAACCTGTGGATTCCCGGGCTGGCCATCGTCCTCATCAGCGTCATCTCCGGCGCCTGCAACTTCTTAAAGGGGCGCTTCACCGCCATCGGCTCGGAACGGGCCGCCAGGCGCCTGCGCAACGACCTCTACGCCCACCTGCAGGAGCTGCC
>Ga0123333_10004190_pt1 | contig 13606 bp, 6 predicted proteins | sample BioC12SIPDNA_3_FD_89957 | JGI IMG/M metagenome (GOLD analysis project Ga0123333, IMG submission 89957) | Anaerobic biogas reactor microbial communites from Washington, USA - Biogas_R2_B C12 SIP DNA | ecosystem: Engineered > Bioreactor > Anaerobic > Unclassified | place: Washington, USA...
CCAAGTCCTCTTGCGACACGCCCATCCCGATGCGAAGCTCTCGCACCGCTTTGCCGAAGGCAACATGGCTCATCGACACCTATCTTGCCATACGGGAAGACTGGCGGCGGGTTGCAGAGATCCTGGACACTCTGAAAAACACGAAGAGGGAATACCTGAAGATCCGTGCGATTCAGCCAACCGGTTTGGATCTGTTCCGTCGCGCTGCGCACTTGATCTACCTGAACAAGACTTGCTTTCGGGGATTGTTCAGGGTCAATCAGAAAAATGAATTCAATGCTGCGCCGCGTCGCCCAGACCGCCGTCTATTACATGTTCGTCATGGTGATAGAGGTTGCAGATCAGCCGTCGCGCCCTCGCAAGCTGACATTGCCGCGCTCAACTGCTTCACCTGGTCCACGATGCGATCTTCCAGGCCTGGCAGGAAAGGCCCGTGGAATCCGAAGTACACCATGGAATCGCCTGCTTCGTAACCGCCTTCCTTCAGCACGCGTTCGGACGGGACGTAGGCGAATACCTCGTTACAGTAGCCGGCCACCCACAGCCGCTCTGTGGGAAACTCCTTTCGCAATCGCAGGGCGTAGTCTACGACAGTTTCGCCCGACAGCCCGACGAGCGACAGATCGCGGCCAAAGCGCATTACCTGCACAGGACAGGGGTAGCTCCGCGCCAGTCCGCCATCTTCGTCAAAGCGATCCAGCAGCAATTGCGTCAGCCGTTGCTGATAGACATCTCCTTTTTCGCGGCGCGCGACGAGTTCCTCGCGACTGGGTGGGTCCACGAACGGCAATTCCACGCGCGCCAATGCGGTGGTCAGTGGCCCGCGGATCGGCTGCATCGCCTGGGCCAGTGCACTGTCGACTGCCTCGCTCAAGGCCTTTCCGTATTCCTGCGCGTGCGTCACCTGACCGCGGGGATTCGGGTTTGCATCGGCGCCGCAGCCGATCATGAACAGGGCTGTCGTCCCCGGATGGCTTTGCTCCAGTGCGAGCTGCGCGAAGCCGGCATAGTCGCCGTTCAACTCGTAAATTGCTGTCGTCGTATTGTGGCACGCGTAGCCGAACAACACCGCCAGCAGCTGGCCGTCTTCCGCCCGCGCCGCGAGCACGGGGACAACGTGGTCGACCGGCCCTTTCGGGTTCGCGCCGAATCCGTAGCCGCCATCGCGTCGCACGCGGCGATTGATCGCGAAGGTCGCTGTACCTTCGCCGTAGGCGAGCGTGGCCGGCTGCATCGCGCGGCAAGCCGCTTCGATCACCGCCACCAGCCGGTCCTCCAGGTGTCGCCCATACTCCGCGATGATCTCGGACTGCCTGGCATCCAGTCCATACGCGACTTCCGCGCACTTGCGCACCACCGGCCCGCAATGCGTGTGCGAGCAGCTCAGAAGCACACTTTGCCGCGAGATGCCCGTGCTCTTCTCCACCCGCGCGCAAACTGGCTCCGAGACCTCGCGGACCAGACCGATCAGGTCAGTCGTGACGATCACTGCTCGATGCCCCTGCGAATCCTCCACGGCCAATGCCTTGGCCCACAGCGGGTGCAGGACGCCTTCGCATGGATGGTCCCGTGACGCGTAGCCCGCCATCCAGATCGGCCCGACCGGTGTGATATCCTGCCGTGCCACGCCGACACGCCACTCGGCAGACGTCGCCCACGAGCACGAAATCAACAGAAGTCCACATGTCCACCACCAACGCAGTCCGGTCATGGTTGATCTCCACCTGTCTGCTCGCTTGTGTCAGGAACGATCCACTGTACCCCGTCCTCCGTGATCCGAAACCGTTTGGCGCGGATGCTCGATCCGGCCCCTTCCTCGTAGTAGACGATCAGCACGCTGCCGTCCTGCAGGTTGACCATCGACGGATACGCGCCGATCACATCGTCCACCGGCACGTTCTCGCTCCAGGTCTGGCACTCATCGCGGCTGTAGTGCAGGCTGGTCGCCGGCACGCGGTGGGCCAGCAGTATGACATCGTCCACCGTCCGCAGGAAATACGGGCAGTGTCCTTCGAAACCCATGAGTTTCGAGACGCTCCAGGTGCGGCCTCGATCGGTCGATACCGACGAGCACATGGCCGGCCGCTGAGCGGCGTAGAGCGTGCCATCTTTAAGTTCGATGATGTCGGTCTCGGCGTCGAGCCGGTGGCCGCCATTGTCGATCTCTATCACGTCGCTCCAGGTTTCACCTCCGTCGTCGCTGTAGGTGACTGCTCCGACTGCTGTATCGGACTTCTCGCGATACAGTCCCAGGATCAGGCGGCCGTCGGACAGTTCGCGGATGGGGGAGCTGCAGTACGCATCCGCCGCAATCTGCCGTGCGGGGGACCAGGTGCGCCCCAGGTCGTCAGAGGTAACCATCCACGTTCCCTGTCCGTCCCAGTGCCGCCCCGGCGTCTGGCTCTTGGCAAGTGAGAAGAAGTTACAGATCAGGCGGCCGTTCTTGAGCTGGCAGATGGACGGGTCGCGGTCGTCGTGCGGGCTGTCGTAGAGCATCGACGGCGGGCTCCACGTCAGGCCTTCGTCGTCTGACGTGCAGCAGGCGATCTGCCCGCCGCGGGGCAGACGCTCTGAGGGCATCGACACGTGATCGTACCCGGCGTAGAAGACGGCCATCAGGCGGCCATCCTGCAGGCGGCAGACATCCGGGAACGCCTCGTAACCGCCTGCGCCTGCGTCCTGGCATACGTAGACGAACGAACGCGGCGGGGTCTGCGCCGCCAACGCGGCGCTGGACACGGCTCCCGGCACTGCAGTTGTTTGAATAGCAGTTGCAGCGATAACTACAGCAAGCGTAATCGATAACATGGCAGATTCCTCATGGCACGAGCGAGAGTAACACCGGAGTTATTGTATCCTATCGAACGACGCACTACCGTTCTGTGACCACCAGGCACATGGACCACGGCTCGACCGCCGGGATCTGGAAGTGCCGGTATGGGCCGTCGGAAGGTCCCCCCGCGACGGTTGCCGCGCGACCCTGCATGTCGAACACCGTGACCGTGCTGTGATCCGTGTGCAGGACCAGTTCGAGTTGCTCAGCCGCATCGAAACTCGAATTGACCAGAGCGACGGCCAGGGGTCCATCGGCCGCCGGGCGTGCCCACAAGTTGACCTTGTGGAACGAACCGACGTAGGCCGGCAGCTGATCGCGCGACAGCCAGCGCATGACCGACTTCATCTGGCTGGACTTGCTCAGGTTGTGGAGGAAGCTCCACGGATAGTAGCCGCACACCACGACGCGGCCCCCCAGCTCGTTTTCGAACAGCGCCATGCTGGTGGCTGCCTGCTCCTGGCCGCCGTAATCGACCAGGCGGGCGAGCGTCTGCATCTGCGGATGGGCCGGTTTCAGCACGTGGCCGGGCTGATGATAAAACGACTGCCGGCAATCGCGCTGACGCCCGGCAAAGGGGCCGTTGAGCGGATGGTCGGTGAGTTCTTCGATGCAGTCTTCATGCAGTGCCTGCTCCACGGTCACGCCGGTGAGGTGACCGAACCCTCGGCCGTTGACCGCTGCGAGGGTCTCGGCGTCCATGTACACACCGGCCGACAGGGTACGGCGCAGCGCCTCGTCGGACATGGCCGCCACGCTCTGAGTGAACAGCAGCGTCACGGCGGCGCCCTGGGGACTGTAAGCCGCCGGCAGGCCGATCTCCCACAGCTGCGGGGCCAGGCCGAGCATCCCCAGGTCGGCGACCGCCCACGCATCCTTGTTCCATGCGGCATGCAATCCGACAGGATGCGCACGGCCAAGATGCTTCGCTGCCAGGTCGTACAGCGGCCGCGCGGCATGGATCCGGGCCACCAGCGGCTCGAATTCATCGAGCGGCTCGTCGTTACCGGACAGCACGTTGAAAGCGGCACCGGTGCAGCCGGCACCCATGTGCGAAGCGGCCTCGAGCACCGTGATGTGCGCCGCCTTCTTCAGCCGGTGGTAGGGAAAATTCTCGATCTCCGACTGGATCGTGGCGACGTCAGAGGGGAGCAGTGAAATCTGGCGGCCAATTTCATGCGACTTGCCCGTCAGGCCGCTGGTCACCGTGTCTTCATAGTACCCGCCGCCAGGACGCCAGCCCACCGGCGCGCCGGCGGGACCAGCCAGCGCGCGGGCCCAGTTGTCGAAGTCGTACCCTTCGTAATACCGCTCGCCTGTCATGAACCCCAACGGCAGACCGGGACGCACCTGGTGGACCGTGCGTTCCACCAGCGACAGCAACCCGGCAATCTTGGCCCGGTTGTTCGCCAGCCACGCCTTGCGCACCGCGAGACGCGCTTCCGGGGGACCTGCATGCAACGCCTCTTTCAGACTGGCACGCGTGTACGACGTGCCCGTAATCTGCGAGAACTGTGCCACACAACGGTCACAGAAACAGGTCTCAAACACCGGCATGTGACCTGCCAGACGCACGTCGTCGTCGACCCAGATGTAATCGGGATTGGCTTCCGCCACGACCCGGTAGATCTGCTCTACGTACTCCTGAAACTGCGGGTCGAGCGGGCAGAACGAGCCCCGGGACACATTGCCGTCGGCATCGGTCACACGCGTGAAGTCGGCCGCCAGCGAGTTCGGCAGGTTTTCTTCGTGATGCCCCATGGTGCCGAGCACGTTGATGCCGGCTCGATAGCCCAGCGCCTGTGCCTGCGGGATCCGCTGTGCCAGTATCGCACAGCGCCGCTGCATTTCCTCCAGAGGGAGTGGCGGGTGCGTGAACGACGTGAAGAATGTGATCTCGTCGGTCACTCCCTTGTAACGTTCAAACAGCGCCAGCAACTCACGATAACGATTCTCCGGCATCCACTGCGCCACCGAGATGCGGAATGAAATCGACGCTCGATCGAGCACCGACCCGGAAGCGGGTGGTGCCGGATCCGACGGCACAGCGCCGGCAACTGCGCCGGCCTGCTGGGCGGCCGCGCCGCTCACCGCCAGCGACTCGGCGGCCATGGCGTGGCCAGCCAGCAAAAAGACGAGCGCGATGCGGGAAACGGTGGCGACAATCCGACGGGTGACTGGATGATGCGGCATGGTGATACCTCGTGAGAGAATCCTGCATATTCCGGGGGCGCTGGCCTGTTCTATCCCCCCCCGGCACTTGACCTGATGATATCGCAGACCACTGCGAAGTGGTATCATCCTGCCAGTTTGTCAGTGACAGTCTGTCAGTACGTCCGAGAACGGCATTCCCATGCACTTCCACTCTTCGGGCCCGGAGACGTGCTGGGTGGCGGTCGTCTCAGCAGTGTCCACCCGATGGTGCGGACGTGGTACAATAGCGCGTTATGGTTCCAGGTCGCCGGTCGGAATGTGGTGTGTCATTCCTTTGGAGGACGGATCAATGGCTCGCGGAAGTGATGCTCGTGAAGTACAGCGGCGCGCGTTCCTGGCCCATGTTGGAGGTTGGGTGGCGGCCGCAGGACTGGCCGGGGTCGGTCGAGCGGTGGCAGGCGAATCGGGGCCGGCGGCGGCCGCCGCCACGTTGCCCACCATCACACTCGGCACACATTCCATCTCACGATTGGTCGCCGGCTGGAATCCGATCGGAGGATACTCCTACCTCGGGCCGCATGCCGACCGGCACATGAAAGAGTACTTCACAGCGGACCAGACCGTGAAGTTCCTGCTCGATTGCGAGGCGGCGGGCATCAATGTGCATCAGTTCTCCGTCGGAGAGACGACGGTGGAGGTGTTGCGGCGAGTGCGTGAGCATGGGTCCCAGATGCAGTTCTTCGGACTGCATGCCGGTCGGGACAGCATCGACAAGACGATTCAGGACACGCAGCCGTTCGCACTATCCCATCACGGTGGCGTGACGGACTCGCTGTTCCGCGAAGGGAAGGGGCAGGAGGTGCACGATTACGTGAAGGCCGTGCACGATCGCGGACTCCTGGCCGGCGTCTCGGCGCACAATCCGGACTGCATTCGCACGATTGCCGACCAGGGATGGGAAGTGGATTTCTTTATGTGCTGCTTCTACTTCCTGACCCGCAGGACGGCGCCGGGAGGGAATGGCCCCCTGGCCCCAGAGACGCTGCAGATCGCGTACCCGTTCTATCGCACGGACCCGCAGGCCATGACCCGCGTGATCCGCGAGGTGGAGCAGCCCTGCCTGGGCTTCAAGATCCTCGGTGCCGGACGATTGTGCGACAGCCAGGACATCGTCCGTAACGCGTTCAAGTTCGCGTTCGAGAATATCAAGCCTACCGATGGTGTAATCGTCGGTATGTACCCACGGTTCTTCGACGAGATCACGGCCAACGCCCAGTATACTCGCGAGCTGGCAGCCGGGTGAGGACGATCGCGTGCAGCGCGATGCAGCGAGTCTGTCGAGCGGTGGCGCGGGCCGCGTGGTCAGAGCAGCTGGGACACGCGGCGGAAGTGATAGCCGATGATGGCCAGTTCCAGCGCGTGATGGAACTGGCGCGGCCGCCGGACCAGAATCGTGAGGCAGAGTCGCCAGTAGGCGAGCCGGCCACGGTGCCAGACGCCCAGCAGCCAGAGCGATTTCAGGAATGCCTGGATGTCGGACCAGGACAGTCTGCCGCGTGAGACGCCGGGCCGTTTGTGCTGCAGGAATGTGCAGATGCGCTGGTAGTAGTTGCGAGGCTCGTACAGCTTCTTCATCAGGTCGCGGTAGCCGTTGAGGAGGAACTCGCGCCCCAGAACCGGCCGGAAATTGAGCTCGGCCTGTGTGTTGTTCCCGGTGCTTTCCGTCTCGAGGCGCCCTTCCTGCTGGAGCCGCCGGTATAGCCGCGTCTCGGGCAGGGCGGTCAGAAGTCCCACCATCGCGGTCACCACCCCCGACCGCTGGATGAAGTCGAACTGGCGCTTGAAGATGTCGACGGGATCGTTGTCGAACCCCACGATGAATCCGCCCATGACGTCCAGCCCGGCGCGCTGCAGAATCACGACCGATTCCGCCAGGTCGCGGCGGCAGTTCTGCAGTTTGCCGCACTCCTGCAGGCTCTCTGTCGACGGTGTCTCCAGACCCACGAATACCTTCTTGAAGCCGGCCTGCACCATGAGTTCACACAGCTCCGGGTCGTCGGCCAGGTTGGTCGACGCTTCCGTCAGGAACCCCATCCGTGTGCCTGTACGCTGCCGCCACCGGATCAGCTCCTGCAGCAGCAAAATGGCTTGCTTCTTATTGCCGATGAAATTGTCGTCGACAATGAACACCATGTCCCGCCAGCCGCGCACCCGCAGTTGCTCCAGTTCGGCCACCAGCTGTGCCGGCGTTTTCGTGCGCGGGACATGCCCGTTCATGACCACGATGTCGCAGAACTCGCAGTCAAACGGGCAGCCCCGCGAGTACTGCACGGACATCGTCACGTAGTGCCGCAGATTGATCAGGTCCCAGCGCGGTATGGGGACCTGTGTGATTTCAGGACGACGTGTTGCCGCATACATGCGACGCAGTGTCCCGCAACGCATGTCTTCTACCAGCTGCGGCATGAGCTCTTCAGCTTCCCCCAACACCAGGTGATCAATGTCCGGGAATGCCTCGTGGCCCGTGGTGAAGAGCGGCCCGCCGGCAATGACCGGCTTGCCAAAGCTGTGGCACCGGTCCACGATGCCCGCGATCGATTCCTTGTGCACGATCATGGCGCTCAGCATGACGTAGTCTGCCCACTGCAGATCACGGTCGGTCAGCCGGCGCACGTTCATATCTACCAGCTTGAGGTGCCAATCGTCCGGCAGTGTCGCAGCCACCGTCAACAGCCCCAGCGGCGGAAAGGCGGCCCGCTTCGAGACGAATCGGAGCACATGCTTAAAACTCCAGAACGTGGCGGGCGTCGGCGGGCTGATCAGCAGAATGTTCATGGGATGCACCTGTGTCTTGATGCAGGCAGTATATCGGTCTGCATTCACCCGTCAATTCAGAACGCTGCCAGCTTCCTGCCGCGCGACGGAGCGCGACAGCGATCCGCAGGCGGTGGTGTATCAGCCGTGTTTGCGCGATGTAAGCAATGTGTAATTGCAGTGTTCAGAGCAACGTTCCGCGGACGTGGCGCGGGCGATTGCAGCGAGTTTCGCGGCCTTCACGGCGCGATTGGCGGCCCAGACGCGGACGGCCGGGCATCGTGTAATTCTTGGGTAATTGTTGAGCGTGCCCGGCGGCTGCGCATCGGCGTCGGTCTTCGCGGCCGTCGCGCGAAGCGGCGTCACGGTTCGGGCGACGTCAGGCCGGCTCCCCGTCGCACCTCGTCAGCGCTCAGGCCGTGGTGGATCACCGACTTCAACGCCTCGAACCCAGCACGCACACCCGGAATACCCCAGATATTGTGCCTATTTCGAACGTTGCCAGCACGCTCTACTGCCGGCTGCAGGTACAGGAACGCACTTTCTCGAGAGAGGGACCAGGGGAATTCAGGAATGTGGGAATTCGGGAATTCGGAATTGGCAATTGCTGGTATCCTTTCCCCACTGGAGAGGCGAATTGGCTTGCTTGGGGAGTGCGGGAGAGAAGGTGGCCCGTGCTCTGGACAAGAAGCTGACGCATCAGCACGCGGCTCATTTCCAAAGTACGGCGTCTTGCCCCGGCTGTCCGCTTGTCCGCAGTTCTTTACCGCGAAGCGGTTACACTCCGCAGCCCAGGGTCGCTGCGCAGCAGCGCACCCTGGGTTCGGTTTCAGCTCATTGCACGCGGAAGACGTACTCGCCCGACCCGACTTCGAACAGTGCATAGCCGTCTTCAGCGCGCAGGAATGTCACCCCCTTGGCCGCCGTCGCGGCAACGTCGCCCTCGCGCACGCTGGCCGCGTCGCGAGCTGGAACGTAGACGGTGGCCGTCGTGTTGGCCGGTACCGTCACCTTCAGCCGGAACCCGGCCGCGTCGCGAGTCCAGTCGCTGACGATTCTCCCGCGAATCGAATCGTAAGCTCCCCGTGCGGCAGAGAGCCCTTGTCCCGGCGAGGCGAGCTTGGGCCGGATGGTGATCCGGGCAAACCCGGGTCCGTCGGTATCGATGCCCGCCACCGAACACTGCAGCCACTCGCCCACGCATCCCAGCCAGTAGTGATTGAACGAGTTCATGCCGGGGTCCTGGAATCCCTTGTCGGGCAGCCAGCCATCCCACCGCTCCCACATCGTAGTCGCACCCAGTTCAACCTGCAGCAGCCATGACGGATAGGTCTTGTTGAGCACGAGGCGGTAAGCCAGATCGGTCTGGCCGGCCTTCTCCAGCGCGAACAGCACGAACGGTGTACCGAGGAATCCGGTGGCCAGATGCCAGTCCTGCTTCTCGATTTCCTGGACGAAATGTCTTGCCACCGACTCGCGTTGGGCCTCGGGGACCAGATCCAGACCGAAGGCCAGGGCATAGAACGTCTGGCCGGTTTCGCCCTGGGCGTCCACGATGCGGCCATCCTGCTTCACAAACTCCTTGACAAACGTCGCTTTGATCCGCTCGGCCAACTGATTGTACTTCCGCGCGTCGTCGGTCTGGCCCACGATTTCCGCCAGTTTGGCCATGAGCGTGGCGGAGTAGTAGTAATATGCCGTGCCGATGGCTTCGGAGTGCTGGGGGCCAGCCAGACGCAGCCAGTCTCCGTACGCGCCGGTGCCACGCGTGTAGTCCTTGCTGGTATTGGCCAGGTAGTCCATATAGCGCACCAGCGCCGGATAGTGCTGAGCGACAACCCGCGTATCACCGTACATCTCGAACATGCGCCAGTTGCAGACCGGACCTGCGTCTGCCCAGCCGGTGTTGCCGAAGCTGACTGCATTCACGTGCGGCGCGACGTCGCCCAGAGCGCCGTCGTCGCGCTGCGAGTCCTGGCACAGGTCGATCAGCCACTTGGTGAAGAATGCCGGCGCGTCGAGATTCAGGCAGGCGGTCTTCATGAACACCTGGGCGTCGCCGGTCCAGCCGGCCCGTTCATCCCGCTGCGGGCAATCGGTCGGGACATCCAGGAAGTTGCCCTTCTGTCCCCAGACCGTGTTCTCGACCAGCTTGTTGACCAGCGGTTCGGAACATTGGAAGGTGCCGGTGCGCGCGAGGTCCGACGACACGACGATCCCCGTGACATCGGACGGCTCGAGCGGGTAGTCCAATCCAGTGACTTCCACGTACCGGAACCCGTGGAATGTAAACACTGGCTCGTACGTGCGCGGCGTCTCACCGGCCAGGTAGTACGTGTCCGTAGCCTTGGCCGCGCGCAGATTAGTGGTGTACAGGGTGCCGTCCGGATTGAGCATCTCGGCATGCCGTACCACCACTTTCTGGCCGGGCTTGCCGTGCGCCTTCAAGCGGGCCCACCCTACCATGTTCTGGCCCAGATCGACCACGTATACGCCCGGCTGCGGCTGAGTGACCGCGAGCCCCGGCAGCTCCTCCAGACGCCGGATCGGCGTGCCGGGGTGCGCCTCGAGCTGAGCATCCACATCGGAGTCCACGAGGGCGGCATGCCAGCCGCTCTCGTCGGCGCCCACCTGACTCCAGCCAGTCAGTTCACGCCGGGCGTCGTAGACGCATCCCATCATCAAGTCGGACTGGCGGATCGGACCGTCGGTGGCCTTCCACGTGCCATCGGTGCCGATCACCGTGTGCGTGCCATCCTGGAAATCCAATCGCAGGTGGGCAATGAAACGGGTCTGTTCGCCGTAATAGTGGCGGCGCCCCGTAAACGCGAGGTACCCGGCGTACCAGCCATCACCCAACATGGCGCCCAACGCGTTCTTGCCCGGCACCAGCTGCCGCGTCACGTCGTACCCGAAATAGTGCACACGCTTGTGATAGTCGGACCAGCCTGGCGACAGCACATCGGTGTCAATCGGCTGGCCGTTGAGCTGCAGTTCGTAGACGCCGAGGGCGGACGCGAAGAGCGTCGCACGCTCGAGCGGCTTGTCGATGGTAAACTCCTTCCGCAGAAACGGCGCCGGCAGTATCTGCACGATCTGCACTTGCAGCTCGCCCCACGGCCCATCGCCGTGTCGCGCCACAACGCTCGACGCGGTCCACTGCGCGGTATCGTAGTCTGCCATCGCCCACTGCTCCCCCGCCTCGCGCGTGCTGAGCCAGCTGGTGTCGATCGGAATGATCAGCGGTTCGCCGGAATCAAACAGCACGATCACCTTGCCCAGCACACCGGCAGGGTTCGGCGCCTCGCCGCCATTGGTCACCTGGATGCCGATGACGTTGGTGCCGGCGGTGAGCTGGTCGGTGATGTCGTGTCCGCCCGGCGTCTTCCAGTTGCTGCCAGCGCCCGCTGCGTGCCCGTTGACAAACAGCGCAAATGAGTCATCCCCCGCAATGATCGCAGTCGCCTGTGACACTGTGCGGTCCGCTGGCAACTGGATCACCTTGCGGAAGTAAGCGGGACCCGTCGGCTGATTGCCACTCTGGGAGCCGCCGACCCAGATCCACGAGTGCCCGGCGAGTGATGCCTGCTGCTGCAGGACGCTGGTCTGAGCATCATCGGACGCCGCGTTGTCCTGGCCGATCCACTCGGCCTGCCAATCTCCCCGCTGCAGCAGTCCCATGGTCCAGCGCGCCGGAGCGCTCCAGGCGGAGGGCTGGTGGTCCTGGTCCCACACACGCACCTTCCAGAAACAATGCTGTGCGGAAGTCAGGTTCTGCCCACCGTATTCGATGTGCGTGGACTGGTCCGACTTCGTCCGGCCGCTGTCCCACAGATCGCCGTCGTCCGCCTGCAACTTCTCCAGCGAACTGGCCACCACGACCTGCCAGGCCGTCTGCTTGAGACCGCGCAGCGCCGGGTCGACTGCCGCCAGCTGCCAGCTCAGCCGCGGTTGCATCACGTCGATGCCGACCGGGTCTGTCTTATACTCGCACCGCAAGCGTTCGACCTTGACAGTGGCAGCCGCTGCGAGCGGCGCGCACAGGGGCAGAACCAACAGGAATGCCGTGGCGGTGCGGAGCGTCAATGTGAGCATGGCAATGTCTCGCGTCAAGTGTCGATGGAAAGCAGTCTGCGCCGGCCTGCCGTCACCCCCGTCGCAGGATCATGGCAGGCGCGCACCGAACCTCCATATCGTAGCGGAATCCGAGCCATGTCACCACTCGCCACTCGCCTCCCGGCGCACCCGGCGACCGAAGTCCGCACCCATACGATCGAGACGCCCGGCTGGCGAGCCCAGCAGCGCGGCGGCGGCGAGGTGGTGTCGATAAGTTCTGAACCGTTCCCGACTACGGCGTTACCTGGTATCCGTCACGTTCGCTGTGCCATCGTCGTAGACTTTTTCCCCTTGGCGGATCGCATCGCGATTGCGCAGCTCGATGTCGCGGCGCTGCGCATACTTGATCTCTCGGCGCTGGTCGGGCTCGGAGGGGACGAAGCCCGGCATGTCAGCGCGTGGGCGGCGGCGCAGCTGTTCCTGCCCCGCCTGGATGATGGCCAGCGCTTCGCGGTAACGCGGATCGCTTGTATCGGAGAATTGAGCCAGCAGCGGGCTGAGCTCCGGCCGGTCGAAACTCACTTCCGGACCCTGGTTGGAGTAGTAGTTGCGCTGCGCGCCGAAGTCCAGTCCTGTCAGCTCTGCCAGTCGGGTCAGCTGTGCCGCGTCGAGCGGGCAGCGGCCGGTCAAGCTGTCGGGATAGGCGCAGGCGTAGGTCGAGTAGTAGACGCCGTTCAGGTCCACCCAGGTCACGATTCGATCGAGCTCCTCGGCCGTCAGCTGCAGGTGTTCATGCCCGGGCGTTCCCGGCGAGCGCAGGACCTGGACCAGCTTGCTGGCATGCGCACCCCAGGAGTATGCAGGCTGGATTTCGGCCGGTCCGCCCCCCACGCACCGCAGGTACCCTTTGCGCCACAGTTCGGTATAGGCGGTGTTAAATGTCAGCGTGCGATCGGGTGCCAGGTTCAGCTTCCGGCCGGCCTCCTGGCCGTAGTCATGGCAGCCGACGCAGCGCCGCGTGAATACGCTCTGCACTTCCGCCATAAAACCGAACTCGCGCGGCGGCCCATACCAGGGGCTCAGGCGGCTGGGCGGCCGCTGCCAGGCGCGCGGCAGTTGGGCGGACGGGGAGAGATCGGACAGGGCAGGGGGGGCGGTGCGGCGGTCTTCGTGGCAACCCACGCACGTCATCCGCTCACCCGATTGCACATGCGCACCGCTCCGCATCGACTGGATCATCATGCCGTCGGCGTCGAGCAACTGGAAGTAGACGAACCGGTCGGAGGGTACGTAGAACGCTGCCGAGCCATCCTCTTCCACCGGTACGGTGCCGAGGATGCGTTTGTTTTCCAGGCTGTGCCAGTTCATCGCGGGTGCCGTGTAACCCTGGCCGTTCCAGGAGCCGGGGGACCAGTGCCGCTTCTCCGGCGATTCGATGACCCGCAGGCTCTTGACCGCGCCGCGCTGGACGCCTGCCATGTGCGTGCCGCGATAGACGTCCGCCACGTAGAACAGCCCTTCGCCGCTGTTGAAGTCGCGCCGCGGCGGAATCACAGGCGGGCGCGGCTGCCGGCGCACCGGCTGCGGGTCGTAACAACCGGGCTCCTCCACGTGCAGCAGCAGTTCGTTGCCGAACACGTCGACCAGATAGATGCCCATCTCTTCACCGAACTGCGCATCGCCCGGGCCCGGCGGCTGGCCGGCCCGCATCGTCATGCGTGCGCAGAGGAAATACTTGTCGCTCAGCGG
>Ga0123333_10004191_pt1 | contig 13602 bp, 7 predicted proteins | sample BioC12SIPDNA_3_FD_89957 | JGI IMG/M metagenome (GOLD analysis project Ga0123333, IMG submission 89957) | Anaerobic biogas reactor microbial communites from Washington, USA - Biogas_R2_B C12 SIP DNA | ecosystem: Engineered > Bioreactor > Anaerobic > Unclassified | place: Washington, USA...
GTTGAGAGACAGTCCGACCAGCGTGGCCAGCGAAAGCCATGCGCATGTGATCGTTTCGTAGGAATCGGCCCGCAAAGCGGCGCTTCCGAGACGTTCCGCGGTTCGCAGTTTGGCCCAGCCCAAGACCGGCATGGCGACGAGAGACGCCGAGGTCAAGACAACGCCGATCACGCTCTCTTCGGCCTCCCGGCCGTAGCCGATGAGCCGCCGGGCAGCGTCGACGACGATATAGACGGCCAGCGCCAGCAGCAGGATGCCGGCGATCTTCGCCGCCGTTCGTTCTCGCTCCTCAACCCGCTGCGGCGAGCGGCGATCGAGTTCTTTGAGCAATCGCCAGAGAACGACCGAGGCGCTGGTGACCTCGATGATCGAGTCGACTCCGAAACTGAACAACGCCACCGAACTTGCCAGCAATCCCGCGGCAACGGCGATGGCGCCTTCCGCCACGTTCCAAACAATCAGTGCCCATTCGAGCCGGACCGCTCGGCGAAGAAGAGGCGTACGGGAAAAATCGGCGGACACGGCGAGGCAACCTAAACTAGTCTTTGGCGATCGTGGGCCGGCGTGCCCCGCCAATCGCCATCAGGTGCGATACCGTCCGCAGGTACATCACTCCGTCGGCGATCGCCGGCGTGCTATTGCTTCGCTCGCCGAGATCCATGCGGCTCACCAACTCGTACTTTTCCGACGCCGCGAGCACGACCAATTCGCCCTCGCGCGAGATGCAGTAGAGATGACCGCCGACGCGTACCGGTGAACCGAAGAAATTGCCGCCGACGCGCTCCTTCCAGAGAACCTCGCCCGTGGGTGCGTTCAGGCAGGTGACCACCCCTTGGTCCCCCCAGAGGAAGACAAGGGGATCCTTGGCAATCGGCGTAGGCACGTAGGGGAGAGCCCCTTTCATCTCATAGACTAACTCGGGCTTCGTGCTGTTGGCCGGATCGCCGGGGCGGACGGCTACCATCCGCCTACCGACGCCGCCCCCGCCGCAACCGGCGACAATCAGTCCCGAGGCTACGGCGGGTGAGCCGACCACGCGGTAGGTTATCACGTCGATTTCCCAGTTCACCGCCCCCGTCCGTGGATCGAGGCTGCTGACGCCATGCGCCCAACTTGATTGGATCAATTGCGGCGGCCCGCCTTCGGATTGGTAGATCAGCGGAGTGGCGTAGGCCGTCTTTTCGGTTTTCCGCGGTGTCTGCCAGCGAGTCTCGCCCGTCTTCGCATCTAGCGCGAAGGTGGAACTTTCGCCGTCCTGATCGTTCGACAAGATCACCAGATCCTCGAAGACGATCGGCGACGCGCCGTATCCGTGCTCCGCAACGAACGGCCCCACCTCTCGCCGCCAGATCTCCGCACCCGACACCTGATCCAGAGCCGCCACATGGTATTCCTCCGGCGTCGCCCAGACAAAATAGAGCCGCTCCGCGTCCAACGCGGGCGTCGACGACGCATAGCAATTGAGCTTGTGTTTCGGATGCGTGGTCGAGGCGTACTCGCGTTTCCAGATCGGGCTGCCGTCGCCCGTTCGCAAGCAGTGGATGACCTGTGTGGCATCGTCCTCGGAGGCCGACGTGACGAAGACCCGCTCACCGCAAATCACCGGCGACGAATAGCCGATCCCCGGCAATTCCACCCGCCATCGATAGTCGTCAGCGGTCCAGCGCACCGGAATGGTCGTAGCCTCGCTGATCCCTGTTCCGTTGGGGCCGCGGAATCGGGACCACGAGCCATCGGCGGCCTCGATCGCCGAAGATAAGGATATCGACAACAGTCCGAACAAAAGACAACCGCGGAAAGTCCGGTTCATTGTGCAAGTCCCTGGGGGGATGGACGGGAGGAAATTCAACCAATTCTAGCCTCCGTGGGCATGGCATGTCGACTGCCCGCACGAAACCCGTGTTGCCCCACGAGCGTCTGCCGCGCTACAATCCCTTTGCGGCGACCGCATGCCGGGGCATCACCCCTAACGCAACTTGCGGCCGCAAAACAACGAGCCGAAATAGCCGTATAAATGACGTCTATCCGTCAATCCACCGAGGGGCTGCTGATCATCGGCCACGGCACCCGCGAACCGAAGGGGGTCGCGGCCATGCTGGACATTGCCAGGCAGACGGCGGCGCTGACTCGCGGATCGCTCGTCGAGCCGTGCTTTCTGGAAATGGCCTCACCGACCATTGCTCAAGGGGTTGGTCGACTGGTAGCGCAGGGGGCCAGGCGGATTCGCGCTGTCCCGTTGTTGCTTTTTGCCGCGGGACACGTCCGCCGCGACATCCCTCGGGCGCTCGCCGCTTCACAATCGGAATACCCGGATGTGGAAATCGAGCAGGCTGCCCACCTGGGTTGTCGGGCGCCGATTGTGGAACTGTCGGCTCGACGTTATCGCGAGGCGATGGTCCGCCAACCAGCGGCCGCTGGCGAAAAGACGTCCCTCATTATGGTAGGCCGGGGAAGCCGCGATGCTGATGCAACGCGCGAGATGTATGATTTCGCGGAACATCGCCGACGGATGGTTCCTGTGGACACCCTCCAAGTGTGCTTTCTGGCGTTCCAGCAGCCGCGTCTTCCATTGGCTCTTGAGCAGGCGGCGAAAAGCGGCGCGAAGCAAGTCGTCGTCCAGCCCCATTTGCTATTCGCGGGCACCTTGCTGGAGCGGTTTCATGCCGAGGTTAACTTGGCCCGGAAAAGGTGGCCTGCGACTGGCTGGATCACCACAGACGTTCTTGGCCCGGAACAACTTATCGCGATGGCGGTGGCAGCGGAAAGTGCCCGGCAGAACCGATCCGCTTTGGATGCCGTATCGGAAGGAGAGTCAATGGGCGGCAACTCAGGGGGGTGGCAGTCCGATCTTGTTCCCGGGTGGATTTCTGGGTAGGATACACCCGATCTGTACGTTTGTGGGTGTTAGGTATTTCCGTTAAACTTTCGCGGTTTTTTGAGGTGGATCTGAATGGCTTATCCCAGCGTTTCCAGAAACCGTCGTCGGCTGGCCTGTGTGCTGCTGCTGTTATTCGTGGTGTCGGGCATCGGTTTGGCCGTCTGCGCCGACCCACTGAGCCCAAGCGCCAAGGACCGGCAGATTGCGCTGACGGTCACCTCGTTGCTGAAAAGGGAGCATCTCTCCAAGCACAAACTCGACGACGAGATTTCCCAGCGATCGTTCGACATGTTTCTCAAGTCGCTCGATTCGATGAAGCTTTATTTTTACCAGTCGGACATCGACGGTTTCGCGGCGCAGAAGGACGAGTTGGACGATGCCATCCGGCGCGGCGACGTGAAATTCGCCTACGACGTCTTTAAGGTCTATTTGCAGAGGCTCGACGAGCGCGTGCGTTTGGCCGACGAACTGCTGGCGATGAAGCATGATTTTACGGTGGACGAGCAATTGGCGGTCGACCGCGATGCCCTCCAATGGCCGAAGAACGAAGACGAAGCCCGCGAACGTTGGCGGCAGCGGATCAAGTATGACCTGCTGGTGCTGAAAACGGACGACAAGCAGGGGGCGGAAGCCACGGAGAAGCTCTCGCGACGCTATCAAAGCTTCGCCAAGCGTATGCATCAGAAAGACGACGAAGAGTTGCTGGAGATGTATCTGACGGCAATGACCACCTCGTTCGATCCTCACACGACCTACATGGCGCCGAGCACCCTGGAAAACTTCGACATCGCCATGCGTTTGGAACTGGAAGGGATCGGCGCGGCGCTGCAGGCCGAAGACGGCTACACGGTCGTCAAGGAGATCATTCCGGGCGGGGCCGCCGATAAGGACGGCCGGCTCAAGCCGGGCGACAAGATCGTGGGAGTGGGGCAAGCGCAGGGCGAGATCGAGGACGTCGTCGACCTGAAACTCGGCGACGTGGTGAAGTTGATCCGCGGCAAGAAGGGGACGGTGGTCCGGTTGCAGATCGTGCCGGCGGAGAGCGTCGATCGCAAGATCATCGACATCACCCGCGCCACGATCGAGTTGAAAGACAAAGAGGCGCGTGCCCAGGTCTTCGAGGCCGGCACGGGCGCCGGCGGCAAGGCTTACAAGATCGGCGTCATCGATTTGCCCAGCTTTTATATGGACATGGCCGGTGCGCGGATCGGCCTGCCCAACTTCAAGAGCACCACGCGCGACGTCCGCCGCATCCTCGATCGCTTTACCGAACAGGGGGTGGACGCCGTCGTGCTCGATCTCCGCCGTAACGGAGGCGGTTCGCTGCAGGAGGCGATCAATCTGACCGGGCTCTTCATCGACCGCGGCCCGGTGGTGCAGGTGAAGGACTCCGACGGCCGCATCACGCCCTACAACGATATCGAGGCGGGAACGGCCTGGGAAGGCCCGCTGGTGGTGCTCATCAGCAAGTTCAGCGCCAGCGCCAGCGAGATCCTCGCCGGGGCGATCCAGGACTACGGTCGCGGATTGATCGTGGGCGATCATGCCACGCACGGCAAAGGAACCGTCCAAAGCCTGATGGATCTCACCCAGACGCTCTTCCGTCTGCCCAACATGGAGCCGCTGGGCGCGTTGAAGATCACCATGCAGCAGTTCTACCGACCCAGCGGCGCGAGCACGCAGAACCGGGGCGTTGCCTCCGACGTGGAACTCCCCTCGCTTACCACGCACCTCGACGTCGGGGAAAAAGACCTCGATTACCCGGTCGCCTTCGACCAGGTCGAGCCGCTGAAATTCCCCAAGCTCGGCTACGTCAACGATGCGATCATCAATCAACTGCAGCTCCAATCGGCCCAGCGGCGGAAGGACTCCGAGGATTTCCGCAAGGTGCTGGAGAACATCGCTCGCTACAACGATCAGAAGGATCGCAAGTTCGTCACGCTCAACGAGGAGAAGTTCATGAAGGAGCGGGCGGAGTTGAATGCGGACAAGGAGGAGGAGAAGAAGATCGAGGAGTTGAACGAATCCAACGGTCTTGAGATCAAGCGGGACTACTACCTCGACGAAGCGCTGGCCATCGCGGCGGATTACCTCAGTCAGCTTCGTGCGGCCCCGGCGGGCCAGGCGGTTCAAGTCATCCAGCCCGGCGGAACCGCTCGGACGAATTGAGCCCGCCGTCTACGTCAGGGCTTCCAGCCCGACATGGACGAACGCGGCCTTCGGACGCGACCAAAGTCGTTTAAGCGCAACGGTCAACGGCCTGCGCGGCTGTGTCGAGGCGAGGTTTGTTGCCGCTGCCCGCGCAGGCCGTTGGCCGTTGCGGTTAAACGAGCTAAGCGTGCGCGCAAGGCGCTGCATCGAACCGTCATTGCCCCGCGCGGACATCGTAGGCAAACAGCCAATCGCCGTGGCGGATGTAGAGCCTGCCGCCACAGACGACCGGATGGGCCCAGGTCGGCCCTTCGCCGTCGGAGGGGAGTTTGAATTCGCCGACCACGTTGTGCCCCGTCGGCGTCGCTTCAACCAGACCCACGTCGCGCTTTTCACTGACGGTATACAGCATGTCATCGGCATAGGTGAGACAACCTTTGCCCACGCCGCGCTCGGCGTATATCTTCTTGCCGGTCTTCCACTCGAGGCAGATCCACTGGCCGCGGTTGAGACTGTGCGAGGCGCCGTACAGATAGCCGTCCACCAGCACCACGCCGCCGTGCTGGTTGTCGAGATCCTTCGAGTGCCACACCGGCTCGCCGGTTGCCTTCTGCCCTTCGACGTTGATCTTCAGCAACTCCGATCCGCTGCCGTAGCCGGTGCTGACGAAGACGTGGCCATCGCAAACCAGCGGCATCATCGCGTTGACGTCGTACTCGGTTTCGTGTCCGTGGCGCCAGAGCAAATCCCCCGTATCGGCGTTGACCGCGATCACCGCCTTGGCATTCATCGTCACGATCATCCGCAGCCCCTGGTGTTCGGCCAGGGCCGGCGAAGCGTAGCCGGCCGCATCGCCGGTCGACGGCGCCTTCCAGACCGTCTCGCCCGTCTGTTTATTCAAGGCGACGACGCTTACTTCCGGGCCGCCGGGGCAGCAAATCACATGGTCCCCGTCGATCAAGACCGACTCGGCCAACGCCCACTGGATGTTCTTTCCGCCGAATGTGTCGAGGACGTTCACGTTCCAGATTCTCTTGCCGGTCTTGGCGTCGAGGCAGATGACCTCGCCCAGCGGGCTTTCGTGATAGACGCGGTCGCCGTCGATCGTGGGCGTGCCGCGAGTGCCTTCGTACGACTTAGTCCACGCCGGGCCGTTTGCGGCCTGCCAGACGATGCGACCGCCGGCATCCAATGCCGTGACGACGGTCTTCTCGTCGATGTTCCCGTCGGTGTAGAGACGACCGTCGGCAAGAGTGACGCTCGCATAGCCCATCCCGATTCCGGACGTCTTCCAAACCAGCCGAGGTCCGTCGGCGGGCCACTTCTTCATCAGACCGCTGTCGGGCGAGAGATTGCGGCCTTCGGGGCCGTGGAAACGGGGCCACGAGCAGGCGGTTGATCCGCCCGGAAGGGGCATGGGAGTGTCGGAGGCGAGTTGCCGCGCAGGCGGCGAATCTTTCACCGCTGGCTCGTTAGCGCACCCCGGCAAGGCGAGTGCCGCCAAGGTCAGGTAGGTCGACAGGATCGTCCCGATGGCAATGCCTTTCACGAACTGATCTCCGAGGGCGATGGTTTTGGTGATGGTATGGTGGAATTCTAACACAGCCTGCGTCATGGGGCGTGGTGCGCTGTCGATTTTTTCGCCAGGATTATTACTGGGGAAATCGGCATGCAGAATGTGGCGGTCAAGGATGCCGATTTTCCAAAATCACCAGTCCCGCACCACCCGGTCACTGTGGCGGGGCAAGCGTTGGAGGAGGAGCGGCGGGGCGCGTGCGACGATTGGCAGCGGCGGGCGTGGCCACCACGTTGGCGATTTCTCAAAAACGAGGGGGCATGGTGGCCACGCGCTTCTGGGGGAGGAGGTGCCGGTTTCTCGCGCTGAAGGGAGTCTCACTTCGTAAGAGTCTGGGCTGGAGCACGGCGGGCACATGGGGCGGAAAGCGACCGCGATCCCTTCCGCCAGCCGGCGGGAGAACTCGAATCATCGACCAAATTGCCAAAGGACTGCGGAGCGAGGCCGCGAAAGCGGCTGGATCTTGCTCCGGGAATGGACGTGATCATGTGTCCACTATTCCTGCCTCAGCATGGCCGATGCAGCGCACTATGTCAAGCAGGTTTTTTAAATAGGGGATGAGGAGAAGTTCGGCAGGGAGGCGGGACGAGAGCGATTTTTCGCCAAGGCGACTGTTCCGGGATTTTGGTCGAGCCCGACTGCGGTGCATAAGCAGGCGGCGGCGGTGGGTTTACGTTGGAGGGCGTGCGCGCAAGTCTGCACCGGCCAACAGTCGGGTGTCTAGAAAGTCGTCTGGAGCGGGGAGGAGCGTATCCGGACTACAAAAGGTTCCTGACACTTTTTTGCTCCCCAGGTGCGAAACTCGTGCAACGTCGCCAGAAACGGGACTTCGAGGCAGTCTTGAATCAGGATGGAAAACGACCGCGACGTCCGCGTTACGCCTTCGCCGCCGCCTCGGCGACTTGCTCGGCTCGTTCGAGACCGTCCCGGTAGCGTTGAGCGACTGCTTCCCAATGGAAGGCGTTGAAAATCGCTTCGATGTAGTCGGCCCTCCGGTTCTGGTACTTCAGATAATAGGCATGTTCCCAGACATCGATTCCCAGAATCGGGATGTTGCCATGCATCAAAGGGCTGTTCTGATTCGGTGTATCCTCGACCACCAATCGCTTCGAGCCGTCGAGACTCAACCAGGCCCATCCGCTGCCGAACCGGCCGAGAGCGGCCTTGGTGATCTGCTCTCGGAACGGTCCGAAGCCGCCGAAGTCGCGGTCGATCGCTGCGGCCAAGTCTCCTTTGGGCTGCCCTCCCGCCTTCGGCCCCAGAATCGTCCAGAACAGGGAGTGATTGGCGTGGCCGCCGCCATGATTGCGAACCGCCGATCGGATCTCCTCCGGAACCGTATTGATTGCGGAAACCAGTTCTTCCACGGTGGGGTTTCCCAAATCCCGCCCCTCACAGGCTTTGTTCAGATTAGTCACGTAGGCGTTGTGGTGCTTGGTGTGATGGATCTCCATCGTCCGCGCATCGATGTGCGGTTCCAAGGCGTCGTAGGCATACGGCAGGCTGGGAAGTGTGTAAGCCATTTCAGGTCTCCTCATTCGGGTCGGGCGGGAAAGGGGGGCGGGAACCCGCGTGGACATTTTTGACAGATACGCTTGTCAAAATAATAGCAGGGTCCGCCCTGGAGGCAAGGCTGAAATGGGGAAGAGTAGATCCCGCTTGCCGAGCGGGATGTTCCGCGCCGGGCCGCCGGGTAAGCAGAATCTGCCGGGGAAACGCCAGGGGGTTCTCACTTCCAGGGCGTGAACACTCGGCTGACGCGTCGGAGCACGCCGTCATCCGTGGTCGTCTCACAATGGCTGGCCATCAGGTACGAACGGAAGCTGGCGAGGACTTCGCGGGCTCTTTCGTCGACGTCGTTGCGACGTCGGTCGCGGTATTTCTTTGGGGTGACGGTCACCAGGATCTTCGTGCGCGCGAGGCCCTTGCCCTTCCCGCCGTAGCGGCCGGTGTTCTCCATCTGCTCTTCCTCGAATCGCACGTCCAACGTGAAGGCGACGGGGCGATCGGCCCGTCGCCGCAGTTTGGCCGGCTGTTCGTCGTTCATTTCCAAATGGATGCGATTGCCGTCGATCTTGAGAATCTTCGCGTCGTGATCCGCCACAAATCCGCGGAGTTTTTCGATGGCCACTTTCAGCGGCACCGCGGTTTGCAGATTCTGCTTAATGGTCAGCGCCGGTTTGGCGGGCTTGCTCGACCACAAGCCCATCCACCCGGCCGATTCCTGCTCCTCGCCCGAGCCGGTTCCGAGCTGCACGACACAGTTGCGTCCACGCTGCTTGGCCATGAGAAGTCCGCGGTCGGCGCGGCGGAGCAGGGTTTCCGGTGTGTCGCCTGGCTGGATCTCGGTGACACCGAAGCTGGCGGTGATCGGTCGGCCGTCCAGCGGCGCTTGCGCCATTTGAGAGAGGGCAATACGGATTTCGTCGGCGCGTCGTGCGGCCGTGGCGTTGTCGCAATCGGCGAAGAGCATAACAAATTCTTCTCCGCCGTAGCGTGCCACCAGGTCGCCGGGGCGGCAGGCGCTGCGCAGCAGTGACGCCAGGCTCTTGATTGCCTCATCGCCCGCCTGGTGGCCATAGGTGTCGTTCACCTTCTTGAAGAAATCCAAATCGCATATCATCAGCGAGCAAGGCACCTTTTGCTGCTTGTGCGCATTGACGAACATCTCTTGGACACGATCGAACTCCGCCCGGTTGGCCACCTGGGTCAGCGGGTCTTTGGTGGCTTTCTCGTGGAGGCTGTGGCAGCGTTCTTCCAGCGAGGTTTCCGGCGAAGCATCGTGGAGCAACAAGACCGCGCCGAGTTTGTCGCCGCTCTTCGAAACGACGGGAATCGCATGGCTGTCGACCGATACCGGCTGTCCCGCCCGCCCGGCGATGATCAGCCGCCGCAGCGACTGCACGCCGGAATGAACCGTGCAGGCGACCGGGCAATCGTCGTCGGGAAGCGTATCGCCCTTCTCGTTCCGCATGTCGAGCAGCCCGGGCAACCACTGCTGGCCGGAAATGCTGGCGGCGGCAATGCCGGTGAGTCGCTCGGCGCCGTGGTTCCATTGTGTGATGTGAAGATTCGCGTCGACGAAGACCACGGCGTCGTGCATGTTGTCCAGTAGTCGCTGCTGGAAGGGGTAATCGCCGAGCGGGAGGGCGGACTCGCCGGTCGGCGAGGCAAGTTTCCAGTAGCGGTTCGACCGGTCCGAAGCAAGGCAGCGCAGCCAATGGGAAACGGCCTGTTGGTGCTGCTCCGATGTATCACAGGCACCGAGGTCGATGAACTGCCGGACGAGCAGCGGGTCGAACTGCACGCCGGCGAACGCGAACAACTCGCTCATCGCCCGCTCTTGTGACATCGCCCGCCGGAAGACGTGATCGCTGGTCATGGCGTCAAACGCCTCGGCAACGGCGATCATCCGCGCGCCCAGGGGAATCCGGTCGCCTTGTTGCGGGTGGCCGGGTTTCGAGCCGTTGTACCAGGCGGGTACGTGTTCGACGACGTCGAGCACGTCGGCGTCGGCGCAGGCGTGGCGGAGGATTTCGATCGCCATCTTCCGCGACGCTTCGATCATCGAGAACTCATGGGGATCCAGCGAAGCCGGTTTCAGCAAGACGTGGTCGGGAACGCCGATGATTCCGACGTCGTGCAGAAGCGCCGCGATCTCGATGACGTCGCGGTCGTGATCGCTCAGCCCCACGCTCGATGCCCAGATGGAACTCCGCAATGCCACGCGGAGGCTATGGTTTGCGGTCGGAGCATGTTTGCATCGCAACGCCGCATGGAGACTGCTGGCAATGCCCAACCGCACCTGAACGAGTTGATTGTCCAGACGCGGCGGTATTCGCGATATTTCTCCGACGGGTTTCGCTGCCCGGTCGAGTTCAGAGACCAAAGCACCGAGTTCGGATACCAGATCCGTTGCCGACAACGGCAGGTTGCCGACACCCAGAGGTATCTCGGAGATGCGGTCTGAGCTGGAATGTTCCGGCATGAATGACTGCTCGGGCGAGGCGGCTGTCCCCACGGTTGAACCGTGCCACCGTTGGCATGGATCTCGCTACTGAAGACTAGGTTACGGAGGGACTTGGGGCAAATCACCGGCGAGAGTCGGCGACTTTCTCGACGCCGTGTTGGAGCCCGGCAACAGGCCGATGCGTTTCTACAACGGGCGACCGGCGAGGGGAAGCCGCAGTACCGGTCTGTTCCGTAGAACCGATCCTATTCTCCGGGTAGCAGTTGCATCAAGAGCGGTGCAACATCGGTTAACTCGGCGTCCGGATTCTCTTCCGGCTGGATTCCCCGCCCGCATAGCAGCAGGAATCCGTCGCCGCCTTGGGTGCCCGCCAGCGACGGATCGGGACGCAAGAGTTGCCGTTTGTGATCCGGCTTGTGCCGAGTCTGAAACCCCGGCGCCGGCACACCGACGACGTCCGGCCAGGACCGCTCGAGCGGATCGCAACCGTATGTGTCGGCGGTGCCGATTACCTCGGAAAACAGCGGTTCGCCGCTGACCGGGTGACGGGCTTCTCCGATCGCGGCGATCGTGTCCGCCAGAGCCTGCCGGCGAGCGCCCGCTGTTGCCAGAACCCGGGTTCCGAAGCGACCCGGAGTGTTGAGATAGACCAGGGCCGCATGATCCCCGTGCAGCGCGACGGCACGGCTCCGCCGCCAGTCCGCAGGCAGCAATGCTCGAATCGGGTAGTGAACGCCCGTTGCCGCCGGGCCGTCCTTTCGACTAACCAGTGGGCGGACGGACCGCCAGATCCTTCGCCGCAGCCGGTGCTCCGCGGCTACGATCCCCCCGGCGGTTTCAAACAGTCCTCGACGGCGAAAAAGCTCGGCCAACGTGATCTTCTCCCGCGCGCGAACGAAGCCGTAGGGGCTCACCAGCGCCAAGGCGGCGTTTTGCCGGTCGGCCAATTCCGCCAAGTCTCCCAGCATGTGATCCAAAGCAACGAACGCCTGTCGCGATGTCGCCGTCCAGGTAGAAGCCCCGTCCATTTCCGCATCGACGCCGAGCAGACGCCAGACACGATGCTGAAGCGCCGCTACGGTATGCACCCGCACCTCGAACAACCGCCAAGGTGTCGCCGTGGCAATCCGCCGTACCTCCGCCGTCAGCTCATCGAGCAGTTTCTTCGTCTGCCGAATTCCGCCCTCCAGCGTATCGCGGTCCGTCAGTTTCCTCGCCCAGATCCGCGCTGCCGCTGCCGAGTCGCTGATCCATTGCGACACTGCGCCGCCGTCCCGTGCCCGGAGAAGTCCGGGAAGCATTGGGGTGGCAATCGCTGCGGGATCGACCGGCCGCACCCAGCCCCGGCGATGATCGAGATAAGAATCATCCCAAACGCCATGCTCCGCGGGACCGCAGCCGGAGCGGAGCGTTGTCCATGCCGCGGTCGAACTGCCCACTCCTGCCCAACGCAATTTCCGACGCGCCGAATGGCGGAAAAGATGGGCCATGTTGGGCATCGTACCGTCGTCGGCCAGCCGGCTCAGCGCGGCGAGCGTCGCCCCGTCCCACTCCAACAGCAGCAATCGTTCGGCGGCGACATTCTTGGCGAACCACCGCGTCATCGCCGTCGCTCCCGCGGTTCAGCCCGCCAGGCAGCCCGGCTGCTGCCAGCAGCCGGGCTGCTCGTGTGACGATCGCCGTGCCCGGCAGCCGGGCTGCTCGCGTGGGCACGGAAACGATCCGCATTCCAACGGTAGATCGTTACCGCTTGCACCCGCCCCGGCTGATCCGGAAAGGTTGCCGCCGGTTCGGCGGCTGTGGCGATCAACCATTGCAGGGTGCGGCTGCGTGGACTCTCGAAGTTCAATTCCTCCCGCTCGACAACAAGATAGTTCAGCTTCGGGTCGCAGAGGGCTCTCTGCAACTGATCCGGTGGATAGGTGAATCGGCCCGAGTACAAGCCGGTCCATCCGTGGGTGTCGAATACAGCGCCTGCCGAAGCCGAAGGGTTCGCGAGCCACTTTGCCGCCAGACGGTGCCCCAGGTGGCTGCCGTGCAGTGGTTTCGCCAGTTGCAGACCGCACGCCGCGACGATTGCAGCAAGAACCGCCGCCGAGACCCCGTAGGCGCCGAAGTGTTCCGCACGGAACTTGCCAACCAGGTCGGTCAGCAGACGTCCGAACTCCAGAACTCCGTATCCGGCGCAGGCGACGCCGGGTATGGCCCACATCGCCAGGTGACGCGCGCTGAGATACCCTTCCGTGGCCGTGTGGTGCAGCACAGCGATTGTGAAAAGAACCAGGAGGGCGTGGAAGAATCGGTCCACCGCGCTGGGAGGCCGTCGCCGCAGCCGCCAGATGCCGAACAGCGCCGGCAATCCAACCCAAACGCCGAACAAGTCGCCCAGCTCTTCCAGGAATTGCACGGCTGCCGGCCCGTAGCCCCGGCGGCGGATGCTCACCGTCGGCTCCTTGCTGTCGAAGGCCATCGGGCTGCCGTCCGCCAGGCTCCAAGGTGCCGTTACACCGGCCTCGGAAGCCGGGAGCTGAGCGCAGACTACTGAATCCCTGCCATCGTCGCCCGTTCCCGCAAGAATTCGGCTAAGGGCGCACACAATCCCCAGCCCCAGAGCGAAGCAGCCGAGATCCGCCGTCAGTCGCCACCACGGCAGCCGTGGCGGCTCTCGAGAAACAAGAGCCCCCAGGGTGACCACCAATGCCGCCGGAAGAACCATCGCTTCCAACCTGACAAGGTATGCCGTTGCGCTGGCAAATCCACCTAAGAACATCAGTGCGAAACAGGCAAGTCTTTGCCGCTTTGTCGGCGGCGAATCGACGCGCGCGAGATACTCGACCACGGCCCAGGCGGCCAGTCCGAACCACAGCAGATGGGTGCTATCGCTGATGCCGTCCGCGCCCAACCGGCAGATCCCCGGCAGCACGGAGAAGATCACCGCCCCAACGGCCGCGGCACCCTTCCCCACCAGCCGAATCGAAATGAAATACACCGGTACAACCGCCAATGCCGTCGGAAAGGCAGCGGCCA